>Ga0209025_1000424_pt1 | contig 83948 bp, 74 predicted proteins | sample AraplaMF_Col_mLB_FD_184256 | JGI IMG/M metagenome (GOLD analysis project Ga0209025, IMG submission 184256) | Arabidopsis root microbial communities from the University of North Carolina, USA - plate scrape MF_Col_mLB (SPAdes) (version 2) | ecosystem: Host-associated > Plants > Roots > Endosphere... | reverse complement strand
GAGGTCCAGCGGCAGGCCGAAGCGGGCTTCGTCCCACAGCACCGAGTTGATGAGCGAGTTCATCGCGTGCTCGGTCTTGTCGAGGTCGCCGGCGCGCACGTACACCTGCAGCAGGTGTTCCTTGCCGCTGCGCGCGGTGATGCGCTGCTCGCGCGCCACCAGCTTGCCGGCCACCAGGGCGAACAGGTAGCTGGGCTTCCGGAAGGGGTCGACCCACTTGGCGAAGTGGCGGCCCTCGGGCAGGTCGCCCTGCTCGACGAGGTTGCCGTTCGACAGCAGCACCGGGTAGGCGGCCTTGGCGGCGCGCAGCGTAACGGTGTACATCGCCATCACGTCCGGACGGTCCAGGAAGTAGGTGATGCGGCGGAAGCCCTCGGCTTCGCACTGCGTGAAGAAGGTGTCTTCGCTCACGAACAGGCCCATCAGCTTGGTGTTCTTGATGGGGCAGCAGGTGGTGAAGATCTCGAGCTCGAAGTCGCCTTCCTCGGCGAACGGCAGGCCGTCGATGACGAGCTGGTCGCCTTCCATGCGGAACGAGGCGCCCTGGCCGTTGACGAGCACGCGCGCCAGGTTGAGCTCGTCGCCGTCCAGGCGCAGCGGCTGGATGGGCGCCTCGGGGTTGCGGCGCAGCCGCATGCGGTTGAGCACGCGGGTCTTGGCGGGGTCGAGGTCGAAGGTCAGGTCGACGGTGTCGATCCAGTAGCCGGGAGCGGCATAGTCTTCGCGCCGAACGGCAATCGGTTGGGCTTGGGTACCACGAATATCAGGCATCAGCATCGAGGGTCTCCAGAAAATTCGAATGGGCGAGTTCGTCGTAGTCGCGAACCGCGGCAATGACATGGGGGCCGGCCAGCTCGGCGGCGGTATGGGTGCTGCACACGGCCACGGCACGCATGCCGCCGCGGCGGGCGGCTTCGATGCCGAAGGGCGCATCTTCGAAGACGATGCAGCGTTCGGGCGCAATGCCGATGCGGCGTGCGGCCTCGAGAAAGATGGCGGGCGTGGGCTTGCCGCTGAAGCCCTCGTCGCCGCCCACGATGGCGAGCGGCAGCGGGTCCATCTTCAGGCGCGACATGGCGAACTCGATGTTGTGCTTGTCGCCCGCCGTGCCCACCGCCACCTTGAGGCCGCGCGCCACGGCGGCCTTGGCAAAGGCGCTGAAGCCGGCGACTTCGGTGAAGTTGTCGCTGAACATGGCGCGGTAGATTTCTTCCTTCTCGTGCACCAGGGCCTGGCACTCCGCGTCGGAGAGCTCGCGCTCGAACAGTTCGCGCATGCACTCGGTGCCGGTGCGGCCGGTGGTGCGCGCGAGGATGTCGCTCACGTCGAGCTTCAGGCCGTGGCGTGCCACGAACTCCACCCACGAGCGCGCATGCCAGGGCATGGAGTCGATCATGGTGCCGTCCATGTCGAAGATGAAGGCCTCGACCTTGCCGTTCTTCAGGCTCATCGGTTACACGCCCTGCTTGAGAGAGGCCTCGATGAACACATCGAGGTCGCCGTCGAGCACCTTCTGCGTGGCCGAGACTTCGACGTTGGTGCGCAGGTCCTTGATGCGGCTGTTGTCCAGCACGTAGCTGCGGATCTGGTGGCCCCAGCCCACGTCGGTCTTGCTGTCTTCCAGCTTCTGCTGCTCTTCCTGGCGCTTGCGCATCTCGTGGTCGTACAGGCGCGAGCGCAGGCGCTTCCACGCCACGTCGCGGTTGCTGTGCTGGCTGCGGCCGTCCTGGCACTGCACCACGATGCCGGTCGGGATGTGCGTGAGGCGCACGGCCGAGTCGGTCTTGTTGATGTGCTGGCCGCCCGCGCCGCTGGCGCGGAAGGTGTCGGTGCGCACGTCGGACGGGTTGATCTCGATCTCGATGGAGTCGTCGATTTCCGGGTACACGAAGATGCTGGCGAAGCTGGTGTGGCGGCCGCCCGACGAGTCGAACGGCGACTTGCGCACCAGGCGGTGCACGCCGGTCTCGGTGCGCAGCAGGCCGAAGGCGTAGTCGCCCTCGATCTTGATGGTCGCGCCCTTGATGCCGGCGGTGTCGCCGGGGGTTTCGTCTTCGATCTGCGTCTTGAAGCCCTTGCGCTCGGCGTACTTCAAGTACTGGCGCAGCAGCATGCTGGCCCAGTCGCAGGCCTCGGTGCCGCCGGCGCCGGCCTGGATGTCGACGAAGGCGTTGAGCGGGTCGGCCGGGTTGTTGAACATCCGGCGGAATTCGAGCTGCTTGATGTCGGCTTCGAGCGCGGCGGCGTCATCGGCGATGGACTGCAAGCCGTCCATGTCGCCTTCTTCCTTCGACATCTCGAAGAGCTCGGTGTTGTCCGATAGCCCGTTGGTGAGCCGGTCGAGCGTGACGACCACGTCGTCGAGCGACTTCTTTTCCTTGCCCAGTTCCTGGGCCTTCTTGGGGTCGTTCCAGACGTTGGGATCTTCGAGCGATGCGTTGACCGTCCTCAGGCGTTCGGCTTTGGCATCGTAGTCAAAGATACCTCCGTAAATCGACCGTACGGACGCTCAGGTCCGCGAGCATTGCGCCGATTTGGTTGATCTGTTCTGCGTCCATGGGGTGTCCTGACTGTGTGGGGTTGGTGTTCGGGGGAACCCGGCATTTTCTCACGCTCGGACAACCCACCCTGCAGATGTCCCGTATTGCTCCTTCCCCCTCTGGGGGAAGGCTGGGATGGGGGCTGCCTCCGCCTTGGGCGCAGCCTGTCGTTTAGCGCCGTCGTGCCCCCACCCCAGCCCTCCCCCGGGAGGGGAGGGAGGAAGAAAAAGGCCGAACTCAGAACGCGGGAACGAGCGACCCCTTGAACTGCGTCTCGATGAAGCTCTTCACCTCGGGCGACTGGTAGGCCGCCACGAGGCGCTTGGCCCAGGGCTTGTCCTTGTCGGCGCGGCGCACGGCGATCAGGTTGGCGTAGGGGCTTTTCGCGGCCTCCTTGATCACGGCGTCCTTGTTGAGCGAGAGGCCGGCCTTCTCGGCGTAGTCGTTGTTGATGGCGGCAATGGTCAGGTCGTCGAGCGAGCGCGGCAGCTGGGCGGCGTCGAGCGCGACCAGCTTCAGCTTCTTCGGGTTGCTCACCACGTCGAGCGGCGTGGCGTTGTTGTTCTTCACCGCCTCGGGCTTCAGGGTGATCAGGCCGGCCGTTTGCAGCAGCAGCAGGGCGCGGTTGCCGTTCGACGGGTCGTTCTGGATGCCGACCGAGGCGCCATCGGGCAGCTGGTCGATCGCCTTGATCTTGCGCGAGTAGAAGCCCAGCGGCGCGGTGATGGTGAGGCCCACGGGAACGATGTCGAAGCCGCGCGCCTTGTTCTGGTTGTCGAGGAAGGGCTGGTGCTGGAAGGCGTTGGCATCGAGGTCGCCCGAGGCCAGCGCCGCGTTGGGCAGCTGGTAGTCGTTGAACACCACGACCTGGATGTTCAGGCCGTCCTTGGCGGCGACCTTCTTGACCACCTCGAACACCTGCTCGGCGCTGCCGACGGAGACGCCGACCTTGAGGGTGTTCTTGTCCTGGGCCAGGGCGGCATGGCCGGCGAAGAGGGCGGCGGCCAGCGTGGCGAGGGCGAGGGTGCGGCGGCGGAAAGTGGTGTGCATGTTGTTGCGCGAAATCAAAAAAGGAAGGCGCGAATGTGGCATTGCCCGGCAGATTTGGGAACGAACCAATGCGCATATCGATATGGCGTTCGCCCGAAGCGTTTCGGCAGGCTTATGCGTTTTCATGCATAAGTACGAGCCGATTTGTTCGTTCCCTTTTGCCGCCTTTGTTTTCATACTCGGCACCTTTTTGCGAACTCCGCGACCGCGCTTTCACGCGGGCCGCGCCTCTTTTCCATGACCCACCCTACGCCCGATGCGGCCCGCGGCAACGCGGCGCCGGTCATCCGTCTTCAATCGGTGCAGAAATCCTTCGCCTTGCCCAGCGGCGAGGTGTTCGACGCCGTGCAGTCGCTCTCGCTCGACATCCACCAGGGCGACGTGTTCGGCCTGATCGGCAAGAGCGGCGCCGGCAAGTCGACGCTGCTGCGCCTCATCAACCTGCTGGAGCGGCCCGATGCGGGCAAGGTCTTCGTCGGCGGGCGCGACCTCACCACGCTCTCGCGCCGCGAGCTGCGCGACACGCGCCAGAACATCGGCATGATCTTCCAGCAGTTCAACCTGCTGCAGAACGCCACGGTGTTCGACAACGTGGCCTTCCCGCTGAAGATCCACGGCCGCCATTCGAAGGCCGAGATCAATGCACGCGTGCGCGAGTGCCTGGCCCTGGTGGGCCTGGCCGAGAAGATCGACACCTACCCGGCCCAGCTCTCGGGCGGCCAGAAGCAGCGCGTGGCCATTGCGCGCGCGCTGGCGCCGCGGCCGCAGGTGCTGCTGTGCGACGAGCCCACCTCGGCGCTCGACACCGAAACCACGCGCGCGCTGCTCGAGACGCTGCGCGACATCAACCAGAAGATCGGCGTGACCATCGTGATCGTGACGCATGAACTCTCGGTGGTCGAGGTGCTGTGCCGCAACGTGGCCATTCTCGAGAAGGGCCGGCTGGTGGAGCAGTTCGCGGTCGATGCGCCGAGCGAAGAGCGCAAGACGGCACTGGGCCGCGAGATCGACGAACTGGTGCGCCGCCGTGAACGCGAGGCGCGCGAGCCGGTCGTGCCGCGGCCCGTTTCCGCGCAGCGCAACGCGCAGGAGGTGGCTTATGTTTGAGAACATTGCCCCCATCCTCCCCGAGCTGTGGGTGGCCACGGGCCAGACCTTCATGATGCTGGCCATCGGCCTCTCGGCCGCGGTGCTCATCGGCGGGCCGCTGGGCATCCTGCTGTTCCTGCTGGGCCCCGGGCAGTCGCTGGAGAACAAGCCGGCATTCCTGGTGCTGAACTGGATCGTCAACACCGTGCGCTCCTTCCCCTTCATCATCCTGCTGGTGGCGCTGGTGCCGTTCACTCGGGTGATCGCGGGCACCTCCATCGGGCCACTGGCGGCCGCGGTGCCGCTGTCGTTCGCGGCCATTCCGTACCTGGCGCGGCTGGTCGACCAGTGCCTGCGCGAAGTGCCGCGCGGCGTGATCGAGGCGGCGCATGCCATGGGCGCCTCGGAGCTGCAGATCGTCGGGCGCGTGCTGCTGGTCGAGGCCCGTTCGGGCCTGGTGCTGGCGCTGACGGTGCTGGCCGTGAGCTTTCTCTCGTACTCGGCCGTGGCCGGCGTGGTGGGCGGCGGCGGCATCGGCGACCTTGCGATCCGCTACGGCTACTACCGCTTCCAGACCGACGTGATGGTGCTCACCGTGGCGCTGCTCGTGGTGCTGGTACAGATCCTGCAATTCGTGGGCAACACCACGGCGCGCAGGCTCGACAAGCGTTGATTTCCTTCTTTTCTTCTTCTTTTTCTTTCCTGCCCGCTCATTCCATGAAAACCGCATTGCTGCGCCGCTCCGTTCTCGCCCTGTCCCTGGTTGCCCTGTCGTTCGGCGGCCTCTCGCTGGCGCAGGCCCAGGACGCCAAGAAGAACCTCGTGATCGGCGGCACCGCCGGCTCCAACTACGACCAGCTCAAGTTCGGCATCGTGCCGATCCTCGAGAAGAAGGGCTACAAGGTGAAGCTGGTGGAGTTCAACGACTACGTGCAGCCCAACCTCGCGCTCGCCCAGGGCTCGCTCGATGCCAATTTCTTCCAGCATCAGGTCTACCTGAAGAAGTTCTCGGCCGACCAGAAGCTCGACCTCGCCGAACTGGTGCAGGGCCCGATCGCGCCGCTGGGCATCTACTCGACCAAGCGCAAGACGCTGGCCGAGGTGAAAGAGGGCGACCGCGTGACGCTGCCGAACGATCCGAGCAACCTGGCGCGCGCGCTGGTGCTGCTGGAGCAGAACAAGCTGATCACGATCAAGGCCGGTGTCGACCCGATCCGCGCGTCAGAGAAGGACGTGGCCGAGAACCCGAAGAAGCTCAAGTTCATTCCGCTCGAAGCCGCGCAGCTGCCGCGTTCGCTGGGCGACACCGAGTACGCCATCGTCAACGGCAACTTCGCGATCTCGTCGGGCCTGAAGCTCACCGAGGCGGTGGTGCTGGAGAAAACGCCCGACTACTACCTCAATGTGGTGGCCGTGAAGAGCGCCGACAAGAACACTGCCTGGGCCAAGGACATTGTCGAGGCCTACCATTCGAAGGACTTCAAGGCGGTGGTCGACGCCAAGTTCCAGGGCTACGCCAAGCCCAGCTTCCTGCAGTAACTCCCACAAGGACGCGCCCATGCCCGTACTCGCCGTATTCGATGCCCAAGGAAGCTGGCGCGACACGCATGTGTGCGACGGCTGGATCACCGAGCACCTGGCGCAGCAGGGTGTGAGCTGGGGGCGGGGCGAGGCACAGGAGGGGCAGCAGGCGCTCGACAGTGCGGGGTTGTTCTATCTGCCGACGGCGGAGGGCTACCTGGGGCTGCTGTTCGAAGCGGGCGAGTGGGTTTCCATTCCGGCCGAGACGCCGCATTTCTTCGATGCTGGAGAGGCTGAGTCTCTCGAAGGGTTGCCTGACGCGCTGCCGCTCTTCGAGGCCTTTGTCGAGGAAGTGCTGTCCCTGACGGGGAACGACGCCGACGAGGAGTGAAGGAGGGCTTTTGTTCGGGGCGCGTGCACAGGCCACCGGGTGCTCCCCTCCGCGAATGTCCCCCGCTTCGCTCCTCCTTTATTTCGCTGCGGGGAGCACCCGGTGCCCTGTGCACGATGAGCGCTCTGCTTGTGCGAGCCGATCAACAAGTGCTCTGAGCGATCACGCCGCCAGCCGCTGTGCCCCACGCCCGCCGGGCCGCACCAGCCCGAGGTGATCGCGCAACGTGCGCCCCTCGTACTCGGTGCGGAAGATCCCTCGCCTCTGCAGGATCGGCACCACCCCATCCACGAAGTCCTGCAGCCCATGCGGCAGCGCATCGGGCATCAGGTTGAACCCGTCAGCCGCACCGCCCTTGAACCAGTGCTCGATGTCGTCGGCAATCTGCTCGGGCGTGCCCACGATCACGCGGTGGCCGCCACCGCCCGCGAGTTCGCGGATCAGCTGGCGCACCGTGTAGCCGTGCGTGCGGCCGGCTGCCACCACCGCATTGAAGAAGGTGTGGTTGCCGTTGCCATTGCCGGGAAGCGGCAGGTTGTCGGGCAGGCGTTCGTCGAGCTTCAGCCGGTCGGGCGTGATGCCCAGCGTGCCGGCGAGGCGGGTGAGGCTGTAGTCCCACGGAATCAGGTCGACCAGCTCGTCGCGCCGGCGGCGGGCTTCCGCTTCCGTGCTGCCGACGATGGTGGTGAGCCCGGCCAGCACCTTTAACGCATCGGGGCCGCGACCCAGTTCGGCGGCGCGGGCCTTGAGGGCGCGCGCGTAGGCCAGCGATTCATCGAACGACTGCGAGGCCGAGAACACCGCTTCTGCGTGGCGTGACGCGAGTTCGCGCCCGTCGGCCGACGCACCGGCCTGCACCAGCACCGGGTGCCCTTGCGGCGCGCGCGGCAGGTTCAGCGGCCCTTGCACCGCGAAGTGCTCGCCGCGGTGCGCAATCGCATGCACCTTGGCCGGGTCGATGAAGCGCCCCGTGGCCTTGTCGCCGACGAAGGCGTCGTCCTCCCAGCTGTCCCACAGCGCCTTCACGATGTCGGTGAACTCCGAGGCGCGTGCGTAGCGCTTCGAATGATCGGGCGTGGCGTCGAGGCCGAAGTTGCGGGCCGAGGGCAGGTCGGCCGTGGTCACCATGTTCCAGCCCGCGCGGCCGCCGCTCACATGGTCGAGCGTGGCGAAGCGGCGCGCGATGTTGTAGGGCTCGTTGTAGCTGGTGGAGGCCGTGGCGATCAGCCCGATGTGCGTGGTGGCCGCGGCCACGCAGGCCAGCAGGATGGTGGGCTCGAGCGCGGTGATCGGCCGGAAGTGGATCTGGTCGACGATGGCCGCGTTGTCGGCCAGGAAGATGGCATCGAGCTTGGCCGCCTCGGCGATCTGCGCCGTGCGGATGTAGTGCCGGATGTCGGCAAAGGCCCATGGGTCGCTCTCCGGCAGGCGCCAGGCCGAGGGCACGAAGCCTGAGTGCAGGATGTTGACGTTGAGGTGCAACTGCCTGCGGGGTGCGGTGCTGTGGCTGCTCATGGGCTGGTGAAGTAGTCCGGCAGCCGGTAGCCGGCCCACGCCGGGTTGGCCCTGAAGAAGCGCTGGAACTCGGCCGACTGGTAGGCGGCCACGATGTCTTTCGCGAACTTCGCGTTCTCGTTGCTGCGCTTGACCGCCACCACGTTCACGTAGGGCAGCGTCATGTTCTCGAGCTTGAGCGCCTCGCTGAGCTGGAGCCCCGAGGCCACGGCGAAGTTGCCCTGCACGGCCGCGAGGTCGGCATCGGCCAGCGAGCGCGGCGCCTGCGCGGCGTCCAGCGGCACCAGCTTCAGGCGCTTGGGGTTGCTCGCGATGTCGCGCTCCGACACGCTCAGCGGGTTCGCGCCCGGCTTGATCGTCACCCAGCCGATGGCCGCGAGGATGTTGAGTGCGCGCGCCGCGTTCACCGGGTCGGCGGGCAGGGTGACCGTGGCGCCGTCGGGCACCGCGTCCAGCGACTTGTGGCGCTGCGAGTAGAGGCCCATCGGCGGCGTCGGGACGTGCACCACGGGCACGAGGTCGAAGCCCTGCTGCTTGTTGGTGGCGTTGAGGTAGAGCGTGTGCTGGAAGATGTTGGCGTCGATCTGGCCGCGCTCGACCGCATCGTTGGGCTGCACGCCCTGGCTGAACTCGACGTACTTGATGCTGTAGCCCAGCTTCTTGAGCTGGGGCTCGATGCCGTGGGTGAAGGCATCGCGGTACGGGCCGGGCATGAAGCCCACGCGCAGGTCGTCGGCGTGGGCGGACACGTGAAGGAGCAGGCTCAGTGCAAGGCCACCGAACAGCGGGGCGGAGCGGCGCAGCCACGACGGCGCGCGCGAGGAAAAACGCATGACGACAACTCCGGGGGACGGCAAGGGGAGCTGCGCACTCTAGGGCGCGGTGCCCGCCTCGCGAACGAAGATTTATGCGCTTGGATATCCGCTGGCCGGATATCAGCGCTTCGCCTCGTCCTTGAGGAAATCGACGAACGCACGCAGCGGCGCCGGCATGTGCGTGCGGCTCGGGTAGTACAGGAACGGGCCCGAAAAACCTTGCCACCAGTCTTCGAGCACCGGCACCAGCGCGCCGCTGTCCAGCGAAGGGCGCAGGTACTCGTCGAAGGTGTAGATCACGCCCAGGCCCGACTCGGCGGCGTGCACCTCGAGCTCGAGCATCGACGCGACCATCGGCCCGCTCGGCGTGATCTTCACGGCCTTGCCCCGGCGCACGAAGCCCCAGGCCGCGAGCACGCCGCTCGGAAAGCGATGGCCGATGCAGGCGTGGCGCAGCAGGTCGGTCGGATGCTTCGGCGTGCCGTGCGCCGCGAGGTAGCCCGGCGATGCGGCGGCCACGAAGCGCTGCATGCGCGGACCCAGCGGCACGGCGATCATGTCGCGCGCAATGCTCTCGTCGTAGCGGATGCCGGCGTCGAAGCCGGCGGCGAGCACGTCGATGAAGGTGTCGTTGGTCGTCACCTCGAGCGTGATGCCCGGGTGCGCGAGCAGGAAGCGGCTGGCCAGCGGCGGCAGCACGCGCTGCGCAACGATCGACGGCACGTTGAGCCGCAAGGTGCCGGTGGGGCTGTCGCGAAAGCTGTTGAGCGTGTCGAGCGCGCCCGCGATGTCGTCGAGCGCCGGCGAGATGCGGTCGAGCAGGCGCTGGCCGGCCTCGGTGGGCGTGACGCTGCGCGTGGTGCGGTTCAGGAGCCGCACGCCCAGTTGCGCTTCGAGCCGGCGCATGGCTTCGCTGAGCGAGGAGGGCGACACGCCGCGCAGGGCGGCGGCGCCGCGAAAGCCTCGTGCGCGCGTGACGGCGACGAAGGCGCCCAGGTCCGAAAGATCGGGGTCGGTCATGGCGGGATTGTGCGATTTTTTGCACAGCCCGTGCAGCCATGGACGGATTATCGAACGGGGCGCTTCCTTCCAGACTACCGCCATGCCGCTCGCAACCGCCTGCGGCCCCCAAGGAAAGAAAGGAAACCGCAATGAACACACGTCGACTCGGCGCCAAGGGCCCGCAGGTCTCCGCCCTCGGTCTCGGCTGCATGGGCATGTCGGGCATCTACGGCCCCTCGGACCGCAGCGAGAGCATCGCCACCATCCACGCCGCGATGGACGCGGGCATCACCCTGCTCGACACGGGCGACTTCTACGGCAGCGGCCACAACGAAATGCTGATCGGCGAGGCGCTCAGGGGTCTCAAGGGCTCGCAGCGCGATGCGGCCCTCGTCAGCGTGAAGTTCGGCGCGATGCGCGATCCGGCCGGCGGCTGGATCGGCTACGACGCACGGCCCGAGGCGGTGAAGAACTTCCTGGTCTATTCGCTGCAGCGGCTGGGCGTGGACCACATCGACATCTACCGCCCGGCGCGGCTCGACCCGAACGTGCCGATCGAGGACACGGTGGGCGCCATCGCCGACATGGTGAAGGCCGGCTACGTGCGGCACATCGGGCTGTCGGAGGTGGGCCCGCAGACCATTCGCCGGGCCGCGGCCGTGCACCCGGTCAGCGACCTGCAGATCGAGTATTCGCTGGTCTCGCGCGGCATCGAGGACGGCATCCTTGCGACCTGCCGCGAGCTCGGCATCGGCATCACGGCCTATGGCGTGCTGTCGCGCGGCCTCATCAGCGGGCACTGGCGGAAGGAAGGCGCGGGCGCCACGGATTTCCGCACGCACAGCCCGCGCTTCCAGGGCGAGAACGTCGAGCGCAACCTGGCGCTGGTCGATGCGCTGCGCAAGATCGCCGAGGCCAAGGGCGTCACCGTCGCGCAGATCGCGATTGCGTGGGTGGCGGCGCAGGGCGACGACATCGTGCCGCTGGTGGGCGCGCGGCAACGCACGCGGCTGGAAGAGGCACTGGGTTCGCTGGGCGTCGCACTGGCCGCGGACGATCTCGCGGCGATCGAGCGCGCGGTGCCCAGGGGGGCCGCAGCCGGCGAGCGCTATGCAGCCGCGCAGATGGCGCACCTGGACAGCGAAGCGGGCCACGCCTGAGCAGCGGCCATCGGCCGCGATGCGGTGCTACGCGCCGGACCCCGCGCGGCCGCCGGACAACTGCAGTTCGCGGCGCAAGGTCTCGGATTCCTGCTTGAGGGCGAGGATGGCTTCATAGGCCTTGCCGAGTTCGCCGGCCGCACTGCCGGCCCGGGCGCGGAGTTCGTCGCGCTCGCGCTCGCAGTCGCGGAGCTGCTGCCGCGCCTGCGCCAGCGCGCACATGTCGAAGGTGTCGGCGCGCTCGCGCAGCAGCCCGGCGGACTCGGCGTCGAATCCGTTCCGGGTGTCGCTGAGATCCGCGATCCGCCCCCGGCGCACGAGCGGCGGCCCGGGCTTGCGGAAGACCGCGACGAAGTCGGACCAGCCTTCCGCCGCCGGCCTGGCGACGAAGGACTCGACCAGCTCGACCTCGATGCCGCGGCGACGGCCCCACGCGACCAGCGCCGTGCCGGCGTCGGGGTAGAAGCGCCAGCAATCGACCGGGTAGCGGTGGAATGCATGGTTGCTCGGCGCATTGACATAGAGCAGGCCGCCGGGCCGCAGCAGACGCACGAGGTCGAGAAAGGTTTCCCAGAAGCAGGGGTCGTGCTCCAGGGCCGAACTCGTGACGACCACGTCGGCGCAGCCATCGGGCAGCGGCAGGGGCTCGCCCGGCGTCACCACCCGGTCCACGCCCGGGCCTGGTGCGGTATCGAGCCCCTGGTAGCTGGCCGTGGCGGGGGCATGGTCCCTCAGGCTGCCGTTGACGTCCTGGCTGCCGAGTTCGACCACGTCCCTGAAATTTTCCTGCCAGTACAGCGCGAAGAAGCGGCGGCCGTGTTCGTAGGCGGTGTCATGCATGGTGCGTTACCAGTTGGCATCCAGCCCGATGTAGCGGGCCATGTACTCGCGAAAGGTCCAACGCTGGTCGAACCAGCGGTAGCGCATGTCGGGCGAATGAAAGTGCAGCCCGAAGTGCTCGGCCACCAGCGGATGGATGGGCTGCTGGATCTGGCCCATGCCGCCCAGGACTTCGGCCGCCTCCCGAATCTTGGCGGGTGCGGTCGCGGGGTCGCCGCCCACTTCGGCGGCCGCGACCCGCCACAGCCGGCAGGCGAGCTCGGCCATGCCCTGCGCCGAGATGTGGCCGAAGTTCCAGAACAGGTGCTGCGTGCGGAAGTTCGCGCGCACGTAGTCGCAGATGGCGACGTCGCAGATGCGGTCCCGGGTTTCCATGAACGCCATGTCGACGTCGAAACGCCGATTGAGGTTGGGCATGCCGGCGGTCGAGCGTGCGAGGTAGGCATCCACCGCCGCGTCGCCGCGCAAGCCCGAGGCCCGCACCTTCAGGCCGACGCGGTCTCCTTCGGAATAGCGCCCGAATACGTATTGCGCATCGCACAGGGGTGTCGGCTCGGCCACCCTGAACGGCCACAGGAAGCGGGCCACGTAGCTGGGGAACAGCACCGTCGGGCAGGCCTTCGGAATACCGTCGCGCACCTCTTCGCGCAAGCGGACGAAGATCTCGCTGTCGTACTGCTCGAGGTACAGCTTGCAGCGCGCGAGGTCGCGGCGCGATGGCATCGCGGGCGACTGGCCCACCGGCGCGTGGTTCAGCACGCACAGATAGCCGCGCCGGCCGCCGCTGCCGTCCACTGCGGCCAGCAGCTGTGCAATCCACGGCACCTGGCAGTTGCCGTAGAGGATGACCAGTTCGGCGTCCGGGTCGGTGTTGCCGTGGAGGATCAAGACGCCAGCTCCTTCACTTGCGCCGCAGCCAGAGCGATCCGCCCGTGTTGCGCAGGAAGCCGGCGAAGGTGGCCTGGATCAGCGGCCGTTCGTACCGCGCGAAGTAGTCGTTGAAGAACAGGATCTCCCATTCATGGTTGTGGGTGAGGAAGGCGCGCAGCGCGTACAGCTCGTTCCACGAGCGGTTCTCGTCGATCGCCCAGGCGGCCGGGTACTCGAAGGGCCAGAAGATGTCGTGCAGGTGCACGACCACGCCGGGTGCCAGCCGCGGCAGCACTTCGAAGAGCTCGAAGCACACGTCGCTGCCCGTGCGCAGCACATGCGTCGAGTCGATGAACAGGATGTCGCCGGCCTGCAGCAGCGCGTAGAGCTCGAGCGGCACCTCCTGCACCGGCTTCGCCAGCACGGTCAACGGCGCGCGGGTCGAGCCGAGCAGGCCCTGCGCGAGTTCGGGGAAAGGGTCGATCAGGATCGACTCGCAGGCACCGTCCAGGCAACCCTCGATGGTGTCCATTGCGCAGGCCGACGACCAGCCGCAGCCGATCTCGATGTAGGTGCGCGGCCGCAGATGCCGCAGCATGGCGTGCAGCATGCTCGCGTCGGCCCAGGAGAAGCTCGGGTTGTCGAACGCAAAGCGCCAGTCCGGGGTCTTGCCGTGCGCGAAGGGCATGGTGCGAAAGAAGGGCAGCAGCGCGCCCCACAGCGCGCGCATGGCGCCGAGGTCGGTGGCGATGCCGGGAAGCTGGTGCGGCACCTCCGCGGCAGTCAGGCGCGCGAAATGCGCGCGCGCCTGCGCGGTGTCGACGATGGGCGAGTAGTGGTGGCCCGGCGGCACGAAGAGCGGCGCGGAGCCTGCGTCGGCATCGGCCATGTCAGTCCCGGAACGCGGTGATCACGGCGAAGTCGGAGCCGATGCGGCCTTCGGCCATCCAGCGGTCTTCCATGTCGAAGAAGCGCTGCAGGTGGGCGGCGTCCTCGGGATCGGTGGGGTCGAAGTTCTGGGCGATGCCGCTGAGCCCGGTCTGCAGCAGCGCACCGCCGAGCTGGCGGCAGTCCTGCACCCGGAAGTGACGGCCGACCGCTTCGATGATCTGGGACGAGCACACGGCCTCCGACGGGTCGACGGCGATCACCTCGGCAACGCTCGGTCGGCCCAGCACGCCGCGCTCCATGCCGGAGGGAAAGCGCCGGTACTTGAGCGGCAGCGTTGCCATGAACTCGTTGATGCCCTGCAGTTGCATATCGGTCCACTGGAAGCGGTCGGGGCCGACGTACTCCTGCAGGTGGAACACGCCGCCCGGGCGCAGCGCCCGCCGCACCGACGCGAAGAGACGGTCGAGGTTCGCGATGTGGTGCACCGAATGGCTGGCGAACACGATGTCGAAGGCACCCTCCGGCAACGGGTCCCGCTCGAGGTCGGCCACGTGGTAATGCAGGCCCTGCAGGCCGGCTTCGGCCGCGAGCCGCCGCGCCTCGGTCACGGCCGGTTCGGCGAGGTCGTAGCCATCGATGCGCCCGGCGATCTGCAGCCCGGCGAGGCCGCGCTCCAGCGCGCCGAAACCGCAGCCGAGGCTGGCGACCCGGCGCACCGGAAAACGCCAGCCCGCTTCGCGCAGGTGGTTCATCAGATGGTCGTAGCAGTTGGTGTTGCAGTCGCCGGACGACAGCCGGTGCAACCGCGGCGCGACCTGCGGATGCGCCATCCAGAACAGGCCCTGGGTCTCCACGCGTTCGGCCGGCGGCACGCTCCACTCCTTGACGGTGCGCGCCGACCGCGCCTCGGCCGTCTCCGCAAGCGCTGCCTGCGGCGGCGGCGGCGCGGAGGCTGGCCGCGGCACCTCGTCGAGCAGCGCCTGCACGGTGCGGCCGAAGCGTGCGGGGTCGCAGTCCTGCGCGACACGCGCCAGGCTGTCGTCGCGCAGCCGGTCCCACAGCGCGCGGTCCTGGTAGAGGCTGGCGCAGGCCGCCGAGAAGTCCTCGGGGCTGTCGGCACTCAGCAGCGCCTCGCCCGGCGGCCACAGGAGCTGGCTGGCGATCAGGCCGGTGACCACGCTGGGCAGCCCGTGAGCGGCCGCTTCGTGCACCTTGTGCGGAATACCGGCAGCGAAGCGTGTGGGTGCGATGAAGAGGCGCGCATGGTCGTAGTGGCTGCGGACGCTGTCGACGCGGCCGTGGAAGCGCACACGCGGGCTGCCGAGCAGGTCGCGCAGGGCGGGTGCGCAGCCGCCGACCACGTCCACGGCATAGGCTGTTCCCACCAGCGTGTCGAGGCGCGGCATGACTTCCTTGACGAACCATCGGATCGAATCGGCGTTGGGCGAATCTTCCTCCTCGAGCCGCCCGACAAAGAGGATGTCCTGCCGCGTTTCGAAGCCGGCGCTCGCCGCCACCGGTTCGAGGCGGTGCGCAAGCACCCGCACGTCTGCGCATCCGGCGTCCCGGAAGCTGCGGGCCTCGGCCTCGCTGACGGCGAGCACCACGGTGGCGCTGCGGGCCAGCTGCAGCTCGGTGGCCGGTGTCATGGCCTGCGCGTCCGGCACGCCGCCGCGGCCGAGCCCCAGCACCTTGCGCCGCAGCGCTTCGCGGGCGGAGAAGAGCGCTTCGGCGTCGTACACCACCCGCGGGGCGGCGAGGAAGCCGGGCAGCTCGTCGCAGCAGCGCAGGAAGGCCTGCATGTTGTGCGGACGGCTGACCACGATCATGTCGAAGAGACCCGCGCGGCTGCGCAGGAAGTCGGTCATCGCCGGTCGCCGCGGCCCGGTCACGCGCTCCAGTTCGGCAGGCAGGAACCGGGCGGCCGCCGCGGCGTCGCAGGTTGGGGAGGCGGTGGGGTAGTGGGTGATGAGGGCGCCCGCGCGGTGCAGCGCGTTGAGCAGATCGCAGGCCCGCGGATTGCCCGAACCCAGGCTGGGAATCGGCACCTGGTCGTCGATGACCAGCACGCTGGCGCGCGCGCCCTTGCGCACGCGCGCCGCCAGTTCGCCGTCGAGGCGGGGGTGGTGGCCGTCGGCCAGTGCCTGGGCATGCCGCTGCACGAACAGTGCGTGGTTGCGCTCCATCAGGCGCGCAATGCTGTCGGAAGATGGCGCGCTGCCGGACTCGAAATGCGTGAGTTCCACGGCGGGCTCGTACACCACGCGGTAGCCCGCGTCGCGCACGCGCATGCACAGATCGGTGTCCTCGTAGTACGCGGGCGCGAACAACGGATCGAAACCCGCCAGCGATTCGAACAGCGCGAGCCGCACCATGAGGAAGGCGCCCGAGCAGTAATCGACATCGCGCCGGAACTGGAACGCCGCATCGGCCGGATCCTGCCCGCGGCCGTGGCCTGCGCAACTGCCGTCGCGCCAGACGATCGAGCCCGCTTCCTGCAGGGTGCCATCGAGCAGCAGGATCTTGCCGCCGACCGCGCCGACGTCGGGCGCGTCGTCCAGCAGACGGCAGGCGGCGCCGAGCGATCCGCGCGCGAGCTGGGTGTCGTTGTTGAGGAAGAGCACATGGCGTCCCTGCGCCTCCCGTGCGCCCGCGTTGGCCCCGCGCAGGAAATGCAGGTTCTCGGTCTGCGCGAGCACGCGGCAGCCGCGCACGCGGGCCAGCAGCGCGGCGGTGAGGTCGCTGGAGGCGTTGTCGACCACGATCACTTCGGCGGGCACGTCGATGGCCTGCGCCAGGGCCTGCAGGCAGCGGAAAGTCAGGCCGGCCTGGTTGTGCAGGACCAGCACGATGGACACGGCCGGCTGGGCCGACACGGGCAGGTCGATCCGCGCATCGGGCACCGCGAGAAAGGCGCCGAGTGCGGTCTCGCTTGCGGCGCGGAAGGACTGTTTCAGGTCGGGCTGCGTTGCGGCTGGGACAACGGGTGCAGCCGGTGTCGGCCCGTCGGACGGCTGGAGTGCCGCGATGCCCGGGGCGAACAGCCGATCTTCGTGCCGTCCGTAGGCTTCGTAGTGATAGAGCGCGTTCGTGCCGGCGCGCGCCACGTCCGGGTTCTGGCGCAGGTAGCCGCTGGTGGAGAACCAGGGGCTGGGGTCGCGCCCCTCCCGGCTGCCGAACACGGTGTAGTGATAGGCCGGATCGAGCCCCGAGGTCTTCACGTCGGCATAGGTCTCGGTGTACCAGCGCGCATCGAACAGCATCGAACGCCGCATCGCCTGGGCCACCGGGTGGCGCGCGATGCGATAGCGCTGCACGGCCGGGGCCAGCCAGCGCAGCGCGGCCGGCATCGCCTTCGGCCGCCAGCGCCGCAGCAGGGCCGGGCTGGCCGGCACGGTGGCGCGCGGCGCGGTCCCGGTGGCCGGCTCGACGCCGACCACTTCGCCGTGGCGGCGCAGCAGGTCGGCCACCATGCGGCCGACCGAGGCGGCGTACAGCGCCATGTGCTCGCGCATCCTGTCGTTCGTGGCGAGCAGGACGCCTCGCTCCTTCTGGGCATCGCCGAGCCAGCGTGCGGCCACTGCATGGTGTTGGGTCGATCGTTCCAGTTCGTCGGCGAGCGCATGGCGCGCCCGCTCGGCATCGGCCAGCCGTTCGGCCTGCGCCGCCAGTTGCGCCTGCAGTTGCGCGATCTCTTCGACGTGCTCCGGCAGTGCGGCCACCGGCGGCGCCGCGGGGGCTTGCGCGGCTTCTTCGAGGCGGGCCTGGAGCAGGTATACCCGGCCGAGCGCCGCGTCGCGTTCACGCTCGGCGCGCATCGCGTTGCGCGTCTGCGCTACGGCTTCGTCGCGTTCGCGCAGGGCCTGGTCCAGCCGGGCCTGCGCCGCGTCGCGCGCCACTTCGGCCGCGCGCTGGTGCTGTTGGAGCGCCTCGACCTGAAGCCGGAAGGAAACCTGCGCCTCCTGCTCGCGTGCAAGGCCCGACCACACCGCGCCGACGGCGGCGAACCGGTCGCGGATCGACAGCGTGGCACTGCCCTGGGAGGCCGCGCACAGCTGGCGGATGGCCGTGGGCGCCTGCGGACCCTGCGCGATCACGCCGAGGCCGTGGCCGTGGAGAAATTCGAAGTGCGGCAGTCCGGCGGCGAGTTCGGCGAACAGGCGATAGACCCCGAAATCGCCGCGGCGCACATTGGTGTCGTGAAACAGCACCACGGCGCGCGGCGACAGCTTGCGCCGCCAGGTCTCGTAGTCGTGCCGCACTGCCTCGAAGGTATGGAAGCCGTCGATGTGCAGCAGGTCGATCGAGCCGTCCTCGAAGGTGTCGACGGCGTCGTCGAAGGTCGTGCGGATCAGCTCGGAGAACGCCGCATAGTGCTGTTCGTTGAAGGCCCGGAGGTCTTCGTAGACCTCGTCGCCGAAGCGGCCCGCATGCGCGTCGCCCTCCCAGTGGTCGATGGCGTAGCAGCGCGTCGGCAGCCCGCTCTGGAGCACGGCTTCGCAGAACGCCGCGTACGACACGCCGTGGTGCGCGCCGAGCTCCACCAGCACGCGAGGCTCACAGGCTTCCACCACCCAGGCGGCAAAGGGCACATGGGCCCACCAGCCGCTGGGCTTGCCGATGCGCTGCGGGCGCCGGAAGATCGGGGACAGCGTCGGCGACGTGAGGTCGCCCAGCGAGGCCGAAGCGGTCAACCAGTCCTTGGCGATGTCCTGGGGCTGCCCGTGTTGTTGCGGTTGGATCATTCGGTCTCCTTGGCTGCAGGGCGCCTGCGCGTCGCGGGTTTCGTCATCGGCTGGCGACCACCGAGAACATCGGGATCTGAAGGCCGTCGACCTCGCGCTTGTGATGGTGCGTGCTCACGTGGGCAACGGGGAAGCCCAGCAGCGCCAGCGCGTTCACCACGAAGGCCGGACTGAGGGCCCACCAGGTGTCGACCTGCGGGATGTGCGGGCGCGGCAGCAGGTGGCAGACCGGCAGGTCGCCGAGCGTGGCGTCGTAGAGATCGGTGACGATGAGGGTGTCCCGCACGCGCCGCGCGCAGCCTTCGAGCACCGAGATGGGCGAGCGGCAGTGCAGCAGGACGGCGGCGAACAGGCCGACATCGAAGTCGCCCGCCTCGGCCGGCAACCGTTCGGGGTCGGCCTCCAGCAGGCGCACCGTCGAACGGTAGTGGTGGTGGAGGTACCAGAACGAGTTGCGCACGCCCTCGATCGAGGCGCCGAACTGTTCGCGCCAGGCCGCCACGTCGAAGCCAGGCATGGGCACGATGTCCCACAGGCGCGCCATCGGCGGCTCGATCGCCGTCACCTGGGCGCCCGCGCGCTCCATGTGAAACGACAGGAAACCGCTGGCCGGCCCGACCTCGAGCACCGACTTGCCCGCGAAGTCGAAGCCGCCCAGATAGGCGTCGACCGTCGGCCGAAGGTCCCATTGCCCGCGCACCAGGCCGTGCGACGGCAGGCCGACCGAATGATAGAAATTGCACGCCTCGAAGGCGGGCGCCTCGCGGTGGATCTCCCTCCAGGCCGGCGGGTTCGCGGCGCTCATTCGGCGCGGAAATCGGGACGCGCAGCGGACCGTCGGACGACGGGCGGGGTGTCGGTTGAAATCATCGTAAACTTTTGTAACTAAAAGTGGATGCATGCTAGCAAATCGATGGCCTGGCGTCACTCCGCACAACCTCGCACAGAATGCGCGCATGACCCAGCACATCGGAATCGTCGGCTGCTCCGCCGAAGGCGCGTCGCTTTGCTACCAGACCCTCTGCGTGGAGGGCGCGGCGCTGCTCGGCCCGCATGCGCACCCCGAGGTCTCGATGCACACGCCATCGCTCTCGGACTACATGGAACACATCTACCGCGACGACTGGCGCGGCGTGGGCGAGGTGATGCTCGCCTCGGCCCACAAGCTCGCGAAGATCGGTGCGGACTTCCTGGTCTGCCCGGACAACACCATCCACCAGGCGCTGCCGTTCATCGAGGCGCGCTCGCCGCTGCCGTGGCTGCACATCGCGGGCTGCGTGGCGGACGAGGCGGCGCAGCGCGGCTTCCGGCGCATCGGCATCACCGGCACGCGCTGGCTGGTCGACAGCGAGGTCTACCCCGAGAAGCTCTCGGCCCGGGGGCTCGAATACGTTCGCCCCACTGTCGCGGAGCGCGACGAGATCGCCCGCATCATCATGGACGAGCTGGTCTGCGGCATCTTCAAGCCCGAGGCGATCGCCGCCTTCCAGCAGGTGATGCAGCGCATGAAGGACGAGGACGGCTGCGACGCCGTGGTGCTCGGCTGCACCGAGATCCCGCTGATCATGAGCGACGCCAACTCGCCGCTGCCGACGCTCGACTCCACGCGCCTGCTGGCGCGTGCGGCGCTGCGCCGGGCGGTGCAGGGCGCCGCCGGTGGCGGCAGATAAGCCGGTGCGTGCCTTTGCGTCTTGCCTTGCGGTGGCGTTCCTGCTGCTCGCGGGTGCGTGCACAACGCCTTCGGCCAGCCATGCGGGCGCTGCCGTCTTTCCGCTCTCGTCGTGGGAGGACGTTCCTCGCGCGCAGCTGGGCGCCGCATGCGGCCGCGAGCTCGACGCCACCCGCGCGTACCTGAAGACCCTGGACACCACCGCCTTGATGGCGGTGCGGGATGGGCGCGTGCTGTTCAGCGAAGGACCGGTCGGCACCGCCAGCATCGTGTTCTCCGTGCGCAAGAGCCTGCTGTCCATGATGTACGGCAAGTACGTGGCCGATGGCAGCATCGATCTCGACCGGACCCTGGCCGATCTGGGCATCGACGACCTGGGCGGCCTGCTGGCGAGCGAACGCGAGGCGCGCCTGCGCGATTTGCTGACGGCGCGGTCGGGGGTCTATCACGCAGCGGCCAACGGCGGGGACGATCTCGCGTTTGCGCCCGCGCGCGGATCGCAGGCGCCCGGCAGCTACTTCCTGTACAACAACTGGGACTTCAACGCCGCAGGCACCGTCTTCGAGAAGCTGACCGGCCGCAGCATCTACCGGACCTTTGCCGATGATCTCGCGGCGCCGCTGATGCTCGAGGATTTCGACATCGCCCGGCACCGGCGCAGCGGCGACAGCGCGAAGTCCGAGCACCTGGCGTATCGCTTCTTCCTGTCGACGCGGGACATGGCACGCCTGGGCTACCTGATGCTTCGCCAGGGCAACTGGCGCGGACAGCAGCTGATTCCCGCCGCCTGGGTCGCGCAGATCACGCAGCCCGTGACCCCTTCCGCGCAGATGCACCCGCCCCATGTGGCGAGGCGCGGTTTTGGCTATGGCTACCTGTGGTGGCTGCTGGAAGAGCCGCCGGATTCCCCACTGAGCGGCGCCTACATGGCGTGGGGCGTGTACGGCCAGTACATCCTCGTGATCCCGAAGCAGCGCATGGTGATCGCACACAAGCGCCAGGTGCCGGTGGCGGGCAACTGGAACCCGAGCACGGTGAGGCCGGGCGACTTCCTGCGCGCGGCAAGGATGCTTGCGGCGGCACCCTGCGGCTGAGTTCAGCTGGCCAGGAATGCCTCGATCAGCTGCGCCACGCGCTGCGGCTGGTCGTGGTGCAGCATGTGGCCCGCGTCGTCCAGGCGCTCGATGCGCACCGAGCGCACGGACTTCAGCCGCTCGTGGAATTCGGCCAGCGTGTAGCGGCTCTTCCACCAGCCGTGCAGGCTGTCGTCGGCGGCCTCGACCATCAGCGTCGGTGCGGCGATGCGTGCATAGAGCGCGAGCGTTTCGTCGACGCGGAAGATGTGTGCATTGACGATCTTGTGCGCCGCCTCGCCGAGGATCTGCCAGCGCGTGCTGCCGTCGGGCTGCAGGTGGCCGGCCGACCAGTGGCTGGCCAGCCAGTCGGCCTTGTCCTGCGTGAGGCGCGGGTTGGTTTTCATGAGGCGGCGTGCCACGCCGTCGATGGCCGAGTAGCCGGCGAGTGCCTTCTCGCCGCGGTGCAGGCCCTTGAGTTCGTCGATCCACTGGCCGTAGCGCGCGGGCGCTTCGTCGGGCCTGCGCGCGGGCATGCCGAAGCCTTCGAGGTTGACGAGGCGGCGGATGCGCGCGGGCCGCACGCCCGCATAGTGCATGGCGACGTTGCCGCCCATGCTGTGGCCGACGAGGTCGACCGGGCGGGCGTTGTCTCCTTCGCCGGCGTAGTGGTCGAGCAGCCATTCGAGGTCGGCCAGGTAGTCGGCCAGCCAGTAGTTGTCGACGCCGCCGCCGTCGGTGAGGCCGAAGCCGCGCCAGTCGGGGGCGATGATGAAGCGGTCTTGCGCCAGCGCATCGACGACGAACTGCCACGAGGCCGCCACGTCCATCCAGCCGTGCACCAGCACCAGCGGCGGGCGTTCGGCCGAGGGCTGGCCCCAGAGGCGCACGTGGTAGTTCAGGTTGCGCACGGGCACGAATTCGCTGCGCGAGGGACGGAGGGCTTGGTACATGGGCGTCGATGATAAGGAGCCGCCTGGCTTTGAGCAGTCCGGCACAGGACAGGTGGTGCCGGGCTTTCCAGGGGCGGCCAGCGCGCCGCGGGGGAGGGCGGTAGCATCCCGCGCATGAAAAAGATCCAACTCGGTCAGAGCGACCTTCACGTCACCCCGATCTGCCTCGGCACGATGACTTTCGGCGAGCAGGTGGACGAGCCCACCTCCCACGCCATCCTGAGCCGTTCGCTCGAGCGCGGCGTCGACTTCATCGACACCGCCGAGATGTACTCGGTGCCCACGCGCAAGGAAACCTACAGCCTCACCGAAACCATCATCGGCCACTGGTTCGCGGCCAACCCCGGCGCGCGCCAGAAGCTCGTGCTGGCCACCAAGGTAGCGGGCCCGTCGCGCGGCATGCCCTGGGTGCGCGAAGGCAGCGGCATGACGCCCGCCGATATCGAGGCCTCGTGCCATGCCAGCCTGAAGCGCCTGAAGACCGACGTCATCGACCTCTACCAGATCCACTGGCCCGAGCGCCATGTGCCGCTCTTCGGCAACATGTACTACGACCCCGCCAAGGAAACCTCGACGACACCGATCCACGACCAGCTCGAGGCGCTCGGCAAGCTGGTGAAGGCCGGCAAGGTGCGCGCCATCGGCCTCTCGAACGAGACGCCCTACGGCGTGCACGAGTTCGTGCGGCTGGCCGAGGTGCACGGGCTGCCGCGCGTGGCGTCGGTGCAGAACGTCTACAACCTGGTCGGCCGGGCGCATGAGAACGGGCTCGACGAGACGATGCACCGGCTCGGCGTGTCGCTGCTGGCGTATTCGCCGCTGGCCTTCGGTCTGCTGACAGGCAAGTACGACCAGAGCGGCATCGAGGGGCCGGACGCACCGAAGGGTGCGCGCATCTCGAGCTACGAGTCGGTGCGCAAGCAGCGCTGGGGCCGGCCCGATGCGCTGCGCGCGGCGCGGCGCTACAACCAGCTGGCGCGCGACAACGGCCTCACGCCGACGCAGCTGGCACTGGCGTTCTGCTACACCAAGTGGCAGGTGGCGAGCACGATCATCGGGGTGACTTCGTTGGCGCAATTGGACGAAGACATCGATGCGTACGGCACCACGCTGTCGCCCGAAGTGCTGGCCGAGATCGACAAGATCCGCTGGGACATCCGCGACCCGGCGGCCTGAGCTCATCGCCCGGGGGTCAGTGGCATTCGCCCTGCGCTGCGGCCAGGGCGAGCATGGGCAGGCTGAGCAGGCCCATGTTGCTTCCCTTGAACTGGCCGCGCATGCAGTCGCCGCGCGCCGCGCCGGCAACGCCTGCGCCGAGCGGCGTGTCGAACGCGGAGCGCGCGGGGCCGTGGAGGTCCTGGTTCGCGCGATCGGCGAAGGAGCGTTGCCGGGCCACGTCGCGGATGGCGCGCCGCGTGGCTTCGGTGTCCAGCACCAGCGGCGCTGCTATGGGCGGGGCTGCGGCCTGTGGCGGCTCGGCAGGGGCTTCGGGCGCCACGGTGATCGCGTCGCCGCGAGCCGGGGGCGGTGCGCGCCGGGGCGTGGCGCGCGGCGCGGCGGCTGCCGGTGCAGTCCGCGGTGCCGTCGCCGGCTGCGCGGGAGCGACGGGCTTTGACGGCGTGACGATCTGCACGAGCGCCATCGCGATGCGCTTCATCGGGGCGGCCGGCCTCGCATGGGGCCGGCTGGCGACCAGCAGCAGCCACAGCGCGGCCGCATGCAGGGCCGCCACGACCAGCACCAGCGCCGACATGGCGGGGCGCGGCATCAGGGCTCGGACGCCGGCTGCCACTCGAGCAGATCGCCGGGCTGGCATTGCAGCGCCTCGCAGATGCGCTCCAGCGTATCGAAGCGCACGCCGCGCACCTTGCCGCCCTTGAGCAGCGAGAGGTTCTGCTCGGTGATGCCGACATGCTCCGCCAACTCGCGCGAACGCATCTTGCGCCGGGCGAGCATGACATCGAGGTTCACGACGATGGGCATGGCGCTGTCAGACGAAGCCGGCGTTGTCGTCGGCCAGGCGGCGGGCCTCGGCCATCACGCGTGCGATGGCCACGAGCACCGCGCCGAACAGGATGTGCAGGCAGTCGAACCACGCGAGGGTGATCGACATGAAGCGCTGCCCCGGCGGATTGCCGATGCTCAGCGCCACCGTCATCAGGCCGCGTGCCAGCGGCAGCAGCAGCGCCAGCAGCAGCACGGCCCAGGCAAAGCGCACCAGCGCGTCCTGCGCCACGGCGCCGAAGACCCGGCCATGCCCGTATTCGTCGAACAGCCGCCACAGCTGCCGCAGCGCATACAGGCCGCCACCCACGGGCAGCAGGCTGACGGCGGCGGTGCGCCAGCGTGCCGGGTCGTCCATCGGCAGGCTCGGCAGTCCGAGAAAATCGGCGCCGCCGAACGGCGCCAGCCCCTGGTTGAACACCAGCAGCAGGACGGGTTGCGCCAGCAGCAGCGCGGCACCGGCCAGGATGAGCGCGTGCACGACCTGGGCGTGGCGCCGCAGGTAGAACGAAGAGGGGGCCGTCGAGGCCGGCGTATGCTGCATGTTCAGGCTAATACTTAATGTAAGACGGCCAAAGTTTATCGTAAAACAGTAAATTTCAAAGAAAACCGAATTCGCCTGCAGGAATGGCCAAGAAAAGCACCCACACCTCCGAGACGCCCGCGACGCAGCTGCTGCGCGCGAACCAGGTCGCCTTCACCGAGCATCCCTACGAGTACCTCGAGCGCGGCGGCGCCCAGCACAGCGCCGAGGTGCTGGGCTTCGACCCCTTCACCGTCGTCAAGACGCTGGTGATGCAGGACCAGGACGCCAGGCCGCTGATCGTGCTGATGCACGGCAACCGCACGGTGTCGACCAAGAACCTCGCGCGGCAGATCGGCGCCAAGTCGGTCGAGCCCTGCAAGCCGGAGGTGGCGCAGCGCCACAGCGGCTACATGGTGGGAGGCACCTCGCCTTTCGGCACGCGGCGCGAGATGCCGGTCTACATCGAGTCGACCATCCTCGAACTGCCGAAGATCGCGATCAACGGCGGGCGGCGCGGCTACCTGGTGGGCATCGACCCGCAGGTGTGCGTGGCGCTGCTGGGCGCGAAGCCGGTGCAGTGCGCGCTGGCAGAATAGCCGCCGCGACGCGCCCGCCCCGGGCCGCTGTCGCCGAATAAGAACAACCATCCCCGCGGAGCGCCGTCTTGAGCTTTCATTTGCCGTCCCTCATGGCCATCGTGGCCTCGTACCTGATCGGTTCGCTGTCCTTCGCGGTCATCGTGAGCAAGTCGCTCGGCATGGCCGACCCGCGCAGCTACGGCAGCGGCAACCCCGGTGCCACCAACGTGCTGCGTTCGGGCAACAAGGGCGCCGCGCTGGCCACCTTGCTGCTCGATGCGCTCAAGGGCTGGCTGCCGGTGTTCCTGATTCGCCAGTTCGGCGCGCAGTGGGGCCTGGGCGAGGGCGTGGCCGCGCTGGCCGGGCTCGCGGCCTTCCTGGGCCATCTCTACCCGGTGTTCTTCGGTTTCCAGGGCGGCAAGGGCGTGGCCACCGCGGCGGGCGTGCTGGTGGGCATTGCACCCTGGCTGGGGCTCGCCACCGGCGCCACCTGGCTGATCATCGCGGTCTTCTTCCGCTATTCGTCGCTGTCGTCGCTGGTGGCAGCCTTCTTTGCGCCGGCCTACTATCTCCTGGGCGGAAACATTGCGTGGCCGCTGCACCGCACGGTGCTGATTGCGATCATCATCATGAGTCTGCTGCTGATCTGGCGGCACCGCGAAAACATCCGCCGGCTCGCGGCCGGCACGGAGTCGAAACTCGGCTCGAAGAAAAAGGCTTGAACACCATGGCTACCATCACCCGCTTCCACGTTGGCCCGCGCCTGTCCGAGACGGCCGTGCACAACGGCACCATCTACCTCGCGGGCCAGGTGCCCGACGACACCGCGCAGGACATCCGCGGCCAGACCACGCAGGTGCTGGCCATGGTCGATCGCCTGCTGGCCGAGGCCGGCAGCGACAAGTCGCGCATCCTCATGACGCAGATCTTCCTGGCCGACATCACCGACATCACGGCAATGAACGAGGTGTGGGATGCATGGATTCCGGCCGGCAACACGCCGCCGCGCGCCACCGTGCAGGCCAAGATGGCCAATGCGGCCTACAAGATCGAGATCGTCGTGACGGCCGCGCAGGCCTGACGCTCAGTACCGCTTTTCGAGGACCATCTGGTCCGCGTCTCGGCGCAAGGAGAAGCGGTTGATGAAGCTGTTGCCCAGCAGCACGAAGGGCATCGGCTCCTGCGAGACGACGGCGTCGATGTCGTAGACCTCGACATCGCCCACGCGCACCGACTGCAGCCGCAGCTTGTAGCCCCGGGCCACCCCGTTGGCCGTGCTCATCTGGATCGGCTGGCCCTTGCTGTAGTCGAGCCCGATGCGCTGGGCATCGGCGGCCGACAGCGCCACCGACGTGGCGCCCGTGTCGAGCATGAAGGTGACCGTGCGGCCGTTGATGGTGCCCTGCGTCATGTAGTGGCCGCGGCTGTCGGCCGGCAGCACGATGCGGCTGCCGCCACCGGAGCCGCCGCCATTGCCGCCGATGCTCACGGGCGTGTCCATGCGCAGCGTGACGCGCTTGCCTTCGGATTCGACCACGGCCTGCTCGGCCTGCAGCGACACCAGCTTCACGCCCTGGAAGCTCTCGCCGACCGCCACCGTCTTCGGCGGTGCGCCGTTGACGATCAGGATCGCGCGGCTGCCGATGGTGCCGGTGAGCATCACCGAATTGGCGGCATGCGCCATCGCAACGGCAGCCAGGAGGTGCGCTGCGACGACGAGGTTTTTCATGGAATCAGTCGCGGAAGTTGTTGAACGAGAGGGGCATGTCGGGCACGTCCTTCTTGATCAGCGCCATCGCGGCCTGGAGGTCGTCGCGCTTGGCACCGGTGACGCGCACCGCATCGCCCTGGATCGCGGCCTGCACCTTGAGCTTGCTGTCCTTCAGCAGGCGGGTGATCTTCTTGGCCTGCTCGCTCTCGATGCCGCTCTTGACCTTGATGACCTGCTTGACCTTGTCGCCGCCCATCTTCTGGACGTCGCCCTTGTCGAGGAAGCGCACGTCGACGCTGCGCTTGGTGAGCTTGCTGCGAAGGATGTCCTCGACCTGCACGAGCTGGAACTCGGCATCGCCGATCATCGTGATCTCCTTGTCCTTGAGCTCGACGGCGGCGGCGGTGCCCTTGAAATCGAAGCGCGTCGCGATTTCCTTGGCGGTGTTTTCGACCGCGTTCTTCACTTCGGGCAGATTGGGCTCGCAGACGGTATCGAAAGACGGCATGGGCTCTCTCCTGATTTGACTTGTGCTGGATGCGACAATTCTCCCATGATCGTGGAGCACAACGTCCCCCTGCAGCCGTACAACAGTTTCGGCATCGTCGCGCGCGCGCAGCGCCTGGCACGCATTGCGGACGAAGCCGACATCGCCGAGCTGCGCGCCGATCCCGAATGGCAGAACGGCCCCCGTTTCGTGCTGGGCGGGGGCAGCAACATCGTGCTGACCGGCGACGTCAAGCCGCTGGTGCTCAAGGTGGAAATCAAGGGCCTGCGGCTGGTCGAGGAAACGCCGCGCGCCTGGATCGTCGAGGCCGGTGCGGGCGAAACCTGGCACGACGCGGTGCAATGGATGCTGCAAAGCGGCTACCCGGGGCTGGAAAACCTGGCGCTGATCCCGGGCACGGTGGGCGGCTCGCCGGTGCAGAACATCGGCGCCTATGGTGTCGAGCTGCAGGACCGCTTCGAGTCGCTCGACGCGGTCGACCTGGACACCGGCCGCAGCTTCACCCTCGATGCCGCCCAGTGCGCCTTCGGCTACCGCGACTCGGTGTTCAAGCATGTGCGCAGCGGCCCGAACGACTTCGGCCTGGCGGGCCGGGCGCTGATCACCCGGGTGCGCTTCCGGCTGCCGAAACCCTGGAAGCCGGTGGTGGGCTACCTCGATCTGGCGCGCAAGATGGAGGAAACCGGCAACTTCACGCCGAGCGCGATGGACATCTTCGACTGGATCTGCGCCATCCGCCGCGCCAAGCTGCCCGACTGGCATGTGCTGGGCAACGCCGGCAGCTTCTTCAAGAACCCGACGGTCACGCCCGAGCAGTGCGCCGACATCATCGCGCGCGACCCCAAGATCGTTCACTACCCGATGAGCGACGGCAGCATCAAGCTCGCGGCCGGCTGGCTCATCGACGCCTGCGGCTGGAAGGGCAAGTCGGTGGGTAATGCCGGCGTCTACGAGAAGCAGGCGCTGGTGCTGGTCAACCGCGGCGGCACCGCCAACCCGGTGACGGGCGGCGAGGTGATGACGCTGGCCAAGGCCATCCAGACCAGCGTGTACGAGCGCTTCGGCATCCGGCTGGAGCCCGAGCCGGTGGTGGTCTGATGGACCTCGACTTCCTGCACCTGAACTACCGGCGGCGCATTGCGGCGCTGGTGTGGGCAAAGCGCATTGTCATCGTGGCGGGCATCGCCTCGGTGTTCCTGGTTCCTGCCCGCTGGTGGGCGTCGGGGCTCCTGTTCCTGGCGGCCTTCGCCTTCGCGTCGGTGCTGGGCTGGATGGAAACCAGCCTGCGCCGCCAGTTCATCCGCGAGGCCCGGATGCCGCCGTTCCTGATCGGCAAGCTGCGCGAGGCCCACCCGCAGCTCAGCCGGCGCGATGCCGAGCTGGTGCTGCGCGGCCTGCGCCAGTTCTTCATGGCGCACCTGCGCAGCGGCCGCAAGTTCGTCGGCATGCCTTCGAAGGTGGTCGACACCGCGTGGCACGAGTTCATCCTGCACACGCAGGGCTACCAGAACTGGTGCAAGGCCGCCTTCGGCCGCATGCTGCACCACAGCCCGGCCGAGGTGCTGGGCAGGGACGCGAAGCGCAACGACGGCCTGCGCCGCAGCTGGTACTGGTCGTGCAAGGAAGAGAGCATCGATCCGCGCAAGCCGGCACGGCTGCCGCTGCTGTTTGCGCTGGACATCAAGTTCGCCATTGCCGGCGGCTTCCAGTACGTGCCCGACTGCAAGGCGGTCGACCGCCACAACGGTTCGGACGCCCATTGCGGCAGCGGCTTCAGCGAGTCTTCGTCGAGTGGCGGCAGCGCGGGCGATGCCGGCGGCTTCGGCGGCAGCGAATCGAGCAGCAGCAGCGATGGCGGGGGCGGGGACTCCTCCGGCGGCGACGGCGGCGGAGGCTGTGGGGGCGGCTGCGGCGGAGGCGGCGGCGACTGACCGGCGCGACGCACCATGAAAAGAAAACGGGCCCATCGGGCCCGTTCGTCATTGTGGAAGCGCGTTGGCTGGCTTACTTGCTCTCGTCGTCGTTCGCCAGCTTGGGCAGCGAAGCGCCCTGGCTGGCCGACAGCAGGCCGGTGCGGGTGTAGATCGCGAGCTTCTCGCGCGTGTCGACGATGTCGAGGTTGCGCATCGTCAGCTGGCCGATGCGGTCCAGCGGCGTGAACGCGCCCTCGACCTTTTCCATGCTCAGGCGCTCGGGCTTGTAGGTGAGGTTGGGCGACTCGGTGTTGAGGATCGAGTAGTCGTTGCCGCGGCGCAGCTCGACCGTCACCTCGCCGGTGACGGCGCGCGCCACCCAGCGCTGGGCCGTCTCGCGCAGCATGATCGCCTGCGGGTCGAACCAGCGGCCCTGGTAGAGCAGGCGGCCGAGCTTGCGGCCGTGGTCGCGGTACTGCTCGATCGTGTCTTCGTTGTGGATGCCGGTGATGAGGCGCTCGTAGGCGATGAACAGCAGCGCGAGGCCCGGGGCTTCGTAGATGCCGCGGCTCTTGGCCTCGATGATGCGGTTCTCGATCTGGTCGCTCATGCCCAGGCCGTGGCGGCCGCCGATGCGGTTGGCTTCGAGGATCAGCTCGACCAGGCTCGGGAAGCTCACGCCGTTGAGGGCAACCGGTACGCCTTCCTCGAAGCGCACGGTGACCTGCTCGCGCTTGACCTCGACTTCGTCCTTCCAGAACGCGACGCCCATGATGGGCTGCACGATCTGCATGCCGCTGTTCAGGTGCTCGAGGTCCTTGGCCTCGTGCGTGGCGCCGAGCATGTTCGAGTCGGTCGAGTAGGCCTTCTCGGCCGACATCTTGTAGGCGAAGCCGGCTTTCTGCATGAAGGCCGACATCTCGGCGCGGCCGCCGAGCTCGTCGATGAAGACCTGGTCGAGCCAGGGCTTGTAGATCTTCAGCGCGGGGTTGGTGAGCAGGCCGTAGCGGTAGAAGCGCTCGATGTCGTTGCCCTTGTAGGTACTGCCGTCGCCCCAGATGTTGACGTCGTCGTCCTTCATGGCCGACACCAGCATGGTGCCGGTCACCGCGCGGCCCAGCGGCGTGGTGTTGAAGTAGGTGACGCCCGCGGTGGTGACGTGGAAGGCGCCGGCCTGCAGCGCGGCGATGCCTTCGTTGGCGAGCTGCGTGCGGCAGTCGATCAGGCGGGCGTTCTCGGCGCCGTAGAGCATCGCCTTGCGCGGGATCTCGTCGTAGTCGGGCTCGTCGGGCTGGCCGAGGTTGGCGGTGTAGGCGTAGGGAATGGCGCCCTTGTTGCGCATCCAGTGAAGCGCCGCGCTGGTGTCCAGGCCGCCGGAGAAGGCAATGCCGACCTTCTGGCCGGCGGGAACGTTTTGGAGGATGGTCGACATGTGAGGGTCCCGGGTTCAGCCGAAGTGGCAGATGTAGCTGTAGGGCTCGCCGGTCACCCGGATCTGGAAGCTCGAATTGGCCGGCACGCTGAACTTCTGGCCCGCGCCCGAAGCCACCCATTCGCTGGCACCCGACAGCAGGTACTCGCAACTGCCGGCGGTGCCTTCCATGATCTCGGCGGCGCCGGTGTTGAAGGTGAGGGTGGACGGCAGGATCACGCCGACCGATTTCTTGGTGCCATCTGCGAGCGTGAGGCTGTGGCTCACGCACTTGCCGTCGAAATACACATTGGCCTTGGTGGCCACTGCGGCGCTGTTGAGAGTGTCGGTAGTCGTCGTCATTGGGTGGCGCCGGCGCGTGCGCGGTCGGCTTGTCGAGGACGCACCGCAGCGGCGGCGCACCCGTCAGGGTTTGGAAAAGTCCTCGATTTTAGGGGCTCGGCCGCCCCCCGCTGCTCAGCGGTGCCAGCCGCCGTATCCGCGATAGCCGTATCCGCCGTATCCGCGGCCGTAGTAGCCGCCACCCCAGCCCCGCGAGTAGCCCAGGTTCAGCGAGATGCCGACCGGCGGATAGACGTAAGGCTGCGCATACGGGTAGGTGTAGGCGGGCTGCACGTAGACCGGCGGCGCATAGACCGGCGCCGGTTGCACGTAGACCGGGGCCGGGGCGTTGGAGATCACCACGCCGGGCTCGGGCACCACGTTGTCCCAGGGCGAGGCGCTCGGCGCCGGGTAGGGGTACTGGTTGGCGTACTGCGGGCCGTTGTCGGCCTCCACCGGGTAGGGCTGCAGCTGCGATTGGGGGGCGACCGGCGCGGTCGTCACGCCATAGGCGTTGGCCTGGACCGCGATGGTGGCGCCCGGCCGGCTGTTGGTGCGGGTCGTGTACTGGCGGCCGTTGTATTCGTAGGTGACGTTGTAGCTGACGTCGCTGCCCGTCGTTTCGCGGATCGGCGTGGCGGAAATCACCCGGGCCTGGACATACTGGGACTGCTGGGCATGCACGAGGCCGGCGCCCGTGGCCAGCGTGCCGGCCACGGAAAGCCCCGCAAGGGCGCGAAAAACGTGTCTGTTCATGGTGTTCTCTCCTGCAGATCGGGGTTGGAGGCCGGCCGGCGGGACGGGTTCCGGGGTTTACACGGCGTTCACAGCCCAGGCTTCGGCGTCGAACCCTGTTGTCACAACGCCCGTTTTTGCCCCCCAGTTGACCACCGGCCGCTTGATCAGGCTGGGGTTGGCCAGCAGCACGGCGCGGGCCGAGGCAGCGTCGACCACGGCGTTCTGAGTGGCTTCGTCGAGCTTGCGCCAGGTGGTGCCGCGGCGGTTGACCAGCGCCTCCCAGCCCGGCTTCTTCAGCCATTGGTCGAGTTCGGCTTCGGGCACGCCCAGTTTCTTGAAATCGTGGAAGGTGTAGGCCACGCCGTGGTCGTCGAGCCAGGCGCGGGCGCGCTTGACGGTGTCGCAGTTGGGGATGCCGTAGAGGGTTGTCATGGCCGCCATGATGCCGCGGCCGGCGGGTCGGCGACAATGCCGGCCTCCATGGAAACCCTGAACGACTGGCTCGCGCGCGCCGAGCAACTCCACCCCAAGAACATCGAGCTGGGCCTCGAACGCGCCAAAGAGATGGCCCAGCGCATGAACCTGCGTTTCGGCTGCCCGGTCATCACCGTGGCGGGCACCAATGGCAAGGGCTCGACCTGCGCCATGCTCGAATCGATCCTGACGCACGCGGGCTACCGCACGGCCGTGTTCACCTCGCCGCACCTGGTGCACTTCGAGGAGCGGCTGCGCCTGCAGGGCGAATCGGTCGATGCTTCCAAATTGATAGCGAGCTTCGAGGCGGTGGAACAGGCGCGCGGCGACCTGAGCCTGACCTACTTCGAGTTCACCACGCTCGGCATCCTGCATTGCATGATCGCGGAGAAGCCCGACGTGGCGATCCTCGAGGTCGGCCTGGGCGGCCGGCTCGACGCGGTCAACATCATCGACACCGATTGCGCGGTCATCACCAGCATCGATCTCGACCACATGGAATACCTCGGGCCGGACCGCGAAAGCATCGGCTTCGAGAAGGCCGGCATCATGCGTCCCGGCAAGCCTGTCATCGTGAGCGACCCGATGCCGCCGCAGAGCGTGATCGCCCACGCCGGCGCCATCGGCGCCGACCTCTGGCGCTTCGGGCACGACTTCAACGTGTCGGGCGACAAGCAGCAGTGGGGCTGGTCGGGGCGCGGCAGGCGCTACAGCGGGCTGGCCTATCCGGCGCTGCGCGGCGCCAACCAGCTCATCAATGCCGCGGGCGTGCTCGCGGCGCTCGAGGCCCTGCGGCCGCAGCTGCCGATCACGGCGCAGGCGGTGCGCAACGGGCTCGCGATGGTCGAGTTGCCGGGTCGCTTCCAGATCGTGCCCGGCGAACCCGCGCTGGTGCTCGACGTGGCGCACAACGCGCATGCGGTCGCCGCGCTGGCCGAGAACCTCGACGCGATGGGTTTCTATCCCACGACGCACGGCGTGTTCGGCGTCATGGCCGACAAGGACCTCGCGCCGATCCTGGCGCGCATCGGCCCGATGATCGACCGCTGGTACTTCACCGACCTGCCCACGCCGCGCGCCGCCAAGGCGGCCGATCTGCTCGCCATCTGGCAGGCGCAGAACACGCGCGCCGATGCCTCCGGCAGCGTGCACGCGGGACCGATGGAGGCGTTGCGCGCAGCCATCGAGCACGCGGACCCCACTGATAGAATCGTGGTCTTCGGATCGTTCTTCACCGTGGGTGGCGTGCTCGAAAACGGCACTCCCCGGCTGCAAGCCAAACACCTGTCGCCGGGCGGCTGACCGTCGGGTCGTCCGCACCATCTGGCATCACCTCGCTGCACTCCTTCAGGGATCGAACTTCATGGCGTTTTTCAAGTTCCGCACGCGCGGCCCACAAGGCAACGAAGGACGCAACGCCCCGGCGGCCGTCCCGGCGGAAAGTGTCGAAACCATGCGTCGGCGAGCGCGCCACCGCCTGCTTGGCGCCGCCGTGCTGGTGCTGCTGGGCGTGATCGGATTCCCGCTGCTGTTCGATACGCAGCCGCGTCCCGTGTCGGTCGACATCCCCATCGAGATTCCGGACCGCAACAAGGTCAAGCCGCTGCCCGTGCCCGCCGCGCCGGCACCCGCAACGAGCAGCGCGCCGGCCACGCCTGATGGCGGCTCCCGCGTCGCCGCGGCCTCGTCGGGCGGCGGCATGATCACCGAGACCGCCGACGGCACCGTGATCGACCCCGGCAAGCCGGTGGCCAGCACGACGCCCGCCGCCGAGCCCAAGCCCGCGCTCGAACCCAAGCCGGAGCGCAAGCCCGAGGCTAAACCCGAGCCCAAGCCAAAGCCGGAACCCAGGGCCGAGGTCAAGCCGGAGCCCAAACCCAAGCCGGAAGCCAAACCGGAGCCCAAGCCGAAGCCGGAACCCAAGCCCGCCGCCGCCGCCGCAGACGATGGTGCCCGTGCCCGCGCGCTTCTCGAGGGCAAGCAGGCGGCGGCCGCCGCCGCGGCCAAGCCGCCCGTCGCCGATGACGCCGGCCGCTTCATCGTGCAGGTGGGCGCCTTTGCCGATGCCGACAAGGCGCGCGAAGTGCGCCAGAAGCTCGAGAAGGCCGGTCTCAAGACCTATGTGCACGTGGCCAAGACGGCCGATGGCGAGCGCACGCGTGTGCGTGTCGGCCCCTTCGGTTCACGCGCCGAGGCGGACAAGGCCGCGGAAAAGGTCAAGGGCTTGTCTTTGTCGGCCGCGATCCTCACCTTGTAAGCGCCATCGCCTGTTTGCCGTGGCCTTGCTCGACTGGATCGCTGTCGCGCTCATCGTGCTGTCGATGCTGTTCGGCCTGGTGCGCGGACTGGTGTTCGAAGTGATTTCGCTGGTGGGCTGGGTGGCTGCATTCATCGCCGCCCAGTGGCTGGCCTCCGGTGTGGCGGCATGGTTGCCGTTCGGGGACCCGCAGGCGGCGTGGCGTTACCCGTTGGCCTTCGTGCTGGTGTTCGTGGCGGTGGCGTTCGGCGTGGGGCTGGTGGCAGCGCTCACGCGCAAGCTGATCGCCGCCGTGGGCCTGCGGCCGGTGGACCGGATTTTGGGGGCTGCCTTCGGTGCGGCGCGGGGCGCAGTGGCCCTGCTCGTGCTGGCAGTCGTTGTTCATTTGCTGGTGTTGAGCGACAGTGCCTGGTGGCATGAATCGCGCAGCGCCATTGTTCTCGATGCGGCATTGCAGGGCCTGAAACCCGCGCTGCCTGAAAAGTTGGCAAGCTACCTGCCCTGAGCCTGAGAGGAATCGTTCATGTGTGGAATCGTCGGCGTTGTCAGCAACGCACCCGTCAACCAGTTGCTCTATGACGCGCTGCTGCTGCTGCAGCACCGCGGCCAGGATGCGGCCGGCATCGTGACCCTGCTGGAACGCAAGTTCTTCATGCACAAGGCCAAGGGCATGGTGCGCGACGTGTTCCGCACCCGCAACATGCGCGCGCTGCCGGGCAGCGTGGGCCTGGGCCAGGTGCGCTACCCGACGGCCGGCAACGCCTACAGCGAAGAAGAGGCGCAGCCCTTCTACGTGAACGCGCCTTTCGGCATCGTGCTGGTGCACAACGGCAACCTGACCAACGCGCATGCGCTGCGCGCGGAACTGTTCTCCACCGACCACCGCCACACCAACACCGAGAGCGATTCGGAAGTGCTGCTCAACGTGCTGGCGCACGAGCTCGAACGCTCGTCGCGCGGCGTGCCGCTGCATCCGGCCGAGGTGTTCGCCGCGGTCAAGAACATGCACAAGCGCCTGCGCGGTTCGTACGCCGTGGTCGCGCTGATCGCGGGCCATGGCCTGCTTGCCTTCCGCGATCCGTACGGCATCCGTCCGCTGTCGATGGGCCGCAGCGCCGACGGCACCGTGATGGTGGCCAGCGAATCGGTCGCGCTCGAGGGCTCGGGCCACGTGTTCGAGCGCAACATCGATCCGGGCGAGGCGGTGTTCGTCGACCTGGAGGGCAAGGTGCACGCGATGCAGTGCGCGGAGTCGCCCACGCTGAACCCCTGCATCTTCGAATTCGTCTACCTGGCTCGGCCCGACTCGGTGCTCGACGGCATCTCGGTCTACCAGGCGCGCCTGAACCTGGGCGAGACGCTGGCCAAGCGCGTGGTGTCCACCGTACCGCCGAACCAGATCGACGTGATCATCCCCATTCCTGAGTCGAGCCGCCCGAGCGCCACGCAGCTCGCACACCTGCTGGGCGTGCCGTACCGCGAAGGCTTCGTGAAGAACCGCTACGTGGGCCGCACCTTCATCATGCCGGGGCAGGGCGTGCGCAAGAAGTCGGTGCGCCAGAAGCTCAACGTGATCGCGAGCGAGTTCAAGGGCCGCAACGTGCTGCTGGTCGACGACTCCATCGTGCGCGGCACCACCAGCAAGGAAATCGTGCAGATGGCGCGCGACGCCGGCGCCCGCAAGGTCTACTTGGCCAGCGCCGCGCCGCCGGTGCGCTACCCCAACGTCTACGGCATCGACATGCCGACCAAGGACGAGTTGGTGGCGCACGACCGCACCATCGAGGAGATCCGCGAACTGATCGGCTGCGACGCGCTGATCTACCAGGACGTCGACGCCATGAAGCGCGCCATCGGCTCGCTCAACCCCAAGCTCGATGGCTTCGATGCCTCGTGCTTCGACGGCGTGTACGTGACCGGCGACATCGACACCGAAGCCATCTCGCGCATGAACGGCAACCGCCCGCGCATCGAGGAAACCGAAGAAGACTCTTCGCGCCTCGCGCTCCCCAATCACAGCGAGTGAGGGGCGACGTGACCGACGAACGAACCCTGCCGCCCGGACTGCACCGCGACACGCTCGCGCTGCGCACCGGCCTGGCACCCAGCCAGCACGGCGAGCATTCCGAAGCGCTGTTCCTGACCAGCGGCTTCGTGCAGCCCGATGCCGAGACCGCGGCGCGCCGCTTCGCCGGCACCGAAGCGGGCTTCACCTACTCGCGCACCTCCAACCCCACGGTGGCCAGCTTCGAGCAGCGCCTTGCCGCGCTCGAAGGCACGGAAGCCGCCATCGGCGCCTCCACCGGCATGGGCGCGATCCTTATGCTGTGCATGGGCCTGCTGAAGGCCGGCGACCATGTGATCTGCTCGCGCTCGGTGTTCGGCTCGACGCTGAACCTGTTCGGCAAGGAGTTCGCCAAGTTCGGCGTCGAGACCACCTTCGTCTCGCAGACCGACGTGGCCGAGTGGCGCGCGGCGATGAAGCCGAACACCAAGCTGCTGTTTGCCGAGACGCCGACCAACCCGCTGACGGATGTCTGCGACATCCAGGCGCTGGCCGACCTGGCCCACGGCGCCGGTGCGCTGCTGGCGGTCGACAACTGCTTCTGCACGCCCGCGCTGCAGCGTCCGGCCGAACTGGGTGCCGACCTCATCATCCATTCGGGCACCAAGTACCTCGACGGCCAGGGCCGCGTGATGGCCGGTGCGATCTGCGGTCCCTCGAAGCTCATCGTCGATGTGTTCGGCCCGGTGGTTCGCACCGCGGGCATGGCGCTGTCGCCGTTCAATGCATGGGTCGTGCTCAAGGGCATGGAAACGCTCGGCATCCGCATGCAGGCGCAATGCGCCAATGCGCTGGCCGTTGCACAGTGGCTCGAGAAGCAGCCCGGCGTCGCGCGCGTCTACTACCCCGGCCTCGCCTCGCACGCGCAGCACGCGCTGGCGATGCGCCAGCAGTCGGGGCAGGGCGGTGCGGTGGTGTCCTTCGACGTGGTCGGCAACGACCCGGAGACGGCCCGCGCCAACGCCTTCCACGTGATCAACGGCACGCGCGTGGTGAGCATCGCCACCAACCTCGGCGACACCAAGACCATCATCACGCACCCCGCCACGACCTCGCACGGCCGCCTCACCGAAGTGCAGCGGCAAGCCGCCGGCATCGGCCAGGGGCTGATCCGCCTCGCGGTCGGCCTCGAGTACATCGACGACATCACGGCCGACTTGCAGCGCGGCCTGAGCACCCTGAATTCCTGAATCGAGTTTCATGACCGGCAAAGTTCGCACCCGCATCGCTCCGTCTCCCACCGGTTTTCTTCACCTGGGCACGGCCCGCACCGCGCTCTACTCGTGGGCCTACGCGCGCCACCACGGCGGCGAGTTCGTGCTGCGCATCGAAGACACCGACGTGGCCCGCTCCACGCAGGACTCGACCGACCAGATCCTCGCCTCGATGCACTGGCTCGGCCTCGACTACGACGAGGGCCCGATCTACCAGATGCAGCGCCTCGAGCGCTACCGCGAAGTGATCGCGCAGATGCTCGCGGCCGGCACGGCCTACCACTGCTACTGCACGCCGGCCGAGCTCGACGAAATGCGCGAGGCGCAACGCGCCCGCGGCGAGAAGACCCTGTACGACCGTCGCTGGCGTCCCGAGCCGGGCAAGGTGCTGCCGCCCGTGCCCGAAGGCGTGCCGCCGGTGGTGCGCTTCTGCAATCCGCCCGAAGGCGACGTGACGTGGAACGACCTCGTCAAGGGCGAGATCACCATCAACAACCGCGAGATCGACGACCTGATCATCCTGCGGCCCGACGGTGTGCCCACCTACAACTTCGCCGTGGTGGTCGACGACTGGGACATGAACATCACGCACGTGTTCCGCGGCGACGAACACATCAACAACACGCCGTGGCAGATCAACATCTTCCGCGCGCTCGGTGCATTGCTGCCCGCGTTCGGCCATGTGCCGGTGATCCTGGGCGACGACGGCCAGAAGCTTTCCAAGCGCCGCGGCGCCGTGAGCGTCACCGCCTATAAAGAAAACGGCTACCTGCCCGAAGCGATGCTGAACTACCTCGCGCGCCTCGGCTGGAGCCATGGCGACGACGAGCTTTTCACGCGCGAACAGATGGTGAGCTGGTTCGACGGTTCGCACCTGTCGAAGAGCCCTGCACAGTGGGATGCCGCGAAGCTGGCCTGGGTCAACGCGCAATACATCAAGGCGAAGGCCGATGCAGAACTCGCACCGCTCGTGGCCGCGCAACTGAAGAAGCGAGGCATCGACACCGACGATCGCCTCACTGCCATCTGCGCGCTCTTCAAGGACCGCTGCGAAACCACGGTCGCGCTGGCCGACTGGGCTGCCGCGTTCTATGCCGATGTCAGCCCGAGCGAGGCGGACCGCGCGCAGCATCTCACCGACATGGTGAAGCCGGCCATCGCCACGCTTGCGGATAAACTCGCAACCCTCTCGACGTGGGACAAGGCGGCGATTGCCGCGGCCATCAAGGAAACCCTGGCCGTGCATTCGCTGAAGATGCCCGCTTTGGCAATGCCGGTGCGTGTTCTTGTGATGGGAACTCCACAGACGCCATCGGTCGATGCAGTGCTCGCGATTTTTTCTAAAGAAAAAGTGATCGAGCGTTTGAAAGAGGCCTAAAAGTCAGTCTATAATCTGAGGCTCGACACCGACACAGGGTGATTCTGAAAAGAAGAACCGGAAAGTCAAAACGGGGGTATAGCTCAGCTGGGAGAGCGCTTGCATGGCATGCAAGAGGTCAGCGGTTCGATCCCGCTTACCTCCACCAAGAGTGTCGAGAAGGTATGAGATGCTGATCGCAGCACGTCCAAGGTTTTGACCCTATCGTCTAGAGGCCTAGGACACCACCCTTTCACGGTGGCTACCGGGGTTCGAATCCCCGTAGGGTCGCCAGTTTCACTTCAGTGAAGCAGGCACGAGTCGTCAACACTCGGTTCCGCAAGGAGCGAACGTTGTCTACCAGGAGTGGTAGTTCAGTTGGTTAGAATACCGGCCTGTCACGCCGGGGGTCGCGGGTTCGAGTCCCGTCCACTCCGCCAAACCGAAGCCCCTGTAGCAGTCATGCTACAGGGGCTTTTTGCTGCGCGACGTGTTCAGTTCAGTAGCGTCACTGCCGGCGTGCACCGGCGCGCTATCCCATCATGGCCGCGGCGGCCTTGATGGCTTCGCGGATGCGGCCGTAGGTGCCGCAGCGGCAGACGTTCTCGATGGCGTCGATGTCGGCATCGGTCGGGGTCCGGGTTCGCTTCAGCAGGTCGACGGCCGCCATGATCTGCCCCGGCTGGCAGAAGCCGCATTGCGGCACGTCGAGGTTCATCCAGGCCTGCTGCACCGGATGCAGCGTGTTGCCGTTGGCCAGGCCCTCGATCGTCGTCACCTGCCGGCCGCGCACGTCGGCCACGCGGGTCGAGCACACGGTCACCGCCTTGCCGTCCACATGGCAGGTGCAGGCCTTGCAGACGTTGATGCCGCAGCCGTACTTCGGGCCGGTGATGCCGAGCTTGTCGCGCAGCACCCACAGCAGCGCCATGTCGTCGGGCGCCTCGACGGCGACGTCGACGCCGTTCACCTTGAAAGTTTGCACAGGCATGGGGGGCTCCTCAGGCGGGGACCGGCACGGTGACCGGCGTGGGCAGCTTGCCCGGGGGGATGGGGGTGAAGTCGATCGGGAAATTCAACGGGAAGCTGCGCGGCTTTCGACCGGTGGCGCGCGCGTAGGCGTTGGCGATCGCGCCCGAGCTGGCCGACAGGCCCACCTCGCCCAGGCCGCCGATCGCCTCGCCGCTGCTGGGCGGCATGATGATGACCTTCACGTCCTTCGGGTAGTTCTTCATGCGCGCGAAGTGATACTGCGAGTAGCTGCCTTCCAGCGGCAGGCCGTTCTGGATGTGCAGGCCGGCCGTCAGCACGATGGAGATCGATTCGCACAGGCCGCCCTGCATCTGCGCCTCGATGCCCGAGGGGTTGATGGGCGTGCCGACGTCGATCGCGATCGTGGCGCGCGTCACCTTGGTGTCGGTCGGCACCCGCGCGTCGATCTCGACGATGCAGGCCGTGAAGGACTTCGACTCCTGGTGCACGCCCACGCCCTGCGCAAAGCCCGCCGGCATGGCCTTGCCCCATTGCGCCGCCTCGGCCACCGCCTTCAGCACCGCGCGTGCGCGCGGCAGGCGCAAGTATTCGAGGCGGAAGGCGACCGGGTCCTTGCGCAACGCCCTGGCCATCTCGTCGACCAGGATCTCCTCCACCAGGCGCGAGGGCTGGATATGCACCGAACGGTAGGAGCAGGTGTTGATGTCCATCGCCACCGGCGTCAGCAGCTTGGTGGTGACGCCGAAGTTGTACGGCGAGGCGACCATGGTCTTGAACATGGCCTGCTCGATGGCGAAGTTGCCCACCGTCTGCGGAAAGCCGTTGGGCAGCGCGATGGCCGCGGCGCCCAGCATCTCGCCGAAGCCGTGGCGCGTGTCGAGCCGCACTCCGGCGATGCGCTGCTCGAAAGCGATGACCTGGCCCAGCAGCATCGTGGCGCGCGCACGGTGGAACATGGGCGGGCGCACGCGGCCGTGGCGCATGTCGTCGGTGCGGTGGTACATCAGGCGGCAGGGTCGGCCCAGCGCCTTGGAGATCTGCACGGCCTGCAGCGTCGCGTCCCAGAACAGCCGGCGCCCGAAGGAGCCGCCCGAGGGCACCGCATGCACCTTGACCTTGTCCAGCGGCAAGCCCAGATCGGCGGCCACCGCCTGCTGCGTGACGATCGGGCTCTGCAGGCCGGACCAGATCTCGGCCCGGTCGGCGCGCACATCGGCGATGGCGCACTCCGTTTCCATCGGGCAGTGCGAGACCGCCGCGAACTCGAACTCACCCTCGACCGTCAGCGCGCCCAGCGGCGGCAGCAGGAAGGGCAGCAGCGCGGATTTCAGCTTCTGCTGGATGCTGGCGTTGGACTCGCCGGCGACCGCGCCCGCGGTCCAGGTGACGTCGAGCGCATTCACCGCGGCCCAGGCCTGCCCGAATGTCTCGGCCATCACCGCCACGCCGGGCGGCGTGGGCACGATGCCGTTCGTGGCGGGAATCGGCGCGATGCCGAGAACGCCCGGCATGCCCATCACCGCGGTCGTGTTGTTGATGCGCACGAACTGCCCGTTGATGGTCGGCGGCCGGCACACCATGGTCGGCTTCGCGTCGGGCACGGCCTGGTCGAGCGTGAACTTCTTGCGTCCGGTCACGATGTCCAGCGCGTCGAGCCGCGTCACGCGCTGGCCGACCACTGCGTTCGCGGAGCCCGTGGGCAGCCCACCCAGGCCGCCGAGCAACGGCATGCCCGCATGCAGCGAACGCACGCTCGAAGAGCCTCCGGTGAGCTGGTTGAAGAACAGCTCGGGGCTGGCGTCGGCGGAGCCAACCTCGATCGCGCTCAGCGGCAGCCCCAGCTTGTCGGCCAGCATCATCGCGGCGGCGGTGGCGATGCCCTGGCCCGATTCGAAGCGCGGAAGTTCCAGCCGGACGCGGCCGTTCGCGATGTTGCTGACCTTGACCAGCGGCATGGTCGGCAGTGCCGTGACCGTCACTGCATCGCCGATGTCGACCAGGTCGGTCGTGTCGGGCGGCGTCATCGGCAGTATCGCGGCCTGGGCCGAGGAGGGCGCCGCCAGCCCGCCGAGTCCGGCGGCGGCCGACAGCAGGGGCGCGGAAGCTGCGTAACCCAGCAGGTTGCGCCTGCGCATGCCAGGCGATTCGTCATCGTGATGCGGTGCACCCGTGGGGCCCGCGGCGGATTCCGGATGTTCCATCCTTGTCTCCTGTCTTCTGGTTGTGGCGAACGGGAGTCAATATGTCATGATCGCGGCGCCAAAAATGTCGTTTCAGAGACATTACTTACGGGCGTGTTCGCCGGCCTACCCACGCAGGCCCGGCGCGCACGGAGGAGCGGGCAAGCAACCGGCGAGCGAGGGAAGCGCGTATGTCGTCGAAGGCCATGGAGACCATGCTCCGCGAGAGCTTGTGGGCGCAGACCCTGACGGCCGACGAGCTCGACCGCGTGGTGCGCGAGTCGCACGAGCGCGAGGTGCCGGCTGCCGGCTTCGTCATGCGCCAGGGCGAGCCGGCCGATCTCTGGTTCGGCGTCATCGAAGGCCTCGTGAAGATGTCGGTCTCGCAGGCCGATGGCCGCGTCTCCACTTTCACCGGCGTGACCTCCGGCGGCTGGGCCGGCGAAGGCTCGCTGCTGAATCCCGGCCCGTGGCGTTACGACGGCGTGGCCATGCGCCCGACGCGCGTGGCCTGCGTGCCGCGCCACACCTTCGAGCGCCTGGTGTCGACGAACCTCGATTTCAATCGCTTCCTGCTGTCGCACATCAACGCGCGCCTGAGCCTGTTCATCGGGCTCATGGAGTTCGACCGCTTGCTGGGCCCCGACGCGCGCGTCGCACGCTGCCTGGCCAGCCTGTTCGACCCGATCCTCTATCCGCAGGCGAGCAGTTTCGTGCGCCTGAGCCAGGACGAGATCGGCCTGTTGTCCGCGGTCTCTCGCCAGCGCGCCAACAGGGCGCTGCATGAGCTCGAGCGCGCGGGCCTGCTGCGCGTGGAGCATGGCGGCGTCGAGGTGCTCGACCTTGGAGGGCTGCGCAGCTATCTGGGCGAGGCAGAAACGCTGGTCGAGCTGGGCTCACGCAAGATGGCGGGGGCGAGGAGGACATGACGAAGGCCGGTCTCTGTCCAGGCCTTCAACCCTTCGGCGATGGCTGCTGCTGCAGGAACAGATGGAGCGCACGCACGTCCGTTTCGCTGATCTCGCGCAGCGACTCGAAAGGCATCACCCGCACCGGCGTGCCGTCGGGGCGCCGGCCGGTCTTGAAGAGCCGCATCATCGATTCCGCATCGGGATAGCGCGGCATCACCGACCCCTCGCCGGGCGCGAGCCGCGAGGCCGCGGGCCAGTCCGGCGGACCGCCGGGGATCTTGCCGCCCGCCAGCTGCGCGCCGTGGCAGCCCAGGCACATGTTCGCGACATAGGCGCCGTGCGCCACGCTCACGCCCTCGGGCACCGGCGTGGCGGGCGGCCGTGTGTGGTCGATCTTCGCGGCGGCATCCTCGATCACGCCGAAGCCGTAGAGCGCCCGCACCGGCAATGGCAGATCGACCACCGCAGCCGTGCCCTGCGTCGGCGGCATGCTGCGGATGTAGGCCACGAGCGCGGCAAGGTCGTCGTCGGTGAAGCGGTTGTAGTCCTCGCTCGGCATGATCATCAGCGGCCGGCCCAGCGGATGGACGCCGTGCCGGATCGTGCGGACCCAGTCCTCCGGCCGGTAGGCAGCGGTCACGCTGGCGCCGCCCGGAGCGATCTGCGGTCCGGCCACATGCAGGCCGTTCGGGTCGTTGATGAAGGTGCGGCCGCCGCCGTTCGCGCCGTGGCAGTCGACGCAGCCGCGCGAGGCATCGAGGTATTGCCCCCGTGCGATGGCTGCCGTGTCGGTGAGCGCCCGAAGGGCCACCGGCTGCACGGCGACATCGACGCGGCGCGCCATCTTCCGGTCGGCCAGCTGCAGGCCGACCCACAGCGCCGCAGGCCGTCATTGGTTATAGATGGTAACTATTTGGGCGGCGCCGAATCTTGCTTCGACCTCGGTTCGCAGGCACCATTCCGGCATGGAGAAGACCAAGGTCCTGGCAACGACGATCGAGATGGCACGCGCGGGCCTCGGCTTCACGCCGGCAGATGCGCTCGACCGCATCGCAGAACTCATCGCCGAAGAGGATGCGCAAAGCCCGTTCTACGACAGCAGGGTCGAAAGACTGCTTCGTCTCGGGGCCTGCATCTGGAGCTTGCGGCGCGACATCGTCGTGACAAGGTAGGAGCGAGCCCCGGCGGAAGCCGCTCGAGCGACCCGGTCCGTGGCCGCCGTAGCCCTCGCTCAGTACGCCGCGCGAGACTCGGGCTCGGCCGCCGTCGGCGAGCCGCTGAAATCGGCGGCAAGCCTCCTTGCCGCCCCTGCATACAGCAGCACGTCGACACCGACCGCGACGAAGGTGCAACCCAGTTGCAGGTAGCGCCGAGCCAGCTTCTGATCCGATGTCAGCGTGCCCGCCGCCTTCCCGGATGCCACGATGGTCCGCATGGCGGCTTCGATGGCCGCCTGAACCTCCGGGTGCCCAGGCCGGCCCCGGTGGCCCATCGACGCGGCCAGATCGGCCGGACCGATGAAGACGCCGTCGACACCGTCCACGCCGCAGATCTCCGCCAGGTTGGAGAGTGCCGTCACGGTTTCCGCCTGCACCAGCAGGCAGACCTCATCGTCGGCAACATCCAGGTAGTCGCTGCGCGCACTCCACTGCGATGCGCGGCCCACGGCGCTGCCGACGCCGCGTATGCCCAGCGGCGGATAGCGTGTGGCCGACACCAGCGCCCTGGCCTGTTCCGCCGTGTCGACCATCGGCACCAGAAGGTTCTTCGCGCCGATGTCGAGCAGTTGCTTGATGAGCGCGGTGTCGCCGTGGACCGCCCGCACGACCGGCTGGGCGGCGTGGGGCGCCACGGCCTGCAGCGCGGCCAGGGTCGAGCGCAGGTCGTTGGGCGCGTGTTCGCCGTCGACCAGCAGCCAGTCGAAACCGGCGGTGGCGCTCACCTCGGCCATGTAGGGATCGGCCATCGACAGCCAGAGGCCGATCTGCGGCCGGCGCGCGGCCAGTGCCGTCTTGAAGGTGTTGTGGGCAGGCATGAGGGGCTTTCCGTCAGGTGGGTGGGAGAGAGAAAGTGGCATCCGAAAAAATGTCAGCTCACGATGCCGAGGTGCCAGGGCACGAACTCGTGGTCGCCCAGGCCCAGCGCTTCGCTCCGGGTCGGCTCCCCGGAAGCATGGCGCAGGATCTGCTCGAAGATCTGCTGCCCCAGTTCGGCCACCGTGAGTTCGCCGTCGATCACCGCGCCGCAGTTGATGTCCATGTCCTCTTCGAGGCGCTTGAACATCGGTGTGTTGCTGGCCAGCTTGATCGTCGGCGCCGGCTTGCTGCCGAACATCGAACCGCGCCCGGTGGTGAAGCAGATCAACTGCGCGCCGCTGGCGATCTGCCCGGTGACTGCCACGGGGTCGTAGCCCGGCGAATCCATGAAGACGAAACCGGCCTGGTCGATCTGCTCCGCGTACTCGTACACGGCCTGCAGCGGCGTGGTCCCGCCCTTCATGGCCGAGCCGAGCGATTTCTCGAAGATGTTGGCCAGCCCGCCGGCCTGGTTGCCATGCCCGACCACGCCGTTGAACTGCGCGTTCTGGCCGGCCGCGTAGCGTTCCCACCAGGCCAGCCGGTCGAGCAGCTTCTGGCCGACCTCGGGGGTGACCGCGCGCCGTGTCAGCATGAACTCGACGCCATGGATCTCGGGTGTTTCGGAAAGGATGGCGGTGCCGCCGTGGCGCACCAGCACGTCCATCGCCGCGCCCAGCGCGGGGTTGGCCGTGATGCCCGAGAAGCCGTCCGACCCTCCGCACTCCAGGCCGATCTTGAGATGGTTGGCGCCGACGCGGGTGCGCTGCGCGGCGTCGGCTTCGGGCAGCATCTCCTCCACGGCCCGAATGCCGGCTTCGATCGTCTGCCGGGTGCCGCCCACTTCCTGCATCACCATCGTGCGCAGGAGGCGGCCCTGCGCGAGCCCCTGGGAGTCGACCAGTGCGTCGACCTGGTTGCGCTCGCAGCCCAGGCCCACGATCAGCACGCCGGCCAGGTTGGGATGGCGCGCATAGCCCGCCAGGGTGCGGCGCAGCACGTCGAAATGCTCGCTCGGCGAGGACATGCCGCAGCCGCTGGTCTGCGCGAAGGCGGCCACGCCGTCCACGTTGGGAAAGGCCGCCAGGCGTTCGGGCGTGAAGTGCGCCGCGATGCGCTTGATGACGGTGGCCGAGCAGTTGACCGACGACAGGATGCCGATGAAGTTGCGCGTTCCGACACGGCCGTCCGCGCGCACGAAGCCCATGAACGTGGCGCGCTCGGCATCGGGCACGTAGGCCACCGGACGCACGTCCTGGCAAAAGGCCGGGTCGCGGTAGGAGTCGACCAGCGTGAGGTTGTGGCTGTGCACATAGTCGCCCGCCTCGAGGTCGCGCGAGGCCACGCCGATGACGGTGTCGTACTTCTTCACCTGCTCGCCGGCCGCGATGGCGCGCGACGCGATCTTGTGGCCCGCGGGAATCTGCGCACGCGCGCGCACGCCGAACTCGGCAATCGTTTCGCCCAGGGCGATCGGGGTCTTGGCAACCAGCACGTTGTCGTGCGGATGCAGGCGAAGCAGGGGGCTGTCGGTCATGAATGAGGGGTGTGCATGGAAGGCATCGGAGGAGGGCGGCGGATGGAACCGTTCAGCCCTTTTCCATCAGTTCCTTGAGGTTGAGTCTGCGGATCAGGTCCGTCTCCTGCCGGTAGACGGCTTCGACGTATTTCCGGTAATCGGGGCCGTCCTGGTACATGACCGGCGCGTCGATGCTGTCGGCGACCTTCCTGAACTCTTCGCTGTGGACGGCGACGCGGAATGCATCGCGCAGTTTTTTCTCCACCGCCGGCAGCAGCCCGCGCGGTGCGCCGATGCCGTTGGGTGCTTCCACCACCACGTCGTAGCCGAGCTCCTTGAGCGTCGGCGTGTCCTTGAAGCGCGGCGTGCGCGTCTCTCCCCAGGTTGCGAGCAGGCGCAGCTTGCCGCCCTCCACGTGCGGTGCCCAGGAACTGCTGTCGGCCAGCATGTCGACCTGTTCGCCCAGCACGTCCTGCAGCGCGGCGGAACCGCCCTTGTAGGCGATGGCGTTGAACTTCACGCCGGCCGCCTGCGCGAACTGCTCCATGCCGACATGGGTGGCCCCGCCGACGCCGGCGTGGGCATAGCTGATCACGCCCGGCTTGGCCTTGGCCTGCGCCACCATGTCGCGCAGCGACTTGAACGGCGAGTTGGCCGGCACCGCGATGCCGAAGGTCTGGCCCGAGGTGCGGGCCAGGTAGCTCAGGTCCTTGAGCGGATCGAGCTGGACGGTGCCGATCTGGGCGAAGCGCGTCACGGAGATCGGAATCTGCCCGATCGTGTAGCCGTCGGGCCGGGCGGAAGCCAGGGCCTTGGTGCCGATCATGCCGGAGGCGCCGGCCCGGTTTTCCAGCGCGATGGGCTGCCCGAGTTCCCGTGCCGCGATCTGGCAGATGGCGCGCATCGAACGGTCCGCGGTGCCGCCGGCCGGCCAGGGGCAGATGAAGGTCAGGGGGCGATCGGGGTAGTCGGCCGCCAGTGCGCGACCAGGGGCGGTGGCGAGTGCGGCTGCGCCGAGGCCGCCCAGCATCAATTGACGTCGCTGCGGGGAGCGAAGGAAGAGCATGGTTGTCTCCGACGATTTGTAGTTCGATGAAAGCAGCTTGCATTCTTCAGTAGACAATCATTGCAATCCAATGAAATAGCGGACTCTCTTCATAGCCGTCAGGTTATGAAGAGAAAAAAGCCGAAAGTACCCCGATGACCCAGATCGATCGCGTCCTGCGTTCCAACCTCAAGCTGCGCCACCTGCAGATGCTGGTGGCGCTCGACCAGTTCCGGCACCTCGGCCGTGCGGCCGAGTTCCTGTCGGTCACGCAGCCCGCGGTCTCCAAGTCGCTGGTGGAAATCGAGCGGATGTTCGGCCTCGCGTTGTTCGAGCGCTCCACGCGCGGGACCGTGCCGACGCCGTACGGCGAGAGCGTGGTGCGTTTCGCGCGCTCGGTGCTCGCCGACTACGACCGCACGCGCGACGAGATTGCCGCGGTCGCCAGCGGTGCCGCCGGGCGCACCAGCGTGGGCGCGATGGTGGTGGCCATGCCGGTGCTGATGGCCCGCGCGGTCGAAATGCTCAAGACGCGCTCTTCGCAAACCACGGTGCTGGTGGAGGAGGGTGACCTCACGCGTCTGTTGCCCAAGCTGCGCCTGGGCGAGCTGGACCTGTTCGTCGGGCGGCTGGAGCCCGGCTATGCGGCGCCGGACCTCGAAACGGAGGCGCTCCATGCTGAACCCATGGCCGTGGTGGTGCGGCCCGAACATCCGCTGACCTCCAGGCGCCGGCTGGGCTGGGCCGACCTGGCCAAGGAGCGCTGCGTGATGCCGCCGCCCTGGGCATCGCTGCGTGTCAAGCTCGACCAGATGTTCTTTCGCGATGGCGTGCATCCGCCGGCCGACATCATCGAGTCGGCATCTTTCCTGGCGCAGATCAGCTTCCTGCGGCAACACGATGCGGTGGCATTCATGGCGCGCTCGGTGGCGCGGCACTTCCAGCAGCAGGGCATGCTGAAGGTGCTGCCGCTCAAGGTGCCGATCGATCTGCCGCCGGTCGGCCTCATCACCATGCGCGGCCGCAGGCGCACGCCCAGCACGCAGCAACTGATCGAGTGCCTGCGGCGCGCGGCCAGGGTGAAGTCGGAGCGGTAGGCGCCGGCTTGTGGCCGGGCCCTGGGCCTGGACCTCGGACTGGAGTCAATGCCGCAACTTCCTGGAGCGAGCTTATTTCCGCGGCGACAAATGGATGCCGGCGATCATGCAGCGGACGGAGCCGCCGGCCATCTCGATGGTGGGCACCGCCAGCGGCGACAGCCGCGCCGAGCGCTCGATGCGGGACTTCTGCGCGAGGGTCAGGCTGTCGCAGGCGCGCCGCGAGAGCGCGAGGAGGCGGCCGTCGCGACCGGAGAGCTCGATCGCATTGCCCGCGAACTCGCCGATCTGGGCGTGGCTCAGTTCGATGACCTCGCGGCCCGATTCTTCCAGGCGCGCACGCACCTCGGCGGCGCGGCGCGGGTCGGTGATCGTGTCCATTCCAATCAGCGCGAACTCCGTGGCCACGCACATCAGCACGTTGGTGTGATAGATGGGCTGCCCGGCTGCGTCGGCCGTGTCGAACACCATGGGTTCGAAGTTGAAGTGCGTGCTGAAGCGTTCCAGCGCCACCGGGTCGGCGCGGTTGGAGCGGGCGGTGTAGGCCACGCGTGCCAGGTGGTCGAACACCATGGCACCGGTGCCTTCGAGGAACAGGTTGTCCTGCTCCAGGCCCGAGTAGTCGATCACGTCCTGCACGCGATATTCGGCCTTGAGCATCTCGATCACGTCGGTGCGGCGCTCGCGCCGACGGCTCGGCGAATACATCGAATAGATCGCCACATGCCCGCCCGGGTGGGTGGAAAACCAGTTGTTGGGAAACACCGAATCGGGCGTGTCGCGCTCGCCCCGATCCTCGAAGAGGTGCACGCGGACGCCCTGTGCTTCGAGACACTCGGCGGCGGCCGTCACTTCACGGTGTGCCGCCCGTGCCACCGCCTCGGCCTGTTCTTGCGCCGCGGCGCGCTGGAACGCATTGTCGACGGCGGTTTCGGGGTTCGGCGTGAACCGATGGGGACGGATCATCACGACGGCTGCAGGGGCCTGGATGGAACGAATTGTGGACATGAGGCCGGGCTCCTTGGTTTTTTCCCGGGTGCTCAGGCGACGCGGCGCATGACTGGGCGCGATGCACCGGAGCGGGTGTAGCGGAACAGATCCTTCGGGTCGTCGGCCCAAGGCACCAGTTCGACGTCCACGCCCAGATTGCGCTTCTCGGCCTGGTCCAGCACGTAGCGCAGCGTGGAATAGTCCTCGAGCGCAAAACCGACGGAGTCGAACACGGTGACCTGGTCGGCACGCTCGCGCCCCTGCGCGGTGCCGGCGAGCACGCGCCACAGGTCGACCACCGGAAAGTCCTGCGGCAATTGCTGGATGTCGCCTTCGATGCGTGTCTGCGGCTCGTACTCGACGAACACGCGCGCACCGCGCAGCACGTCGGCATGCAGCTCGGTCTTGCCGGGGCAGTCGCCGCCCACGCCGTTGATGTGCATGCCGGGCTCGATCATGTCGGGGGTGAGGATGGTGGCGTACGCCTTGTCGGCGGTCACCGTGGTCACGATGTCGGCGCCGCGCACTGCCTCGGCCGTGGAGCTGGCGCGGACGATCCTGAGCGAGGGATAGAGCGAGAGATTGCGGATCAGTTTGTCGGTAGCGCGCGGATCCACGTCGTAGACGACGATTTCCTCGATGCCCAGGTGGCAGTGGAAGGCCAGCGCCTGGAACTCGCTTTGAGCGCCGTTGCCGATCAGCGCCATGCGGCGGGCGTCGGGCCGGGCCAGCGCCCGCGCCGCCACCAGCGAGGTCGCGCAGGTGCGCAAGGCGGTCGCGACGGTCAGCTCCGACAGGAGCACGGGGTATCCGGTCTCGACCTCCGCCAGCACGCCGAAGGCCATGACCGTGTACAGGCCGCGCGCCGTGTTGCTCGGATGCCCGTTGACGTACTTGAACGCATAGCGCTTGGCGTCGGACACGGGCATGAGCTCGATCACGCCGATCTCGGAGTGGTTGGCCACCCGCGCAGACTTGTCGAAATCGGACCAGCGAATGAAGTCTTCCTGGATGGTGTCGGCCAGGTCGCCGATGAACGGGGCCACGCCGATGTCCTGCACGAGGCGGGACATGGTGGGAACGTCTACGAAACGGGTCATGGGAGGTCTCCTGTACTGCGGCTGCTGGTTGCAGCCATGAGGGAGATTCTTCCCAGGAGTAGAGCCAATGTGAACGGCTCAAGTTGGCAATTTATTCCTTACTCCATACACTTTGCTCTCAATTTTTTGCAATTTGGCATATGGACGATACGGACCGTCAACTCATTTCCCTGCTTCGTGAGGATGCCCGCACGCCTGTGGTCACCCTTGCCAGGAAATTGCGCGTGGCACGTGCCACGGTACAGAACCGTATCGCCAAGCTGGAGGGCGACGGGACCATCGTCGGCTATACCGTGCGCCTCAAGCCGGAGGCTGAATCGCACCGCATCCGCGCGATGATGAGCATCGAGATCGAAGGCCACCATGGGGAAGCGGTGTGCCGTGACCTGCGCGGAAATCCCAATGTTTCCACCCTGCATACGACCAATGGGCGGTGGGATCTGATCGCCGAACTTCGGGCCGACACGCTGGAAGCGTTCGATCGTGTTCTCAATGCGATCCGTTCGACGCAAGGTATCTCGAACACCGAGACGAGCATCCTGCTGTCCACGCACAAGCTGTGACGCTGCCCCTCGGCGACGCGGCGGTGGTGGGCGCGTTCAAACATCCAGCGGCTTTCGTCCGAGCGCGTGCCAGGTCATGCAGCAACCGCCGCTCGCGTGGGTCAAGCGCCGACGGATCGGCGTGGCGCCAATTCCGTTCATAGATGCCCCAAGCCTCTTGCGCAGTGAGCTCTGCATCCGGAGGCAACTGCCATGCGAGTCGCCGCAGTTGTGCGTGGTCGGCAATTCGCACGGTCTTCTGGGGTGGCGGCGGGTTTGCCGGCGCCAACCCTGCAGGGGCGATCACGTCGACGTCCAGTCCCAGTGCTGCCAACGCGTTCATGTAGGCGCCCATCGTGACGGACGGCATGCAGACCTGCAGGTGCATTTCCAATGCATCTCGCGGCCGGGCGATCATGGCGGCTTATTCATCCAGCATCAGGAAAAACGCATGGCAACAACAGGCCGGGACCGGCAAATCGACAACATCGAGTTCAACGTGGCCGACATCGCGCGCAGCAAGGCGTTCTACGGCACGGTATTCGATTGGACTTTCATCGACTACGGACCGACATACAGCGAGTTCAGCGACGGCCGGTTGACCGGCGGCTTCACCACGGGCGAACCCATACGTCCAGGTGGCCCGCTGGTCATCCTCTATGCGGATGATCTTGCCCAGATGCAACGGCGCATCGAAGCGGCGGGCGCCACGATCACCAAACCAGTCTTTGCTTTCCCCGGCGGGCGCCGTTTCCATTTTCTGGACCCGGACGGGTACGAACTGGCGGTCTGGTCGGCGCAATAGCGCGGGCGAATGCCACGCACTGCACTACAGCCGCAGCTTGAACTGCGGCATGCCCCGCTGTGCGGATAGATGAACGCCCAATCAATACCCGATCCCTGCGACTACTCCGCCGCCGGCATGCGACTTCGATGTCCCCGATCTGTCTCGTGCGCTTCTCGTGCGGCCACCGAAGCGGCTTCGATGACTCGGAACTGGAACGCGACCTCGTGAAGCTCTCTCTCCAGTTCGCTTCGGTTGGCGGAACCTTCAGGTCGCGGGGCCGAGCCATTGCTCGAATGCGATTCCAGGCGCACGCCCAGCGTGCGCGTCAGCTCCGAGAACGCGGTGGAAGCATCTCGTGCTGCCGCGCGAAGCACCTGCACCGCACTGCGAATCTGTGTGTCGTAGCTTGCCATCGCTTCTCGAATGCTGACTGCGGTGACGAGCGGCGGAACAGTCGGGGCTTCGTGAGGCGAACGCTCGTAGGGGGATCGTTCGGGTTCAATCATGTGACGATGGTTGATGACGCGTTCGGAAATGTGAAGGCGGCGCCGGCCTGCGACTGCTGCGGGAGCGCTCATGGCGCGCTGGGTGTCGCGTTCGCCAGGTGGCGAATCTGGTCGAAGTCGAGCCCGTCGAGTGCCTGACGCAACGCGTTGACGAACGCCGCATGGTTCGGGTCCGATGCAAGTCGGCTCGCCATTTCGTGCAGATCGCTCCATCGGCCATCCCGTGCCAGCGAATCCAGCTCCGAGCGCATGCTGGCCGGCAACGGTGCGATCTCGGGAACCGGCGCCCTCGCGCGCTGGGGCCGCGCGAAGGATGCCTTGCGTGCCGCGTCGCTGGCCGGTGCAACGGCCGAAGGCAGTTCGTTCGCTTGCGCAGGGTCGACCAGCACCGAAAAGCGCAGCCGGGTGCCCAGGTGGCGGCGACTGTCGAGGGTCAGCTCCCCGCCCATGTGCTCCACGATCCGCCGCGCGATGGCCAGGCCCAGGCCGGTGCCTTCGGCGGTCTCATCGGCTTGGGAAAACGAACGGAAGACGCGGCGCTGGTCCTTTTCGTCGATGCCGATTCCGCTGTCCCACACCTCGATGCCCAGGCACCATCGGTCGCCCGCCGGAAGGGTTTCGATCCGCAGGCCCATCTGGCCGTCGCGGGTGAACTTGGCGGCGTTCGAGAGCAGGTTGAGCAGCAGTTGCTGAAAGCGCTTGCTGTCGAGGCGCACCGCGGGTGGCAGCGTTCCCCGAAGCTCGAGGGCGAACTGGTTGTTCTGGCGCTGCGCGAGCATGGCGGCGTATTGCGCGAGGTCTTCCACGAGCGCGGGCAGGTGCACCGGCCTGGCATCCAGTGCGAGCGGCAGCAGTTCGCCCTTGGCGAATTCAAGCAGATCGTCGACGAGTGCGAGCTGGTAGTTCGCGCTGCGCTCGATGGCGTCCACCTGCGTCGAGGATGCCGGGTTGTGCCGCAGGATGCGGGCGTGCCCGATGATCGTGGCCAGCGGCGCGCGCAGGTCGTGGCTGATGTAGGCCATGAGCCGCGTCTGCTCGCGGGCCCGGTGTTCGGCCTGTTCGAGCGCGGCGTTGAGCGCGCGGGTCTTGCGCGTCACTTCGGCCTGCAGCCTCTGCTGCTCGTGCGCCTGCCACTGGACCAGCTTGCGCTGTGCGTCATGCCGTTGATGCGACAGGTGGTGCGTCCATGCGGCGAGCACCACCAGCCCGACCAGCAGGCCGGGAAAGCCCAGGACGTAAGCATCGAACCCCGGGATCGCATGTGCCGGAACGGTGAGCTCGGCGAGCCGCAGGCACACGCCCAGGGTGACCACCACCATCACCGGAAAAGCCAGCCGGCCGCCCGGTCCGCCCCGGCGCATGTAGACGAAGCTGCTGGCCGCCAGCGTGAGCACCAACGCGACCGCGCTGAGGGTGCCCGCTCGGGCGAAGGTCCCATAGTCGCCCACCCATGTTCCCAGCGCCACCAGCGCCTGCACACCGGTCAGCACGACCAGCAGAGGCATCCCCGGCGGGCGCACCGGGCTGCCGCGGGACAGCGCATGCAGGTAGATCACCATGTTCAGCACGCAACAGCCGGCGGTGACGCCTGCCGCGCGATAGCTCCACTCGGTGCTGTCGGGCCAGAGCACCATCCGCGTGTAGCCTCGGTAGGTGGCCTCGTAGAGCGCGACCAGTGCGAAGCCCAGGCCCTGCGAAGCCATCGCGATGTTGCGGGAGATGGCCCAGATCGCCAGCGAATACACGGCGAGCACGAGCAGTCCGCCGATCAGCAGGCCATCGATCAGTGCCCGGCGGCTTTCCGTGGCCCGCCAGGTGTCCGCCCTGTGCAGAAAGGGCGCCAGCTTGACGCTGCTGCGGCTTTGCACGCGAACCAGGATGCGTGCCTGTTCGCCCGGACGCAGGTCGAGCGCCAGGGTGGGAACGCGGTCGGCATGGGGGTTGGCACGCACGGAGACGCCCGCGGCCTCGACCTCCCATCCCTCGGTGGGCGAGGTGTCTTGCGCGTCGCGCTGGACATGGAAGTCGACATGCTGGAGCCACGTGGTGTCCAGCAGCAGGCGCAGGGGCAGGACCGCGGCGCCGTCGTTCTTCAGCGTGAGGCGCAACCAGAACACCGAGTTCGAGAAGCCCTGCCGCATCCGCGCGGCCGTGCCCGGCACGAAGCCGTCCCGCGAACTGTTTTCCTGCGCCGCGACTTCCTCGCGCGAAAGCAGCGCGCTGCGGTCCTCGAGCAGTTCGACCTTGTCGTCCAGCGAGAGGGGGAGGGCCTGCGTGCCGTCGAGCCGCAGGATGGCGGCCGTGGAGGGCGTTGCCCATGCGCAAAGCGCCGCGCACAGGCACAGGGCGGCCACGCCACGGATGAAAGCCACGGCCCTCAGGCCTCCGACGTCGCGCCGGCTGCGGCGTTGGCGGCGGATGCGCTCCGGTAGCGCGTGGGGCTGGCCCCGAAGCGTTCGCGAAAGGCCGTCGAAAAATTGGCGGCCCCCGAAAAGCCGACCGCATGCGCCACTTCCTCGACGCTGAGCGCCGACTGGCAGAGCAGGCGGCGCGCCTTCGCCAGCCGGGCTTCGCGCACGAACTCGAAGACCGAGCGGCCCGTGTGCTCCCTGAAGACGCGCGACAGCCGCTTTTCGTGCGTTCCCAGGCGGGAAGCCATTTCGCCCAGCGCGGGTACGTCGGCGAGATCCGACATGACGAGCCGTTCGGCCGCCCGTGCGATGACCCGGTCCGGGCTCTGCTCCGTGATCTCTTCGGGCGGCTCGGCGGTGGGCGCGGGCGGCCGTGCCATGCACTTGCTGCTGGCCAGCGCCAGGTGCACGGTGACGCGCGCCAGCACTTCGGCTGGCTCGTACGGCTTGAGGATGTAGTCGACGGCACCTTCCCTCAGGCCGGTCAGCCGCTCTTCGAGCGAACTGGATGAGGTGACGAAGATCACCGGAATGTGTGCCGTGGTGCGGTCGGCCTTCAGCAGCCGGCAGGTGGCGAATCCGTCCGTGCCGCCCATGCGCACGTCCAGAAGGATCAGGTCCGGCTGCAAGGCGGTCGCCCTCCGGTATCCCTGCATCGCGTCGAAGGCGAGGCTGATGCGGTGATCCTCGCCGCGCAGCGCGGCCAGAAGGAGCTGCATCTCGTCGATGTTGTCGTCGATGAGAAGGATGTGCGCTCGCCGGGGAGGATGGGATGACCAGTAGGACATGCGGTGGAGCGTAGGGCCGCGCCGAATAAATCAATGTGAACAAGTTCACATTACGTTGCAATCGTAAGCAATTGTCATCCAAGACAAAGGTTTTGTCCTGAATCTCAAAAGTCGGGTTGACCCCCCCGCCGAAGAATCCCGCTCTTTCCTGGACACCTGCGCCGCATTCCGCCGCGCCGCTCACACACGGTGCCAGGGCCATCAGAGCCAATCACGAGGGACGGGATGCCCAACACCCCACCGAATCTGTCGGGCGCGAAAGCGCCGCGCGACTTCTTCAGCATGGCAAGCCAGGCACTGCGCCGCCGGCTGGCGCGGATGCCCGCGCTCGTCGGCGTGCCGCTCGCGGGCCTGCTGATCGGCGCGGCCGCCCATGCCGCACCGCAGGTTTCCAGCCTGGTGCATGCGCCCAACATCCTGCCGGCGGGCGGCACGGTCACCAGCACGGTGACCATGGCCGACAGCGACAGCCTGCCCATCGGCGCGCCGGGCACCTCCTTCACCTACACGATCCCGGCCAATTCCACCTACATGGGCACCGGCAGCGTGCCGGTGGGCAGCTGCAGCTCGACCGTGGCCGTGGGCGCCGACGGGCCGGGCACGCTCACCTGTTCGGGCATCACGCTGGCGGCCGGGCAATTCCGGGCCTTCGAGGTGCTGCTGCGCACCCGGACCCAGGGCACGCTGAGCGTCACGGCAACGCCCGAGGGCGGCGGCGCGAGCGAAACCAAGACGATCACTGTGAACCAGGGGGCCGACGTGGCGATCGCCATCACGGCGCCCGCCACCGCCTCCAGCGGCGCCACGGTGCCGATCGTCTTTACGCTGACCAACAACGGGCCCGATGCCAGCACGGGCTCGACGCTGACCTACAACATTCCCACGGGACTGTCGGTTTCCGGCAGCGGCCTGCCCGCAGGCTGCGCCATCAGCGGCAGCCAGCTGAGCTGTGCCGTGGGCGTCCTCGCACTCGGCGGCACCCGAACGATCACCATCAACGGCGTGGTCACCGCGGCCGCGGGTTCCACGGTCACGCACCAGCCCGCCGTCGCACCGGCCGGTTCCATCGGCGACGGCGTGCCCGCCAACGACAACGCGACCGCCAACACCTCCGTCACCGCGGGCACGGTGCTCACCATGGCCAAGAGCCATGACGGCGGCCAGTTGCTCCTGGGCCAGCGCTTCAACTTCACGCTGGCACCGCGCTTCAGCGGCAGTGCGCCCACGGGCGTCACGCTCACCGACACGCTGCCGGCCAACTTCCAGATCGCCGGGGCGATTTCCGCCGCGGCCGGCTGGAACTGCTCGGTCTCCGGCCAGACGGTGAACTGCACGCGCTCGAACATCGGCAGCGGCGGCGCCGACGTCGCGCTCGGCAACATCGTCATTCCCGTGATCGCCATGACGACCGGCACGGGCGTCGTCAACCAGGCCACGGTGAGCGCCACCGGGCCGGTCGCCACATCGGCCACGGGCAGTGCGCCGGCCGACGTGGCCGACTCCGCCACCGACTTCCGCGCCGACAAGCGCCGCGGCTGGCCGCAGAACAACGTGCCGATCGGACAGGCGTTCGACTACCAGGTCGGCGCCACCAACCTCGGCGGCACGCGCCTGCTGGCGGGCAGTACGGTCAACCTGGTCGACGACCTGCCGGCCGGCGTGCACATCAACAGCGTGACGCCGAACGGCTACACCTGCACGATCACCAAGGGCGGCGCCCCCGTCGCGGCACCGGTCGACGGGCCGGCCACGGTGAACTGCACGCGCACGCTCTCGAGCGACATCAACGTCGACACCTCGAGCGGCAACAGCGCGCGCAACGCCGGCTTCGTGACCGTGAACGTCACGATCCCCGCGGTGCCGGCCGGCAATGCGCCGATCGTCAACAGCATGTGCGTGAACGTGGCGCTGCCCGCGAGCGCGCCTACGCTGGGCGCCGATCCCGACGCCAACACGGGCAACGACTGCGTGAGCCTGGGCACCGGCGTGGACGACACCGCCAACTATGCCAACGTCACCGTGCTGAAGCGCGTGGTGGGCGTGGGCAGCAGCGCCGCGAACCGGCAGACCGCGGGCCAGGCGATCACCTGGGAGATCGAGGTCGTCAACAGCGGTCCCTCGGCGGCGCAAGACGTTGCGGTGAGCGACATCTTCCCGCAGGTGCTGGGTGCGGGCACCGTGACGCAGTTCGCCAACGGCGCCACCTTCGGCGGCACCTGCGCCTTGCCCGCCGCTTCGGGCGGCGCCGGCAACCCGTCGCTTTCGGGCTGCAGCATCACGGCGCTGCCGGTCTGCCGCGCGAGCACCGATCCGGTCAGCGCGCTGCCGCTGTGCCCGGTGGTCCGCGTTGTTGCCACCCATTACGGCGACGGCGCCTCGGCCACCGACAACACCTTCAGTCTCGTCAACAAGGCGAGCGCCATCGCGGCCATGCCCGCCGACCCGGTGCTCGACGATGCCGGCCTGACCAACAGCGGCAGTGCCACCGCGTTCTTCAACGCCCTGGCCGACGTGACGGTGACCAAGACGGCCAGCCCCGGCTCGGTGCCGGTCGGCCAACTGCTCACCTACACCCTCACGGCGCGCAACCAGACCCTGCAGCAGGGCAGCTTCAGCCGCGCCTACGACGTGCGCGTGGTCGACACCCTGCCAGCGGGCCTGATGTTCATCTCGGCCACGGCAGCGGGCGGCGGCACCTGTCCGATACAGCCCGACACCACGAACCCCACGGGCACCGGCACCACCAACAACCAGCTCGAATGCCGCTGGGCTTCGCTCACGCGCAACCAGCAGCAGACGGTCACGGTGCGGGTGCGGCCGCTCTTCGCGATCAATGGCTCGACCATCGCGAACACCGTCGGCGTCAGCACCGCCACCACGGAAAGCAACGCCACCAACAACCAGGCGACGGCCAGCACCCCCGTGATCGCGCCCGTGTACGACCTCGTCGTGACCAAGCGCGACGACGTCGATCCGGTGAACGTGGGCGACGACGTCACCTACACCATCACGGTATCGAACAACAGCCCCTCGACGGCCGAGGCGGTTCGCCTGGTCGACAACCTGCCGTCCGCCGGGACCGGCGGCGAACCCGCCCCCACGTTCGTGTCGGCGAGTGCACCGGCGGGCATCACCATCCAGACGCCCGCGGTCGGTTCGGTCGGCGGGCAGATCGTGTTCACGATTCCGGTCCTGGGCGGCACCGGCTCCGCATCGACCGGGGAACCCAACACGCTGCAGTTCCAGGTGGTCCTGCGCGGCGTTTCGCGCGGCACGTTCCAGAACCGCGCCGCGGTCGACTTCTTCGATGCCTCGCGCAATGCCTTCGACACGAGCCAGGGCAACAACGCCGTGGCGGAGAACACCACGTTCCGCTTCAAGGCCGACGTGCAGGTGGTCTCCAAGGCGGCGGTCTCGCAGGGCACCGCCACGCCGCTCGCGACCGTGGCCATCGGCCAGAACTTCGACTGGCTCGTGCAGCTGCGCAACAACGGCCCGGACAGCGCCGAGACCACGAGCTTCACCGACACGCTGCCCGCGGGCCTGGTGCTGACGGGCACGCCCGTCTTCACCGTGACCGGCGGCACCTTCACGCCCGCCGCGCCCACCTGCACCGGCGCAGCCGGCGGGCAGAGCGTGAGTTGCGCCATCGCCTCGATGCCGGCCAACGGCACGGCCACGGTGCGCATTCCCGTGCGCACCACGGCCGGCAGCACGCCGGCCAACGGCACGCAGTTCACGAACCGCGCCCACCTGGTGACCACCGGCTCGGGCGACACCAACGGTGGCCCCGACCCGGACGCCGGCAACAACTTCAGCGAAGGCAGCATCGCAGTGCAGAGCAGCGCGCTGAGCGGCCGCGTCTATGAAGACCTGAACGGCAACGGCCTGATCGACGGCGGCGAACCCGGCATTGCCGGCGTCACGATGCGCCTGACCGGCACCGACAGCCTGGGCAACGCGGTCACGCTGACCACAGTGACCGGCGCCAACGGCGACTGGAGCTTCACCGTGCCCGCGGGCACCTACAGCGTGGCCGAAGACCAGCCCGCGGCGTACCAGCCCGGCATCACGCGGGCCGGCGCCGTGACCGGCGCGGGCAGCACGACGGGCACCGTTCCGGCGGGAACATCGAACGGGCCCAACGGCTCGAACGCCAACCGCATCGACACCATCGTGCTCGGTGCGGGCGGCACCTCGACGGCCAACAACTTCGGCGAAGTGCGTCCCTCGAGCCTGGCCGGCCTCGTCTACCGCGATGCCGACTACAACGGCGCCGCGAGCGCTGGCGACCCCGGCATCGCGGGCGTGACCGTCACGCTCACCGGCACCGACATGTTCGGCAATGCGGTGTCGGCCACCACCACCACGGCCAGCGGCACCGGCAGCTACGCCTTCAACAATCTCACGCCCGGCACCTATGTGGTGACCGAGACGCAGCCGGCGGCCTTTGCCGACGGCAGCGATGCGGCCGGCACGGCCGGCGGCACCGCGGGCAACGACACCGTGAGCGCCATTCCCCTGCGCTCGAACGTGAACGGCACCGGCTACGACTTCGGCGAGCTGCTCACCCGCATTCCGGTGCGCGTGTTCGTCGACGGCAACAACGACGGCGTGCCGCAGGCCGGCGACGCGGGCATTCCCAACGTGGAGCTGCGCCTCACGGGCACGGACGCCGCGGGCAACCCGGTCAACATCCTTGCCGTGCCCTCGGGCCCGGCGGGAGGCTACGAATTCCGCAACGTGCCGCCCTCGGCACCCGGCGGCTACACCATCACGGAAACGCAGCCGGCCAACTACGCGCCGGGCAAGGCCAATGCCAACAACCAGCCGGGCACGCCCCAGGGCGGCGGCAACAGCATCACCGGCGTCACCGTGGCCGGCACCAACCCGCCGCTGACGCAGGGCGAGTACTACTTCGGCGAGCTGCTGCCCGCCGGCATTTCGGGCCGCGTGTACTACGACCGCGACGGCAACGGCGCGCAGGGCGCACCAGCCACCGAGCCGGGCCTGGCGGGCGTGACCCTCACGCTCACCGGCACCGACGTCAACGGCCAGGCCGTGACGCGCACCACCACGACCGACGCCAGCGGCGACTACAACTTCGCGAACCTCGCGCCCGGCACCTACACCGTGACCGAGACGCGGCCGCAGGGCTACGAACCCGGCATCACGCGCGCCGGCAACGTCAGCGGCGCCGGCAGCACCCCGGGCTCCGTGCCCACGGGCGGCAGCGGCGTGACGAACGGGCCCAACGGCTCCAACGCCAACGCCATCCAGAACATCGTGCTCGGCGCGGCGGGCGCGGGCTCGGCCGCCAACAACTTCTCGGCCGTGCGGCCGGCCAGCGTGTCGGGCTACGTGTACGCCGACGTCGCACCGTCGAACGGCACCCGCGACAGCGGCGAGCCCGGCATTGCGGGCACCACCGTGCGCGTCACCGGCACCGACTTCCTGGGCAACGCGGTCACGCGCACGGTGCAAGCCGCCGCCGACGGCCGCTACCTGGTCGACGCGCTGCTGCCCGGCACGTACCAGATCGACGAGACGCAGCCCGACGGCGTGGCCGACGGCCCCGAGTCGCTCGGCACCGTGGGCGGCGCGCCGCGCGGCACCCTGAACCCCGGCAGCGTGAACGACCGCTTCGGCGCTCTCGTGCTCGCGTCGGAGGAAGCGGGCATCGACTACAACTTCGGCGAGCGCGGCGGCCAGATCGCGGGCTGGGTCTACGTCGACGGCAACAACGACGGCATCCGCCAGGCCGGCGAGCCCGGAATTCCCGGCGTCACGCTCACGATCACCGGCCGCTCGGCCAGCGGGCTGGTGGTGAACGCCACCGCCGTGACCGATGCGACCGGCCGCTATGTCTTCACCGGCCTGCTGCCGGCCGACGCCGCGGGCTACACCGTGCGCGAGACCCAACCCGTCACCTACGCGGACGGCCTCGACGCGGTCGGCACGCTCGACGGCACGGCCAGCGGCAAGCCCGGCAACGACGAGCTCTCCGCCATCGCCTACCGCGGCGGCAACGGCGACAACTACAACTTCGGCGAGCGCGGCGCATCGATCGCGGGCACCGTCTACAACGACGCCAACCGCAACGGCACGCGCGAGCCGCAGGACCTGCCGATCGCCGGCGTGACCATCACGCTCACCGGCACCGACGCCGCGGGCCAGCCCGTGACGCGCACCGCCGTCACCGGCCCCGACGGCCGCTACGAGCTGACCGGCCTTCCGGTGCCGGGCACCGGCGGCTACACGATCACCGAGACGCAGCCGAGCGGCTACGACGAGGGCATTGCCATTCCCGGCACGCTGGGCGGTTCGGCGCAGGGCACCAACCAGATCCGCGTGAATTTCACCACGCTGGCCACCAGCGGCACCGGCTACGACTTCAACGAGCACAGCAACCAGCCCGCGTCGCTGACCGGCACCGTGTGGTTCGACCAGAACCACAACCGCAGCCGCGAAAGCGGCGAGGGCCAGGGCGAAGGCTGGACCGTGGAGCTGATGCGCTGTGTCGACGGCGCCAATGCCTGCCCGGAAACCGCGGCCACCGTGCTCTACACCGTGACCACGGGCGCGGACGGCAGCTACCGCTTCGGCGACCTCACGCCCGGCGAATACCGCGTGCGCTTCCGCTCGCCCGACGGCCGCACCGTCGGCGGCGTGTGGCCCACCGATGCCGCGCAGAACGGTGCCAACGGCCCGTACCCCACGCCGCCCGCGAGCGATCCGCGCTTCTCGATCAAGGTGCGCGTCAATCCGGGCGCCAACGTGCAGCGGCAGGACCTGCCCTACGACCCGGGTGGCGTGGTGTACGACAGCGTGAGCGGCACACCCGTGCCCGGCGCGGTGGTGCGTCTCGTGGGCCCGCCCGGCTTCGACCCGGCGCAGCATCTGCTCGACGGACGCGACACCTACACCACCGGCCCCGGCGGCTACTACGACTTCTTCGTGCTGCCGGGCGCGCCGGCCGGCGAGTACCGCCTGGCGGTCACGCCGCCGGGCAGCTACCTGCCGTCGTCGATCTACCCGGCCGCGGCCGGCGGGCTTGGCACGCAGTCCTGCTCCGCGCCGGCGAACGGGCCTGCACCCGCGCAGACCAACCCCTGCGTGGTGAGTCCGGGCGCGGGACTGGTGCCCGGCGCCGGCTACTACCTGGCGTTCCAGATGCCGGGTGGCGGCGGCCAGCACGTGGTGGCCAACAACATTCCGCTCGACCCGTCGGATGCCACGCTCATCGAGCTGCGCAAGACCACCTCGAAGCTCACCGTGAAGAAGGGCGAGCTGCTGCCCTACCGCATCACGGCGCGCAACACGCGCAGCAACCCGGTGCCGGGTGCGGCCGTGGTCGACACGCTGCCGCCGGGCTTCCGCTACGTGCAGGGCTCGCTCACCGTGCGCACCATGCCGGGCGGCGTGGCGCTGCCGGTGGTGCCGCAGATCAACGGCCGCCAGGTCGTGGTGCCCGGCCAGAACTTCGCGCCCAACGAGACCAAGGAATACCTGATGGTCGCGGGCGTGGGGGTCGGCGTGGGCGAGGGCGAGTTCGTCAACCAGGTCATCGCCACGCAAGGCGTGGGCGGACGCGTGCTGTCCAACCTGGCCACCGCCACGGTGCGCGTGGTGCCCGATGCGTTGTTCGACTGCACCGACGTGATCGGCAAGGTCTACGACGACAAGAACGCCAACGGCTACCAGGACGAAGGCGAGCCCGGCCTCGCGAACGTGCGCATCGCCACGGTCAACGGCGTGCTGGCCACCACCGACGCCGAAGGCCGCTACCACATCACCTGCGCCGCCATTCCGAAGGACGGCACCGGCAGCAACCTGGTGCTCAAGCTCGACGAGCGCACGCTGCCCTCGGGCTACCGCACCACGAGCGAGAACCCGGCCGCCGAGCGCGCCACGCGCGGCAAGGTGCTGAAGGTGAACTTCGGCGCCACGGTGCACCGCGTCGTACGGCTCGCGCTGCAGGGCACTGCCTTCGACGACGGCAGCGCCGCGCTGCGCGCCGGCTTCGTGCCCGAGCTCGACCGCACGGTGAACGTGCTGGCCGAAAAGACCGCGGTGCTGCGCCTGGCCTACAAGGCCGCGCCCGGCGAAGCCGAAGCGCTGGGCCGCCAGCGCACGGACGCGGTGAAGGCCGCCGTGCTCTCGCGCTGGAAGCAATTGGGCGAGCAGCGCGCGAGCCGCAAGGAGCCGCCGCTTTTCAACCTGGACATCGAAGTCGAGCTGGTGCCTGCCGCCACGCCCGCGGTGCAGCCATGACGCAGGAACGAGTGAACGCCATGAAAAGCACCCCGACATCGAAGAACCCGTTCAAGCGAGCCGACATGAGAAAGCTACCCAAGCGCATCGCCCTCGCGGGCGCGGTCACCGCCGCCTGCATGACCATGGGCCTGGCCGCGGCGCAGGACAATGCCGCGCGCGGCCGCATGTCGGACCATGCCGCGGCCGATCCGCGCGCAGCCGATATCGACGGCACGCGGCGCCTGCCGCGCAGCAGCGAGCGCGAGTTGCCCAAGGCCACCTTCGTGCTCGGCGAGGCACGCGAGCCGGTGGCGGCGCCGGCTGCCGGTGCTGCACCGGTGGCCGTTGCGGCCACGGAGCGCAGCGATGCCGAAACCCCGCAATTCGCATCGGGCTCCGATCTTCTCGCTCCGGCGGACCGGGCGCAGCTCGACCGCATCTCCAGCCAGGTCAAGGGCCGCGACCGACTGCGCTTCGAGATCGTCGGCCATACCGATGCGCAAGCGCTGAGCGCCAGGTCGCGCGAGCGCTTCGCCGACAACCATGCACTGGGCCTGGCGCGCGCGCAGCAGGTGGCGCGCTATCTCACGCAGCGCCTCGGCCTGCCCGAGTCCGCGGCCGCGGCGAGTTCCCGCGGCCCCGATGCACCCATTGCGGCGCCCGCCTCCGATCCCGTCAACTGGGCCGCCAACCGGCGCGTCGAAGTGCGCGTGTACTGGGCCGATGCGGTGCCCGTCGCCACCGCCGCGGCACCGGCCGATGCCGGCGTGTGCCGCACCTTCACCGCCATGGGCACCGACGATGCGCCGCTGCGCCTGAGCGTCGATGGCCAACTGCTCACGCCCGACGGCAAGGGCGCATCGGGTGCGGCCGGCGAGGGCGCCACCAGCGCCGACCGCCAGCGCTGCGTCGACGTGCAGCTCGAGCGCAACCAGCTGCGCCTGCAGTACGACAACCTCTCGCAGCCGCGCCGCCTGAGCGCCGCCGCCTGGCCCACCACCGTGGTGGCCGGCGACACCGTGCGCTTCGTGGGCTACAGCAACTACCTGCTGTTCACCGCCAAGGCCGAACTGCGCATCTTCTCGGCCAACGACGTCATGCAGCGCCGGCTGCTCGCCACGCTGCCGCTCGACACCGCGATGCGCGGCGAATGGCAGGTGCCCGCGGGCCTGCGCGACCGCCTGGCCGATGGTGCGGGCGGCAAGCTCTACTACCGCCTGCGCGTGTACGACCGCCAGGGCCGCTTCGACGAGACCGACGACCTTTCGCTCACCGTGGCCGAGCGCCATGCGCCGGAAAAGGCCACGCCCGATCCGGCCCGCGAACTGTTGCGCGCCTACGGCCAGAACAACATCGCCATCGCGAACATTCCGTTGGCGGCGGGCACCGTCACCGCCAGCGGCGCGGCCATCCGTCCCGGGGAGACGGTGCGCGCGCTCGGTTTCGCGGTGCCGGTGGACGAGAGCGGCCGCTTCGTGTTCCAGCAGCTGGTGCCACGCCGCGTGCAGACCGGCGAGATCGCCGTCACCGATGCGCAGGGTGCCACGCGTTCGTACCGCCGCGACTTCGAACTGCCCGCGAGCGACTGGTTCTTCGTGGGCCAGGCCGACCTCACCGTCGGCAGCAACAGCGTGAGCGGCCCGGCCGCGATCATGACCAACGACAAGAACCGCTATGGCGGCGGCGGCTGGAGCGAAGGCCGGATTGCCGGCTACGCCAAGGGCCAACTCAACGACCGCTGGACCCTCACGGCCAGCGTCGACACCGAGGAGCGGCCGCTCAAGGACCTGTTCCGAAACCTCGACCGCAAGGATCCGACCTCGCTGTTCCGCCGCTTCGACCCCGAGGATTCGTGGAGCACCTTCGGCGACGACTCCACCACCATCGAGGACGCGCCCACGCAGGGCCGCTTCTACCTGCGCGTGGACGACGGCCGCTCGCAGGCGATGTGGGGCAACTTCAAGCTCAACTTCGGCGACACCGAACTCACCCGCGTGAGCCGCGGCCTCTATGGCTTCCATGGCCGCTACCTGGGCGAAGAGTCGACCTCGTTCGGCGAGGCGCGCCTGAAGATCGACGCCTTCGCGGCCGAACCCGGCACCCTGGCGGCGCGCGAGGAATTCCGCGGCACCGGCGGCTCGCTCTACTACCTGCGCAACCAGGACATCACGCGCGGCGCCGAGCGCGTGAACATCGAGATCCGCGACCGCGATTCGGGCTTCGTGCTCAAGCGCACGCAACTCGTGCCCAGCTCCGACTACGAGATCGACTACCTGCAAGGCCGCGTGCTGCTCTCCGCGCCGCTGCCCAGCCTGTCGGACGACGGCTCGCTGGTGCGCGCCGGCGGTTTCACCGGCATGCCGGCCTTCCTGGTGGTGGACTACGAATACACGCCGATCGCAAGTTCGCTCGACACGCTCGCGGTGGGCGGTCGCGTGTCGTGGTGGGCCAACGACCACGTGGGCGTGGGCGTGACCGCGTCGCGGCAGGACCAGATCGGCGCCGACCAGCGGCTGGCCGGCGCCGACATCACGCTGCGCAAGACCGAGACCACCTATTTCAAGGGCGAGTTCGCGCGCAGCAAGGGCCCGGGCACGGGACAGTTCGATTCGCTCGATGGCGGCTTCAGCTTCAGCGGGCGCAACGGCACCTCGGGCACGCGCCTGGGCAACGGACCCACCGGCAATGCGAACGCATGGCGGCTCGAAGGCCAGGCCGACCTGGCCGATTTCGAGATGAAGGGCGGGGGCCGCATCAGCGCCTATGCGCAGTCGCGCGATGCCGGTTTCTCGGCACCGGGCCAGTACGCCAGCAATGCGACGCGCCAGGTCGGCGTGTCGGCCGCGGTGCCCTTCGGCGAGAAGGGCGAGGCCGGCGAACTGCGCCTGAAGGCCGACCGCCGCGACGAGCGCGACGGCTACAACAGCAGCGTGCTCGATGCGCAATACGGCCTGCGCCTGTCGCCCGACTGGAAGCTGGGCCTCGGCCTGCGCTACGACGACAAGACCGGCGACGCGCTCATCACCAGCCCGTCGCTGCCCACCACGCAGGCCGTGTCCGGCGAGCGCGCCGACGCGGCCGTGCAGCTGGAGTACACCGGCAACGACCGCTGGAGCCTCTACGGTTTCGCGCAGAAGACGCTGCGGCGCACCGGCACGCGGCTCGACAACGACCGCCTGGGGCTCGGTGGACGCTACCGCATCGACGACAAGCTCGCGCTGCGCGGCGAACTCTCGACCGGCGACGGTGGCCTGGCGGGCAAGGCCGGCGTCGACTACCAGTACGACGATCGCTCCAATCTGTACATGACCTACGTGGCGGACACCGGCCGCACCGACGAGAACCTCATCGGCCGCGGCGGCAGCCTCGTGACCGGCGTGCGCTCGCGCGTGGGCGACGGGCTCACCATGTTCACCGAGCATCGCCATGCCACCGGCACGCAGCCGGGCCTCACGCACGCCTACGGCGTGCAGTACGCGCCCGACACGCGCTGGACCTTCGGCGTCAACTTCGAGAACGGCTGGGTCGGCGCGGAGACGCTGGGCGCCACGCGGCGCGAGGCCGTGGCCCTGACCGCGGGCTATTCGAGCGAGCGCCTGAAATACAGCGGCGGCCTCGAGTACCGCAAGGACCGCACCGCGGCCGAGTCGCGCACCAGCTGGCTCGTGAAGAACTCCTTCACATGGAAAGTGAACGACGACGCGCGCTGGGTCGGCAAATTCAACTGGGCCGACAGCGACAGCACCACTGGCACGCTGGCCGCGGCCAAGTACACCGAGGCGATGCTCGGCTACGCGATTCGGCCGGCGCTCGACGACCGCTTGAACCTGCTCTTCAAGTACACCTACCTCTACGACCTCTCGTCGCCGGGGCAGGTGGTGTCGGCGAGCGGGCTCGAGTCGAACCTGGGCACCGTGTCGACCACCGGCATCGACTACCAGCAGCGCAGCCACGTGTTCGCGATCGATGCCACCTACGACATCGACGAGCGCTGGACCGTCGGCGGCAAGTACGCATGGCGCCGCGGCGAACTGCGCGCGAGCCGCGACAACTCGTCGCCGTGGTTCAAGAGCTCGGCCGAGCTCGCGGTTCTGCGCGTCGACTGGAAGCTGGTGCGCAACTGGGACTGGATGGTCGAGTGGCGCACGCTGCGCGCCAAGGAACTCAAGGACCGCAAGAGCGGCTGGGTGACGGCCGCCTACTACCACGTCAACGAGAACCTCAAGGTGGGCGTCGGCTACAACTTCACCGACTACTCCGACAACCTCACCGACATGAGCTATCGCAGCAAGGGATGGTTCCTCAACGTGCTGGGCAAGTTCTGAGGCGTGGATGCCCGGCCGGCGCACTGTTGTCGCCGCTGGCCGGCGTTCAGGCCCGAGGCCCGAAACTCACAACTCGATGAATGCCGACGTGGCCTTGTTCAGTGCCAGCTTGCCCTTGGCGGTGATCGATTCCACCTGGGCCAGTTGACGTATCGCACGCTCATCCGGCGCATGCGCGGAAGGCGGGATGAAGGCAGTCACCAACTCGGCCGCACGCAGCACGCGCAGCCTGTCGATGTCCGCGGGCGTGTGGACGACATATGGCAATTTCTGCTCGGCGAGCACCCGAAGAAATTCCATGGACATGGGTCGTCTCCTTGTCTTGATGGTGGTTCGGGCATTGTGCGCACAAACAATTAGCTGTGCCTAATCCCTGCAACGGGCATGCCTTTCGACGAGGTGTACCGAAGTGTTCTTTTCGGCCTGCCGAGGAGACGAACGTGCCAGTTTGTTTCTGGCCGCTGGCACAGCCTGAGTCCTTGCTATCGGCCGGACTGAACCGGCCAGGCCGCGGTGTCCGGCGTCAGGATGTGCCAGAGCACCGGGTCGATGCCCTCGAAGGTCGCGCGGTAGCGATCGGACAGGCGGTCTTCGCCGGTCACGTCGCGGATCACGATGCTGTCGATGCGCTGCGGATGCGTGCGGAACACCTGCGCATAGATTTCCGGATCGGCCTCGCCCGAATCGCCCACCAGCACGAAGTGGCGCTGCGGAAACTCGGTGAGCAGGCGGTCGATGACGCCGAGCTTGTGTGCGCGCGAGTCTTCCGCACCGGGGATCAGCGTGCGCCAGGTGGTGCTCTCGCGCAGGTGCATGCTGCCGGCGGGAAAGTCGGTGCTGCGGATGAAATCCGCGAGCGCCGGATAGAGCTGGATCGGACTGGCCGACAGATAGTGAAAGCGCGTGCCCGGCGCCTGTGCCAGCGCACGGTAATAGGCGGCCATGCGCGGCGCGGCCTCGAAGCGGCGCGCGAAGGTGTTCAGCAGCATCTCGCGCCGGTCGCGCACCTGCGTGCGCTTGATGGTGTCGTCGATGTCCGAAATGATCGACACGCCCTGCGCGGGCACGATCAGCGCCTGGCCCCTGAAGCGGTGCAGCAGCTCGCCCGGCCCGGTCACGCCATGGAACTGCAGCCATTCCTGCGAGGCCGATGCGCGCGGCGCCTCGATCACCGTGCGCAGGTTGCTGCGGCCGTCGGCGCCTGAGGGCGGCATCCTGGCGCGGCCCGGCGCGCCGTCGAAGACGACGTCGATCAGCTTGCCTTCCTCGGACTCGGCGTGAAACAGCGCGGTGCGCTGGTTGAAGCGCAGCCGCGCCGCAGGCGACAGCTTCTTCAGGTTCAGGCCGAGGTAGCGCGCGAGGGCGGTGTTCAGCCCCCAGCGCCTTTCGCGTTCGAAGATCCAGGCGTGGAGGTCGACCTCGAGCCGGCCATCGTCGGTCGGGCGCGCGGTGCCGGCCATGAAAAGCGCCTCTTCGTCGGGTTCGAGCGGCTCGGCCGCATGGAGCCCCTGGATCGGCGCCATGCCGGCGAGCAGCGCCGCGCCCATCACCACGGACCGGCGCCGCAGCGTCGGCGCGGGCGGCTGGCGAGGGCCGTCGTCGCTCATGCCTGTGCGGGTGCGATGCGTTCGTAGGTCACGAAGCTGTAGCCCAGGCCTTCCTTGGCCGAGACGTGCGTTTCGCGCTGCGTCTCGCGCCATGCCGTGCTGTCGAGCACCGGCGCATGCGCATCGCCTTCGTAGTCGCGCGCGATCTCGGTCACGACCGCGCGCTGCGCCAACGGCTCGGCCTCGGCATAGATCTGCGCGCCGCCGATCACCCACACGTCGGGTGCCTTCAGTTCCTCGCAGAGCGACAGCGCGTCGCGAAGACTGCCCACCGGCAGCGCACCTTCCGCGCGCCAGCCGGCCTGCCGGGTGACCACGATGTTCTGCCGGCCCGGCAGCGGGCGGAAGCGCGGCGGCAGCGAGTCCCAGGTCTTGCGGCCCATGATCACCGGCGCGCCGGCGGTCTGCTGCTTGAAGTGCGCCATGTCCTCGGGCAGGTGCCAGGGGATCGCGCCGTTGGCACCGATCACGCCGTTGGCGGCGCGGGCGAGGATGAGGTTGATGCGGGTTGTGGTCATCGGCTGAACAATGCGCTCAAACGGCCACGGGTGCCTTGATCGGATCGCCGTGCCTGTAGTCGAGCACCTCGAAGTCCTCGTACTGGTAGTCGAAGATCGAGGCCGGCTTGCGCTTGATGTTCAGGATGGGATATGGGTACGGATCGCGGCTGAGCTGCAGCGCCACCTGCTCGGCGTGGTTGCTGTAGATGTGGCAGTCGCCGCCGGTCCAGATGAAGTCGCCCACGTCGAGGTCGCACTGCTGCGCCACCATGTGCGTGAGCAGCGCGTAGCTCGCGATGTTGAAGGGCACGCCGAGAAAGATGTCGGCGCTGCGCTGGTAGAGCTGGCAGCTCAGCTTGCCGCGTTCGCCTTCGGCCTGCGGCGGCGCCACATAGAACTGGAAGAACGCATGGCAGGGCATCAGCGCCATCTTCGAGAGCTCGGCCACGTTCCAGGCGCTCACGATGATGCGGCGCGAATCGGGGTTGGTCTTGAGGGTCTTGATGACGTCGGAGATCTGGTCGATGTGTCCGCCATCGGGCGTGGGCCAGCTGCGCCATTGCACGCCATACACCGGGCCCAGGTCGCCGTCCTCGCGCGCCCACTCGTCCCAGATGGTGACGCCGCGTTCCTTGAGCCAGTTGTTGTTGCTCGATCCGGTCAGGAACCACAGCAGCTCCTGGATGATGGATTTGAGGTGCACCTTCTTCGTGGTCACCAGCGGGAAACCTTCGTTCAGGTCGAAGCGCATCTGGTGGCCGAACACGCTCTTGGTGCCCGTGCCGGTGCGGTCGCTCTTGTGCACGCCGTGGGTGTCCACGTGGCGCATGAAATCTTCGTACTGGGAGCGGACGGGGCGGGTGGGCGTGGAGGTCATGAGAGGGGCTGGCGGAAGCGGGTGTTCGAATTTTAAGTGCCAGCGCGTAGCATGGCGGGCATGAGCGCAGACCACCCCTCCGACGACCACGGACACGGCCACGACCACAGCGAACTCGGCGAGATGGACCTGCGGGTCCGCGCCCTCGAAAGCGTGTTGACGCAGAAGGGCTACATCGACCCCGCCGCGCTCGATGCGCTGATCGACACCTACCAGACCCGCATCGGCCCGCGCAACGGCGCGCGCGTGGTGGCGCGGGCCTGGGTCGATCGAGAGTTCCACGACTGGCTGATGGCCGATGCCACGGCCGCCATTGCCTCGCTGGGCTACAGCGGCCGGCAGGGCGAGCACATGGTGGCGGTGGAGAACACCGACGCGCAGCACCACATGGTCGTGTGCACCCTGTGCAGCTGCTACCCGTGGCCGGTGCTCGGCCTGCCGCCCACCTGGTACAAGAGCGCGCCGTACCGCGCGCGGGCGGTGAAGGACCCGCGCGGCGTGCTGGCCGACTTCGGCACCGTGCTGCCCGCGTCGACGCGCATCCGCGTCTGGGATTCGACCGCCGAGGTGCGCTATCTCGTGATCCCGCAGCGGCCGGCCGGCACCGAAGGCCTCGGCGAGGACGAACTTGCCGCACTGGTCTCGCGCGATTCGATGATCGGCACGCGGCTGGTGGAAGCGCCGGCGCCAAGGAGCGCCGCATGAGCTACCTCACGCATGCCGACCTCGGCGGCCAGCCGGGCTTCGGGCCGGTGACGCCCGAGCCCGAGGGCGAACTGTTCCATGCCGCGTGGGAGCCGCGCGCACTGGCGCTCACGCTGGCCATGGGCGCGACCGGTTCCTGGAACATCGATGCGAGCCGCGCGGTGCGCGAGACGCTGCCGGACTATCGCGACCTGAGCTACTACCAGATCTGGCTCCGCGCACTGGAGCAGCTGATGCTTCAGCGCGGACAGGTTTTTCCGGACGAGCTCGAGGCTGGCGGGATGCGTCACCCGCCGGCACCGGTCGCCCGCGTGCTGCAAGCCGCCAGCGTCCCCGTCGTGCTCGCCAAGGGCTCGCCTGCAGAGCGTCCCGCGCCGGGCCCGGCGCGCTTTGTCGTCGGCCAGCCGGTGCGCATGCACCTCGGCAAGGTCGACCATCACACGCGGCTTCCGGGCTATGTGCAGGGCAAGCGCGGCGTGATCGAACACGTCCATGGCGCGCATGTGTTCGCCGATGCGAATGCGCAGGGCCTGGGCGAACAACCGCAGTGGCTCTATACCGTGGTCTTCGATGAAGCCGAACTCTGGGGCGAAGGCGCGCACCGCCAGAACCTCGCGGTGTCGGTCGATGCCTGGGAAAGCTATCTGGAAGCAGCCGCATGACCGGCGACATGCCATTGGCCCCCGGCATGCCGCGCGATGCCGACGGCCCGGTGTTCAAGGAACCCTGGGAGGCCCAGGCCTTCGCGATGACGCTGGCGCTGCACGCGCGCGGCCTGTTCAGCTGGGTCGAATGGGCCGAGGCGCTCGCGGAGCAGATCGCTGCCGCGCAGGCCGCAGGCGACCCCGACACCGGCGACACCTACTACCGCCACTGGCTCGCCGCGCTCGAAAGCCTCGTGGCCCGCAAGGGCGCGAGCTCCGACGACGAACTCGCGCGCTACCGCCACGCCTGGGACCACGCGGCCGACCGCACGCCGCATGGCCAGCCCATCGAGCTGCGCGGCGAGGATTTTCCGGGCTGACCTGCTGTCTTGCTCCTTCCCCCGCTGGGGGAAGGTTGGGATGGGGGCTGCCCCCGCCTTCGGCGCTGCGTGGAGGCCGAGGCCGTCGTGCCCCCACCCCGACCCTCCCCCGGGAGGGGAGGGAGAAAGAAACTACACCCGGATCACGCGGCCCGGGTTGAGGATGTTCTTCGGATCGAGCCCGCGCTTGATCGCCCGCATCATCTCCAGCGCCACCGGCGACTTGTGCTTCTCGAGCTTGTCGACCTTGAGCGAGCCCACGCCATGCTCGGCCGAGAACGAGCCGCCGAACTTCTCGACCGCGTCGTACACCAGCGTGTTGATGCGGTCTTCCTCGTTCTTCAGGAAGGCCTTGGTGTCGATGTTCTCGGGCGCCTGCACGTTGTAGTGCAGGTTGCCGTCACCCAGGTGGCCGAAGTTCACGAGGCGCACACCGGCGATCTCGCGCGCCAGCAGTGCATCGGTCTCGGCCACGAAGGCGGGGATGCGCGACACGGGAATCGAGATGTCGTGCTTGATGTTCAGCCCTTCCTCGGCCTGCGCGAGCGGAATGCTCTCGCGGATGTGCCAGAGCTGGTGCGCCTGCGTGAGGTTCTCGGCCACCACGGCGTCGGTGACGCAGCCGTCCTCGAAAGCCGTTTCGAGCAGCGCCTCGAAGCGCGCGCGCGCATGGTCTTCGGATTCGTTGTCGGAGTTCTCTAGCAGCACGCAGTAGGGCACCGCCGCATCGCCGATGAAGGGCACGCGCAGCTGCGGCATGTGCTTGTCGACCAGGCTCAGCGCGAACTTGCCCATCACCTCGAAGCCCGTGAGCCCCGAGCCCAGGTGCTTGTGTGCGAGGCCCAGCAGCGTGACCGCGTGGTCCAGCGAGGGCACGGCGGCCCAGGCCGTGAGTTGCGCGGCCGGCAGCGGATAGAGCTTCAGGGTCGCGGCGGTGATGATGCCCAGCGTGCCTTCGCTGCCGATCATCAGGTCGCGCAGGTCGTAGCCGGTGTTGTCCTTGCGCAGGCCGCTCGTGCCGTCCCAGATCTCGCCCTGCGGCGTGACCACTTCGAGGCCCAGGCACAGCTCGCGCGTGTTGCCGTAGCGCACGACCTGCGTGCCGCCCGCGTTGGTCGCGAGGTTGCCGCCGATGGTGCAGCTGCCTTCGGCCGCGAGGCTCAGCGGGAACAGGTAGCCTTCCTTTTCCGCCGCCTCCTGCAGCGTCTGCAGGATGCAGCCGGCCCCGACGGTCATCGTGAGGTTGGCGGCATCGATGGTGCGAATCGCGTTCAGCCGCTGCAGGCTCAGCACCACCTGCGTGCCGCTGTCGTCGGGAATGGCGCCGACCGCGAGGCCGGTGTTGCCGCCCTGCGGCACGATGGCCGCGCCGGCCGCGGCGCAGGCCTTGACCACGTCGGCCACCTGCTGCGTGTCGGCCGGCCGCACCACGGCGAGCGACTTGCCGCGCGCTCGCTTGCGCCAGTCCTGCTCGTAGGCCGTGAGGTCGCCCTCGTTGAGCACGTTCGCGGCACCGACGATGGCGCGCAGTTGATCGATCAGGGATGAAGCAGCAGTGGTCATTGGGCGGAAGCCTCCAGTTGGCGGGCAGCGTTCTTGGCGTGGCGCAGCCGCAGCCGCACATGCCATGCGCAGGCCGCGAAGAGCACGAGGCACAGCAGCACCTCGATCAGCGCGAGCACCTGGCCCACGCCGTTGATGTCGCTCCAGGCGCGCACCACGCCTTCGGTGAAATAGAGCCAGACCATCAGGCTGACCCAGCGGTAGGTGTACATGCGGTTCTTCCACAGACCCGCGAGCGGAATGACGAGCGGCAGCACCTTGAGCGCCAGCAGCGAGCCACCCGGGCGCAGCGGCGCCAGCCACAGCTCCCAGGCCAGGCCCAGCACGATGAGGCCGACGAGGCTGCCCACGGCGGCCCAGCGGGTCGCGCGAACGGAAGAGGGTGCTAGCGGCGGGATGGCATTCATGAGTGGGATACCGCGGAACCGGCTTTGCCGGGCCGCCGGTGTTGCCCCCGCGAGGGGGTTGGCGCAGCGACACGAAGCGCGCGAAGACGGGTGGAGGGTTCGGGTTCTTATGATACCGGCCATGAATCGTCGGCAACTCTGGAGGGATCTTTCGCGCTTCCCATGGCGCAACACCGCGGCGGTGCTGGGCGAGCGTTTTCGCGAAGACCGCCTGGGCCTCACGGCCAGCAGCCTGACCTTCACCACCACCATCGCGATGGTGCCCTTCTTCACCGTGGCGCTGGCGCTGTTCACCGTGTTCCCGATGTTCGCCAAGATGCAGGGCCGCCTGCAGCGCTGGCTCATCGAGAGCCTGATTCCGGACAACATCGCGCGGCAGGTGCTCGGCTACCTGAACCAGTTCGCGAGCAAGGCCAGCGGCCTGGGCATCGCGGGCCTGATCGTGCTGCTGATCACGGCGATCGCGCTGATCCTCACGATCGACAAGACGCTCAACAGCATCTGGCGCGTGCGGACGCCCCGGCCCTTTGCGCAGCGCGTGCTGATCTACTGGGCTGCCATCACGCTCGGGCCGCTCATCCTCGCGGTGAGCCTGTCGACCACCTCGTACGTGGTCTCGGCCACGAGCGACGTGCTGGGGCGCGGCGTGGTCAAGCTGTTCTTCGACACCTTCGAGTTCGCGCTGCTCTCGGTCGGCATGGCTTCGCTGTACCACTACGTGCCGAACACCAACGTGCGCTGGTCGCATGCCTGGGCCGGCGGCATCTTCGTGGCGGCGGCGATCGAGATCGCCAAGCGCATGCTGGGCTACTACCTGAGCCTGGTGCCGACTTATTCGGTGCTGTACGGCGCCTTCGCCACGGTGCCGATCCTGCTGGTGTGGATCTACGTGGCCTGGGTCATCGTGCTGCTCGGCGCGGTCATCGCGGCCTACCTGCCGAGCCTGCTGACGGGGGTGGCACGCCGCGGCGGTGCCGCCGGCTGGCCGATGCAGCTCGCCATGGAAGTGCTGCAGCACCTGGCGCGCGCGCAGGCCACGCCGGCCAAGGGCATGGGCGCCAGCGAACTGGTGACGCGCATGCGGGTCGACGCGCTGCAGCTCGTGCCGGTGCTCGAAACGCTGGTGGCGCTCGACTGGATCGCACCGCTGGCCGAGGAGCCCGCCAACGAGGACCCGCGCTACGTGCTGCTGGCCGACCCGTCGACGCCCATCGAGCCGCTGCTCAAGGAACTGCTGATGCCGCAGGCCGAGCCGCTCGAAGACCTCTGGCAGAAGGGGCCGCTACGCTCTTTGCGCCTGGGCGATGTGCTATTGATTTAGTAGCAATCAGATGCTGACCTTGCCCAGCCAGATGTCGCGGTACATCGCCCAGTCGCCCATGAAGCTGTAGAGCGGGCGCTTGAACGAGGCCGGCTTGTTCTTCTCGAAGCCGAAGTGGCCGACCCAGGCAAAACCGTAGCCCGCCACCAGCCCGGCCAGCAGCCACCATGGGTTGAGCGTGAGCACCAGCGCCACGAGGCACAGCAGCGAAATCGTCGAGCCGGCGAAATGCAGGCGGCGGCAGGTGCGGTTGGCGTGCTCGGTCAGGTAGAACGGGTAGAACTCCGCGAAGCTCTTGAAACTGTGCGGATCGACAGCAGATTTCGGGGCAGTCGTGGTGTTCATCGTGCAAGTCTCCTGAGCGCCGGGGGCGCTTTGTCCATAATAGCCACGACCTTCCGGGCGTACCACCCCGGCGCCGTATTCACACCTTCACCGCATCAGCTTTGAGCGCTCTTCCCGCCGCCCCCGATTCCGCCAAGCCGGCCAGCGATGCGCTGTGGGTCGTGTGCCTGTGCGCCGAATGGTGCGGCACCTGCCGCGACTACCGGCCGCTGTTCGAGCAGGTGGCGCGTGCGCATCCGCAGTTGCGCTTCGGCTGGGTCGACATCGAGGACCATGCCGACATCGCCGATGGGTTCGATGTCGAGACCTTTCCCACGCTGCTGGTTGCCGGCGCCGACGGCACGCGCTTCCTCGGCCCCATGCTGCCGCACGCCGAAACGCTTTCGCGCATGCTCGGTGCCCTGCAGCCGCCGCAGCCTTCGAGCCTCGACGTCGACCTGCTGCTCGCCGTGCTCGACAAGAAGCCGGCGGCTTTCTCGGTCTAACCGGCCCCTCCCATGAACATCCTGATCTTCGGCGCCACCGGCATGGTGGGGCAGGGCGTGCTGCGCGAGTGCCTGCTGGCGCCCGACGTCGAGCGCGTCGTCGCGGTCGGCCGCAATGCCACGGGGCAGCAGCATCCCAAGCTGCGCGACCTGGTGCACAAGGACATGTACGACTACAGCGCCATCGAGCCGCAGCTGCAGGGTTTCGACGCCTGCTTCTTCTGCCTCGGCGTGTCGTCGGTCGGCATGAAGGAGCCCGAGTACAAGCGCATTACCTACGACCTGACGCTGGCCGCCGCCACCGTGCTCGCGAGGCTCAACCCCGGCATGACCTTCACCTATGTGACGGGCGCCGGCACCGACAGCAGCGAGCGCGGCAGCCGCATGTGGGCGCGCGTGAAGGGCGCGACCGAAAACGCCCTGCTGCGCCTGCCGTTCAAGGCGGCCTGCATGTTCCGCCCCGGCATGATCCAGCCGCTGCACGGCGTGCGCTCGAAGACGCCGCTCTACGACGCCGCGATCTTCGTGCTCAAGCCCGTGCTCGGGCTGGCCCACAGCCTTTGGCCGAACAAGGTGACGACCACCGAGAAGATGGGCCGCGCCATGCTGGCCGTGGCGCGCAACGGCGCCCCGAAGGCGGTGCTCGATCCGGCGGACATCAACGCGCTGGGCTGAGCTTTTTCTTCTTCAGGCCGCAGCAGCCCGCGCGCGCCCCAGCTTGCGCCGGCCCGCGCTGGCGATCGCGCTCACCAGGTGCTGCACGAAGGCCTGCGCCAGCGGCGTGAGCGTGCGGCCCTCGAGCGCCAGCACCTGCAACTGGCGCTGCTGCAGCGGCGCCTCGGCAAAGGGCCGCGCCACCACGGTACCCGCGTCGATCAGGTGCATCACGGTGAGAAGGCCCGACAGCATCACGTCGGGCGTGCGCAGCAGCGGCAGCAGCACCGACGAAAAATTGCTCACGAAGATCGCGCGGTACTGCAGGCCCTGGAGGCTGCAGGCCTGGTCGAACAGCTGGCGCGCCGTCACGCCCTTGTCGCCCACCGCGAGCGGGTAGCGCACCGCATCCGCCACGGACACCACGCGCTGGCGCGCCAGCGGATGGTCGGGCCGCAGCACCGCGAACACGGGCGCGTTGGCCGAGTGCTCGATCTTCAGGCCGGGCTCGGGCGCCACCACGTACTTCAGCGCGATGTCGGTCTCGCCGCGCGCGAGCAGCGCGCTCACGCCGTCGGGCGAGCCGACGTGAAGTTCGAGCTGCGTGCCCGGGTGGGCCGTCTCGAAGCTGCGCATGACCAGCGGCATGAAGTGGCCCGCGAAGCCCTCGGTGCACGCCATGCGGATGCGGCTCGCGCTTTGCCCGCCCAGGTCGCGCACCTGTTCGATGACCTGCTCGAGGTCGAGCTGGGCGTTGCGCAGGTGCGCAGCCAGCCGTTCGCCCGCGGCGGTGAGCGTCATGCCCCGCGCGTGGCGCTCGAACAGCGGTGTGCCCAGGCCGTCTTCCAGCCGGGTGATCTGCCGGCTGACCGCCGACGAGGCGACGAACAGCCGCGCCGCCGCCTGGCTGACCGAGCCGCTGCGTGCCACTTCCAGGAAGTGGCGCATCGGAATGCTGAGAAAAGGGGGTGCCATGGCGCGGAGCGTTGCTTGAAAGGCAATCGTAGCTTGCCAAAACGATGCTGGAAGCATCGGCCTCCAGGCCTTGTACTTGCTGCACCCGCCAAGGGCCACGAAAGAAAGAAGGAACCACCCCATGCCCCAACGCACCGACGGCCTGGCCGCTGCCGCCGCCTACTTCGACGACGGCCGCTTCTTCGCCGACCTGCAGCGCCGCATCGCCTTTCGCACCGAGAGCGACACGGGCACCGTCACGCCGGCGCTCGACGCCTACCTGCGCGAGGAACTGAGCCCGCCGCTCGCGGCGCTCGGCTTCGCCTGCGAGGTCATCGGCAACCCCGTGGCCGGCGGCGGCCCGTTCCTGATCGCGCGCCGCGTCGAAGACCCGGCCCTGCCCACGGTGCTGAGCTACGGCCACGGCGACGTGGTGAGCGGGCAGGACGCCCAGTGGGACGAAGGCCTCGGCCCGTGGTCGCTCACCGTTCGCGGTGATCGCTGGTACGGACGGGGCACGGCCGACAACAAGGGGCAGCACAGCATCGCGCTGGGCGCGCTCGCCGCCGTGCTGCGCGCGCGCGGCGGGCGGCTGGGCTACAACGTCACCTGGCTGGTCGAGATGGGCGAGGAAGCCGCGTCTCCCGGTTTGCAGGCGGTGTGTGCGCAGGAGCGCGACCGGCTGCGTGCCGACCTGTTCATCGCCAGCGACGGGCCGCGCGTGAGCGCGCAGCGGCCCACGCTGTTCCTGGGCTCGCGCGGCGCGGTCAATTTCACCCTGCGGCTGCGGGCCCGGCCGAAGGGCTATCACTCGGGCAACTGGGGCGGCGTGCTGGCGAACCCGGCCACCGTGCTGAGCCATGCGGTGGCTTCGCTGGCGGATGCGCGGGGCCGCATCCTCGTCGAGGCATTGCGCCCGCCGCCGGTCTCCGACGCCGTGCGCGCGGCGATCGCCGACATCGCCATCGGCGGCGGCGCGGACGACCCGGCGCTCGACGAAGACTGGGGCGAGCCCGGCCTGAGCCCGGCCGAGCGGCTGGTGGCCTGGAACACCATCGAGGTGCTGGCGCTGGGCGCGGGCTCGCCGCAGCGGCCGGTCAACGCGATTCCCGCCGAGGCGGTGGCGCACTGCCAGTTGCGCTTCGTGGTCGGCACGCCGTGGCAGGACCTGCAGCAGATCGTGCGCGCGCACCTCGATGCGCATGGCTTCGGCAACGTGGAGGTGCAGGTCACGCTGACCGGCGCCGCCACGCGCCTCGACGTCGAGAACCCGTGGGTCGGCTGGGCCCGGCGCTCCATCGCGCAAAGCAGCGGCCGGCATGTCGACCTGCTGCCCAACCTGGCGGGCTCGCTGCCCAACGACGTGTTCGCCGAAACGCTCGGCCTGCCGACGCTGTGGGTGCCGCATTCGTACCCCGCCTGTGCGCAGCACGCGCCCAACGAGCACCTGCTGGCGCCGCTGGCGCGCGAAGGCCTGCAGATCATGGCCGGCCTCTACTGGGACCTGGGCGAGCCCGGCCTCGCGCCATGGGCCGACGGACGACTCCCGCAAACCGCTTCTTCCATCTCCTCACCTGCACCATGAAACCCACCGCCTCCCGCCGCATGTTCGCCCTGCTGCTTTGCGCCTCGTCCGTTCTCGCCTTCCATGCCCCCGCGCTCGCGCAGGACACCTGGCCCGACAGGCCGATCAAGCTCGTCGTGCCCTTTCCGCCGGGCGGCGGCACCGACATCGTGGCGCGGGCGATGGGGCAGGGCCTGTCGCAGCACCTCGGCCAACCCATCGTCGTCGACAACAAGCCCGGCGCCTCCACCATCATCGGCACCGACGCGGTGGCCAAGGCGGCGCCGGACGGCTACACGCTGCTGCTCTCGGGCTCCACGAGCTACAGCGTGAACCCCGCGATGCGCGCCAGGCTGCCGTACGACCCGGCGCGCGACCTGGCGCCCATTGCCATCGTCGCGCGCACGCCGCTGGTGCTGGTGGTGGGCAACGGCACGCCGTGGCATTCGCTGCCCGAACTCGTCGCGGCCGCCAAGGCCAAGCCCAGGAGCATCCGCTACGCCACCTTCGGGACGGGCTCGGGGCCGCACCTGGCCGGCGAACTGCTCGCGCTGGCGGCCGGCATCCAGCTGCAGGACATTCCGTACAAGGGCAGCAGCCAGGGCGCGATGGCCGTGATCGGCGGCGAGATCGAGATCGGCATCGACACCGTGGCCGCCGTCGCGCCGCACGTGCGCTCGGGCAAGCTGCGGGCGCTCGGCATCGTCGGCGCCACGCGCTCCAGCATGCTGCCCGAGGTGCGCACGCTGGCCGAGCAGGGGCTGCCCGATGCCACCTTCGACGCCTGGTACGGTTTTGCCGCGCCGGCGCGCACGCCGGCCCCGGTGATCGACAAGCTGGTGCGCGCGGTCACGGCCACGATGGGCAACGCCGCGCTGCAATCGCAGCTGCGCGCGCAGGGCATGGAGCCGGTGGCGATCGGGGCGGCCGCCTTCCGCAGCCAGATGGAGGGCGAGATCTCGCGCTACCGCGCGCTGGCGCACCGCGCGGGCATCGTGGCGGAATAGGGCGGCGGCTGGCTCAGGCCGAGGGGCTGCTCGCGAAATCGCGCAGCGCGAACAGCACCTCGTCGGGCGCCTCGCTCATCAGTGCGTGTCCGGCATGCACCGTCACCACCCTGGCGTTGCGTGCCTTGCCGACCAGTGCCCTGGTGGCGCGCGGCGGCGTCATCTGGTCGGCATCGCCGAGCAGGAACAGCACCGGGCATTGCACCGCTTCCATCGCGGCTTCGCCGTTCGCGTAGTCGTTGCAGGCCTTGAAGCCGATGTGGAACACGTTGGCATCGCGGTTGCTCGCGAGCACGCGGCGCATCAGCGCACGCGAGCTGCCGTAGAGCCAGGTGCCGGGGCCGAGCGAAGAGGGCGGCGGCGCGAGCAGCGAATGCGAAAAAGTGTTGACCATCGCGATCGCGCGCTGCGGATCGTTCAATGCGCCGTCGAGCAGCGCGGGCGACACCACCATCGGGTAGGCCGTGCCGACCAGCGCGAGGTGCGTCACGCGGCCGGGCGCGCGCGCTGCGGTTTCGAGCGCGATCAGCGAGCCGAAGCTGTGGCCGACCAGCGCGGCCTTCTCCACGCCGGCCGCGTCGAGCAGCGCGATGACGAACTGCGCCGCCTCTTCCACGCTCGCCGGCGGCGGGCCCTCGCTCTTCCAATGGCCGGGCAGGTCGACCGCCAGCACGTTCCAGCCGTGGTTGGCGAACCAGCGGCTCTGCAGGATCCACACGCTGTGGTCGTTGAGCACGCCGTGGATGAAGACCACGGTCGGCTTGGCTGCGTCGAAGGTCTTGCCGCCGGTGTAGCAGTAGGTGGTGTGGCCGTTGACTGTGTAGTTCATGTCGGTTGCTCTGCCGCGTGTTGGGTTGCTGGGGTTCGGGGGGCTTTTGTTCGGGGTGCGTGCATTCGGGGCGCGTGCACAGGCCACCGGGTACTCCCCTCCGCGAATGTCCCCCGCTTCGCTCCTCCTTTATTTCGCTGCGGGGAGCACCCGGTGCCCTGTGCACGAGGGCACGCTGCTGGTTTGCAGCCGATCAACAAGTGCTCTGAGCGATCACGCCGACGGTATGCTCTGCGCAGCGAAATAAAGGAGGAGGCATGCGGCCCTAGGCCGCGCCGGGGGACATTCGCTTCGCTGCGTACCCCGTCGGCGTGATCGCGCCTTGAATGCCCCCCAACGAGACGAACAGAAAAGCAAGCCCGCATCCTAGGCCCCCGCCTTTTCCGCAGCCTTCAACGCACGCTTCAGGTCGTCGATCAGATCGGCCGGGTCCTCGAGCCCGATCGACAGACGGATCGTGCCTTGCGAGATGCCGGCGCCCGCCAGCGCCTCGTCGGTCATGCGGAAGTGCGTGGTGCTGGCCGGGTGAATCACCAGGCTGCGGCAATCGCCCACGTTGGCCAGATGGCTGAAGAGCTTCAGCGCCTCGATGAAGGCCTTGCCCTGCGCACGGCTGCCCTTGATGTCGAAGCTGAACACCGCGCCGGCACCGCGCGCGCCGTGGCGCAGCAGCTTCTGTGCAAGTGCATGGCTCGGATGCGATTCGATCAGCGGATGTCCCACGCGCGACACGAACGGATGCGTGGCTAGAAACTCGACCACCTTCTGCGTGTTGTCGATGTGCCGTTCCATGCGCAGCGGCAGCGTCTCGATGCCCTGCAGGATCAGCCACGCCGTGTGCGGGCTCATCGAGGCGCCGAAGTCGCGCAGCCCCTCGCGTCGGGCGCGCAGGAGGAAGGCGCCGACCGTGCTTTCCTCGCTGAAGACCATGTTGTGGAAGCCGTCGTAGGCCTGCGTCAGCTCGGCGAATTTGCCGGATTTTTCCCAGTCGAAGCTGCCGCCGTCGACCACCACGCCGCCGATCACCGTGCCGTGGCCCGAGAGGAACTTGGTGGCTGAGTGATAGACCAGGTCGGCACCCCAGTCGAAGGGCTTGATGAGGTAGGGCGAGGTGAGCGTGGAGTCGACCAGCAGCGGCACGCCGGCCTCGTGGGCGATGTCGCTCACGGCCGGGATGTCGAGCACGTCGAGCCCGGGATTGCCCACGGTTTCGCCGAAGAAGAGCTTGGTTTCGGGCCGCACGGCCGCGCGCCAGCCGTCGAGGTCGCCGGGCTTCACGAAGGTGGTCTCGATGCCGAAGCGGCGCATCGTGTAGTGCAGCAGGTTCTGCGAGCCGCCGTACAGGGCCGTGCTGGCCAC
>Ga0209025_1000422_pt1 | contig 84434 bp, 88 predicted proteins | sample AraplaMF_Col_mLB_FD_184256 | JGI IMG/M metagenome (GOLD analysis project Ga0209025, IMG submission 184256) | Arabidopsis root microbial communities from the University of North Carolina, USA - plate scrape MF_Col_mLB (SPAdes) (version 2) | ecosystem: Host-associated > Plants > Roots > Endosphere... | reverse complement strand
TACACCTGCAAGCTGCGCCCCTTCGCGCCGGCCCGGCCGGGCCGGCGCGATCAGCGTTCTCAACGGCACCGGAAACCTGTCAACGATGTCTCCGGTCTATAGTGTCAACGATCTCTCCGGTTGCACAATCCGAAGGATGTCCGGGTGAGGGCACGCCGGCCTGGCCGAAAGCACAGGCATGCCGTGAGCAAGCGTGTGATCTTCTCCTTTTCCTGAAACCGCGGTTCCGGGCGTCTGGGCCGCATCGCCCTCACCCGGTCTCGCTGCGCGAGCCCGACCTCTCCCGCAAGCGGGAGAGGCAACACGCTCCAGCACCAATACCGAGCTGGAGATGCCCGGATCTGGCGGGCACCGGCGGATGAAGTCCACAAGAACGCGCGCCCGGTCCGAGGCGATTGCCGGCGGGCTGATGGTGGCGCCGGTGCTGGTGTGGCTGGCGGCGACCATCCTGTATCCGCTCGGCGCCGCGGTGGCGATCAGCCTGCGCGACATCCGCATCATCGGCTCCGATGGCGGCTTCGTCGGCCTCGGCAACTACGCGGACGTGCTGGAGATGGCCCGGCTGTGGGCGGCGCTGGGGCGCAGCCTGGTCTGGGTCGCCGGCAACGCCGTGCTGCAGATGCTGCTGGCCCTCGGCACGGCGCTGCTGCTGAATCAGCGCTTCCGCGGCGTGCGGCTGGTGCGGATCTGGGTGATCCTGTCCTGGATCGTGCCGACCATCGTCGTCGTCATCATCTGGCGCTGGCTGCTCGGTACCTCCGGCGGGGTGGTGAACTATCTGCTGGTGTCGCTCGGATTGACCGATCGGCCGATCGGCTTTTTCGCCGGGCCGGGCAGTGCCATGGCGTCGCTGGTGGTGATCAACTCCTGGCGCTGGTTCCCCTTCGTCGCGGTGATGCTGCTGGCCGGGCTGCAGCGCATCCCGGCCGATCTCTACGAAGCCGCGGCGATCGACGGCGCCGGCCCGTGGCAGCGCTTCCGCCGCATCACCTGGCCGCTGCTGCAGCCGACCCTGCTGGTGCTCGGCGTGGTCGGCACGCTGCTGTCGTTCAACGTCTTCGACATCATCTGGCTGACCACGGCGGGCGGCCCGTCCGGCGCCACCCAGACCCTGCCGGTGCTGATCTACGAGACCGCGTTCAAGTCGTATCGGCTGGGCCAGGCGGCGGCGATGTCGGTGCTGGTCAGCTTGGCCCTGATGGTGCTGGCCGCGCTGCTGACCCGGGCCCTGGCGCCGAAGGGCGAGGCATGAGGCGCAGCCTGGGCCAAAGCCTGGCGATCGGCGGCGGGCTGCTCGGCCTCGCCGCGATCGTGCTGCTGCCCTTCTGGTTGATCGCCACCGGCGCGATCAAGACGCCGCAGGAGATCATCGCCCGGGTGCCGACGCTGGTGCCCCACTCCTTCACCCCGCGGCATTTCGACAAGCTGCTCGGCGCCTCGGACTATCCGCGCTATCTCGGCAACAGCCTGGTGGTCGGGCTCGGTTCGACCGCGATCACCGTGGTGCTGTCGGTGCTGGCCGCCTACGGCTTCTACCGGCTGCGCTTTCCCGGGCGCGACCTGCTGTTCCGGGCGGTGCTGGTGGCCTATGCCTTCCCGGGCATCCTGATCCTGATCCCGCTCTACGGGATGATGTCGCAGGCCGGGCTGATCGACACGCCGGCGGCGCTGGTGATCGTCAACGTCACCTTCGCCTCGCCCTTCGCCATCTGGATGATGCGCAGCTTCTTCGCCTCGATCCCGGCGGAGCTGGAGGAGGCGGCGCTGATCGACGGCGCCTCGCGCCTGGCGATCCTGCTGCGGATCATGGTGCCGCTGTCCGCGCCCGGCATCGCCAGCGTCGCCATCTTCGCCTTCATCGCCAGCTGGACCGAGTACCTGTTCGCCTCGGTGCTGATCCTGTCCGACGCCAACCGCACCCTGCCTGTGGGCTTCGCCGGCATCATCGGCCAGTACCAGATCGACTGGGGCCTGCTGCTGGCCGGGGCGACGCTGGCGACGGTACCGGTGGTGCTGCTGTTCGGCATCGTCGGCCGCTGGTTCATCGCCGGGCTGACGGCGGGCGCCGTGAAATAGAAAAAGCCCCGCCGGCGGCGGGGCTTTCGCACTCACTCATCAGGAGACTGGGGTCAGTGGGCGCTGACCGGCTCCATGTCGTTCTGGCGGACCACGGCGAAGGCCAGGTCGCGGTCCTTGACCACGGCCAGCGGGGTGCCGTCGGCACCGTGCACGGCGAAGGCGGCCTCGCCCTCGACCACCGTCGGCTTGACGAAGGCGATCTGGTTCAGGCCGATCGCCGCGAAATCGGTCGGCGACATCTGGGTGAAGGCGGGGATGGCGTTGGTATTCATGATGGTCACCACGAGTTTCGGTTCACCCTTCGACGTCGGTCGAGACGTCGATCGCGGTCTTGCCGTTGGGTTTCGCCGCGGAACGATTGATGGCGATGGTCCGGACCTTGGCCTCGGGCACCGGCCGGCGGAGATCGATGTTCAGGAGCCCGTTGTCGAGCGAAGCCCCGGTCACCTCGATGCCCTCGGCCAGCACGAAGGCGCGCTGGAACTGGCGGGCGGCGATGCCGCGATGCAGGAACATGCGGTCCTTGTCGTCGGTCTGCTTGCCGCGGACCACCAGCTGGTTGTCCTCGATCTGCACCGTCAGGTCGGCATCGGTGAAGCCGGCGACCGCCAGGGTGATGCGCAGCTGGTCCTCGCCGAGCTGCTCGATGTTATAGGGCGGATACCCGTCGCTCGGCGTCCTGCCGATCCGGTCGAGCGTCCGCTCGAACTGCTCGAAGCCGAGCAGGAGCGGGCTGTTGAACAGCGACACCCGCGTCATGGTCACTCCTCCTGAGAGCGAGCTTGCCGGAACCCCCGGCTCGGGCGGCCCGGTTGTCCGGCGCCTGCGGAGCAGGGACCACGCGGCATCCCCACTCTCGTTAAACAGGAAATGGGGGGTGACCGGTCGGTTTCAAGATCGGGCAGGGCGTGGCGCTCGGGGGAAGCCGCATGCTATCACTCGATGCATGACTCAGAAGCTGGAAGCCTCGCCGGCGGCGCCGAAGGGCAAGGCGGCACCGAAGACGGCGACGGGTTCGGCCCGGCGCGGCCGGCCGCCCCGCGCCGGCTTGTCGCACTGGCAGCAGCGCGTGCTCGATTTGGTGCGGGCCAGCGCCGAGCCGGCCAGCGCCTACGACATCCTGCGCGAGATGAAGGATGACGGCATCACCGCGCCGCCGGTGGTGTACCGGGCGCTGAAGGGGCTGCTCGACCGTGGCTTGGTGCACCGGATCGAATCGCTCAACGCCTATGTGGTGTGCGGCGGGCCGGACCACCACCACACCCATCCGGCGCAATTCGCCATCTGCCGCGACTGCGGCCGGGTGGAGGAGATCACCGATGCCGCGGTGGACGGGCTGATCGAGGCCTGGACCGGGCGGATCGGCTTCGTCGCCGACAGCCGCACCATCGAGATCCTCGGCCGCTGCCGCGACTGTGTCGCCAACGCGGTGGCCGCCGCCAGCTAACCGGCCGGGCTGCAGCTCTTCGCCGCCTCGGCCTTGGCCAGCTGGTGGGTGTGGGACAGCAACCCGGCATCGCCGGGCTCGCCCTGGTCCGGCACCACGATCTTCGCCGACTTGCCGTAGCGGGCGATCACCGCCTCGACCGATTGGGGCCAGCGGCAGATGTCGGAATCGGGGACTGCGACGAGATTGGCCTGCTCGGCCGCCCGGATCATGCAGCCGAACAGCACGGCGCTGTCCGGCAGGAAGGCGACGGTGTTGTCGCGGGTGTGCGCCGGGCCCGGATAGAACAGCTCGATCGTACGGCCGCCGCCGGTGATGGTGGTCGACTCGCCGCTCCAGCTGCGCTGGATCGTGCCGGTCGCCTCCTTGACCGTCTCGTCGCGGGCCAGCGACCAGCCGCCGCGGGCATGCACCGCCGCCAGCCCGGACAGGCGGTCGTCATGCGCGTGCGTCACCACCAGGTTGACCGGCCGGTTCGGCGCGGCCTCGGCCACCCGCTCCAGCAGCGCCACGGTCTGTGCCGGCGTCCAGGCGGCGTCGATCAGCAGCACCTCCTCGGGTCCGATCACGGCCAGGCCGTTGGACGGAACCCAGCCCTGGTCGCCCTTCCTCCAACTGGTGTGCAGCCAGATGCCGTCGGCCAGCTCGCGGAAGCCCAGCGGGGGCGGCGTCTCCGCGTCCTGGGCCAGAGCCGGCCGAATCAGGGCCAGGGACAGGCCGGCGGCGCAGCCATAGAGGAAGGCGCGGCGGGACGGGGCGGGAACGGGCATGTCGGTCCTCGGATGACGGGACGGCAGATCGGCCGCCCGGCATCGTCCCTCGCGGAGAATCTGGGCGATTCTGGGGCGCGATGTCGGGACGACGATCGGGTGTGATGCCTGTGCATACCATCCTATCGGCCGCAGGACGACAGGCTTGTGTCTTTGCAATATGTTATATAATAACATTTAAGTCCCCCGACACCCGAGGCTCGCCATGTCCCGCATCCCCGTGACCTTGCTGACCGGCACTCTCGGCGCCGGCAAGACAACGTTGCTGAATCGCATCCTCTCGGAGGTGCATGGCCGGCGCTACGCGGTGATCGTCAACGAGTTCGGCGAGATCGGCATCGACGGCGATCTGGTGGTCGGCGCCGACGAGGAGGTGTTCGCGCTGAACAATGGCTGCCTGTGCTGCTCGGTGCGCGGCGACCTGATCCGGATCATCGGCGGGCTGATGAAGCGGGCCGGCAGCTTCGACAGGATCCTGGTCGAGACCACGGGCCTGGCCGACCCGGCGCCGGTGGCGCAGACCTTCCTGGTCGATGACGAGGTGCGCGAGCGCACCGCCCTCGATTCGATCGTCACCGTGGTCGACGCCCGCAACATCGAGGCGCGGCTGGCCGACAGCGACGAGGCGGAGGAGCAGGTGGCCTTCGCCGATACCATCGTGGTCAACAAGACCGACCTGGCGGACGAGGCCGGGCTGGCGACGGTGGAAGCGCGGCTGCGCGCCATCAACCCGGTGGCGCGGCTGCTGCGGACGCGGCGGTGTGATGTCGATCTCGGCGTGGTTCTGGACAACGGCGCCTTCGATCTCGACCGGCTGCTGGGGCTCGAGCCCGACCTGCTCGACGGCCATGGCCACCATCATCACGAGCATGACCAGGGCGTCGGCAGCGTCTCGTTCCGGATCGACCGGCCGCTGGACGGCCGCCGCTTCGTCGACTGGATCGGCATGCTGCTGGCGATCCGCGGCGCCGACATCCTGCGCAGCAAGGGCATCCTCGCCTTTGCCGGTGAGGACCGGCCCTTCGTGTTCCAGGGCGTGCACATGCTGCAGGAGGGCGACTTCGCCCCGGCCTGGCGGCCCGGCCAGCCGCGCGACAGCCGGCTGGTGCTGATCGGCCGCAACCTCGATGCCGCGGTGCTGCGTGCCGGCTTCGAGGGGTGCGCCGCGGCATGAGCCTGCTGCTGCCGCCGAAATCCCTGGCCGAGGAGAGGGGGACGGTCTGGGCCTGGCCGGCGCCGGCGGTGGCGGCGGCCTTCGATGCGGCCGGGACGCTGGCCTTCGGCCTGGGCGACGGCACCATCCGCCTGGTGGCAGCCGACAGGCCCGAGCCGGCGGTCGTGCCGACGCATCGCGGCGCCGTGCTGGCACTGACGGCGGATGCCGCAGGCGGGTTCGTCAGCGGCGGTGATGACGGTCGGCTGCTGCACACCGCGCCCGACGGGGAGGTGATCGAGATCGCCGCCGTGCCGGGCCGCTGGGTCAGCGCGGTCGATGCCGTTCCCGCCACCGGGCGGCGCCTGGCCGTCGCCGGCAGCGAGGTGCTGGTGTTCGAGGCGGATGGGGCGTCGGTGACCCGGCTGCAAGGTCCGGCCGGGCTGGACGGCGCGGCCTTCGACCCACGCGGCCGGCGCATCGCCGCGGCGCATTACGGCGGCGTCACCATCTGGTCGCCGCGGAAGCGCAGCTGGGCGGCCAAGCTCTATGCCTGGCAAGGCGCGCATCTGGCGGTCCTCTGGCATCCGCGCTCGCGCTTCGTCGTCTCGGCGATGCAGGAGAAGGCGCTGCACGCCTGGCGCCTGTCGGACGGCGTGCACATGCAGATGCCCGGCTACCCGACCAAGCCGCGGTCGCTGGCCTGGGCCGGAGGCGGAAGGGTGCTGCTGACCTCCGGCTCCGAAGGCGTGGTGTCCTGGCGCTTCACCGGCCGCGACGGCCCGATGGGCGGTACCGCCAGCGAAAGCGGCTGGGCCCGCGGCGTGCCGATCACCCGGGTCGCGGCGCATCCGCACCTGCCGGTCGCGGCCGCCGGCGCCAAGGACGGCTTCGTCGCGCTGATGCCGCTCGACGGCAGCGGCTATGTCCCGGTGCTGCGGCCGAACGGCGCCGCGGTCGAGGCGCTGGCCTTCTCGCCCGACGGGCGCTGGCTGGCTGCGGGCGACGCCGGCGGCCGGGCGACTCTGGTCGACCTGCAGCCGTGAGGGACCCGTCCGACGTCGCCACGCGTCGGGCCCGGCACTGGCCGGAGGCGCGGCGGGTGCTGGCCCACCCCGATTTCCACCATGGCTTCCGCGAGGCGCAGTCCGGCCGTCCCTTCGACCACCGCCGCGCCGACTCCCTGCCGCGGCTCGGCCAGATCCGCTACGAGAACGGGCGGCAGATCGCGGCCGAATGCGCCGCACTCGGCCTGGCGGTGGAGTGGCCGTCGTCGGGCCATATCCCGCCGGTGCTGAAGCATCTGGTGCTGCGCCGGCTGCAGCCCGGCCGGCGATAGGCTAGGCTGCCACCGGTTCCATACGGGGCGGGGCGCGCCATGATGAAGATCGACGGCCAATGCCATTGCGGCCATGTCGCCTATGAAGCGGAGATCGACCCGGAGCGGGTGGGGGTCTGCCATTGCACCGATTGCCAGGCGCTGACCGGCTCGCCGTTCCGGGTCACGGTGACCGCGTCGCGCGACCGCATCCGGCTGACCGCCCATGAGCCGAAGATCTATGTGAAGGTCGGCGACAGCGGGCGCCGGCGGCTGCAGTCTTTCTGCCCGGAATGCGGCTCGCCGCTGTTCGTAACGGGCGAGGGCGCCGATGCCGAAATCTGGGGCATCCGCTGGGGCAGCATCCGCCAGCGCGACCAGCTGGTGCCGAAGCGGCAGATGTGGTGCCGCTCGGCCCTGCCCTGGATCCATCACCTCGAGGACCTGCCGGGCAAGCCGGCTGACTGATCGCTCCTCCCTTGGTCGATATCCACCCGTCCGGCGCTTCCCGATCTCGCAAAGATGTTATACATTAACGTCAATGGTGCCGCGCCCGTCGGGCGCTATGGTGCCTGACCTTCTCACGCCATCGGCTGATCCATGACCGTGTCGCATCACCACCATACCGCCCGCCGGGCCGGGGAGATCGGGCCGTCGGCCCTGGCCGCGCCGGTCGGGGCGCGCCTGCTCGTCGCCTTCGCGCTGATCGCGGTGCTGTGGCTGGCCGTGGCCTGGGCCATGGGCTGGTTCGGAGCCGCGGCATGAGCGTCGGGCGCATCCGCCTCGCCAACCTGACCGCCGGCTATGAGCGGCACCCGGCCGTGCATCATGTCGACGGCAGCTTCGAGCCGGGCACGCTGACCGCCATCGTCGGCCCGAACGGGGCCGGCAAATCGACCCTGCTGAAGACCATCGCCGGCCTGCTACCGCCCTTGTCCGGCCATGTCGATCTCAGCGGCCTGCGCCGGCGCGACATCGCCTATCTGCCACAGCAGGCGGAGATCGACCGCAGCTTCCCGATCTCGGTCGCCGACACCGTGCTGCTGGGCGGCTGGGCCCGGACCGGGATCTTCGGCGGCGTGTCGAAGGATCTGCGCCACCGGGCGGAGGAGGCGCTGGAGGCGGTCGGCCTCGGCGGCTTCGAGGCGCGGCCGATCGGCAGCCTCTCCGCCGGCCAGTTCCAGCGCGTGCTGTTCGCGCGGCTGCTGCTGCAGGACGGGCGGGTGATCATGCTGGACGAGCCGTTCACCGCGCTCGACGCCAAGACCACGCGCGACCTGGTCGACGTGGTCCGGCGCTGGCATGGCGAGGGGCGCACGGTGATCACCGTGCTGCACGACCTCGACCAGGTGCGCGAGGTCTGCCCGGACACGCTGCTCTTGGCCCGCGACCCGATCGGCTGGGGCCCGACCGGCGACGTGCTGTGCGCCGAGAACCTGCTGCGCGCCCGCGCCATGGCCGAGGCCTGGGCCGACCGCGGCGAAGCCTGCCGGCGGAGCGTGGCGTGACGGCGGTGTGGGATTTCCTGGTCACCCCCTTCCTCGACTACGCCTTCATGCAGCGGGCGCTGGTGGCGTGCCTGGCGCTGTCGCTGGGCTGCGGCCCGGTCGGCGTGCTGCTGGTGCTGCGGCGGATGAGCCTGGTCGGCGATGCCATGTCGCATGCGGTGCTGCCGGGCGCCGCGGTCGGCTTCCTGGTGTCGGGCCTGTCGCTGTGGTCGATGGGGCTTGGGGGGCTGATCGCCGGCCTGGCTGTCGCGCTGCTGGCCGGCGCGGTCACCCGGGTCACGGCACTGCGCGAGGACGCGTCCTTCGCCGCCTTCTACCTGATCGCCCTGGCCGCCGGCGTGCTGATCGTCTCGACCCGCGGCAGCAATGTCGACCTGATGCATGTGCTGTTCGGCACCATCCTGGCGGTCGACGACGCGGCGCTGCTGCTGATGGCCGGCATTGCCACGATCACCCTGATCGCGCTGGCGCTGCTGTACCGGCCGCTAGTGGTGGAATGCTTCGACCCCGGCTATCTGCGCATGGTCGGCGGCGTCGGCGCCCTGGTGCACTTCGCCTTCCTGATGCTTGTGGTCCTGAACCTGGTCGGCGGCTTCCAGGCGCTGGGCACGCTGATGGTCGTCGGGCTGATGATGCTGCCGGCGGCGGCGGCAAAGTTCTGGAGCCGGTCGCTGTGGTCGCTGTTCGCCTGGGCCGCCGGGCTGGCGCTGCTGTCCGGCTATTCCGGCCTCCTGGTCTCCTATCACGGCAGCCTGCCCTCCGGCCCCAGCATCGTGCTGACCGCCGGCGGCTTCTACCTGCTGTCGCTGATCTTCGGGACGCATGACAGCCTGCGGGCCCGATACCTGCCCACCGCGCATTTCGCGCACTGAACTCCCCGCAACCGGAGTTACCGCATGAGGAACCCGTTCCGTGCCGGCCTGATCGGCCTGTCCCTTGCTGTCCTGTCGCTGCCCGCCGCGGCGGCGGAAAAGCTGCAGGTCGTCGCCAGCATCACCGTCCTCGCCGACATCGCGAAGCAGGTCGGCGGCGACAATGTCGAGGTCCGCAGTCTGGTCGGCCCCAATGGCGACGCCCATGTCTACGAGCCGACGCCGCAGGATGCCCAGGCCGTGACCAAGGCCGGCCTGGTCGTCGTCAACGGGCTGGAGCTGGAAGGCTGGATGGACCGGCTGGTCGCCGCCTCCGGCAGCAAGGCGACCATCGTCGTCGCCACCGAGGGCGTGCCGACCCGGAAGATGGACGAGGAGGGGCAGGAGATCACCGATCCGCATGCCTGGAACAGCGCGGCGAACGGCGCGATCTACGCCGCCAACATCGCCAAGGCGCTGTCCGCCGCGGACCCGGCCCATGCCGCGGCCTACCAGGCCAATGGCGCCAAGTACGAAGCCGAGCTGAGGGCGCTGGACGCCTGGGCCCGGAGCGAGGTGGCGACCATCCCCGCGGCCAAGCGCAAGGTCATCACCAGCCACGACGCCTTCGGCTATCTTGGCGCCGCCTACGGCATCGAGTTCCGCGCCCCGGTCGGCTTCTCGACCGAGAGCGAGGCCTCGGCCGGCGACATCGCCAAGCTGATCGACCAGATCAAGCAGGAGCACATCAAGGCGGTGTTCATCGAGAACGCCACCGACCCACGGCTGGTGCAGCAGGTGGCCAAGGCCTCCGGCGCCGAGATGGGCGGCGAGCTCTATGCCGAGGCTCTGTCGACCGCAGATGGGCCGGCTCCGACGTATGCGAAAATGTTTCAGTATAACATTTCATCCCTGGTCGCCGGGATGAAGCAGAACTGAGGACACAGGCCGGGCCTGCCGAGGCGGCCCGGCCTAATCCTTCCCCTTCGGCGTCGCCTCCGCGCCGAAGATGGCCTTGGCCAGGCTCATCGTGCCGGGCGGGGTGTCGCGCAGATAGGGCAGGGGGCGGCACACCTTCATCGCGGCGACGCCGATGCGGACGCTGAGGATGCCATTGATCGCACCCTCGCCGGCGCGGCGGCCGAAGGCGCGCAAGAGGCCGGCGCCCAGGAAGTCGCCGAGATAGTCGTTGGCGGCCTCGATGCCGCCGGCGATCAGCAGCGTCGTCGCCACCCGGCGGATCAGCGCGAGCGTCGCGAACAGTCCCGGGCGGAAACCCTGGATCTCGGCGATGCGCCGGATCATCCGCAGGTTCAAGGCGCCCGACGCCACCATGTCTACGATGGCGAAGGGCGTCACCGTGGTGATCAGTGCGGTGCGCCGGGCGGTGGCGGCGATGGCGGCACGGCAGGCGGCGTCGATCGGCCGCTGGGCGTGCAGCTCCAGCAGCGCGATCAGCTCCGCCGGGTCGCGCAGCTCGTCGCGCTCGCGCTCCAGCCGCGCCAGCCCGTCGGCCGCCGGACCGTCGCTGTGCAGCCGGCGGAATCGGGCGATCACAGCGTCGGCCGCAGCCGCGTCGCCGCCCGCCGCCGCCCGGCCCTGGCTGCGGATCTCCTCGACCCGGCCGAGCCGGCGCAGCGCCAGCAGCTCCCACCCCGCCCAGACCAGGATGCCGGCCCCGGCCACGGCCAGCAGCGCCAGCGTGGCGGCCTGCAGCGGCCCGCCCTGGCTCAAGAGGTCGGTGACCAGCCGCTCGACCCACAGGCCGATGCCCAGCCCGACCAGCCCGACCAGGGCACCGAAGGCGATGCGCAGGGCGACGCTACCGGGGCTGCGGCGCCGGCGCAGCCCGGGGTCGACGGCATCGGGCGCGGCCGGGACCGGCGCATCCTCCACCGGCACCGAATCGGCCTGGTCGAGTGCGAACACGGCGGGCGCCCGGCCATGGTCGCGCTCGGGCTCCGGCGGCTGGTCGAGGATCAGCGGCGGGCGGCTCACGCGAGGTCCTCCCCGATCAGGAACTGCAGCGCCCCATCCAGCCGGATATGCGGCCAGGGCTGGCCGTCGGCGCCGAGATCGGCCGGCGGCAGGAAGCGCTGGGCGCCGAAGCGGCCGCCGCCGCGAGCCTCGCGCAGGCTGCGCGGCAGGGCGCCGGGATAGGCCGCGACCGGCTTGCCGCCCGGCTCGATCACCCCGGCGACGCAGCGCAGCGTCTCGCCCTCATGCTTGACGTCGACCTCGCGGGTGGCGCGCAGCGAGGCGATCGCCATCGACCGGGCGGTGGCGCCCTGGAAGGCGGTGCGCCGCACGCTCTGCTGCAGCAGCTCGTCCATCAGCCCGACCAGCGGCTCATGCCCCTCGCGCGGCAGGTGGTCGGCCTTGGTGGCGGCGAACAGCACGCGGCGGATCCGCGATTCGAACGGCCACAGCCAGTTGATGCCGCCGGTCTTGAAGCAGGTCAGGATGTCGTCCATGGCCCGGCCCAGATCCTCCAGGCTCTCCGGCCCGGCGGCGAGATGGGCCAAGAGGTCGACCAGCACGATCTGGCGGTCCAGCCGGCTGAAATGGTCGTTGAAGAAAGGGCGAATGACCTTGGCCTTGTAGGCCTCGAACCGCTCCTCCATCAGCCGCCACAGCGACCCGCGCAGCGTCTCGCGCGGCCGCGGCAGCGGGCAGAAGGTGAGGGCGGGGGACCCTTCCAGGTCGCCCGGCAGCAGGAAGCGGCCGGGCTGCAGCCGGCTCAGCGGGATCGCATGGGTGCGGCAGCCGCGCAGATAGTCGGTGTAGAGCCGCGCCGCCGCGATCGCGTCGGTCTCCTTCGCCGGCCCGGCGGGGTCGAGCCCGGCGATGGCGTCGCGCCAGGCCTGGGACAGAGGCGCCCGCACCCCGGTCGTGGCCAGGGCCAGCGCTTCCTCCGCCCAGCCGGCATAGTCGCGCTCCAAGAGCGGCAGATCGATCAGCCATTCGCCGGGATAGTCGAAGATGTCGAGATGCAGCACCTGGTCACCCAGCAAGCTGCGCAGGCCGCTTTTCGGGGCGAAGCGCAGCGACAGGCGCAGCTCGGCGACGTTGCGGGTGCCGGCCGGCCAGTCCGGATGGCCGCCGGATCCGGTCAGCCGCGCCACCGCCTCCTCATAGGGAAAGCGCGGCAGTTCGAGATGCGGCTGCGGCCGCAGCACCGCGGCGCGCAGCCGATCCTCTGCGACGGCGTCCAGCAGCCCGAAGCGCCGCGGATCGGTCAGCCCATGCACCAGCGCGGCGATGAACACCGATTTGCCGGCCCGGCTCAGCCCGGTGACGCCGAGGCGGATGCGACGGTCGAACAGCTCGCCGGCCCGATCGAGTAAGTCGGTGGGGAACAGCTCCATGAACGGGCGGCGGACTCCGGTGGCCTGGGACGGGCAGCCTAGCCCATGTGCGGACGCGGCGCCTCGGCGTCAACCCGCGCATAGCCCGACAGGTTGCATCTTCGACCGCAATCGGCCATTCCTCGAATGGGGCGCCGGGTGGGTGGGCCGTGTTCTATTTCCTGTCGAAACTGATCTGGTTCTTCATCCAGCCGCTCGGCCTCGTGCTGCTGGCGCTGCTGCTGGCCACAGCCGGGCTCCTGCTCCGTTCGCGGCGTCTGGCCCGGCGGTTGGTGATCGCGCTGACCCTGGCCTTCGTCGCCGCCTGCGTCTTGCCGATCGGCGACCTGATGATCCTGCCGCTGGAGAACCGCTTCCAGAAGCCGGACCGGCTGCCGGCGACGCTGGACGGGATCATCGTTCTCGGCGGGGCCGAGGAGACCGAGATGTCGGGCCTCCGCGGCGAGCCGTCGCTGAACAACAATGCCGAGCGGCTGTTCGCTGCCCTCGATCTGGCCCGCCGCTTCCCCGCCGCGCCGGTGGTGTTCTCCGGCGGGCTTGGTGATCCGTGGAACGGCATCCCGCCGCAATCGGATATCTTCCGCGATGCCATGATGATGGCCGGGCTGCCGGAACAGCGGATGATCCTGGAAGGGCAGGCCCGCAACACCGACGAGAATGTCCTGCTGCTGAAGCAGCTGGTGCAGCCGCAAGCCGGGCAGCACTGGGTTCTGGTCACCAGTGCCTATCATATGCCGCGGTCGGTGGGCCTGTTCGCCAAAGCCGGCTGGAAGGTGGTGCCCTGGCCGGTCGACTATTTCGGCCGGCCACCGGCGCTGCTGCCCAGGTCCAATCTGGTCGAGCAGATGGCTGTTCTGAACATCGCTCAGCACGAATGGGTTGGCCTGCTCGCCTACTGGGCAACGGGTCGCATCGACACGCTGTTTCCCAGGCCCTGATCGGACGGCTATAGCTGGGACGCCGCCGCCCGGAGGACCCTGTGGCCAGCCCCGACTTCCCGCCCGAGTTCCGCGACCGTTTCGTCGAGCTGCTGCGCTGGCGCCGCGACGTCCGCCGTTTCCGCCGCGACCCGCTGCCGCCCGGGCAGCTCGACCGGCTGCTCGACCTCGCCTGCCTCGCCCCTTCGGTCGGCAACAGCCAGCCCTGGCGCTTCGTCCTGGTCGAGGACGAGGTGCGGCGCGCGGCGGTGCGGGCCGTGTTCGGCCGCTGCAACGACACCGCCGCCTCCGGCTATGACGGAGACCGCGCGGCCCATTACCGCCGGCTGAAGCTGGCCGGGCTGCAGGAGGCGCCGGTGCAGCTCGCGGTGTTCTGCGACCGGTCGACCGGGCAGGGGCACGGGCTGGGTCGGCAGACCATGCCGGAGACGCTGGACCATTCCGCGGTCACCGCCATCCACACGCTGTGGCTGGCCGCCCGGATCGAAGGTATCGGACTGGGCTGGGTGTCGATCCTGGAGCCGCAGGCGGTGGCGGCGCTGCTCGACGTGCCGCCGGACTGGCATCTGATCGGCTATCTTTGCCTCGGCTTCCCGGAATCGGAGGAGCCGGTGCCGGAGCTGGAGCGCGAGGGCTGGCAATCCCGCCTCGGCGCCTGCCGCACGGTGCTGCGGCGCTGACAGGCCCGGCTTGACTCGCGCACAAATGCTGGACGATTGTATCGATCAAGATACAAATGTTTATCACGCTCGGCCGAGGCCTTCGCCATCAGGCGGAATGGCGCGACCGCGCGATGAAGAGCATCGTTCATCCGAACGGGCGGGAGAACCCGGCAGCGGCCGGGCATGACCGAGCAGAAAGGGAGGCGAACCCAATGAAGAAGCTTCTGTGTTCCGGCGCTGCGATCGCTGCGCTGCTGACCGCCGGCCAGGCCATGGCCTGGAGCCTGAAGGAGGCGGCGGAGCCCTACAAGGGCACCACGATCAAGGCGATCTTCCTCGACCGGCCGGGCTATCGCGCCGCCATCCAGCTGCTGCCGCAGTTCGAGCAGGAGACGGGGATCAAGGTCGAATACGAAATCCTGCCCTATGAGAACAGCCGCGAGCGTGAAGTCCTTGATTTCACGGCCGGCGGCGAGATCGACGTGGTCCTGACCGATGTCGTCTGGATCGGCGAATACGCCGACAGCGGCTGGCTGGTGCCGCTGAAGAAGTTCACCGACGACCCGGCCCTGGCCGACCCGGCGCTGAATCTGAAGGGCTTCTTCCCGATCCTGCTAGAGAGCTTCGGCACCTGGAACAAGGAGCTGTACGGCCTGCCCTTCGACAACTATTCCGGCCTGCTGTTCTACAACAAGTGCATGCTCAAGGACGCCGGCTTCGACAAGCCGCCGGCGACCTGGGACGAGCTGCTCAACACCTATGGGCCGAAGCTCACCCATGACGGGAAGTACGCCTACGCCCTGCAGTCGCGCCGCGGCGAGACCCAGTCGGCCGACAGCTTCATGCGTGTGCTGTGGCCCTTCGGCGGGTCGCTGCTGAACGCCGACTTCAAGTCCAATCTCACCTCCGCGGAGTCGCAGAAGGGGCTGAAGTTCCGGCAGGATTTGATGAAGATCATGCCGCCGGGAATCGTCGACTACGACCATGCGGAATCGGTCAACGCGCTGGCCCAGGGTCAGGTGGCGATGATCACCGAATGGTCATCCTTCTATTCGACGCTGGTCGATCCGGCGACCTCGAAGCTGGGCGATTGCCTGGCCGTCGCCACCGAGCCGAAAGGCGAGGCCGGGCTGAAGCCGGCGCTGGGCGGCTTCTCGCTCGGCGTCGCCTCGCAGGCCAGCGAGGCGGAGCAGAAGGCGTCCTGGCTGTTCATCCAGTGGGTAACGTCCGAGGCAATGGCCAAGCCCTATGTCGAGGCAGGCGGCGTCTCCGGCCGCACCGCGGTCTATGACGACCCGGCGATCAAGGCGAAATATGCCTTCGTCGAGCCGACGGTGGCGTCCTGGCAGGGCGGCGTGCCGTCCTTCCGGCCGCGCTTCCCGGAATGGCCGGCGATCTCCGAGATTGTCGCTGAGTTCGGCACCAAGATCATGCTGGGTGAGGAGACCACGGACTCCGGCGCCCAGAAGATCGGCGAGCGCATGGAGGCGGTGCTGCAGAAGGCCGGCTACTATGACGGCAAGAAGGAGAAGCTGCAGTAGGCTCTCGGTTTGAGAGGCCGGAGCCACCCCCTCACCCGAAATCGCCAAGGCGATTTCGACCTCTCCCCGAGGGAGAGGTGACCAAACCCTCTCCTCGGGGAGAGGGAGGGACCCGCGGCGAAGCCGTGGGAGGGTGAGGGGGCCGGCACCGTCCCATCCGTTCCGTGTGACCTTGGAGAGTTCCATGCCCGACAGCCTGGGCGCCCTGGCGGAAGGGGCGCTGGACGAGATCCGCGGCGTCTTCCGCCGGCTCGCCCTCGGTGCGCTCGACCCGGTGCTCGACACCCTGGCCGGCGCCCGCCGCATCGTCTGCCACGGTGTCGGGCGCGAGGGGCTGATGATGCGGGCTCTGGCCATGCGCCTGTACCATCTCGGCCTCGACGCCCATGTCGTCGGCGACATGGCGGCGCCGCCGGTCGGGCCCGGCGACCTGCTGGTGGTCAGCGCCGGGCCGGGCGGCTTCGCCACCATCGACGGGCTGATGCGCATCGCCCGCGACGCCGGGGCACGGACCCTGCTGTTCACTGCCCAGCCCGAGGGCAGCGCCGCGTCCCTGGCCGACACCGTCTTCGTGCTGCCGGCCCAGACCATGGCCAATGACACCGGCCCCGCCGTCGCCTCGGTGCTGCCGATGGGCAGCCTGTACGAGGGCGCACAGTTCCTGCTGTTCGAGCTGGTCGTGCTCAGGCTGCGCGACCGCCTCGGCGTCGCGCCCGAGGCGATGCGGGCGCGGCACACCAATCTCGAGTAGACCTTATGGCGCACCGTCTCGACAGCCGCTGGACCCCGGTCTGGTTCCTCGCCCCGGCCGTGATCGCCCTGTTCGCGATCGGCATCTTCCCGACGCTCTACGCGCTGTGGAACTCGCTGCACCAGGTGATCCTGCCGAAGATCCCGCGCGAAGGGACGCCCTTCATCGGCCTCGGCAACTACCTGTCCGTGCTGACCGACCCGACCTTCTGGGATGCGCTCGGCCGCACGCTGGTGTTCCTGGCCATCGTGCTGCCGGCGGAGCTGCTGCTCGGCCTCGGCATCGCCCTGCTGCTGCACAAGCCGGGGCTGCCCTTGCTGAAGACGCTGGCGCGGCTCAGCCTGGTGATCCCGATGGCCACCACCTATGCCGTGGTCGGGCTGATCGGCCGGTTGATCTTCAACCGCGACTTCGGCGTGGTGAACTGGTTCCTCGGGCTGGTCGGGATCGGCCCGGTCGAATGGCTGGGCGACCCGACCTTCGCCTTCGTCTCGATCGCGCTGATGGACATCTGGCAGTGGACGCCGTTCTGCGCCCTGGTGCTGCTGGCCGGGCTGACCATGGTGCCGCCGGAGATCGAGGAGGCGGCTCGACTCGAGACGCGGCGCTTCCGGCATATCCTGCGCCACGTCCAGTTGCCCTTCCTGCTGCCGGGCATCACCGCCATCCTGATCCTGCGCACGGCGGACACGCTGAAGCTGTTCGACATGATCTTCACCCTGACCCGCGGCGGGCCGGGCGCGGCGACCGAGCTGATCTCGATCACCATCCAGCGCATCGGCTTCCGGGTCTTCGACCAGGGCGTCGCCTCGGCCCAGGCGATCCTGCTGCTGGTCCTCACCATCGTGCTGTCGCGGATGTATATCCGCCTCGTCTACCAGGAGGTCGAGTGATGGTCGCCTCGACGGCAGCGGCGCGGGCGGAGGCCCGGCCGGCCAAGGCCCGAATCCGGGTCTCGCCCTGGCATGCGATCGCGCTGATCGCGATCGCGCTGGTCTGCGTCTTCCCGTTCTACTGGATGGTGACGACCAGCCTGAAGGACCAGGCGGTGGCGCTGGCATCGCCCCCGGTCTGGCTGTTCGAGCCGACGCTGGACCATTACCGCATGGTGCTGGGCCCGAAGGATGTCGGCCCCAGCCTGCTGAACTCGATCATCGTCGCGGTGTCGACCACGGCGCTGGCGATCCTGCTCGGCACGCCCGCGGCCTACGCCCTGGCGCGGTTCGAGTTCCGCGGCAAGTCCGACCTGTGGTTCTGGTTCATCACCAACCGCATGGTCAGCCCGATCGTGCTGGCGCTGCCGATCTTCCTGCTGGCCCGCAACCTGGACCTGATCGACACCCATCTGGTGCTGATCCTCCTGTACCTCACCTTCAACCTGCCGATCGTGGTGTGGATCTGCGCCGACCAGTTCCGCGGCATCCCGCGCGACCTGGACGATGCGGCGCGGATCGACGGCGCCTCGCGCTTCACCGTGTTCTGGCGCATCGCCCTGCCGCTGGCGGCGCCGGGCGTCGCCGTCTCGGCGATCTTCTCCTTCATCTTCTCCTGGAACGAGCTGCTCTACGCCCTTGTCCTGACGCGCAGCGCCAGCCGCACCGCGCCGGTGGCGGCGACCAGCTTCATGAGCGGCTACGACCTGCCCTGGGGCCAGATCATGGCCACCGGTACGCTGATCGTGCTGCCGGTGATCGTCTTCGCCCTGATCGTGTCGCGCCAGTTGGTGCGCGGGCTCACGATGGGGGCGGTGAAGTAGGGGGCGGTGAAGGAGGGGCTTATGCCCCGGCCTTCCCCGGCCGGTAGAACTCGGCGTCGTCGGGGCCGATCCGTTCCGGGCGCCACCAGCGGGCCGGCTGGAAGGTCTTCTCGATGCCGTCGGCGACGCCGAGCGTCAGGGCGAACAGCGCCATGCGCACCGGCACGCCGTTGTCGGTCTGGCGGAAGATCGCCAGGCGAGGATCGGTGTTCAGGTCCTGTGCCAGGTCGTTGGCGCCGGGCCGGCTGTCGCGCGGCAGCGGGTGCATCACCACCGTGTGCGGCAGGCCGTGGGCGTTCAGGATGCCGAGGCTGATCTGGAAGTCCGGCGCGTAGTCGGCCGAGATCTCGCCCTCGGCGAAGCGCTCCTTCTGCACTCGCGTGGCGTAAATCAGGTCGGCCCTGGCCACGCCGCGCGTCACCTCGTCATGCTCCTCGACCGTATGGCCGTGGCTGCGGGCGTGCTCCACCAGCTCCGCCGGCATGCGCAGCGGCTCGGGCGAGACCAGGCTCAGGGTCAGCCCTTGGTAGAGCGACAGGATATGGATCAGCGAATGCACGGTGCGGCCGTGTTTCAGGTCGCCGACCAGGGCGATGCGGGCGCCGTCGACCGGCCGACCGATGCGCGCGAATTCCTTCTCGATGGTGTAGATGTCCAGCAGCGCCTGGGTCGGGTGCTCGCCGGCGCCGTTGCCGCCGTTGATCACCGGGATGTGCGTCGCGGCGGCGAATTCGTGGATCGCCTGCTCCTCCGGATGGCGCATCACCACCGTGTCGACATAGCCGGCAACCACCCGGGCGGTGTCGTAGATCGACTCGCCCTTGGCGATCGAGGAGAAGGTGAAGCCGGTGGTGTTGACCACGGCGCCGCCGAGGCGCTGGAAGGCGGCCTCGAAGCTCAGCCGGGTGCGGGTCGAGGCCTCGAAGAACAGGCTGCCCAGCACCGCCCCTTCCAGCACCCGCGTGGTGGCGCGGCCCTGGGCCACCGGGGCCAGCAGGTCGGCGACGCGGAACACCGCGGCGAGCGAGTCGAGGGTCAGCTCGCGCGTCGAGAGGAAGTGCCTGCCTTGGAAATCCATGATGTCCGCCCGCGTTCCGGAGGGGGCGCCGGAGCCGACGCCGATGCGGAGCCGAGTCATCTCAGTCTTCGCGGTCTTCCGCAAGCCGTTCCGCCAGCTTCTCGTCGGTGATCAGGACGTTGATGCAGCGGCGGCGCAGCGCGGCGCGGATGATCTCGAACTTGTAGTTGCCGCCTGAGGCCAGCACCACGGTCGGGATCCGGGCCAGGTCGTCGAGCGACAGCGACACCATGCGCCGGTTCAGCGGATGGTCGACCGGCCGGCCCTGCGCGTCCAGCCAGTTGCCGAGCACGTCGCCGACGGCGCCGGCCGCGCGCAGCGCCGCGACCTCGCGGTCGACGACGCCCAGAGCCAGCATCAGGTTCTGGTCGGAGACGTTGCCGACGCTGATCAGCGCCATGTCGGCCGATTTCGCCTTGTCGTAGATCTCGCGCAGCACGCCGCGGGCCAGCAGGCCGTCGCGCTGGGCCTCGTCATCGGCATAGACCGGGGCGGCGAGGTAGAAGCGTTCGGCGTCGTGCAGGTCGGCGAAGCGCGAGACGATCTCGAAGGTGTTTTCGCCCGAGCCACGGGTCATGCTGCCGATCAGCGAGACCACGGACAGGTCGGTCATCCGCCGCCGCCGGATCGACTGCAGGCCGAGCCGCAGGGTCAGGCCCCAGCCGATGCCGACCAGCATGCCGTCATGCACGGCGTTCTCGACATAGCCGCCGAGGGCGACGCCGATGGCGGCGCGGATCTTGTCCTCGTCGCGCGGCGTCGGCACCACCACCGCGTCGCGCAGCCCGTAGCGGCGGATCAGCGCCCGCTCCAGCGCCACGCAGGAGGCGAGGGGGGACTGGATGCGGATCTGGATCAGCCCCGCCTCGCGGGAGATCTGCAGGATGCGGTTGACCCGGAGGCGAGTCAGCCCCAGCCGCTCGGCGATCTCGGCCTGGGTCAGGCCCTCGACGAAATAGGCCCAGGCGATGCGGATCTGCTGCTGCTGCTCGGGGTCGACCGGGATCTCGGCCGAATCGGCCTTCGGCACCCGCGGACGGACTTTCGCGGTCTCCAGGCGGCGGCGCGTCTCGCTCATCGGTGTCCCGTCCGGCGTTTCCCGGTCGCCATGGTGCGGGCAGGACCCGCCGGCTGCAAGCGATCCCGCGCCCCGCCATCCCGGAAACGAAACGGGCCGCACCGGTGTCCCCGGTGCGGCCCGCTGGCTTCGTGATGATCGGACCATAGCAAATCCGGTCGTGGCAGACCAGCCGAGAAGCCGCAGGCCAGTCCGGCGGAGGCGTGGGCTTGCCGTCGCCCATGCGACTGCCATCTCAGGGGGCGCGCGACGGCAAGGGGAGCGACGGGATGCGCAAGGGCGATCTGACGCGGCTGACCCGGATTCTGGGGATGCTCGGCTCCGACCATGACGGGGAGCGGGCGGCGGCGGCGCTGGCGGCGGACCGGCTGGTGCGCGGCAGCGGCTGGAGCTGGTCGGACCTGCTGGCGCCGGCCCGTGTGTCGCGGCCGGTCCGGACGCAATCGATGGATCCGCTCACCGACAGGCTCGCCGCGGCGGATTCGCGGATGCGGCAGCTGCGCAGCGAGAATGTGCGGCTGCAGGAGGAGATCCGGCGGCTGAAGCGGCGGCTCGATTTGCGAACCCGGCCGTTCCGCCCGGCCGACGAGCGGTCCTCTGCCACGGCCTGGACCGAGGCCGATCGATCGTGACGCCACGGCCGCACGGCTCGCACCAGAGTTCACGGACAATTCACGGTCGCCGTCAATGATGGCGTTCGCCGGGGGGTGAACCGGATCAACAGGGGTGGCGGCATGTGCCAGGAAATATCCAGCTACTATGATCTCTTTTCAGCTTTGCTGGCAGAGCGGTATTTGCAGAGGCTCGATGGCGCGATGGATCATTGGGAGGTTCATTTCCTGCGCCGTGGGTATGACTTCCTGCGTCGGGGCAATTCCGAAGGCGCCATTTCCGCGCTGAACTATCTCGAGCTGCCGTCCGAGCGGCGCGCGGCGGTGTTCGCCGGTCCCATGCCGGTCACGCCGCTGACCGGCCGCGAGGCGGAGGAGATCCGCCGCGGGCTCGGCCACGTCATCGCCATGGAGGAGAAGCGGGTGGTGGTCTCGGCGCCGCCGGCTGCGGCGTCCGACCGGATGCCGATGGCGCGGTTCGGCTAGACCTCGACCAGCGCCTTGATCACCCCGGCCTCCGCCCGGCTCCAGCCTGGCACCAGCGCCGGCACCTCGGCCAGGGCGCCGCGATGGGTACCGAGCGCGTCGGTCGGCACGTGCCCGGCCCGCATCGACGCCAGCACATGCTCGAAATCCTCGCGCGTGGCGTTGCGGCTGGCCAGCAGCGTGGTCTCGCGCTTGTGGAACTCGGGATCGGAGAAGCCGATCTCGCCCATGACGATGCTCAGCAGGACATAGCTGCCGGCATGGGCGACATAGGAGAAGCCCTTGCGCATCGCCGCCGGGCTGCCGGTGGCGTCGACCACGAGGTCGAAGTAGTCGCCGTCGGTGGCTAGGCTCAACCGGTCGTCGATGTCGCCGCCGCCCTCGAACACCGCATCGGCCTGCAGCACGTCGCGGCTGAAGGCGAGGCGGCCCGGATTGAGATCCAGCACGCTGACATGGGCGCCGCGCAGCTTGGCGAAGATGGTCGCGGCGATGCCGATCGGCCCGGCGCCGACCACCAGCACCCGGTCGCCGGACGCGGGTGCGCCGCGGCGGATGCCATGCGCGCCGATCGCCAGGAACTCCACCATCGCCGCCTCGTCGACGGTCAAGCCGTCGGCCGGCACGATGTTCTGCTCCGGCACCGACAGGGACTCGCACAGGCCGCCGTCGCAATGCACGCCCAGCACCGACAGGGTCTTGCAGCAATTGGTGCGGCCGCGCCGGCAGGCGCCGCAGGCGCCGCAATGCAGATAGGGCTGGATGGCGACGACCTGGCCGGGGCGGAAGGCGCTGCCGGCATCGGCCTCCACCACCTCGGCGCCGAGCTCGTGCCCGATGACCCGCGGATATTCGAAATAGGGCTGGTTGCCCTTGTAGATGTGATAGTCGGTGCCGCAGATGCCGACCCGGCGGATCCGCACCAGCACCTCGCCCGGGCGGCGCTGCGGCTCCGGCCGGTCGATCAGGCGCAGGGTCTCGGGCTTCTCGCAGAGGATCGCTTTCATCGTCGGTCCATGTCGGGTCGGGACGGGGTTGCCCCAAATTGATCGGACATATCGCGATTGTCGAGCGCGTTTGACTGGAAAGCCGGGCCGGATCTGGGACAGACTTGCCGCCCGAGTCCGAAGAGACCCGACAATCCGGGGGGAGCCAGGAGTGCAAAGAATCGCCGAGGCCGCGCGCGGCGGAGAGGTCCCGCCGGCCATCGCGTTTTCCGGGATTTCCGTCGCCTACCCGCTGAAGGGCGGCGGGCGCTACGTCGCGCTGGGCGAGACCGACCTGGTGGTGGCCGATGGCGAGTTCACTGCCATCGTCGGCCCGACCGGCTGCGGCAAGTCGACCCTGCTGAACGTTGCCGCCGGGCTGGTGCCGGCGGCGTCCGGCGGCTGCACGGTGTTCGGCCGGAAATTGCAGGGGCTGAACCGCGACGCCGGCTACCTGTTCCAGGCCGACTCCCTGATGCCGTGGAAGACCGCGCGCGACAATGTCGCGGTCGGCCTGTCGGTGCGCGGCGTCGCGGCGGCCGAGGCGCGGGACCGGGCGCAGGCCTGGCTGACACGGGTCGGGCTGGCCTCGATGGGCGACCGCTATCCGCACCAGCTGTCCGGCGGCCAGAAGAAGCGTGTCGCCCTGGCCCAGATGCTGATTCTGGAGCCGAAGCTGCTGCTGATGGACGAGCCCTTCGGCCCGCTCGACGCCCAGACCCGGATCGTGATGGGCGACCTGCTGCTGTCGCTGTGGTCGGCCGAGCGCAAGGCCGCGCTGTTCGTGACCCACGACCTGGAGGAGGCGATCGCCCTGGCCGACCGGGTGGTGGTGCTGTCGGCCGGGCCGCAGGCGCGGATCATCGCCGACCACCGGGTCGGGCTGGCCCGGCCGCGCGAGCTGGCCGAATCCCGGCACGACCCGCAGTTCGTGGCGCTGCACCGCGCCATCTGGGCGGCGCTGAAGGACGAGGTGATGAAGGCCTATGGCGATGTCGTCTGAGCGCGGCCGCATCCTGTTCTGGCAGATCGCGGTCGCTGTCTTCTGCCTGCTGGCCTGGCACGTGCTGACAGCGACGAAGATCCTCGACCCGTTCTTCTTCGCCACGCCGCTCGGCGTGATCGAACGGACCTGGAAGGACTTCGCCTCCGGCGTGATCTGGCGGCATCTCGGCGTCACCCTCCTGGAGACCGTGCTGGCCTTTGCCATCGGTTCGCTCGGCGGCACGGCGCTCGGCTTCTGGTTCGCCCGGCGGGCCATGGCGGCGGCGGTGTTCGACCCCTACATCAAGGCCGCCAACGCACTGCCCCGGGTGGTGCTGGCGCCGATCTTCGCTCTGTGGTTCGGCCTGGGCATCTGGTCGAAGGTGGCGCTGGGCGTCACGCTGGTGTTCTTCATCGTCTTCTTCAACGTCTACCAGGGCGTGCGCGAGGTCAGCCCGACCGTGCTGGCCAATGCCCGTATGCTGGGGATGAACGACCGGCAGTTGCTGCGTCATGTCTATCTGCCGTCGGCGCTGTCCTGGGTGTTCTCCAGCCTGCACACCTCGGTCGGCTTCGCCCTGGTCGGGGCCGTGGTCGGCGAATATCTCGGCGCCACCGCCGGGCTCGGCTACCGCATCGCCCAGGCCGAGGGCGTGTTCGACGTGGTCGGCGTGTTTTCCGGCATGCTGGTGCTGTCGGCCTTCGTGGTGGCGATCGATGCATTCGTCTCGGTGATCGAGCGGCGGCTCCTGGTGTGGCGGCCCGACAGCGCGGCCGCAGCCTCGGCCCAAGGATGACAGGAGGAAACGGATGAAGACCTTACTGCGCGGAATGGCGCTGATCCTTGGCTTGGCGCTGGCCGCGCCGGCCATGGCGGCGCCGGAGAAGACGCATGTCAATATCGGCGTCGGCGGCAAGCCGCTGCTGTACTACCTGCCGCTGACCGTCGCCGAGAAGAAGGGCTTCTTCCAGGAGGAGGGGCTGGAGGTCGAGATCAGCGACTTCGCCGGCGGCGCCAAGAGCCTGCAGGCGATGATGGGCGGATCGACCGACGTCACCACCGGCGCCTATGAGCACACCATCCTGATGCAGGCCAAGGGCCAGGACATCCGGGCGCTGATCGAGCTCGGCCGCTTCCCCGGCATCGTGCTGGTGGTGCGCCAGTCGCTGGCCGGCGAGATCAAGTCGGTGGCCGACCTCAAGGGCCGCAAGATCGGCGTCACCGCCCCCGGCTCCTCGACCAACTTCTTCGTCAACGCGCTGCTGGCCAAGGAAGGGCTGACGCCGGACGACGTGTCCTTCGTCTCGGTCGGCGGCGGCCCCAGCGCGGTGGCGGCGATGCAGCATGGCGAGATCGACGCCATGGCCAATCTCGACCCGGTGATCTCGAAGCTGCAGTCCAGCGGCGACGCCGCCGTCCTGGTCGACACCCGGACGGAGGAGGGGGTGAAGTCGGTGTTCGGCGGGCCAGTGCCGGCCGCCGTGCTCTACGCCAAGGAAGACTTCATCGAGGAGAATCCGGAAACGGCGCAGGCGCTGGTCAACGCCTTCATGAAGTCGCTGCGCTGGCTGGCGACGGCGACGCCGGAAGATGTGGCCGCTGTGGTGCCGGAAGAGTACCTGCTGGGCGACCGCGACCTCTATGTCGCGGCGGTGAAGGCCTCGCTGCCAATGTATTCCCGCGACGGGCTGATCAAGCCGGAGGGCATGCAGACCGCGCTCGACATCCTGCACCGCTTCAGCCCGGAGCTGAAGGACGCCCAGATCGACCTGTCGAAGACCTGGGACCCGCGCTTCGCCGAGAAGGCGCAGGCGATCAAGTAGCCGGCGGGGCTGGGTTTGCGTGTCGCGGACCCAGCCCCTCGTGCGGACGACCCGGTGCAGGGAGAGGCTTGACTCGATATTTCTCCATATTGTTAAATATTGCGTGTTGAGTGAAGGAGATGAGCATGGCTGACTCCATTTCGCGCCCGGCGCTGACGCCGAGCATCTTCTACAGGGACCCCAAGGCTGCCCTCGACTGGCTGGAGAAAGCCTTCGGCTTCGAGCGCAGCATGGTCATCACCGACCAGGCCGGCAACCTCGCCCATTCCGAGATGCGGGTCGGCGACGGCCTGATCTATGTCGGCTCCGAATGGACGGACACCGTCGCCAGCCCGGCCTCGGTCGGCGGCAAGAATACCCAATCGATCCACATCCACATCGATCATGGCATCGATGAGCACTGCGCCCGGGCGAAGGCGGCCGGGGCGGTGGTCCTGCAGGGTCCGTCCGACCAGTTCTATGGCGACCGCACCTACCGCGCGACCGACCTGGAAGGCCATGTCTGGGTCTTCGGCCAGACCGTCCGCAGCGTGTCGCGCGAAGAGGCGGAGCAGGCCTCCGGGCTGAAGATCGAAGGCTGGATGTGAGGCCGGCCGCCGCTCTCGGCCGGACGGTCCTCGACCAGACCCTGGCGGCGCTTGCCGATCCGCATCGGCGGCGGGTGGTCGAGCTGCTGCGCGAGCGGCCGCGGCGGGCGGGGGAACTGGCGGAGGCGCTGGGGCTGAACCCCCCGGCGCTCAGCCGGCACCTGCGCACGCTGAAGGCGGGTGGGCTGGTAGAGGAGGCGCATCCGGACTTCGATGCCCGTGTCCGCATCTACAGCCTGAGGCCGGAACCGATGGCCGATCTGAAAGCCTGGCTGGCCGAGACCGAGCGGCTGTGGGTCGATCAGCTCGCCGCGTTCAAGGCACATCTGGAGCAATCCGAATGACCTCGCGCATCCTCGTCTCGCTGCGTGTCCCGGCGGCGCCGGAGCGGGCCTTCACCGCCTTCGTCCGGGGCATCGGCGAATGGTGGCGGCCGAACCCGCTGTTCCAGTTCAGCCCCGGCGCGCCCGGAACGCTGGGCTTCGAGCCCGGGCTCGGCGGCCGGTTCACCGAGACCTATCCGGACGGACGCATCTTCGAGATCGGTCGGATCTCGGTGTGGGAGCCGGGCAGCCGCCTGGCTTTCTCCTGGCGGCAGGCCAGCTTCGCGACCGATCAGGCCACCGAGGTCGAGGTCCGGTTCGAGCCGGTCGGCGACGAGACCCGCGTGACCGTCGAACATCGCGGCTGGGACAGCGTGCCCCAGGAGCATGTCGCCCGGCACCGCTTTCCCGACCCGGTGTTCCTGCAACGCCACGGCGAATGGTGGCAGGCCCTTCTCGGGACCTATCGAACGGCAGCCCGGTTCGACGAGTAGGGGCGTCCCCGGCTCTCTGGTCAGCCCCGCGCCGCCGCGATCTTCTGCCGGATCTCCTCGGCGAAGGTCGCGGCCTGGATCGGCTTCTGGATGTAGGAGGAGCCGCCGGCGGTCAGCGCCTGGTCGATCAGGCTCATGTCGCGGGTGGCGCTGATCATGATCACCGGCAGGTCGCCATAGCCGCCGTGCCCGCGGATCAGCGAGCACAGCTCGGTGCCCGAGACCTCCGGCATGACGATATCGATCAGCACGGCGTCGAAGTCCTGCGCCGGCTTGTCGTCGTCAAGATGCAGCGCGGCCATGGCCTCGGTGGCGCTGGCACAAGTCTCCACGACGGCGCCGCTGGCTCGCAGCATGGCCGCGGCGAATTCCAGGAACAGCTCGTCATCATCGACGAGCAGGATCTTCATCGGGGTGGCCCGTTTCCTCACGGCTGCAAGGCCCGCAGGATCATGAGCGACGCCTTCCGCAAGGGTGAGGCCGGCGGCTTCCGACATGACGCATTTCCCGCTGCTGCTCCGCTCTCCAAGGCCGGGATCCTCACCCGTTCTGAGGGGCGGCTCGTTCCGGCCAGCGACCGATTGCAGACAATCAACCTGTTGGCAATGGGTTCGCCGGTGGTCGATGTGAACGTTACCATCGATCGGTTCCCCATGCTATGTGCCGCGGTGGACGGCGCGCACCGCGGCGACCAGATCGCCCGCCGGCACGGCCTGGCCGAAGAGGTAGCCCTGGCCCTGCTCGACGCCGAGGCGCCGCAGGATGTCGCATTGCGCCTGGCTCTCGACATACTCGGCGCAGAGCGAGACGCCGAAGGTCTCGGCGAAGCGGGCGACGCCGTCGATCAGCCTTTCGCAGCGCGGGTCGGTGGCGATTGTCTGCACGATCTCGCCGGCGATCTTGATGGCGGAGAAGGGCAGCCGCGACAGCGCCGCCAGATTGGCCTCGCCGCTGCCGAAATCGTCGAGCTCGAAGGCGATGCCGAGCCCGACCATGCGCTCCACCACCGCCTCGACCTCGGCCGGCATGCGGGTCAGGGCCCGTTCGACGATCTCGATCTGCAACAGGCTCAGCGGCAGCCCGGCCTCGGTCATGCGGCCGAGCATGGCGGTGAACACGGCGTCGGACTGCATCACCGCGACCGGGATGTTGATCGAGATCGGCACCAGCGCGTTGTGCGGCAGTTGGATCAGCGTGTCGGCCAACGAGTGCAGCAGCCACTCGGTGTATCTCAACGCCAGGTCGGGCCGGCGCTCGACCCAGGGGATGAAATGGCTCGGCGACAGCACGCCGAGGGAGGGGTGGTTCCAGCGGGCCAGCGCCTCGAACCCGGTCACCCGGCCGCTGACGAGGTTGACCCGCGGCTGGAACACCAGGCCGATCTGGCCTGACTGAAGCGCCGCCGGGATGTCGAACTCCACCGCCGAGATCGACATCGCGCGGCGCACCTCCGGCGTGGCGGCCGAGGCAATGCCGGTGGCGGATTGCTTGGCGTAGTACATCGCCATGTCGGCCAGGCGCTTCAGCAGGGCCGGGTCGGATTCATGGTCGGGGCAGGTGGCGATGCCGATGCTGCAATAGATCGGCAGCCGGTAACCGCGCAGCATCGCCGGCTCTTTCAGCGCCCTGGTGATCCGCCCGGCGGCGGCCGTTGCTGCGCCAGCATCCGCGGTGACGATGGCGCCGAATTCGTCGCCGCCCAGCCGGGCGACGAAGGCGTCGGTCGACAGGGCCCGGCGCAGCCGGCTGCCGACGATCGCCAGCAGCAGGTCGCCGAATTCGTGGCCGAGGGTATCGTTGACCTTCTTGAATTCGTCGAGGTCCATGAACAGGACCGAGACCGGGCAGGTGGCATCGACGCCGCGGGCGAAGATTTCGGCCAGCCGCTCGTCGAAGCAGCGGCGATTGGCCAGGCCGGTCAGCGGGTCGCGGTAGATCAGGTCCTGCACCTCGCGGTCGCGCCGGTCGCGCCGCAGCGCCATGGCGAACAGCCGGCCGACGGTCTGCCGCAGCGCGTCCGGCATCCCGTCCGGAGGCGACAGGCCGGCGAGCACCAGGGCACCGGCGATCCGCCCGTCGTCGTCGGTCAGCGGCTCGGCGATCCCCGTCATGGACTCGTCGAGGAGGCCGGAGGTCGGCGCGTTGGTGAAAACGGCGACCCCCGGCGGCGGGCCGGCGGGGCCGACACGGATCGTCCCCAGCGCATCCGGCATCGGATCCTGCAGCCCGCTTTGCGCCAGGAGGGAGAGACTTGCACCGCTTTCGTCGAGCCGCAGAAAGGCAACGCCGGCCGGTGCGCACAGACGGACCATCCTGCCGGCCACGTCCCGCAGGATGGTCTCGATCGAATCGCCATCGATCAGGGCCTGCAGGGCGTCGCGTTCCAGCGCGACCAGGGAAGGAGAGGAGGAATCGTTCATCGAGCGGGGCCTGTCATCCCTACAGGCAGGGCGGTCGGCACCACGCGGGAAAGCGGCGGGATGATCGAAAATCTGCCGCTCATGACGACCGCGTCTCCCGATCGGACAAATGGCCCGGCTGGGATGCCGGCCCTCCGCCGCTTTGAGCCGGAATCAGGCCGGAGGCGGAAGGCAAATGCAATATATACAATTTTAGTAAACCGCAATCTCTCGGCTGTGTCCAGCCGGAAGGCACCGAGTCGCGGGCTGCCCGCTGCGCATTGACGAATCGAGCGGCAGCCTCCAAAGGTGGACCCTTGGCATCCGGGGCCGCGAACCGTCGCCGCCGGTTTCGGGCTGGCCGGCGATGGCGAAGGGATATGGGGAAGATCATGCGCAACCAGGGACGACCGCGGCAACTCATCGGTTCGATCGCGGCGGCTGCCGCGGCCCTTGCCCTCGGCGCCGCGCTGCCGGCCCAGGCGGCCGGCAGCAAGCTGGTCTTCATCTCGCCCGACCCGCTCGGGGTGAACGACTTCTTGAAGCTCGGCAAGAAGGGGGCGGAGGAAGCGGCGTCCGCGATCGGCGGCGAGGCCAGGATCTACGAAAGCACCGATCCTGCCACCCGCCGCCAGAATGTCGAGGCGGCGGCGCGCGAGGGCGCCGCGGTGGTGATCGTGATCGGCTTCGAGTTCGGCGACATCGTGCCGGATGCGGCGGCGAAGTTCCCGGACATCAAGTTCCTGATCGTCGACCAGTGCATCCAGAAGCCGATGCCGAACGTCTACTGCGCCGTGTTCCGCGAGCATGAGGGCGCCTATCTGGCCGGGGCCGAGGCGGCGCTGACCTCGGAGAGCGGTACGATCGGCGCGGTCGGCGCGCTCGACATCCCGTTCCTGCACCGCTTCACCGACGGCTTCGCTGCCGGCGCCAAGGCGGTGAATGACGAGATCGTGGTCAGCCCGACGGTCTGGGTCGGCGGCGACAACCCGTTCTCCGACCCGGTGCGGGCGCAGCAGCAGGCGGTGTCGCTGATCAGCGAGGGCGCTGACCGGGTGCTGGCCGCCACCTCCGGCGGCAATGGCGGCATCTTCAAGGCGGCCGAGGCGACGCCGGGTACCCTGACCTTCGGCGTCGACGTCAACCAGTGCCCGCTGGCGCCGGGTGTGGTCCTGGACAACATCGAGAAGAAGGTCGACGTCGCCCTGATCGAGGCGGTGAAGGGCATCCTCGCCGGCACCCAGGCGCCGCTGACCTCCTACGGGGTGAAGGAGGGCGGCATCACCCTGACCGGCCTCGGCGACGACGTCGCCAACTCCAAATGCCTGATCGCCGAGCATCCCGATGTGATCACCAAGGTGCGGGAGCTGCGCGACGCGATCGCCGCCGGCACGGTGGCGGTGACCGATCCGCTGACGGCCGCCCAGTAAGTCCCGGGAGGACGGTGCCGTGGCATTTCTGGAGATGCGCGGCATCGTCAAGCGCTACCCCGGCGTGCTGGCCAACGACCGGGTCGACCTGTCGATCGAGGCCGGCGAGATCCATGCGGTGATGGGCGAGAACGGGGCCGGCAAGTCGACCCTGATGGGCATCCTCTACGGGCTGGTCCAGCCCGACGAGGGCGAGATCGTGATCGACGGCCGGCCTCGGCCCTTCCGCTCGCCGATCGACGCCATCGCCGCCGGCCTCGGCATGGTGCACCAGGCGTTCAAGCTGTTCGACAGCCTGACGGTCTGGGAGAATGTGGCCTATCGGGCCGAGCCGCGGCGCGGGCCGTTCATCGATCGCGCCGCGGCCCGCCGCAAGGTGGCGGAGCTGGCGCGGCGCCACGGCCTGCCGATCGATCCCGACGCACGGGTCGGCGCCCTGCCGGTCGGGGTCAAGCAGCGGATCGAGATCCTGAAGGCGCTGTACCGTGACGCCCGCATCCTGATCCTGGACGAGCCGACGGCGGTGCTGACCCCGGGCGAGCGCGACGGGCTGTTCCAGGTGATGCGCGGCCTGGCGGCGGACGGGCGCACCATCCTGTTCGTCACCCACAAGATCCATGAGGTGATGGCGGTGACCGACCGCATCACCGTGCTGCGCGACGGCCGGGTGGCCGACCGCATGGCCACGGCCGAGACCGATCCGCAGGCGATCATCCGGGCGATGACCGGCCGCAACGTCACGTTGAAGGTCGACAAGGCGCCGGCGCAGCCGGGCCGGCCGCTGCTCGAGGTCGAGGGGTTGGTTCTGGCGGCGCCCGGCAGGCCGGCGGTCGACGGCGTCTCCTTCGCCGTCCATGCGGGCGAGATCGTCGGCATCGCCGGGGTCGCCGGCAACGGCCAGACCGAGTTGATCGAGATCGTGGCAGGGCTCCGGGCTGCCGATGCCGGCTCGATCCGGGTTGACGGCCGCGACGTCACCGCCACCGGGGTCGCGGGCCGCCGCGCCGCCGGCATCGCCTATGTGCCGGAGGACCGGGCCCACACCGGCACGGCGCCGCGCGCCAGCGCCACCGACAATCTCAACATGGGCTTCCACCGGCGGCCGCCGCTGTCGCGCCGCGGCGTGCTGGACCGTGCGGCGATGCGGGACCGGGCGCGCGGCCTGATCGCCCGCTTCGGCATCAAGATCCCGGGCGAGGGGACGGCGGTCGGCACCCTCTCCGGCGGCAACCTGCAGAAGGTGGTGGTGGCACGCGAGCTGGACCATCAGGCGCCGGTGCTGATCGCCGAGCAGCCGACCCGCGGCGTCGATGTCGGCGCCATCGAGTTCATCCATGCGCAGCTGGTGGCGGAGCGCGACAAGGGTCGGGCCGTGCTGCTGGTCTCGGCCGAGCTCGGCGAGGTCCTCGCCCTCTCCGACCGGGTTCTGGTGATGTATGAGGGCCGGGTGATCGCCGAGGTGCCGGGCAATGAAGCCACCGAGACCAGCCTCGGCCTGCTGATGGCCGGGGTGACGGGGCAGGCGGCATGACTGCCACCGCCACCGCCCTGCGCGGCGCCGCGACCTCTTCCGTGCTCTGGGCGATCCTCGGCGGGCTCGTCATCGGGGCGCTGATCACCCTGGCCGCCGGGCACGACCCGGTCGCGGTCTATGGCGAGATCCTGGCCGGCGCCGTGGTCGGGCCGAATCTGGCGGAGACGGTCGCAAGGGCGGTGCCGCTGGTCGGCATGACCCTGGTCGCCGCCATCCCGCTGCGCGGCGGCATGGTCAATCTCGGCGGCGACGGGCAGCTGGTGCTGGGCGGGCTGGTGGCGGCGGTGGTGGCGCTGTACCTGCCGGCCCCCGGTGAGGTCCGGCTAGCGGCGGCGATCCTGGCGGCGATGGCCGTCGCCGGCGCCTATGCCGCGCTGGCGGCCTGGGGCGAGGTGCGGTTCGGCGTGCCACTGCTGATCTCGACCCTGCTGCTCAGCTACCCGGCCCAGGGCGTCAGCTCCTACCTGGCGCGGTTCCCGCTGCGCGACCCGTCGACCGGCATGCCGGAGACCTACCGGGTCGAGGAGGCGGCGCGGCTGCCGGTGCTGGTGCCGGGCACGCCGATCACCTGGGGCCTGGTCCTGCTGCTGCTGGTGATGGCCGCCGTGGTCTTCACCGACCGGCGCGGCACCGCCGGCTACGAGCTGCGGCTGCGCGGCCTGAACCCGCGCTTCGTCGCCTATGGCGGGGTCGATCTCGGCCGCCAGACCGTGCGGACCCTGTTCGCCAGCGGCGCCGTCGCCGGCTTGGTCGGCGCCATGCTGGTGCTGGGCGACCAGTTCCGCTTCACCGACAACGCGCTGCTGTCGCCGGCCTATACCTGGTCCGGGCTGATGGCGGCGCTGCTGGCGATGGGCGAGCCGGTCGGCGCAGTCTGCGCCGGGCTGTTCTTCGCCGCGCTGCAGACCGGCGGCTTCGCCATGGAGCGGGCGACCGAGGTGCCGCGGGTGCTGACCCTGGTGCTGCAGGCGGTGATCATCCTGCTGCTGGCGATGCGCCACGGCCTGAAGAGGCGATGAGGGCGATGGACTGGCTGTCGCTGTTCAACGCGGTGCTGTTCGCCCAGACCATCCAGGCGGTGACGCCGATCCTGCTGGCGGCGCTGGCCGGGGTGCTGTGCGACCGCGCCGGCGTGTTCAACATCGCGCTGGAAGGCCAGATGCTGATCGGCGCCTTCGCTGCGATCGCCGGCACCTGGTACACCGGCAGCGTCGCCGGCGGCGTGGCTGTCGCCGTCGTCGGCACCATGGCGTTCTCCGCCATCCTGGCCTTCGGCTCGACCTGGTTCCGTGGCGACCCGATCGTCATCGGCATCGGCCTCAACCTGCTGGCCTCCGGCCTGACCGCCTTCCTGCTGCGCATCCTGTTCGGCGTCTCCGGCACGTTCACCGACCCGACGATGCAGGACCTGCCGCGCGTGGTGCTGCCGCGCATCGCGGCGGTGCCCTGGTTCAACCGGGTCTTCGGCAGCCACAGCGTGCTGACCTGGGCGGCCTGGATCCTGGTGGCGGTGATCGCCGTGTTCCTGTTCCGCACCGTCTGGGGCCTGCGCCTGCGCGGGGTGGGCGAGCGGCCGGATGCGGCGGAGACGCTGGGCGCCGACGTGGCCCGCACCCGCATCGCCGCGGTGCTGGCCGGCGGCGCCCTGTGCGGCCTGGCCGGGGCGCAGCTGTCTCTCGGCAGCGTCACCTTGTTTGCCGAAGATATGAGCGCCGGGCGCGGCTGGATCGCAGTGGTGGCGGTGATGCTGGGCCGCGGCCACCCGGTCGGCGTCGCACTGGCCTGCCTGCTGTTCGGCTTCGCCGACGCCGCCGGCCTGCGGCTGCAGGGCAGGGGGCTGCCGAACCAGCTCACCGATATGGCACCCTATGTCATCACCCTGGTTGCGCTGGTGATCGCCCGCGGGCGCCGCCGGCGCGGGGCCATGGCCTGAAAGCGAGGAGACGATGGAAGACCCCTATGCCCTGGCGGAAGCCGCCGCCGCGGTCCTGAAGGACAAGCTCGGCGCCGACCATCACGCCGCGATCGTGCTCGGCTCCGGCTGGGGACCGGCGGTGGACAAGATCGGCGAGACCGTGGCCGAGGCGCCGTTCGCCGAGATCCCCGGCTTCCCGCCGACCACCGTGCTGGGCCACAAGGGCGTGTTCCGCAGCGTCAAGGCCGGCGACCGGCGCATCCTGGTGATGGCCGGGCGGGTGCATCTCTATGAGGGCCACCCGCCGGCCAAGGTGGTGCATGGCGTCCGCAGCATGGTTTTGGCGGGCACGAAGATCGTGGTCCTGACCAATGCCTGCGGCGGGCTGCGGCCGGGGATGAAGCCGGGCGAACCGGTGCTGATCCGCGACCACATCAACTTCACCGGCGTGTCGCCGCTGTTCGGGCCGAATCCGGAGCGGCTGGGGCCGCGCTTCGTCGACCTGACCGGCTGCTATTCACCGCGGCTGCGCCAGGCGGCGCAGGCGCTGGACCGGGCGCTGACCGAGGGCGTCTATGTCGGCTTCCCCGGCCCGATGTTCGAGACGCCGGCGGAGATCCAGATGGTCGCCCGCTGGGGCGGCGACATGGTCGGCATGTCGACGGTGCTGGAGGCGATCGCCGCCCGCCATCTCGGCGCCGAGGTGCTGGGCCTGTCGCTGGTCACCAACCTCGCCGCCGGCCTGCCGGGCGCCGATCTCGACCACGAGCACATCCTCGAGGTCGCGCGCGGCACCGCGGAGCGGATGGGCGGGCTGTTCCACGACCTGGTGCGGACCATCTAGAAACAGCGGCGGGGCACCCTAAACCGTCATGGCGAGCCCCGAAGGGGCGTGGCCATCCAGGCGGCACCGGCCCCTGGATGGCCACGACGACTTCGCCGGCTCGCCATGACGATGAGGTGAGTCTCCGGCGTCCTCAGTGGTTGTTGCGCGGCACGCCCTTGGTCTGGGCGACGCGCTGGTACTTCAGCGCCGGCTTGAGCGCCATGCCCCCGGCCAGCTGGTCGGTCATCCCGCGCTGGATCTCCTGCCACGGGGTCTGGCTGGCCGGGTATTTGTAGCCGCCCTGGGCTTCCAGCGCGGTCCGCCGGCGCCCCAGCTCCTCATCGGAGATCAGGACGTTCACGGTGCGCTGGCGCAGGTCGACCCGGACCTTGTCCCCGGTCTGCAGCAAGGCGAGGCCGCCGCCGGCCGCCGCTTCGGGCGAGGCGTTCAGGATCGAGGGCGAGCCCGAGGTGCCGGACTGCCGGCCGTCGCCGATGCAGGGCAGGGCGTGGACGCCCTGCTGGATCAGCCGCGCCGGCGGCTGCATGTTGACCACCTCGGCAGCGCCGGGATAGCCGATCGGCCCGGTGCCGCGGATCACCAGGATCGAGAACGCGTCGATCTCGAGCGCCGGGTCCTCGATCCGGTGGTGGTAGTCCTCGGGCCCGTCGAAGACCACGGCCTTGCCGACGAAGGCCTCCGGGTCCTGCGGGTTCGACAAATAGCGGTCGCGGAACTCCGGCGAGATCACGCTGGTCTTCATGATCGCGCTGTCGAACAGGTTGCCCTTGAGGTTCAGGAAGCCGGAATGGGCCTTCAGCGGCCGGTCGGCCGGGCGGATCACCTCGGGGTTCAGGTTCTCGACATCGCGGCAGTTGTCGCCGATGGCGCGACCGTTGACCGTGACCGCATCGGGATGCGGCAGCAGGCCGGCCTTCAGCAGCTCCGCCACCACCGCCGGCACACCGCCCGCCTGATGGTAGTCCTCGCCGAGATACTCGCCGGCCGGCTGCAGGTTGACCAGCAGCGGGATGTCGTGGCCGACATTCTCCCAGTCGTCATTGTCGAGCGGCACGCCGAGATGGCCGGCGATGGCGTTCAGGTGGATCGGCGCGTTGGTCGACCCGCCGATCGCGGAGTTGATCACGATCGCGTTCTCGAACGCCTCGCGGGTCATGATGTCGGACGGCTTGATGTCCTGCTCCACCATCTCGACGATGCGCTTGCCGGTCTCGTAGGCGATCTGGCCGCGCTCGCGATAGGGGGCCGGGATGGCGGCGGAGCCCGGCAGCTGCATGCCCAGCGCCTCGGCCAGCGAGTTCATGGTCGAGGCCGTGCCCATGGTGTTGCAGTAGCCGACCGACGGGGCCGAGGCCGCGACGATGTTCATGAACTCGTTGTAGTCGATCTCGCCGGTGGCCAGGCGCTCGCGCGACCGCCAGACGATGGTGCCGGACCCGACCCGCTCGCCCTTGTGCCAGCCGTTCAGCATCGGCCCGACCGACAGGGCTATGGCCGGGATGTTGACCGTGGCGGCCGCCATCAGCAGCGCCGGGGTGGTCTTGTCGCAGCCGACGGTCAGCACGACGCCGTCCAGCGGATAGCCGTACAGCACCTCGACCAGCGACAGGTAGGTGAGGTTGCGGTCCAGCGTGGCCGACGGGCGCTTGCCGGTTTCCTGGATCGGATGGCAGGGGAACTCGAACGGCACGCCGCCGGCGGCGCGGATGCCGGCGCTGACCCGCTTCGCCAGCTCGATATGATGCCGGTTGCAGGGCGACAGGTCGGACCCGGTCTGGGCAATGCCGATCATCGGTTTGCCGGACTGGAGCTCCTCCCGCGTGATCCCGAAGTTCAGGTAGCGCTCGATATACAGGGCAGTCATCCCCGGATCGTCGGGGTTGTCGAACCATTGCTGGGACCGCAGCGGTCTCGAACGGTCTTGGCCGGCCATCGTCTTCTTTCCTCCAAACGCCGCGCTTTGCGTCGGCGCCCCACTCCAAAGGCATTTGTACGACGATATTAGGACAGCAGGAGCCCATTGGGATAGAGGCGGATTTGCAGGACGATCGCGTGGCCGGAACCGGGCGTGAGAGCCCGCCATTTGAGAGGGACAGGAGGCTGTCCCATGCCGCGCATCCCGATCGACTCCAGCGCCGTGACCTCGGTCGGCTATGATCCGAAGACCAAGGCACTCGACGTCGAATATGCCGGCGGCGCCGTGTATCGCTACTATCCCGTCCCGGACCGCGTCTACCGGCAGCTGCTGCAGGCGGAGTCGAAGGGCCGGTTCGTGAATGCCCGCATCCGCGACGCCTATCCGTTCCGCCGCATCGGCTGACCGGCTGCCGCAATCCGGCCACCGGATCCTGGTTCGATGGCCGGATGCTTCGACGCCGCCTCCTGCTCTCGTTCGCTCTTCTGCCGGTCGCCGGCCGCATCGCCCGGGCCGAAGCGCCCGACTGGCCGCGGCAGTTGGTGGCAGCGGCCGAGGCCCAGATCGGGGTGACCGTGACTTACGACCCGACCTATGCCCGGCTGGCCTATCCCGGCGGCGACGTGCCGCGCGACCGAGGCGTCTGCACCGATGTGGTGATCCGGGCCTATCGCGACGCCTTCGGCATCGATCTGCAGCGCCTGCTGCATGAGGACATGCGGGCGAATTTCTCCCGTTATCCCCGCAGCTGGGGTCTGTCTCGCCCGGACCCGAACATCGACCACCGCCGGGTGCCGAACCTTCAGGCCTTCTTCCGCCGACGCGGCCGGGCGCTGCCCGCCGACTCGCCGAAGGATTTCGCCGAGGGCGACCTCGTCACCCAGATGCTGCCGGGCAATCTGCCGCACATCGCCATCGTCACCGGCGAAGCCGGCCCCGGCGGGGCGCCGCTGCTGGTCCATAACATCGGCGGCGGCACGCGGCGGGAGGATCGGCTGCTCGACTTTCCGCTCACCGGCCGCTACCGCTTCATCACCGGCTAGGCCGGACTCACAGCAGGCAGACCCGGCATGAAGGCCGCCATCTTCGATCTCGACGGCACCCTGGTGGACAGCGCGCCGGACATCGCCCACGCGGTCAACCGCATGCTGGCCGACCGCGGCGCGCCGGCGCAGCAGGTCGCCTTCATCGAGACCCTGGTGGGCGAGGGGGCGCGGATGCTGGTCGTCAAGCTGCACCGTGCCCTGGGCCTGCCGGACCAGGATGTCGACCGCGACACCCGGATCTATCTCGACTATTACGCCGCCCGGCCGGTGGCGGACTCCCGGCTCTATGCCGATGCGGCGACGGCGCTGCCGGCGCTGCGGGCCGCCGGGATCCGGCTCGGCGTCTGCACCAACAAGCCGCAAGCCCTGGCCGAGCAGGTGCTCGACCGGCTCGGGCTGCTGCAGCATCTGTCCGCGGTGGTCGGCGCCGACACCACCCCGCATGTGAAGCCCGACCCGCGGCCGCTGCTGCACACTCTGGATCTGCTGGGCGTGGCGTCGGGCGAGACGGTCTATGTCGGCGACACCGGCATCGACCTGACCTGCGCCCGGGCGGCCGGGGTGCCTTGCCGGATCGTCGACTGGGGCACTGGCCCGGCCGTGCCGGTCGAGGATTCCGCCCGGCTGGGCCGCTTCGCCGACCTGCTGCCGGCGTAGAGGGTCAGCGCGACAGCGCGAAGCGCCCGCCGGTGCGGCGGGCGAAGGACCGCTCGGCCAGCACGCCGAATGTGAGGCCGATGGTGGCCCACAGCACCGCATGCATGCCCAGCGAGGCGATCCGGAACTGCCACAGCAGATCGGCAGGGAAGCCCTCCGGCACCTCGTTCACCGCCGGCAGGGCGACCTGCGCGATGGTGATGATCGCGATATAGACGGTGGCGGCGATCAGGCCCGCGGTCCAGCCGCCATGGCGCCGGGCCAGGCCGAATGCGAGGTTAAGCGCCAACACCAGGGCCGCGATCGAGATCGCCAGCATGATGAAGAACAGGGTGGTGCGCTCGCCGATCGTGTCCGGGTTGCCGACCGCGGGGGGGTTGGCAGGGTATTTCAGGCCGGGCACCACCACCAGCGCAACGAAGGCGCCGAGCGCCAGCAGCGCCGCGGTGGCGCGGGCATCGAGCCGGCCGACCCGGCCATAGGAGAAGGCGAAGACCAGCGCGAACAGCCCGCCGATGGCGGCGCCGTAGACGACCGCGCCGGTCAGCAGGCCGAGCCCGGCCTGGGTCTCGCGGCTGACCAGCTCCGGCTCCTCGGCCTCGCCGCCAGCCGGAGCCGCAGCGTGGTCATGGTCGCCGTGGTCATGCGAATGGCCCAGCGTCCCTTCCAGGGCGATGGCCCGGTCCACCTGCGGCTCGCCGAAGATCCGGGCGAAGCCGAAGGCAAGCAGACCCGCCAGCACGCCGACCAGCATGCCGCGCAGCAACAGGCTTCCAACCATGGCGGTTGGCCTCAGTGGCAGGGGAAGCCGAGCAGATGGCGGCCGTCATGCACGAATTCATGCACGGCGCTGCCGGAGAAGAGGGCGGTCGCGCCCTGTTCGGCGCCGACGAAATAGACCGCCAGCAGCAGGAGCAGCCCGGCGAACACCGCCCAGGGCAGCACCTCGCCGACCGGGATCGGGCCGACGGGAATGGCGATGGGACGGGCCGTGGCGGTGGTGACGGACATGATAGCGCTCCCCTGGGATTCGCGTCCCGCTGATATGCACCCTGGGCCATGACGGGGTCTGACTCCCGGAACCGCGTCGGCGACGCTGCCCCGGTCACAGTGGCGCGACCGTGCCGGAGTTGCACCGGCTTCCGCATCCATGGCGAACCGGCCGCAGCATGCGGTCGCGGGCCGGCGTCTGTCAATCGAAGCCGCTGCCGGCGCGCGGGAATGGCATGCATCGCCATGATGGGCGTATCGCAAAGTGTCATACCCTCGAGTTGGAGTCTGCCTTAGATAGGTCTGGCAGCTATCGAGGAGGGGGATGGCGTGACCAAGCTCAAAAAGAAATTCTCGACCTGGCTTCGCGATCTGACCGGGGCAGGGCTGGATTCCGACGAGACGGAGGTGCTGGATCCTTCCAGAAGGGTGGAGATCTATTCGAAGTTCGTCAGCGACAAGATTCAGTCCTGGCGAGAAGAGCCGCCATCGAGGGACCAGTTTGATATATCCGATTTGGAACTGGATAGCCTTTCCAGTACCGTCATCGTCGAACTGCAGGCCGTCAAATTGGAAGAATACCAAGCGCAACGCGCCGTGCTCGAGGCCGAGATCAGGAAGGGCGACGGGAACGCGGCCTGTTCAGCCCTGCTGGCAGCGAAAAGCGCCCTGTTCGATGCCAACACCCTGCTGCGCAGGCTTTCGGAGGGGGACGTCGGCGTCAGCTCTCGATCGGCTTGGCGAGGCCCCCAGCAGCCTTATGTGAGGGAAGAGATCGAGATCCTCAACCTCTTCGAGGGGCTTGTTGGGCCGATTATCAGTGATCTGGAAGAAAAATCTGATAAGTTGCAAAATCGATATTCGATAATATCGAATATGGTGGAAGATGTTATTGATAAAATGCAAGCGGAGGATAAAAAAATTCTGACCGACGAAAAAATGATTAAATCTGTTAGAGTGAGTTTCAATACCGCAGAACAGACGTTTACGGAAATGAAGGCAAAAACTGATAATCTCCCGGATCGAGCGAGGCTGCGTCGGGCGTTTCCCGCGCTCGCCGATCGCTATGACGCGATCAACGCGATATTCAGGGAGTGCAATTTCATGGCTCTGGCGAGGCAGATAAATCGGGAGATCAATCCGAACATCAGCCTCGGAATCTAGGCCGCCAGAATCGACCGGGATGCCGACCCGCCTGACCCTGATCTGCCATGGCGCAACCGCCGCCACCCGGGCGGGCGCGTTTCCCGCCGATGAGCCGCTGGAGGAGCGCGCTTCGGCCCGGGCCGCCGCGCTGCGGCCGATGATCCGCCGGGGCGGCCGGGCCTGGACCAGCCCGGCGCTGCGGGCGCGGCAGACCGCGGCGGCGCTCGGGCTCGATGCGGCGGAGGAACCGGCCCTGCGCGACGCCGATCCCGGCCGCTGGGCCGGCCGACGGTTGGAGGAGGTGCAGGCCGAGGAGCCGGATGCCGTCATCGCCTGGCTGGCCGATCCGGAGGCCGCCCCGCATGGCGGCGAGACGCTGTCGGCGCTGCTCGGCCGAGCAGGGGCCTGGCTCGACGCCCGGGCCGGCGACGGCGGTCCCGGCATCGCCGTCACCCATGCGGCAGTGATCCGGGCGGCGATCCTGCATGCCCTGGCGGCGCCGGCCTCGTCTTTCTGGCGCCTCGACATCGCGCCGCTGAGCGTCGTGGAGCTGAGCCATGACGGCCGGCGCTGGGCTTGGCGGGCGTCGAGTGTGCCGAGCTGAGGGCCGCGGGGGCTTGTCCCGCCGAAGGGGCGATCTCACTTTGGAGGGCACATCGCGCTTGCGGCCGCGCCCGGCCGCCGGAGACATCCCATGGCCCTGAAGATCGATCCCTGGACCTTTCCCGCCCCCGAGCTGGACGCTGAAGAGCAGGGCCGCCGCTCGATCGTGCTCGGCGGCGGTTGCTTCTGGTGCACCGAGGCGGTGTACAGCCAGCTCGACGGCGTGCTGTCGGTGCGGCCCGGCTATGCCGGCGGCACCCGCGAGACGGCCGACTACCGCACCGTCTGCACCGGCACCACCGACCATGCCGAGGTGATCGAGGTGGCGTATGACGCCGGCAAGATCAGCCTGGGCCAGATCCTCAAGCTGTTCTTCTCGATCGCGCACGACCCGACCCAAAAGGACCGCCAGGGCAACGATGTCGGCCGGCAGTACCGCTCCGCGATCTTTTATGCCGATGACGAGCAGAAGCGGGTCGCCGAGGCCTATATCGCCCAGATCGGGCGGGATCGGCTGTTCGATTCGCCGGTGGTGACCGAGGTGGTGCCGCTGGAGGCCTTCTACGAGGCCGAGGCGTATCACCACGACTACGCGGCCCGGAACCCGAACCAGCCCTATATCCGCGCGGTCTCGACCCCGAAGGTCGAGAAGCTGAAGGCGGTGCATGGCGACATGCTGAAGCCGGCAGCCAAGGCGGGCTGACCGCTTACACCCCGCAGCGCGGGCACAGGTCGCGCAGTGGGCAGGCGGCGCAGGCCGGGGTGTGGGCGGTGCAGATGGTCTGGCCCAGCAGCGTCATCAGCCGGTGCAGCTCGCTGAGGTCGTCGGCGTCCCACGCATCCGGCATCTGGCGCATGAGCTGCTCGTAGCCGGTGTCGCAGTCGGCATCGGGCGGCAGCAGCCCCAGCCGGCCGCCGAGCCGCAGCAGATGCGTGTCGACCACCAAAGCGCGTTTGCGCAGGGTGCTGAAGTTCAGCACCGCCGCGGCGGTCTTCGACCCGATTCCGGGGAGGCGGCGGAGCCACTGCATCGCCGCCTCCTCGTCCAGATCCGCCAGATGGTCGAGCGCGAGGCGGCCGGTGCAGGCGACGATCATGCGCAGGGCCTGGGGCAGCTGCTCCGCCTTCGGCTCCGCCAGGTTCACCGGCCAGATGACGCGCAGGACCGCGCGGGGCGATGCCTCGGCCAGCTCATGCCAGGATGGATAGCGCCGGCGCAGCTCCGTGAAGACCCGCCGCGCGACCTCGTCCCGGGTCTTGGAGCCGAGCATGCTGCGCACCAGCTGGCTGACCGGGTCGCGGCGCCGGCCGTCGCGCCGCGGCCCGAGCCGGGCCAGCAGCCGGTCCCGCACCCGGGGCAGCAGCGGGCGGTCGTCGAGAGCGAGGGAGAGCTGCATGGCGGGTCACCAAGCGCGAGATCCCGCGGCCGCGACCCGGTGCGCGGCCGCGAGTCCAGCCCGGGCCCAGTCGATCAGTTCGTCGGGCTCGTCGAACAGCCGGTCCGGCACGCGCCAGAAGGAGAGATCGATGGTGCGCCCCTGCTTCTCGTAGCTCAGGGGCGGAAAGGCTTCGGCCTCCTTGAAGGCCGCACGATTATGCTCGTCGACCCGGAGATAAAGGGTGCTCTCCGCGACCACGCCGAACATCACACCCTCGCAGAACAGACCGGTCACGCCGAACATGCGCCGTGTCGCGATCGGGACGAGGGGAGCGAGCTGGTCGCGCAGGAAGTCGATGAAACTGTCGCGGGCCGCCATGTTCGATCCTCGGGAAGGCCGAAGGGCATGTTAAGAACAAAAATAGAACACAGCAAGTGGGATTCCCGTATCTTGGCCACCTTCGGAGCGCGTGGGATAAGGATTGCCCGCTCCGCATCCGAGACCGATTCATGCTCCGACCGCCCGCGCCACCCGCCGACATGACCGCCCTGGCGCCGACCGAGCGCAGCCGGCGCATGCTGGAGGCGGCGCTGGCCGGGGCCGAGGCGATCCGGGCCCATGCAGGGCGTTGGGAGGGCGCGGCGCTGGAGAAGAAGGGCGCGCGCGACTTCGTCACCGCCGCCGACCGCCAGTCCGAGGCGGCGGTCGCCGCGGCGCTGTCCGCCGCCTTCCCCGACCACGCCGTCACCGGCGAAGAGGGCACGGCGATCCGACGCGACGGCGGGCGCGCCGGCACCTTCCTGGTCGACTCGATCGACGGCACCACCAACTTCGCCTGGGGCATGCCGTTCTTCGGCATCGCCATCGCCCTGGTCGAAGAGGGAGACACCGTGGCGGGCGTGGTGCTGGATCCGAGCCTGGGCGAGGCCTTCGTCGCCGAGCGCGGCCTCGGCGCCTTCCTGAACGGCCGGCGGCTGCGGATCGACCGCACGGTGGCGCCGGAGGAGGCGCTGGTCGGCGCCAGCCTGCCGATCCCCGGCCAGATCCGCAGCATCGATGTCGAGGCCTATCACCGGGCGCTGCGCCGGGTGATCGACCGCGCCGCCGGGGTGCGCCGGCTCGGCTCCGCCGCGCTCAGCCTGTGCTATGTCGCGGCCGGCCGGCACGATGCCTTCTTCGAGGACGGGCTGTCGCCGCTCGACTATGCGGCGGCGGTGCTGGTGCTGCGCGAGGCCGGCGGGGTCGCCACCGGTTTCGACGGCAGCCCGATCCCGGCGACAGGGGCGGTGCTCGGCGCCAATCCTAGCCTGCATCCGTGGCTGGTCGGGTTGCTCACCAACAGCTGACTTACCCGCGGCCGCCGGCCCGGCGGAGGACGATCTCCTCGGCTTCGGCAGCGGCCTGCAGCTCGCCGCGCCAGCGGGGCAGGGCGTGCGGATGCGCCTGCTGCAGCCAGGCGATCATCGTCTCCCGCACCTCGCAGCGCAGGTCGAAGGCCCGGCCGGAGTTGCGAGCGCTGACCAGCATGCGGATCTCCATCACCTGCTCGCGGAAGTCGGTGACCTGCAGCACCGCGACCTGGCCGTCCCACAGCGGCGAGGCCTTGGCGATCTCGCCCAGCTTCCGCCGCATCTCCGCCACCGGCGCGGTGTGATCGAGATAGAGGAAGACGCTGCCGATCAGGGCGGAGCCCTCGCGCGTCCAGTTCTGGAACGGCTGCTCGATGAAGTAGCTCAGAGGCAGCACCAGGCGACGCCAGTCCCACAGCCGGACCACGACATAGGTCGAGGTGATCTCCTCGATGTTGCCCCATTCATTCTCGACCAGGACGGCGTCGTCGATCCGGATCGGCTGGGTCATGGCCAGCTGAATGCCGGCGAAGATATTCTTCAGCACCGGCTGCAGCGCCAGGCCGATGACCAGGCCGGCGGCGCCGGCCGAGGCCAGAAGGCTGATGCCGTATTGCCGCACCTCCTCGAAGGTCATCAGCGCGGCGGACAGGGTGACCATCACGATCAGCGTGGCCGCGACCCGGCGCAGGATGCGGGTCTGGGTAACGTGCTTGCGCGCCAGCAGGTTGTCCTCGGCGTCCAGCGTGAAGCGGCGCAGATAGACGGTCATCCAGATGTGCAGCGCGGTCAGCGCCACCCAGCCGAGCAGGGCGATGAAGGCCAGCAGCAGGATCTGGCGGACGATGGCGACCTGGGCGTCGGTCAGCGGCGCCACGGCGGCGGCGGCGGAGATCGCGACGATCATCGCGGCCAGCCGGGTCGGCCCATGGGTGCGCGACACCAGCGAGCGCCAGAACAGATCCTTGCCGGCGACGACGCGGGTCGCGGTGCGGAACAGAATCCTGTGCACGGCCCTGGCGACGACCACGGCCAGGGCCAGCAGGCCGGCGCTGATCGCCCAGGGCGGCATCCAGGGCAGCTGGGCCTGGAACCAGTCCAGCCAGCGTTCGACGGCATCGATCATTCGGCGGTCCCGTGTGAGTGTCCCCTCTGCAGGGCAATGCGAGGGGCCGCGATGGGTTCCGACCTAAGGGTGTCGTGTCGCCCCGAACATCGCCTCCAGCACGCCCGGCGCGTCGGTGGTGATCTGGTCGGCGCGCAGCGCCACCAGCCGGGCCAGCGCGGCCGCGGCACCGGGATGGTCCGGGTTCAGCGTCCAGGCGTCGACCGACTTGCCGGCGGCGTGGCAGGCGGCGATCAGGTCGACCCCCAGCGCATCGGCGCGCAGCACGATCGGCCAGGACAGGTAGATCATCGCCGCCTCGGGCGCGCGCTCCAGCGCCGCGGCGATGAAGCGCTCGGCATCCGCCGCGGCCGCCAGCGTGCCCAGGGTATCGTCGTCGCAGGGGTCGAAGCCGAGGCGCAGCACCTCCGCGCCCAGGCGGCGTACTGCCGTCCAGTCGCCGCCGCTCAGGATAAAGCGGCCGGCCACCGGCGCCACGGCTGCACGGAAGGCATCGACGCTGCGCCCGTCCAGCGCCGCATCCGCCTCCTTCAGGTCGAGCTGGACCAACGCGGCCGGATTGGACCCGGCCGCGGCCAGCTCCGCCAGATCCTCGAGCAGCAGCAGCCGCTCCCCGGTCGGCGTCCCGTCCTTGCCGCGCATCTGCAGGGCCCGCAGGTCGTCGAAGTCGGCCGTCGACACCGGGCCGCTGCCCGTGGTCTCGCGGTCCAGCGTCTCGTCGTGCAGGCAGGCGAAGCCGCCATCGGCGCGCCGGCGCAGATCGACCTCCATCGAGGCCCCCAGCGCCATGCCCTCGCGCAGCCGGGCCGGGGTGAAGGGGATGTCCTCCGGCCGCCGCTGCAGCCGGTGCCATTTCAGCCGGGTGCGGTGGCCCTTGAAAACGATCTCGATGCCGTCAGGCATGCGCCTGCTCCTGCGTGCGGGCTGGTTCGGCCAGGGTCAGGTGGCGGGTCGGCTCGCCGGCGCGGAACACGGCGCAGCGGGTCGGGCGCAGCGTCACCGCGGCGCCCTCGGCGATGCCGTCGGCCCGGCCGAGCTGCAGCTTGAGCACGGTGCCGCCGCCGATATCGACATCCGCCATGCGCACGGCGCCGAGATCGACCAGCCGGGCGACCCGGCCGGTGACGGCGTCCGGCGTGCCGGCGGGGACCGGGACCAGATCCTCCGGCCGCAGCGCCAGGGTGGCAGGCCCGTCCGGCAGGTCGCAGGGCGCCGCCAGGCCGTGCCAGCGCAGCCGCCCGGCCTCGACCCGCGCCTCGGTCAGGGTCATGGTGCCGATGAAGCCGGCGACGAACTCGGTCTCGGGCCGGGCGTAGATCTCGCCGGGCCGGCCGACCTGCTCGATCCGGCCGTCCTTCATCACCACGATGCGGTCGGCCAGCGTCATCGCCTCCTCCTGGTCATGGGTGACGAAGACGGTGGTCAGGCCCAGGCGGCGCTGGATCGCCCGCACCTCCTCGCGCAGCCGCACCCGCAGATGGGCGTCGAGGGCGGAGAAGGGCTCGTCCATCAGCAGGATCTTCGGCTCCAACACGACGCAGCGGGCGATGGCGACGCGCTGCTGCTGGCCGCCGGACAGCTGGCCGGGATAGCGGTCGCCGTAGCCGGACAGGCCGACCAGGTCCAGGACGCCGTCGACCCGGCGGTCGACCTCGCCGCGCGAGAACGGCCGAAGGCGCAGGCCGAAGGCGATGTTGCGGGAAACGGTCATGTGCGGCCACAGCGCGTGGCTCTGGAACACCATGCCGGTCGGGCGGCGGTTCGGCGGCAGCGCGCCGATATCGCCGCCGTCGATCGCGATGCGGCCGCCGCTCGGTGTCTCGAAGCCGCCGATCATGCGCAGCACGGTCGACTTGCCGCAGCCGGACGGGCCGAGCAGGCAGACCAGCTCGCCGTCGCCGATGGCCAGCGACACGCGGTCGACCGCGGCGGTCTCGCCGAAGCGCTTGGTCAGGCGGTCGAGCGCGAGCGTGGCCATCTAGGCTCCCAGCCCGCGCGCGATGGTGCGGGCGCTGAGGATGTTGCGCGCGAACAGCAGCGCGACGAAGGACGGGACCCAGAGCAGCACGGACAACACCGCGCCGTACTGGATCACCAGCTGGTTGTTGATCAGCGAGATCATCAGGATCGGCATGGTCCGCACCGTCGGCGCGCCGATCAGCCAGGCGCCCTCGGTCTCGTAGAAAGTGCCGACGAAGCTCAGCAGCAGCGCGGCGGCGATGGCCGGGCCGGCCTGCGGCAGGGTGACGTGCCAGAAGGTGCGGAACGGGCCGGCGCCGACGTCGCGCGCGGCTTCCTCCAGCCTGCGGTCGACATTCTGGAAGGCGGCGACCGGGATCCAGATCATGAACAAGAGCGTGTTCAGCACCTGGATGATGGCGACGCCGGCGAAGGTGCCGACCAGGCCGAGCTGCAGGAAGATCGCGGCGATGGCGACATAGAGGCCGAACTTGGGGAAGGCCTGGGTCGCCAGGAAGGACAGCAGGAGCAGCTGCTTGCCGGCGAAGTCGAGCCGCGCGAAGGCGTAGGCGGCGGGCAGGCAGATCGCGGCCGACACCGCGGTGACCACGACCGACAGCGCCAGCGAGGTGCGCAGCGCCGACCAGACATCGGCGCGGGCCAGAGTCATGCCCCAGAAGCGCAGGCCCCATTGCGTCGGCAGCAGCGCCGGATAGCGCCAGGCCTCGGCGAAGGCCCACAGGAACACGGTGGCGATCGGCACGATGATCGCCACCCCCAGCACCGTCGCCAGCAGCGGGCCGGGCAGGCGGCGGAACAGGGTCCGGGCGGCGGTCACGATGCGCCTCGGGCGCGCGATTTCGAGATGGCGCGGACATACAGCACGCCGACCGCGGCGCAGATCAGGAAGGTGACGACGGCCTGGGTCTGGGCGGCGATCGGGTCGCGCACGTCGCCGAAGGTGCGCTGCATGTACACGCCCATCATCTCCGGCGAGGCGGGGCCCAGCAGATAGGGCAAGGTGAAGGCGCCGAAGATATTGAGGAATTCGAGGGCGAAGGCGATCAGCAGCGAGTTGCGGATCAGCGGCAGAACGATGCTGAGCAGGATGCGGAACGGCCCGGCGCCGACGTCCCGCGCGGCCTCGATCGCCGGCAGCGGCACCTGGGCCAGGCCGGACAGCAGCACCAGCAGGGTCAGCGGCACGCCCTCCCACACCAGCCCGATCACCGGGCCCCAGGGGCCGAGATAGGGCGAGACATAGCCGCCGATGCCGAAGGCGGCGAGGATCGTGGCCAGCAGGCCGTTCGGCCCGATCGAGCGGATCAGCGCATAGGCGACGATGATGCCGGGCACGAACAGCGGGAACACGGCGATGCCCTGCACCACCGCCGGCAGCCGCCCGGTGGCGAAGCGGAGGTACAGCGCCAGCGGCAGGCACAGGGCCAGCAGCAGCGCCGTCGCCACCGCCGTGGTCCACAGGGTGAAGCCGAGGTTGCGGCGGCTCTGCGGGTCGGCGAAGAAATCGGCATAGTTGGCCAGCGACGGCACGCTGCGGCCGTCGACTTCGACCCGCAGCGTGGTCAGGACCGCCGACACCGCCGGGACCAGCACCAGCGCCACCACCAGCAGGACGGGCGCCGCCACCAGCAGCAGGCCCAGGGCCTGCCGCCGGATGATGCCTGCTCGCAGGGACGGCGCCGCCCCTTCGGTCACTTCGACCGGTCGACGTTGGGGGCGACGTTGCGGTACCAGCCGTCATTCATCGCCGCCTCCCACTCGCCGCGCGGATAGGTCGGGATCGACTTCGGGATCACCGCGGCGAATTGCTGCTTCAGCTCGGCCGGCAGCTTGCCCCAGTCGACGCCCGGGAAGCCGCCGAGATCCTTGACGATCGAGACCTGCATCGCGTCGGTCAGCAGGAAGTCGCCCAGGGCCAGGGCGGCGTCCTTGTGCGCGCCGTTGCTGGGCACGGTGGCGTCGGCGAAGCTGCCAGACAGCGCCAGGTCCTGCAGCTGGAACAGCTTGACCGACGGCGGCAGCACGCCCTGCGCCAGGCCCTGCAGCGCCTGATCCGACCAGGCGGGGATCATCGACACAGCGCCGCTGGCCAGAAGCTGCAGCGTCGGCGTGTTGCCGGCGGCATAGGCGCCTTTCTCGTACAGCGACGGCGCCAGCTCGTTCAGGATGGCCCAGGCCTTGGGCAGCCGTTCCTCCGCCGCGGGCTTGGAGTAGCTGGCGACTGTGAACAGCGACGGGTCGCGGTTGTTGGCCTCGTGGATGGCGCGGACCACGAAGTTGCGGCCCGACCCGCCCTTGTCCGGCCGGCCATAGATGAACTGGCCGGGATGGGCCTTGATCCAGGCGGTCAGCCCCGCCCAGTCCTTCGGCACCTCGGCCTCGGCCACCTTGTCCGAATCATAGGCCAGCACCACCTGCGAGCCGCGATAGGGCAGGCCGTAGGGCGACTCGATCGCCAGCGGATTCACCCGGACGTAGCCGGGCACGGACTTCGCGTCGAACCCGACCCACAGCCCGGCCTCGATGCCGCCCTTGGGCAGCAGCGGGTCGTTCTCCTCGAAGAAGTCGACCTGCGGGTCGATCCCGGCCTTCAGCGCGGCGAAGGCCCGGTCGGAGATCGCGACGATGCCGCCGCTGCCGGCGCCGCGCGAGATCACGACATTGATCTCGAACTCCGGATGCGCCGCCTCGAAGGCCGGCTTCAGGACATTGGTCCACCAGTCGGAGATATTGGCGTCGCTGGCAGTGTAGACGTCGATCCGCGTCGCGGCGGCGCGGGCCCGGTGCTGCGGCACCAGGGCGATGGCGCCGGCGGCGACACCGGCCGATAGGATCTGACGGCGATTGAACATGCTGCCCCCCGAAGACGATGGTTTGCGGGTGCTGCCTTAGAGGCGAAGCATGACAGGGTGATGACAGCCGGGCCACCGCCGCGTGACGGCATGGCGCCGCGATGCGCTATACCATCGCCTGTTCGCGACCCGGCGAGACCACGATGCGCAGACTCCCCGCCTTGACCGCCATGAGGATCTTCGAGGTGGTCGGCCAGACCGGCAGCTTCACCCGGGCGGCGGAGCGGCTGAACCTGACCCAGAGCGCCGTCAGCCGGCAGGTGCGGCACCTGGAGGAGCGGCTGGGCGCCGACCTGCTGGTGCGCCGCCACCACCGGCTGGAGCTGACCGCCGCCGGCGTGCAGCTGTTCGAGGCGCTGCAGCACGCCTTCCACGAGGTCGAGCTGGCGGTGCGCGGCATCGAGGAGAAGGGCAACCGCAACCGGCTGCGGATCAACGTGCCGCCCACCTTCGCCCGGCGCTGGCTGATGCCGCGGCTGCCCGGCCTGCGCCGTGCCCATCCGGACCTCGATGTCAGCGTCGGCACCAGGCTGTCGGACACCCTGGCCGAGCGCGGCCTCTTGGACTGCGCCATCCGCTTCGGCGACGGCGAATGGCCGATGCTGCAAGCGACACGGCTGATGACCGAGCGGCACATCGCCGTCTGCGCGCCGACACTGCTGCAGGGGCTCGACCGTGACCGGCCGGTCGACCTGTCACGCTTCACCTTCCTGCACGTCCTGGCCGCCGACGACCGGCGCTATCTGACCTGGCGGCATTGGCTGAGCGCGGCCGGGCTGGACGAGGTCGACACCCGCGGCGGGCTGGAGTTCGACCTGCTCGACCTCGCCATCGAGGCGGCCTGCGACGGGCTCGGCGTCTCGGTGGTCGACCGCTTCATGGTCGAGCGCCAGCTGGCTTCGGGCCGCCTGGTCCAACTGCTCGACGTCGAGGTCGAGGGCCATGAATCCTACTGGCTGGTGACCCGGGCGGAGCAGGAGGACAGCGCCAATGTCGCGCTGTTCCGCGCCTGGCTGACGGCGGAGATCGCAGGCGCCGCGCCGGCCGACTGACCGTGGCCGTTACGGGGCGGCCGCAGCCGCCTCGGCGGCGCGCCGCAGCAGCAGGTCGCGCTCGCGACGATTGCCCGCCTGCGCGGCGGCGGCCTCGAAGGCGGCGCGGGCCTCCCAATGGCGGCCGAGCTTACACAGCAGGTCGCCGCGGACGCTCGGCAGCAGGTGATAGCTCTGCAGCGCCGGCTCGTCCGCCAGCCGGTCGACGATCGCCAGCGCCGCCTGTGGTCCCTGCGCCATGCCGACGGCCACGGCGCGGTTGAGCTCGATCACCGGCGACCGCACCAGCGCCGCCAGGGCGGTGTACAGCTCGACGATCCGCGGCCAGTGGGTCTCGGCCGCCGTTCCCGCCTGGGCGTGGCAGGCGACGATCGCCGCCTGCAGGGCATAGAAGCCGCCGGCGGCGCCCAACGCCTGGGCCCGCGCGAGGGCCCGCAGCCCCCGCCGGATCTGCAGCTGGTTCCACCGGCGGCGGTCCTGGTCCAGCAGCAGGATCGGATCGCCCGCCGCGTCGATCCGTGCCGCCCGGCGCGAGGCGTTCAGCTCCATCAGGGCCAGGAGCCCGTGCGCCTCGGGCTCCTGCGGCGCGATCGACGTCAGCACGCGGCCCAGGCGCAGCGCCTCGTCGCACAGAAGCGGCCGCATCCAGTCCTCACCGCGCGCGGCCGTATAGCCTTCGTTGAAGATCAGGTAAACCACCTCCAACACCGAGGACAGGCGCTGCGACAGCGCCTCGCCGCGCGGCGTCTCGTAGACCAGCCCCGATTCCGACAGGGTCCGCTTGGCCCGGACGATGCGCTGGGCCATCGTCGCCTCCGGCACCAGGAAGGCGCGGGCGATCTCCTCGGTCGTGAGGCCGCAGACCATCCGCAGCGCCAGGGCCGCGCGGGCCTCGCGCGACAGCAGCGGGTGGCAGGCGGTGAAGACCAGCCGCAGCAGCTCGTCGCCGATATCGTCGTCCAGGGCGGAGTCCAGGTCGGGCATGGCCTGCTGCTCCTCCTCCAGGTCGCGGGCGATGACCTCGTGCTTGCGCTCGAGCATCCGGCGGCGGCGCAGCTGGTCGAAAGCGCGGCGCCTGGCGGCCGCCATCAGCCAGGCGCCCGGCCGCTCCGGCACGCCGGTCTCCGGCCACCGTTCGAGTGCGGCGAGCAGGGCCTCCTGCGTCAGCTCCTCGGCCAGCGGCACGTCGCGCAGCATCCGGGCCAGGCTGGTGATCAGCCGGGGCTGCTCGATCCGCCACACGGCCAGGATCGCGCGATGGGCGTCGGCGACCGTCATGGCCGCCGGCCCCATCCGCCTGCCGCCACGGTCAAGAGGCGATCACCGGGTCGCAGTCGCTGGCGAAGGCGCGGACCTCGCAGGTCCCGTCCCAGCCCGGCATGAGGTCCTTGTGCAGCTGCATGAACTCGACCGCCGAGGCCACGGCCTCCTCCTTGCTGTGCAGCTCGAAGATGGCGTAGCCGCCGATCATCTCCTTGGCCTCGACGAAGGGGCCGTCGACGACACTGAGCGCGCCGTCGACGATGCGGACCCGCGCCCCGGTGGCGAGTGGCATCAGCCCGCCATTGTCGAGCATGCGGCCGCTCTTGATCTCCCGTTCGGCCAGCTTGCCCATGGCTTCCATCAGCTCCGGCGTCGGGGCCATGCTGTGGGCGGACGTGACGATGAACATGAAGCGCATCCGATGTCTCCTCTGGGGCGGGCCGCGGACGCCGTCGCCGCTGAATTCTCCCGCCTATCAAGTCGACGAACCAGCCTCGCGTGGATCGACAGCCGCCGTCGAAAAAAGATTCGCCCGGCTGGAACATTCCCTTTCGGAATGCTCTCCCCGAGAACAACTCGTTTGCGCCCGGCCGGCCGCCGCGGCTAACTCGGCCATCGACAGCGGCGTGCCAGCGTCGGGACGCCCTGACCACGGCCGCCTGGTGATCCGGCTCAAGCGAAAGGCCTCCGCATGAAGATCGCATCGCTCCAGACCCATGTCGTCGCCGTCCCGCCGCCGCATGTCGGCGGCATGTACTGGATCTTCGTGCAGCTGAAGACCGATGACGGCATCGAGGGCGTCGGCGAGATCTACTCGACCGCCTTCCACCCCCAGGCCATGGTGCCGATGATCGAGGACGTGTTCCAGCGCCACCTGGAAGGCCACGACCCGCACCGGATCGAGCGGTTCTGGCGGTCGGCCTATTCCAGCGGCTTCACCCAGCGGCCCGACCCGACGATGATGGGCATCGTCTCGGGGCTGGAGATGGCCTGCTGGGACATCATCGGCAAGGCGGCCAGCCGGCCGGTCTACGACCTGCTGGGCGGGCTGGTGCACGAGAAGCTGCGCGCCTACACCTATCTCTACCCGAAGAATTCGGCCGGCGAGTTCGACTTCAACGACCCCGACCTGGCCGCCGAATGCGCCGCCGAGATGGTCAGGATGGGCTTCACCGGGGTGAAGTTCGACCCGGCCGGTCCCTACACCGCCTATTCCGGGCACCAGATCTCGCTGGGCGTGCTCGACCGCTGCGAGACCTTCTGCCGCAAGGTGCGCGAGGCGGTGGGCAGCAGCGCCGACCTGCTGTTCGGCACGCATGGCCAGATGGTGCCGTCCTCGGCGATCCGCCTGGCCAAGCGGCTGGAGAAATACGACCCGCTGTGGTTCGAGGAGCCGGTGCCGCCGGGGCAGGAAGCGGCGATGGCCGAGGTGGCGCGCGCGACCTCGATCCCGATCTCGACCGGCGAGCGGCTGTGCACCAAATACGAGTTCCAGCGGGTGCTGGAGCTGGGCGCCGCCTCGATCCTGCAGCCCGATATCGGGCGGGTCGGCGGCATCCTGGAGACCAAGAAGATCGCCAGCATGGCCGAGGCCTGCTACGCCCAGCTGGCGCCGCATGTGTATTGTGGCCCGGTCGTCGCCGCCGCCAGCATCCAGGTCGGCGCGGCCTCGCCGAACTTCCTGATCCAGGAATCGATCCTCGATTACGGCGGCTTCCACGGCGAGATCCTCAAAAAGCCTTTGGCCTTCGACGACGGCTATCTGATCCCGTCGCGCGAGCCGGGGCTGGGGGTCGAGCTGAACCTGGAGGTGGTGGCGAAGCACTCGCCCTATACCGGCGACCGGCTGCACCTGCAGATGGCGCCCGACCCCGCCGACGTGAAGCAGTTCGCCCCCGCGCGGGGCTGAGCGGCGCTCCATGACCCACGACTACGTCATCGTCGGCGCCGGCTCGGCCGGCTGCATCCTGGCGGCGCGGCTGAGCGAGAGCGGCAAGCACAGCGTGCTGCTGCTGGAGGCCGGCGGCCGCGACGATTCCTTCTGGTTCCGCATCCCGGTCGGCTACGCCCGCAGCTACTACAACCCGCGGGTCAACTGGATGTACTGGTCGGAGCCGGAGGCGGCGCTGGGCGGCCGGCGCATCTACGTCCCGCGCGGCAAGGTGCAGGGCGGCTCCGGCTCGATCAACGCCATGGTGTTCGTGCGCGGCGCTGCGGCCGATTTCGACGATTGGGCGGCGGCCGGCAACCCCGGCTGGGCCTATGACGACGTGCTGCCGCAGTTCCGACGGCTGGAGACGTATGCCGGCGGCGCCTCGGACTGGCATGGCGGCGACGGGCCGATCCATGTCACGCCGATGCGCGGCGCCACCCATGCGGTGACCGATGCCTATCTCGCCGCCTGCCGCGAGCTGCAACTGCCGGCCAATGTCGACTTTAACGGCGCGTCGATCGAGGGCGCCGGCGTCTACGACGTCAACACCCATGAAGGGCGGCGGTCGTCGTCGAGCGTCGAGTATCTGCATCCGGCGCTGGGCCGGCGCAACCTGACGGTCGAGCGCGACGCCCAGGCGCTGCGGGTGGTGCTGGACGACACCGGCCGCGCCACCGGGGTCGAGATCCGCCGGGGATCGGAGACGCGCATCGTCACCGCGAAACGCGAGGTGATCCTGGCCGCCGGCGCGGTCGACACGCCGAAGCTGCTGCAGCTCTCCGGCATCGGCGACGGCATGGTTCTGGCCGGGGCCGGGGTGGCGGTGGCGCGTCACCTGCCGGCGGTCGGCCGTAACCTGCAGGACCATCTCTGCGCCAGCTTCTACTACCGTTCGCGCGTGCCGACGCTGAACGGCGATTTCGGCAGCCTGCTGGGTCAGGCCCGGCTGGGGTTGCGATACCTGCTGACGCGAAAAGGCCCCTTCGCCATGAGCGTCAATCAGGCGGGGGGCTTCTTCCGCGGCGCGCCCGGCGAGCCGCGGCCGAACATCCAGATGTATTTCAACCCGCTGTCCTACCGCATCCCGGACAGCCCGAAAGCCGGGCTGAAGCCGGAGCCCTATCCGGGCTTCCTGCTGGCCTTCAACTCCTGCCGCCCGACCAGCCGCGGCGAGATCGCCATCGCCTCGCCCGACCCGTCGGCGGCGGCGAAGATCCGGCCGAACTACCTGTCCACCGACCGCGACATCGCGGAGGTGCTGCAGGGCAGCCGGTTGGCGCGCCGGATCATGGCGGCGCCGAGCCTGGCCGCGATCACGATGGAGGAAATGCCGCCCTCCGCCGGGGCCGAGAGCGATGAAGCCCTGCTGGACTGGTTCCGGGCCAATAGCGGCTCGATCTACCACCTGTGCGGCAGCTGCGCGATGGGGCCGGATCCGGCGACCGCGGTGGTCGACGCCCGGCTGTGGGTGCATGGCGTGCCGGGCCTGCGCGTGGTCGACGCCTCGATCTTCCCCAACATCACCGCCGGCAACATCAACGCCCCGACCATGATGGTGGCGGAGAAGGGGGCTGAGATGATGCTGGCGGATGCGGGGTAGGGGCGAGGGCCGTTCCTTTCGCGTTGCCTCTCCCGCCTGGCGGGAGCTGTACAGAATCCCCAACGCCGTCATTGCGAGCGCAGCGAAGCAATCCATGGGGCAGCAAGAGCGGAGGCATGGATTGCTTCGTCGGCTTCGCCTCCTCGCAATGACGGTAAGGAATGAGCGTTGTGAAAAGGTCTCGCAAGCGGAAGAGGCAACGCAAAACACCCCGGTAAAGATCAGAACAGCCCGGCACAGCTACCAGTCGAGATTGGCCGACCGGCAACTCGGGCAGACGGAGGCGGCGCCGGACACCGGCGCTTTGCAGCGATGGCACTGGCCGGGAACGCGGGTGATATGCAAGGCCACCCTCTTGGCTTCCCGGAGGTCGAGGCCGAACTGGTCGTGCAGCCGTTTTGTGCCTTCGAGCGCGTCAGACCGCGTTGTTGCCGCGATTGAAGACTTTTCGTCAGGGCCGAGCCGTGTGGGCCAAGCCACGACGCCCCGGCACCGAGGACATGTCACCGCGTCGTCGGTGTTTGTCTCGCTCGCACCCATTGGGCTACTCCCGCAGGAGGGCGATACTGCCCATCCATGACGCCATCATAGCAGGCCGTGGCCTCTACGCTCAGACCAGCGGCAGCCCGACATAGTTCTCGGCCAGCACCGTCTGGGCGGCGCGGGAGCCGCGGATATAGTCCAGCTCGGCCCGCTGCAGACGGCGCTCCAGCGGGCCGGTGTCGGGGAAGCGGTGGGTCAGGCCGGTGAACCACCAGGAGAAGCGCTCCGCCTTCCACACCCGGGCCAAGGCGCGGGCGGAGTAGAAGTCGATGCCGGCGGCCGAGCGTTCGCGGTAATGTTCCTCGAAGGCTTCGGCCAGCATGACCACGTCGGACACCGCCAGGTTCAGGCCTTTGGCGCCGGTCGGTGGCACGATATGGGCGGCGTCGCCGGCCAGGAACAGCCGGCCGTGGCGCATCGGCTCCGACACGAAGCTGCGCAGCGGCGCGATGCTCTTCTCGAAGGACGGGCCGCGCACCACCGCCGCCTGCGGGCCCAGGCGCAGGCACAGCTCGTCCCAGAACCGGTCGTCCGGCCAGTCCTCGACCCGGTCGACCAGCGGGCACTGGACATAGTAGCGGCTGCGATGGGCCGACCGCATGCTGGCCAAAGCGAAGCCGCGCTCGTGATTGGCGTAGATCAGCTCGTGATGGGCCGGCGGCACCTCGGCCAGCACGCCGAGCCAGCCGAACGGATAGACCCGCTCGAACTCCCGCCGCACGCCCTCCGGAATGCAGCCGCGGCTGACCCCGTGAAAGCCGTCGCAGCCGGCGACGAAGTCGCAATCCAGGCGCTGCTCGACGCCGTTTTGCCGCCAGGTGACGGAAGGGCGATCGGTGTCGATCTCGTGCAGGGCCACTCCCCCGGCGTCGAACACGATCGACAGACCGCGCTCTTCGGCGCCGTCGAACATGTCGCGCATCACCTCCTGCTGGCCGTAGATGGTGATGCAGGAGCCGGTCAGGGCCTGCATGTCGATGCGGAACATCTCGCCGTCGACCGCCAGGTTGGTGCCGGCATGCGGCAGCCCCTCGCGATGCAGCCGGGCGCCCAGGCCCAGCCGGTCCAGCAGGTCGACCGTGCCCTGCTCCAGCACCCCGGCGCGAACCCGGCCCTCGACATAGTCGCGGCTGCGGCGCTCCAGCACCACGGCCGCGATGCCGGCGCGGTGCAGCAGATGGGCCAGCACCATCCCGGCCGGCCCAGCGCCGATGATTGCGATCTGGGTGCGCATGGGCCCTCCCTGTCCTTCCCGGACAGGCTAGGCGCCGCGGTGCGGAAAGCCATGGACGCGGCGTCGGAAAACTTGGACAATTTTTCCCGCGCATCTTGGGCGGTCAAGAGGCAAGACTCCATGCAAACGCCCGCGATTCCGAATTTCTTCCTCTATGGCGAGGCGCCGCGGACGGTCGATGACCGGTTCCTGCATTTGGAGGCATTGGAGGATCGCAGCCGGCCCAGCGGCTGGACCATCCGGGCCCATGCCCATGCCAACCTGAACCATGTCTTCCACTTCACCCGTGGCGGCGGCGTGGTCCGGGCCGAGGGCCAGTCGATCCGGCTGCCGGCCCCCTGCCTGCTGCTGATGCCGGCCGGGCTGGTGCATGGCTTCGACTTCGAGCCGGAGACGGTCGGCTCCGTCCTCACCGTGTCGGACGCCACCCTGCGCGAACTGGTGCGGCGCGAGCCCGAGTTCCAGCCGCTCTTTGCCGCCCCGGCCGTGATCCCGGTCGCCGACCAGGGTTTCATCCTGACCAGCCTCGCCCGGCTGTCGCGCGAGCTGGCCTGGCTGGCGCCTGGCCGGGCCGCGGCGGTGGAGGCGCTGCTGGCCGGCATTCTGGTCGAGGTGCTGCGCCTGGCGCAGGCCGGGGGCGCGGAGACCGCGGCCCCCGGCCCGCAGGCGCTGCTGGTGGCCCGGTTCCGCGAGCGGATCGAGCAGCGCTACCGCGCCCATGACGAGGTCGAGGACTACGCCCGGGCGCTGGCGGTCAGCCCGAAGCAGCTCTGGGCTGCCTGCCGCCGGGTGGCGAGCGCGCCGCCGGCCCGGCTGATCCAGGACCGGCTGCTGCTCGAGGCCAAGCGCCTGCTGCTCTACACCAATGTCTCGGTGGCCGAGGCGGCCTATGCTCTCGGCTTCAACGACCCGGCCTATTTCTCGCGGCTGTTCGCCAAGGAGACCGGCCGGTCGCCGCGCGACTTCCGCGGCGGCGACAACCGGGATCAGGTCAGCGCGTCGACCACACCGCCATCGACCCGCAGCGCCGCGCCATTGGTGGCCGCGGCCTGGGACGAGACGGCATAGACCACCATGTTGGCGACCTCCTCGGTCGTGGCCATGCGGCCGAGGATCGAGGTCGGCCGGTGGGTGCGGACGAACTCGGTCGCCGCCTCGTCGATCGATTTGCCGGACTCCGCGGCCATCTCGCGCAGGAACTCCTTCACTCCGTCGGTCATGGTCGGGCCCGGCAGCACCGAATTGACGGTGACGCCGGTCCCCCGGGTCAGCTTGGCCAGGCCGCGGGCGATCGAGATCTGCGCCGTCTTGGTGAAGCCGTAATGCACCATCTCGACCGGGATGTTCAGGCCCGATTCGGAGGAGATGAACACCACCCGGCCCCAGTCCCGCGCCAGCATGCCCTTCAGATAGGCGCGCGACAATCGCACGCCGGACATGACGTTGACGTCGAAGAACCGGGACCAGTCCTCGTCCGGGATGTCGAAGAAGTCCTTCATCTCGAAGATGCCGACATTGTTGACCAGGATGTCGACCTCCGGCACCGCCGCCAGCAGCTCGGCGCAACCTTCGGCGGTGGAGACATCGGCCACCGCGGCGCGCAGCGCGGCGCCGGGCACGGCCTGCCCGATCCGCTCGATTGCCTCCGCCACCGCGGCGGGCTTGCGGCCGTTCACGACCACCTCGGCGCCGGCTGCCGCGAGGGCCTGGGCGATGGCGAAGCCGATGCCGGTGGTCGAGCCGGTGACGAGGGCGGACTTGCCCGACAGGTCGATCTTCATCTGGTGTCTCCGCGGTGTTGTCCGCATCAAAAGGGGAGTGGGGTGGCGGCACCCGGCCGGCGCCCGCCATCGATATGGGGTGTGGCGGCCGCGGTGTCAGGATGCAGTGGCGACGACTTGCCAGCACGGACGCAGGCTGCTCAACTCGCGGACATCCGGCCGACTGGCCGCGCTCCCGAGATGATGGACTTCTGATGACCGAGCCTGCGCCGATCCCTGTCTTCGACGGGCACAATGACGTTCTGCTGCGCCTCCTGAAATCCCACGCCGCTTCGGCAGAGGCGGCTTTCATCGAGGGCACCGCGACCGGCCATCTCGACCTCCCACGGGCGCGAAAAGGTGGCTTCGTCGGCGGCATGTTCGCAATTTTCCCGCCGCCGGTGCAGGGCTCCGGCAGCCCGATCGACCGGATGAAGGGCGGCAGCTACACCGTGCCGCTGCCGGCGGAGCTGGGGCTGGCCGACGCCCAGGCCTCGACCATCGCCATGGCCTCGATCCTGCTGCGGCTGGAGCGGGCGGGGGGCCTCAGCGTCTGTCGCAGCGTCACCGAGATCCGCGCCGCCATCGCTCGCGACTCGCTGGCCACGGTGTTCCACATCGAGGGCTGCGAGGCGATCGACACCGATTTCCGCATGCTCGACCTGCTCTATGCCGCCGGCCTGCGCTCGCTCGGCATCGTCTGGAGCCGGCCGAACGCCTTCGGCCATGGCGTGCCCTTCACCTTCCCGAGCACGCCGGACACGGGCCCGGGCCTGACCGATGCCGGGCGCGAGCTGGTGCGGGTGTGCAATGAGCGCCGCATCCTGATCGACCTGTCGCATCTGAACGAGAAGGGCTTCTGGGACGTGGCGGAGCTGTCGACGGCGCCGCTGGTCGCGACCCATTCCAACGCCCATTCGGTCTGCCCGCATGCCCGCAACCTGACCGACCGGCAGCTCGACGCGATCCGCGAGAGCGGCGGCATGGTCGGCCTGAATTTCGCCACCGCCTTCCTGCGGCCGGACGGGTCGATGAACGCCGACACCGACCTCGAGGTCATGATCCGGCACCTCGACGCGCTGATCGAGCGGCTCGGCGAGGACGGCGTCGGCATGGGCTCCGACTACGACGGCGCCACGGTGCCGGCGGCGATCAAGGACGTGGCCGGCCTGCCGCGGCTGTTCGAGGCGCTGCGCTCCCATGGCTATGACGACGCGCTGCTGCGCAAGCTCGGCACCGAGAACTGGTTCGAGGTGCTGGAGCGGAGCTGGGGAGGATGACGGCGATGTCGGAAGAATGGACCATCACGACCGTCGACGAGGCGATCCGGGAGCTCGCGGAGGCGCCGGACGGCGTCCTGCCCGTGGACGCCATGAATTGGGCGCTGCAGCATTGGGACGAAGCCGGCCCCCGCCTCGTCGAGCTGCTGGAGCGCTGTGCCGACGGCAGTGTCTGGTCGGAGGGCATGGAAGATGCGCTCTTCTTCATCTTCCACCTGGTGGCGGAGATGCAGGAGAAGCGCGCCTTTCCGGCTATCTGCCGCCTGGCCCGCGACAGCGAGGCGATCGAGCTGATCATCGGAGACGCGATCACCGAGACGCTCACCCAGATCCTGATCAGCACCTTCAATGGCAACACCGCGCTGCTGAAGGCGGTGATCGAGGATGCCGCGGCCGACGAGTTCGTGCGCGAGACGGCGTTCCAGGCCCTGGCCTGGCACTGCCGCGCGGGCGCAATCTCCGATGACGAGATGCGGGCCTATCTGCTGCATCTGCACGATCACATGCAGCCGCAGGACGAGAACATGGTCTGGCTCGGCTGGGTGAACGCGGTCTCGAGCCTGGGCTATGAGGATCTGGCGCCGCAGGCGGAGCGGCTGGTCGACGAGTTCTTCCTGCACATCATGGACGTCGGCGACTTCCGCGACGATCTCCGCCAGACCCTCGGAGACCCCGATCGGATGGCGCGCTTCACCGCCAATCACATCGGCCCGTTCGGGGATGCGGTCGGCACCCTTTCGACCTGGCACGGTTTCTCGGAGGAATACCGGGAGCAACTGGCGAGAGGCGAGACGTTGGACGACGGCGACCTGGACGATCCGCTGGTCCCCCGTGGATGGCCGTCCATCGCATTCGGTGAACCCGCGATCAATCCGACGCGGGATGTCGGCCGCAACGACCCGTGCCCCTGCGGCAGCGGCAAGAAGTACAAGAAGTGCTGCCTGGGGAAGGACGCGGCTTGATCTCGCCTGTCGTCGCCTGATGACGGAGATTGATCGGTATCGCGCCGCCATCCTCGGCGCCGTCCCGGAACTGGCCGCGTCTCCCTTCCGGCTGCTGGCGGAGAGCTGGGATTCGACGGCGGTCGAGGTCGACGGCCGGCTGGTTTTCAAGTTCCCGCGCCATGAGGCGGCGGCAGGGCGGCTGCGCAAGGAGGCAGCGCTGCTGAGCCTGGTCCGGCCCGCAGTGTCGCTGCCGGTTCCCGACCTGGTGCTCGAGGAGGGGCCGCCGCTGTTCTCCCGGCACCCCAAGATCCCGGGCGAGCATCTGCTGACGGCGCACTATGCCGAGTTGCCGGAGGCGGCCCGCCGGCAACTCGCCGAGGATCTGGCCCGCTTCCATGCCGAGCTGCATCGGCTCGATCCCGGCCGGATGGCGGCTGCCGGCGCGGGGCCGGTCGAGGATTGGGGGACGGCGGACGAGATCGGCGCCAAAGCCCTGCCGGCGCTGACGCCGGAGCTGCGCCCGACGGCGGAACGGCTGCTCGCGGCCTATGGCCAGCTGCCGCCCGATCCACATGGGTCGGTCTACGGCTTCTTCGACGGGCATGGCTGGAACATGGCGTTCGACCACGACCGGCAGCGGCTCAACGGCATCTACGACTTCGCGGATTCCGGCATCAGGCCGCTGCACCAGGAGTTCGTCTATTCCGGCTTCGTCTCGCCCGACCTGACCGCCCGGCTCGTCTCGGCGTATGAAGGGTTGACCGGGCTGACGCTCGACCGCCCCCGGATCGCCATCCTCACGGGCACGCACCGCCTGTGGGAGCTGGCCGAGCTCGCCGGCGATCCCGAACACGAGCCGACGATGGTTCGCAGCTTTGCGGACTGGGCCGCTACGGCCGAGACGTTATAGGACGGGTCAGAGCGCCGGCCGGTCCTCACCCAGGCCGGCCCGCGCCGGCGTGCCCATCGGCCGGTACTGGCCGATCAGCAGCGCCGCCTGGGTCCGCAGCGCATCGCTGAGCTGCGGCGCGCCGCGGCCCATCTCGTCGGTCACCCGGAACAGCAGCCGCTCGATCGTGTCGAGATGCTTCGTCCGCAGCGTGCCGGCGACATGTGCCTCCCGGCGCCTGGGGTCGAGCAGCGTGTCGTAGAGCGCGTCGAGATGCTCGACCAGCGTGGCGGCGGCGGCGATCGAAGCCTCGTCGCCCTCGGTCGAGGTGAAGCGGATCGGTGGAACGATGCGCGTCGGCCGATCCATGCTGGGCCTCCCCGGAAATCAATCATCCACGATCCCTTGGATCGGGATATTTGGCAACTCCGAAGCGGGCCTGTGCGAATTAATTTATCTTACGGATTTTTCAGGGATTTTAACGGCTGTCGAGATATCGCGTCTGGAAGGCGGAGAGGTCGTGCCGGAAGCTGGCAAGACTGTAGTCTCCGGTCTCCAGGGGAGGGGCACGGTCCTGCAGGATCGCGTGCAGAATGCATTCCTGGGTCCGCCCCAGGCTGCCCTGCCGCGCCGCCACCATCGCCAGCGAGATCCAACACGTCTCCTCCGGGCTGGGCGGAAACCCGTCCTCCCAGTTCTGGCCCTGGATACGAAGCCAGAAATGCAGTGTCTGCGCGAGGCTCTGGCCGTCGGTCGTCATTCGCTCTGCCATCAGAATTGTCTTCACAAAAGACATGGGCGAGCGATTTGTTCCGGCGTTCCGCAACACCCTGTCCGTTGGGGGCGAGGCGAAACGCAGGCAGGGGCGGCGGACTGGAGGGCGGCCGCGGTCGACGGGGTACCGAGGCGTGAAGGGAAGGTGGGCCTCAGCCCACCGCGGCCCGCAGCGCCTGCTCCAAATCGGCGATCAGTTCGGAAGGGTCCTCGATGCCGGCGGACAGGCGCAGCAGGTCGTCGGGCACCGGGCTGGTCGGCCCTTCGATGCTGGCGCGGTGCTCGATCAGGCTCTCGACCCCGCCCAGCGAGGTGGCGCGTTTCCACAGCTCGACCTTGGCCGCCGTGGCGATCGCCGCCTGCGCGCCGGCTTTGACCCGCAGCGACAGCATGCCGCCGAAGCCGCCCTGCATCTGCCGGACAGCGACCGCATGGCCCGGCGCATCGTCCAGGCCGGGATACAGCACGGCCGAGACCAGGTCGTGGCCGCGGAAATGCTCGGCGATGGCCAGCGCCGTGGCCGAGGCCTGGCGCACCCGCGGCACCAGGGTGCGCATGCCGCGCAGCAGCAGCCAGGCCTCGAACGGGCCCAGCACCGCGCCGTGCTGGGCGCGGATGCGCTTGATCCGCTGCCAGGTCTCGTCGTCGCGTGCGGTGGCCAGCGCCCCAGCGATCACATCGGAATGGCCGTTCAGGTATTTGGTGGCGGAGTGCATCACCAGGTCGGCGCCCAGCGCCAGCGGCCGGGTCAGCACCGGCGTCGCCACGGTGGAATCGACGGCGACCCGGGCGCCTGCGGCCTGCGCCACCTCGGCCACTGCGGCGATGTCGGTGACGGTCCATAAGGGGTTGGCCGGCGTCTCCAGCCACACCAGCTTGGTCTCGCCCGGGCGCAGCGCCGCGCGGACGGCGTCGAGATCATGGGTGTCGACCAGCTCGACCTTCAGCCCCCAGCGGGTGGCCTCGATCACCAGCCAGTTGCGCAGCGACCAGTACATCACCTTTGGCGCCAGCACATGGTCGCCCGGCGCCAGCGCCAGGAACACCGCGGTCGCCGCCGCCATGCCCGAGGCGAAGACGGCGGCGCCCTCGGCCCCTTCCAGCGCCGCCAGCACCGCCTCGGCCTGGTCGAAGCTCGGGTTGTTGTCCCGGGCGTAGATCCGGCCGGACCGGTACTGGTTGTCCGGGTCGCGGATATAGGTGGAGGAGGGGTGGATCGCCGGGGTGACCGCCTTGGTCACCGGGTCGACCCAGCCCAGCGCCTGCGCCGCGATGCTGGCGATCGATCTGTCCTTGTCGGCCATGGTTCAGGCCGCCGCGAAGACGCGGGCGAAGATGTCGTCGACGTGCTTGGTGTAGAAGTCGTAGCTGAAGGCGTGCGCCAGCTCCTCGCGCGGGATCGTGACCTCCGGGTCGGCCGCGAGGCGGTCGAGGAAGCTGCCGCCCTCGTGCCACACCTTCATGGCGTTGCGCTGGACCAGGGTGTAGGCGTCCTCCCGGCTGACCCCGGCCTGGGTCAGGGCCAGCAGCACGCGCTGCGAGAACACCAGCCCGCCGAGCGATTCCAGATTGGCCTTCATCCGCTCCGGATAGATCAGCAGCTTGTCGACCACGCCGGTCAGGCGCGACAGGGCGAAGTCCAGGGTGACGGTGGCGTCGGGGGCCTGCATCCGCTCGACCGAGGAATGGCTGATGTCGCGCTCGTGCCACAGCGCCACATTCTCCATCGCCGGGATCACCGCGGCGCGCACCAGCCGGGCCAGGCCGGTCAGGTTCTCGGTCAGGACCGGGTTGCGCTTGTGCGGCATCGCCGACGAGCCCTTCTGGCCCGGGTGGAAGAACTCCTCCGCCTCGCGCACCTCGGTGCGCTGCAGGTGCCGGATCTCGATGGCGAGGTTCTCGATCGACGAGGCGACGACGCCGAACACCGAGAACACCATCGCGTGGCGGTCGCGCGGGATCACCTGGGTCGACACCGGCTCGACCTGCAGCCCCAGCTTGTCGGCGACGTAGCGCTCGACGAAGGGATCGACCGAGGCGAAGGTGCCGACCGGGCCGGAGATGGCGCAGGTGGCGATCTCGCGCCGGGCCTGCACCAGCCGGTCGCGGTTGCGGCGGAAGGCGGCCCAATGGCCGGCCAGCTTCAGGCCGAAGGTGGTCGGCTCGGCATGGATGCCGTGGCTGCGGCCGACGGTCAGGGTGTGCCGGTGCTCCTCCGCCCGCCGCTGCAGCGCCGCCAGAAGGCCGTCGACATCGGCGATCAGCAGGTCGATCGCCTGGGACAGCTGGATCGACAGGGTCGTGTCCAGCACGTCGGACGAGGTCATGCCCTGGTGCACGAAGCGCGCCTCGGGCCCGACATATTCCGCCAGGTTGGTCAGGAAGGCGATGACGTCGTGCCGGGTCTCGCGCTCGATCTCGTCGATGCGCTCGACATTGAAGTTGCCGCGCTCGCGCACCGCCTTGACCGCCGTCTCCGGCACGATGCCCAGCTGCGCCATCGCCTCCAGCGCCGCGACCTCGATGTCCAGCCAGATCCGGTACTTGTTCTCCGGCTCCCAGATCCGGGTCATCTCGGGGCGGCTGTAGCGGGGGATCATCGGCATGGTCCATGCGGGGCAGGGGAGGAAGGCCAGGGACCGGCTTCCCTTTCCTTGTCATTGCCGGGCTTGACCCGGCAATCCAGAAGTTGTCGACATCCTCTGGATGCCCGGGTCAAGCCCGGGCATGACAGGTGAGGGAGACCTGTCCCGACGCTCCCGGGCGGTATAGCAGCATGCGGCGGCTTGGCGGAAGCGCACGGCCTTGCCGAAACTGCATGCCCCTGGTGCGTCCTCGCCGGAATTGGACTGCCTGGATTCGGCTGATTGGCCCTGGCGGCCAGTCCGATTCATCGCCATCTGTCCGGCACCATACTGCTGACCAGGCCACCGCCATGTATGTCCCGCCCGCCTTCCGGGAAGACCGGATCGAGATCCTGCACGACGCCATCCGCCGGGCCGGCCTGGCCACGCTGGTCAGCCTCGGCGCCGACGGCCTCGTCGCCAGCCATGTGCCGATGCTGCTGGACGCCGAAGCCGGGCCGAACGGCACACTGTACGGCCATCTGGCCAAGGCCAACCCGCATGCCGGCGGCGGCGTGGCGGGGACGGAGGCGCTGGCGATCTTCCTGGGTCCCGACGCCTACATCACCCCGACCTGGTACGAGACCAAGCGACAGACCGGCAAGGTGGTGCCGACCTGGAACTACGTGGCGATCCACGCCAGCGGCCCGCTGGAGATGTTCGACGATGCCGACCGGCTGCTCGACCTCGTCACCCGCCTGACCGCCCGGCACGAGGGCGGCCGGGCTGCGCCCTGGACGGTGTCCGACGCGCCGGCCGATTTCGTGCGGGCGCAGCTCAAGGGCATCGTCGGCTTCGCCCTGCCGATCGCCCGGCTGGAGGGCAAGTGGAAGATGAGCCAGAACCGCCCCGCGGCCGACCGCGCTGGCGTGGCCGAAGGCTTGGGCGCCGAGGGCCGGGACGAGGTCGCGGCGCTGGTGCCGGTCGAGCCGGGCTGAGGGGGCGATCCGCGCCGGCTAGGATTTGAACTTCAGCAGCCGATCTTCGCTGGCGAGCTTGTCGATGATGGCCGTCAGGCTCGCGGCGCGTTCCTCCGCCGTATTGCCGGATGGCGGGTGGGCGCGGCCCTGGGGCGTCGCCGCCCACTGCGCCTCGGCCCGGGCGAGAGCCATCATGCGCAGGAAGGGCGACTCCGTCTTGGCGTAGTCGGCAAGGGGCCCGCGCTGGATGCCGAGTGCGGCCTCTCGCTCCGCCGCACCCGCATAGAGCTCGTCCCGCTGCGTGTCCGTCAGCGGGGGCAGCCCGGCCTTCTCGCGGGCGATGTCGACACCGCTGACATAGGCTTGCGTGTGATCCGCGTCGACGTGCCGTTCCGGCGGCCAGCCGTCGATCGCGCGGGCAAAACGCTCTCCGTCATCGGCATCAAGCCCCATTCCGTGGAAGAGGTCGCGCGCACGCTTGATGCGCTCGTCGAGCGGCCGCGCATTGTCGAAGATCTCGGGGTTCCTGCCGAAAATGGCGTGCAGCAGCTCATGCTCGAGGACCGGATTGCCATCCGTGTTCAGCGCCGATTCCGGAACATACACCTCGCCATTGCTGGTCACGCCTCCGGTGCCGGGATAGCGGCTCTGATAATCCTTATCGCTGAGCACATGGATCGGCACGCCCAGCCGTTCCGCCTCGGCGATGATCTTCGCCGCGGTCGGGGACAGCTTCGACTCCTCGGCCTTGTAGCGCTCCAGCTTTTCCCGCCTCGCCGCGGCCTCTCTCACCAGCCGCTCGATCCAGTCGATCCAGCCCGTCCCCTTTTCGCCGACCTCGGCCTTGCCGGGATCGTCGACCATGCCCGTCCCTGTCGCTTCCCCGGATATGGGCCGCGATTGCGAGATGGCGTCGTTGAAGGCTTGCCGCTGTGCCCATGAGGCCGGCGTCGTTCGCCAGCCTTGGATAGATGCGCTGGTGTCGATCCGAAAGGACATGCTGCATCTCCTATCCAGCTTGTGCAGATAAGCCGGACAATTCTACGCTCGATGCCCAGGATAGGAAACCCACTCGGCCTGGCGGCTCCGCCAGGGGAGCCGGTTCTCCCGCAGCCGGCCGATGCTGGGCTGGCGCGTGACCAGCCTGCGCGTGCCGATGTGGCGGCTTGTCGCGACTACCGCTAGGATCCAGGTCCGGCCAGACCACGGAGACGCCTCATGCCGGATCTAGCGACGCTGACCCTGTTCGCCGCCGCCTGCCTCGCCTTGGCCGCGACGCCAGGGCCGGACATGCTGCTGATCGCTTCGCGCAGCGTCGGCCAGGGACGCGCGGCAGGGTTCGCCTCGCTCGCCGGCGTCCTGTCCGGCATCTATTGCCACGCGCTGGCCGCGGCTCTGGGGCTGTCGCAGCTGTTCCTGGTCGTCCCTGTCGCCTATGACATCGTGCGCTGGGCCGGCGCCGCCTATCTGCTGTACCTGGCCTGGAGGACCCTGCGCAGTGAAGGCACGCTGCTGGCGCCCAGCGCCGGGATCGCGCGCCAGCCGGTTGGCCGCATCTTCCGCCAGGGGCTGATCACCAACCTGCTGAACCCGAAGATGGCGCTGTTCGTGCTGGCGCTGTTCCCGCAATTCATCCGGCAGGAGGCCGGGCCGGTCGCGGTGCAGATCCTGGTGCTGGCGACCGTGCTCAACGTCATCGGCCTCGGCGTCAATGGCGCGGTGATCCTGACGGCCAGCCGGCTGGGCCGAGCCCTCGGTCGCCGCGGGCGCTGGCAGACCCTGCCGCGATACCTGTTGGCGTCGGTGTTCTTCGGCCTCGCCTGCCGCCTGGCCATCGCCGACCGGCGGTAATCGGGCTCGGCCGGGCGCGACGCCGCCGCCCTTGCATGCTGCACCGCGATATCGGACGGTGTGTGGCAGGACTGAAGGGCGAGGACCATCATGGCCGAAGCGCGTCACCGCGTGGTCGTCATCGGCGCCGGCTTCGGCGGGCTGCAGGCGGTGCTCCGCCTCAAGGGCGCGCCGGTCGACATCACCCTGATCGACCGCCGCAACCACCATTTGTTCCAGCCGCTGCTGTATCAGGTCGCCACCGCGTCGCTGGCGCCGTCGGAGATTGCCTGGCCGGTGCGGCACCTGGTGGCGCGGCGGCCGGAGGTGCGGACCATCCTGGGCGAGGTCACCGGGGTCGACATGGCCGGCCGGCAGGTGCAGCTGGGCGACGAGCGGATCCCCTACGACACGCTGCTGGTGGCGACCGGCGCCCGCCACGCCTATTTCGGCCATGACGACTGGGAGCCCTTTGCCCCGGGCCTGAAGGACATCGACGACGCCACCGCGATCCGCCGCCGCATCCTGACGGCGTTCGAGCGGGCGGAGACCGAGACCGACCCGGCGGTGCGGCGGGCGCTGCTGACCTTCGTCATCGTCGGCGCCGGCCCGACCGGGGTGGAGATCGCCGGCACCATCGCCGAGCTGGCGCACCACACCATGGTCAAGGATTTCCGCGCGCTCGACCCGAAGGAGGCGCGCATCCTGCTGGTCGAGGCCGGGCCGCGGGTGCTGCCGGCGTTTCCGGAAGACCTGTCGGCCTATGCCAAGTCGGCGCTGGAAGGGCTAGGGGCGGAGATCCTGACCGGCCACGCCGTGACCGCCTGCGACGCCGGCGGCGTGGCGCTGACGGCGCAGCGGATCCCGGCGAAGACCATCATCTGGGCCGCCGGCGTCCAGGCCTCACCCGCCGCGATCTGGCTGGGGGCGGAGGCGGACCGCGCCGGCCGGGTCATGGTGGCGCCCGACCTGACCCTGCCGGGCCATCCCGAGATCTTCGTGGTCGGCGACACCGCCCGGCTCGACGCCTGGAACGGCCAGCCGCTGCCGGGCATCGCCCCGGCCGCGAAGCAGCAGGGCCAGCATGTCGCCGACACCATCCGGGCCCGGCTGGAGGGCAAGCCGGAGGCGCGCCCGTTCCGCTACAAGCATGCCGGCAGCCTGGCCACCATCGGCAAGCGGGCGGCGGTGATCGATTTCGGCTGGATCAAGCTGCGCGGCTGGCTGGCGTGGTGGATCTGGGGCTTCGCCCACATCTACTTCCTGATCGGGCTGCGCAACCGCCTGACCGTGGCGCTGAGCTGGCTGTGGATCTACACCACCGGCCAGCGCAGCGCCCGGCTGATCACCGGCCGAGGGCAGGACGAGTAGTCAGGGCGTCGGCGCGTCCGGCGCGACCAGCCCGCGGTCGCGCAGCGCCTGCCAGAAGCCCGCCGGGATCGGCGCGGCCGCCAGGGCCAGGTTCTCGGCGCTGCGGCCGGGCCGGCTGGCGCCCGGGATGATCGCGGCCACGGCCGGATGCGCCAGCGGGAATTGCAGCGCTGCGGCCCGCAGGTCGACGCCGAACTCCGCCGCCACCGCCTTCAGCCCGTCGACCCGGGCCTGAATCTCCGGCGTCGCCTTCTGGTACTCGTAATGCTCGCCGCCGGCCAGGATGCCGGAATTGTACGGCCCGCCGACGACGATGCCGGCGCCACGCTGCTCGGCCTTCGGCATCAGCCGGGCCAGGGCCTGCCGGTGGTCCAGCAGGGTGTAGCGGCCGGCCAGCAGGAAGCCATCGGGGTCGGCGCGGTCGAGCGCGACCTCGCAGGGTTCGACCTTGTTGACGCCCAGGCCCCAGCCCTTGATGACGCCTTCCTCGCGCAGCCGGGTCAGCGCCTTGCCGGCGCCGTCCAGCGCCTGGTCCAACACCTCGCCCCAGCGGTCGCCGTGGAAATCCTCGGCCACGTCATGGATCCGGACCAGGTCGATGCGGTCGGTGCCCATCCGCTTCAGGCTGTCCTCGATCGAGCGCAGCGTGCCGTCGGCGGAATAGTCGTAGACCCATTTGTTGGGCAGGCCGGCCTCGAACAGGCCGCCCTTCTCGCCCTGGTCGCGCGCCCCGGTCTCGATCTCGTCCAGGATCAGGCGGCCGACCTTGGTGCTGAGCACAGTGTCGTCGCGCGGCTTGTCCTTGAGCGCCTTGCCCATGCGGATCTCGGACAGGCCGGCGCCGTAGAAAGGCGCGGTGTCGTAGTAGCGGATGCCGGCATCCCAGGCGTCGCGGACGGCGGCGATCGCCTCGTCCTCCGGGATGGCGCGGAACATGTTGCCCAGCGGCGCGCCGCCGAAGCCCTGCGCGTGGTGGAGAGGCAGGCGCATGATCAGATCCTTCCAGATGTCGTGATGGGCCGGATATGGCGAGGCCGGGCCGATATGGGAACCGGCGCACCGGCCCATCACCTTGGAAGAAACTTCACAACCGGCCCGGCGCAGACCGGGACGCTCCACCGGCCCTGCGGCGCCACTCGCTCACCGACAGCCATGCCGCAGACACCAGGAAATAGGCTGCGCCCACGGCAGCATAGCCGGCAAGGGCGGTGATCGACGGCGCCGCCGGCATCCGCGCCTGGACGATGAAGAACCCGCCGGCCAGCGCCGATTGGCCGCCGCTCAGGATCATCGCCCATTGCGCGCCTTGGCTCGTCCAGCGGCGAGCCGCGGTGCCGAGCTGCAGCAATCCGGACAGGATGGCCCAGACGCCGAACACCGCGAGCACCGCATTCATGCTCATCCGCAGGGTCACAGCGACGGCGACGGCAGTGATCAGGCTGACGATGACGTTGATGGCTTGCGTGCGGTTCCGGCCGAGCCCACCGCTGCGCGACGCATCGGCATAGTTGGCCAGGGCATCCCAGGCAGGATAGGCGATCAGCAGAACCGCCGCGATCGCCGGCGTCTGCTGTCCCAGGGTGAACGCCGCAGCCACCCACAGGACGGAAAACGCCGCTCGGGCGAAGTAGTAGAGCCTCAGCCATCGCTGCTGGGCGGCGGAGGGAATCATGGGTTGGTCTGTCATGGGAACGTCCTTCTGAAAGTTGGTTACCGACTAGTTGGTAGCCTTGATGCGCAGCTTATGGGCCCGTCGCGGCGCGCCGCTGGGCCGGCCGTGGAAGACGGGATGTTCATAGGAGCTGTCTACCTTCTAGTAGGTAGTCAGTCAAGTTGCGATGCGCCGCTCGAAGGACGGCCAGTTCCCGGCCATACTCCGATCCGGATGGGGGAAGGGGACCATGGGATATCCGATCGAAGGCATCGCCGGCACGGCGCTGATCCGGGCGCCGTCCAATCTCGGGCTGCGGCCGCTGCGGCCGGGGCATGAGCCGGGGACGTGGCGGGCGCCACAGGTGCTGACCGAGGCGGGGCTGGAGAGCCTGCTGCGGCTCGACCGCACGATCGACCTGGCGCGGCCGCGCTACAGCACCGACCCGCAGCCCAGCACGGTGCTGCGCAACGGCCCGGCGATCCGCCGGTTCAACGAAGCGGTCGCCGATGCCGTGGATGCCGTGCTGCACGACCGGCTCTTTCCGGTGGTGGTCGGCGGCGACTGTTCGATCCTGATCGGCGCCCTGGCCGGGGCACGGCGGCACGCGGAGCTGGCGCTGGTCCATCTCGACGGCCACAGCGATTTCCGCCATCCCGGCAATTACGAGCCGGAGTTCCCACTGCATTCCGCCGCCGGCATGGACCTGGCGCTGGCGATCGGCCTGGGCGACCCGCTGATGCTGCGCTGGGACGGCGCGCCGGACCCGCTGGTGCCGGCCGAGCGGGCGATCCAGATCGGCGAGCGCGAGAGCCGCGACCCGGATTGGGGCTGGGAGGACATCGCCGACACCGCGATCACCCGGATCGACATGTTCGAGCTTCTGGAGAAGGGCCTGCCGGACGCGCTGCGCCGCAGCTTCGCGGTGCTGGACCGGACGCCGGCGATCCCGTTCTGGGTCCATCTCGACGTCGACATCCTCGACCAGGCGGTGATGCCGGCGGTGGATTCGCCCGGCAGCCCGGGGCTGGACTATCCCGGCCTGGCCGAACTGCTGCGCGGCTTCCTGGCCTCGCCCCGCTGCCTCGGCCTGACCGTCACCATCTACGACCCGGACCTCGATCCGGACGGCGCCTATGCGCGCGGCCTGGTCGCCATGCTGGCGGACGGGCTGGCGCCATTGACAGTCGCCCGCCGCCGGCCCTAGACGACCGGCACATCCCGCCAGCCCTTCGCCAGCCGGACCGACGAGCAGACGGAGCCACCGCCATGACGGCCGAGACCCCCGCACAGCCCAGGGCGCGGGCCGCGATCCCGCGCGGCGTGTGGATGCTGGGCTTCGTCAGCCTGTTCATGGACATCTCCTCGGAGATGATCCATGCCCTGCTGCCGGTGTTCCTGCTCACCACGGTCGGCGCCAGCGCCGCGGTGATCGGGCTGATCGAGGGCGTGGTCGAGGCCACCGCCTCGATCGTCAAGGTGTTCTCCGGCGTGCTCAGCGACTGGTTCGGCCGGCGCAAGCTCCTGGCCGTGATCGGCTACGGCCTCGGCGCCCTGTCCAAGCCGTTGTTCCCGCTGGCCGGCAGTGCCGGGCTGGTGCTGGCGGCACGCTTCGTCGATCGGGTCGGAAAGGGCATCCGCGGCGCGCCGCGCGACGCGCTGGTCGCCGACCTGACCCCGCCCGAAATCCGTGGCGCCGCCTTCGGGCTGCGCCAGTCGCTCGACACCGTCGGCGCCTTCGCCGGGCCGCTGCTGGCGATCGGGCTGATGCTGGCCAGCGGCGGCGACATCCAGCTGGTGTTCTGGCTGGCGGTGATCCCGGCCGTGGTCTCGGTCGCCATCCTCATCGGCGGCGTGCACGAGCCGGAGGCGCAGCGGCCGGCCAAGGCGGCGCGGTCGCCGATCCGGCGCGACGAGCTGCGCCGGCTGGGCGGCGCCTATTGGCGCGTCATCGCGGTGGCGGCGGTGCTGACCCTGGCCCGGTTCAGCGAGGCCTTCCTGGTGCTGAAGGCGCAGGAGGCCGGGCTGGTCCTGGCGCTGGTGCCGCTGGTGCTGGTGGTGATGAACATCGCCTACGGCCTGTCCGCCTATCCGGTCGGGGTGCTGTCCGACCGCCACGACCCGAAGCGGCTGCTGGTCCTCGGCTTCGCCGTGCTGGTCGCGGCCGATCTGGTGCTGGCCTTCGACGGCGGGCTGCGGGCGGTGCTGGCCGGCACTGCCCTGTGGGGGCTGCATATGGGCCTGACCCAGGGCGTGCTGGCGGCGCTGGTGGCGGAGACGGTACCGGCCGATCGGCGCGGCACCGGTTTCGGCCTGTTCAACCTCGCCGGCGGGCTGGCGCTGCTGCTGGCCAGCGCGCTGGCGGGCGGGCTGTGGACCTGGATCGGCTCCGGCGCCACCTTCCTGGCCGGCGCCGGCCTGACCGTGATCGGCCTGGCCGGCGCCATGTGGCTGCTGCCCCGCCGCGCCGCGTAGGTTGGGTTCGCCTTGGCGAACCCAACACGGTTCCGGCTGCGCCATGTTGGGTTCGCATGCCGCGAACCCGACCTACGAAGCTGCGGGTCAGTAGGCGCGAGCCAGAATCGCGCGGTCGGTCGTGTCCGCCCCGGTCGCGGCGCAGGGGGCAGGGCCCTCGGCCGGGACCAGGCAGCGGATCGTGACGCCGGTCTCGGCCAGCGCCGCCTCCTCCGCCTCCGAGCCGCTCCAGGGCAGGCGGATGAAGCCAGCGCCGGTGCGATAGCCGTCGGCACCGCCGTCGCCGAGCAGGGCGCGGGCCTCCTCCAGGGTCGCGGCGTCGCGCAGCCGGGCGTCGCGCCAGCCTCGGGCCTCGGCGGCCAGGGCGGCCTGGATCTCCGACAGCCGGCCGGGCAGGGCGGCGACGAAATCGTCCAGCCCGGTCTCCGCCTTGCCGTCCCGCAGCCGGTCGCGGCGCCAGGTGGTGACCCGGCCGCCGGCGAGGTCGCGGGCGCCGAGCTCGACGATCACAGGCACGCCCTTGCGCACCCAGTCCCAGCGCTTGGCCGAGCCGCCGCCGAGGCGCCGGTCGATCGTCACGCGGATGGGCTCGCCGCTCCAGGATTCGCGGCGGAGGCGGGCGGCGATCTCATCGCAGCGGGCCAGCACGGCAGCGTCCTCCGGCGTGCCGCGCAGCACGGGCAGGATCGCGACCTGGTCGGGCGCCACCGTGGGCGGCAGGCGCAGCCCGTCATCGTCGCCATGGGTCATGATCAGCGCGCCGATCAGCCGAGTCGAGGCGCCCCAGGAGGTGGTCCAGGGCAGCCGGATCGCACCATCGGCATCGGTGAAGCGGATGCCGGCGGCGCGGGCGAAGTTCTGGCCCAGGAAGTGTGAGGTCCCGGATTGCAGGGCGCGGCCGTCCTGCATCATCGCCTCGATGCACAGGGTGGTGACGGCGCCGGGGAATTTTTCCCGTCTCGTCTTGCGCCCGGCGATCACGGGCAGGGCCAAGGCGCCTTCCGCCACTTCGCGGTAGATGCCCAGCATGTGCTCGGTCTCCTCCAGGGCTTCGGCCTCGGTGGCATGGGCGGTGTGCCCCTCCTGCCAGAGGAACTCGGAGGTGCGCAGGAAGATGCGGGGCCGCTTCTCCCAGCGCACCACATTGGCCCATTGGTTGATCAGGACCGGCAGGTCGCGGTGCGACTGGATCCAGCGCGAGAACGCCTCGCCGACGATCGTCTCCGAGGTGGGCCGCACCACCAGGGGCTCCTCCAGCGGCGCGTCGACCTGCAGCCGGCCGCCGACATTGGCCAGGCGGTGATGCGTCACCATCGCGACCTCGGTGGCGAAGCCTTCGACATGCTCGGCCTCGGCCTGCAGGTACTGCAGGGGAATGAACAGCGGGAAGTAGCAGTTGCGGTGGCCGGTCTCCTTGAAGCGGCGGTCGAGGATCGCCTGGATGCGTTCCCAGATGCCGTAGCCCCAGGGCTTGATCGTCATGCAGCCGCGCACGGGGGCGGGCTCGGCCAGATCGGCGGCCCGCACGACGGCCTGGTACCAGCCGGCATAATCCTCGGCGCGCGTGGGGGTGACGGCGGTGGTTCTCGTCTGTGTCATCGGAGGTGTTCCTGGCGTGGGAGACAGCAGGGACGGACGGTCCGGACGCAACGACGCACGGGACCGCGGCGCGGACCGGGCCCGGGAGCGTTGCGTGAGCTGTGAAGCTTTGGCTGGACGGTCCGGACGCGGTCAGCGCGCCGGGAACGGTCGCCCGATGGCAGGAACGAGGGCAGGCACGAGCCATCCGCCGCCGCAGGCGGTGGTGAGGGTGTCGTGCTGGGTGCCGGCGATGGTCACCGGAAATCCTCGTTCGTGGCTGCCGTCATCGCTGACGGCTGCGGCAGATTAGCGGAACGGCCCTGCGAGCGGGAAGGGCTTATCGTACCGGCAACGGTATTGATGCCCCGTCATCCCGTGCGCGCTGCGGCACGCAGTGCCGCTGCGCAGACACGGGATCTCGGCACGATCCCGCAGAGATCCCGTGTCTGCAGTGCATCATTGCATGCTGCACTGCGCACGGGATGACGGGTCGGTGCGGCGGACTGCGCCCCGCCTCAATGCGCCATCAGCACCGGGCGGTCAGCGTGGAACAGCATGTGCTCGGTGACGCCGCCCAGGATCATCTCGCGGAACCGGCTGTGGCTGTAGCCGCCCATCACGATCAGCCCGGCATTGCTGCGCTGGGCCGCGGCCAGGATGGCGGCGTCGACGCCCTGCTTCGGGTCGTCCTCGGCGATCCGGTTCGCCGGCGCGCCGTGGCGGCTGAGATAGCGCACCAGCTCGGCCGCGGTGCAGCGGTCCTCGCCCTCGTCGCGGGTGTAGACGCTGACCGCCGTCGCCGCCTCCAGGAAGGGCAGGCCGGCAGCGACGCTGCGCGACGCCTCCTTGCCGCCGTCCCAGGCGACCAGGATGCGCTCGGCGAAATCCTCCGCCACCGGGCCGGGCACGATCAGAACCGCCCGGCCGGTCTCGAACAGCGCGGCCTCCAGCACGGCCCGGCTGGCGTTCGGGTCCTGGCCCGGGCCGGGTGTCACGATCAGGTCGGCAACGGTGCCGCGATGGCCGATCACGGCCGTCTCGCCGCCGGTCTCCTCGCGGAACTCGACCTCCGGCCCGGTGCCGGCCTCGGCCGCCGCGGCCTCGAACACGGCGCGGTTGCGGGCGGCGACCTCGTTCGAAGCCTTCTCCGCGCCCTCCAGCAGCATGCTGGTGGCGACCGCCATCTCGGCTCCGGTATAGGCCAGGACTCGCTGCGGGTCGGGGCGGAGCGACAGCACCTCGACCGAGGCGTCGAAGCGCTTGGCGACGCGCAGGGCGGCATCGAGCGCGGCGCGATCGCCGGCATGGCCGCTGAGGGGAACGAGCAGGTGCTGGATGGTCATGAAACCTCCGGGGCTCTCGGATCCATGGGCATTGTCCTCCCATGGAAACCGCCGATCCAGCGTTTCGGTGCCCCGCATGGCTGCGTCCCGCTTGGGCGCCGGGTCAGGCCCCCGCCACCGGCAGCGGCAGGCCGTGCTTTGTCAGGATTGCGGCCTGGCGCCTGGCCAGGGTGTCCTGGTCGAAATCGGCAATCAGCTCATTGAACAAGGTGTGCCAGTTGACCTTGGCCTTGAGGTGGATGAACACCGAGCCGAGGCCGAGCGCAGCGCGGTCCATGAACACGAATTCGCGCGGCACCTCGATGCCGCCGACGCGGCGCAGCTCCTTGTGCACCTGCTCGGCGGTCTCGCGGCCATAGACGCCGTTCTTGGCCTCGCCGATCAGCCGGACCTTGTTCTCCAGGATCGGGCCGTACAGGAAGCCGGCCCAGACGTTCAGCACGTCGGCCAGCTCGTTGGTCATGTTCTTGAAGCCCCAGGTCTTGTAGGCGGCCACCGCGCGGTCGCGGTCATTGGTCTCCAGCGCCCGGTACAGCTCGATCACCCCGCCGACGAAGCTGGGCGGGAACACCCGGACGCAGCCGAAATCCATCAGGTTGATCGAATCGTCGTCCCGCACCGAATAGTTGCCGAGATGCGGGTCGCCATGGATCACGCCGTAATAGTACAGCGGCACGTACCAGGCCCGGAACATGTTCAGCGCCAGCTGGGCCCGCTGCTCCTCGCTGCCCTCGACGAAGGTCAGGATCTTCTTGCCGTCCTGCCAGGTGGTGGTCAGCAGCCGCTTGGTCGACAGCTCCGGCACCACCTCCGGCACATGGACGTTCGGCTCCTTCGCCAGCATCTCGGCATAGAGCTGCGAGTGCCGGGCCTCGAGCGAATAGTCCAGCTCCTCGCGCAGCCGCTCCGAGATCTCGGCGTGGATCTGCTTGGTCGACACCGTCTTGTCGTAGCGCTCGAAGATGCCGAGGATCAGCTTCAGCTGCTTCAGGTCGGCCTCGACCGCCGACTGCATGTCCGGGTACTGGAGCTTGCAGGCGAGGCGCCTGCCGTCGAGCCCGACCGCCCGGTGCACCTGTCCCAGCGAGGCCGCGGCGGCCGCCTCATGCTCGAAGCTCTGGAACTTGCCCTGCCAGGACTGGCCCAGCTCGCTTGCCATGCGGCGCTTGACGAACGGCCAACCCATCGACGGCGCGTCGGCCTGCAGCTGCTGCAGCTCCTGCGCGTATTCCTTCGGCACCGCCTCGGGGATGGTGGCCAGCATCTGCGCCACCTTCATCAGCGGGCCCTTCAGCCCGCCCAGCGCCGCCCGCAGCTCATTGGCATGCGCCTCGCGGTCGACCTTCAGGCCGAGATAGCGCTCGCCCGCCACCCGGGCGGCCAGGCCGCCCATGGCGCCGGAGACTCGGGCGTAGCGGCGCAGGCGTCCGCCGAAACTGTTCTCTTCGTCGGCCATGATCCAACCGGGGTCGCGCGGCCGGGCCCGGCCGCCTGACCTATCTAGGGGCACAAGCCCGCTCCGTCACCCCCGGCGGTGTCGCAGCCGGCCATCGGGCGTGAGTCGGGTTCGTTTCCGTCGCGATTTTCCGAAAGTCGGAAATCTTGGATCAAGGACAGCAATACTGTCGGTTTCCCGTTGCTTTCTTACTCCTGTAGCCCTGGCCCGATTGTCCCCGGGGCGAAAGAAGATTACCTATTGAGGGGTGGCCGCGGCGACAGATCGGCGGCCTTTCGGGAGGCATCGATGACGGCAACGGCGCTTGCTTCCGTGAGCCTCGAGGACAAATACACCCTCGACTCCGGCCGCATCTATCTCACCGGCATCCAGGCGCTGGTCCGCCTGCCGCTGATGCAGCGCCGGCGCGACGAAGCGGCCGGGCTGAACACCGCCTGCTTCATCTCCGGCTATCGCGGCTCGCCGCTGGGCGGCTACGACCAGGCGCTGTGGGCGGCGCGCAAGTTCCTGCAGAAGCAGAACATCGAGTTCCAGCCCGGGCTGAACGAGGATCTCGGCGCCACCGCGGTCTGGGGCAGCCAGCAGGTCGGGCTGTGGCCCGGCGCGAAATATGACGGCGTGTTCGGCATCTGGTACGGCAAGGGCCCGGGCGTCGACCGCACCGGCGACGTGCTGAAGCACGCGAACTTCGCCGGCACCTCGAAATTCGGCGGCGTCCTGGCCCTGGCCGGCGACGACCACGCCTGCAAATCCTCGACCGTGCCGCACCAGTCCGAGCACGCCTTCATCGCCCATATGATGCCGGTCCTGAACCCGACCAACGTCCAGGAGATCCTGGACTACGGCCTCTATGGCTGGGCGATGAGCCGCTATTCCGGCCTCTGGGTCGGCTTCAAGACCATCGCCGAGAACGTCGACAGCTCGGCCTCGGTGCATGTCGATCCGAACCGGGTCGACATCGTGCTGCCCGAGGATTTCGCGATGCCGCCCGGCGGCCTCAACATCCGCTGGCCCGACCCGCCGCTGGTGCAGGAAGAGCGGCTGATGCGCGACAAGCTCTACGCCGCGCTCGCCTTCGCCCGCGCCAACCGGCTCGACCACCTGGTCTATGACAGCGGCCGGCACCGCTTCGGCATCGTCACCACCGGCAAATCCTACCTCGACGTGCGCCAGGCGCTGGACGACCTCGGCATCGACCGGGCGCTGGCGGCCGAGCTCGGCATCTGCATCTACAAGGTCGGCATGCCCTGGCCCTTGGAGCCGACCGGCGTGCGCGCCTTCGCCGAAGGCCTCGACGAGCTGATCGTGGTCGAGGAGAAGCGGGCCCTGATCGAGAACCAGCTGAAGGAGCAGCTGTACAACTGGCACGCCGACAAGCGGCCGGTGATCGTCGGCAAGTTCGACGAGAAGCGCGACTGGATCCTGCCCTCGACCGGCGAGCTGACGCCGGCGCAGATCGCCGTCGCCATCGGCAAGCGCCTGCTGAAGTATCTCGACCATCCGGGCCTGGCCGAGCGCGTCCGCTACCTGGAGGAGCGCGAGGGCCAGAAGAAGATCGTCAAGGCAGCGGTCGACCGGGTGCCGTTCTTCTGCTCCGGCTGCCCGCACAACACCTCGACCCGGGTGCCGGAGGGCAGCCGCGCCATGGCCGGCATCGGCTGCCACTACATGGCGACCTGGATGCCCGACCGCAAAGCCGAGACCTTCAGCCAGATGGGCGGCGAGGGCGCGGCCTGGATCGGCCAGGCGCCGTTCACCGACACCAAGCACGTCTTCGTCAATCTCGGCGACGGCACCTATTTCCACTCCGGCAGCCTGGCCATCCGCGCGGCGCTGGCCGCGGGCGTCAACGCCACCTACAAGATCCTGTTCAACGACGCCGTGGCGATGACCGGCGGCCAGCCGGTGGACGGCACCCTCACCGTGCCGATGATCGCGGCCCAGCTCAGGGCCGAGGGCGTCCAGACCCTGGTCGTGGTCACCGACCGGCCGGAGATCTATGGCGAGGCGGGGACGCAGAGCAAGCTGCTGCCGGCGGGCGTGCCGGTCGAGCACCGCGACGAGCTCGACCACGTCCAGCAGCGGCTGCGCGACACGCCCGGCGTCTCGGTGATGATCTACGACCAGACCTGCGCCGCCGAGAAGCGCCGCCGCCGCAAGCGCGGCCTGATGGAGGACCCGGCCCGCCGGGTGGTCATCAACGAGGCGGTGTGCGAGGGCTGCGGCGACTGCTCGAAGGTCTCGAACTGCCTGTCGGTGGTGCCGGTGGACACCGAGTTCGGCCGCAAGCGCGCGATCGACCAGTCGAGCTGCAACAAGGATTATTCCTGCGTCAACGGCTTCTGCCCGTCCTTCGTCTCGGTGCTGGGCGGCAAGCTGCGCAAGCCGAAGCCGGCGGCGGAGGGGCAGTCCGACCTGTTCCCGGTTCTGCCCGAGCCGCAGTTGCCGAGCCTCGACCAGCCATACGGCATCATGATCACCGGCATCGGCGGCACCGGCGTCATCACCATCGGCGCGCTCCTGGGCATGGCCTCGCATCTCGAGGGCAAGGGCGTCTCGGTGCTCGACCAGGCCGGGCTGGCCCAGAAGGGCGGCGCCGTGGTCAGCCATGTCCGCATCGCCCGCACGCCGGAGGAGATCCACGCCGTGCGCATCGCCGCCGGCGGTGCCAAGCTGATGCTGGGCTGCGACCTGGTGGTTGCCGCCTCGGGCGAGGCGCAGTCGAAGATCCATCCCGGCCTGACCCGGCAGGTGGTGAACAGCCACGAGACCATCACCGGCGCCTTTACCCGCAACCCGGACTTCGTCGTCCCCGGCAAGTCGATGCTGGAGGCGGTGGCGAAGAATGGCGGCGACCCGAAGCTGCTGGACGCGGTCGACGCCACCCGCCTGGCCACGGCGCTGCTCGGCGACAGCATCGCCACCAACCTATTCATGCTCGGCTACGCCTGGCAGAAGGGGCTGGTGCCGGTGTCGCATGAGGCGCTGGAGAAGGCGATCGAGCTGAACGGCACGGCGGTCGCCATGAACAAGGCCGCCTTCCTGTGGGGCCGCCGCGCCGCCCACGACCTCGCCCGGGTCGAGCGGCTGGCCACGCCGCCGCAGGAGGAAGGGCACCGGCTGTCGCGCACGCTGGACGATGCGATCGCCCGCCGGGTCGAGCAGCTGACCGCCTATCAGGACGCCGCCTATGCCGCGCGCTTCAGCACGCTGGTCGGCAAGGTGCGTGCCGCGGAAGCCAAGCTGGGCCGCGAGGACCTGACCGACGCGGTGGCCCGGAACTACTACAAGCTCCTGGCCTACAAGGACGAGTACGAGGTCGCCCGGCTGTACACCGACGGCAGCTTCCTGAAGCAGATCGAGGCGCAGTTCGAGGGCGACTACACGCTGCAGTTCCACCTGGCGCCCCCGGCCTTCGCCGAGAAGGACCCGGAGACCGGCCACCTCAAGAAGCGCGCCTTCGGCCCCTGGATGCTGCGGGCCTTCGGCCTCCTGGCGCGGATGAAGCGGCTGCGCGGCACCGCCCTCGACCCGTTTGGCCGGACCGCCGAGCGCAAGGCCGAGCGGCAGCTGATCACCGATTACGAGGCGGTGGTGGAGGAGCTGCTGGCCCGGCTGGGGCCGGACACCCACGCGATCTGCGTCGCCATCGCCCGGGTGCCGGAGCAGATCCGCGGCTACGGCCACATCAAGGACGAGAACCGGGACAAAGCCAAGGCCCGCGAGGCCGAACTGCTGGCCACCTTGCGCACCCCGGCCGCGCCGAAGCTGGCAGCGGAGTAGGGGCGGGGGAGGATTCTTCAAGTCACCCGTCTCTCGCCGTCATTGCGAGGAGGCGAAGCCGACGAAGCAATCCAGGGGCCGGTGCGCACCGGCCCCTGGATTGCTTCGCTGCGCTCGCAATGACGGCGTTGGGACTTCCGAGATCGTCACCTGAGCAGGGCTCAAGCCCCTCCCAGATGCTCGACCAGGATCCGGGCGCCGACCAGGATCAGGCCGAGGCCGCCCAGCACCTCGGCCAGCCGGCCGAGCCGTGCCCCGGCGCCGCGTCCGAGCAGGAAGCCGAAGAGGCACATGGCGAAGGTGACCGCGCCGATGGTCAGGCTGGCCGTCCAGATGTCGATCCGGACGAAGGCGAGGCTGACCCCGACCGCGGTCGCGTCCAGGCTGGTGGCGATGCCGGCCATGACCAGCGCGCCGAGGCTCGACCGCCGGTCCGGCGCCGAGACCCGCTCCGGCATCATCCCGTGCCAGGCCATGCGGCCGCCGACGGCGCCGAGCAGGATGAAGGCGACCCAGTGGTCGATGGCCGCCACCACCTCGGCGAAGGCGATGCCAAGGGCCCAGCCGAGCAGCGGCATGACCAGCTCGAACCCGCCCAGCACGACGCCGACGCGCATCGCCTCCACCGCCTGGGCGCGGCCCGGGATATGGCGGGCGGACGCACCCTTGCCGATGGCGGCGGCGAAGGCGTCCATGGACAGGCTGAGGGCGAGGCCGAGGGTGGTGGCGAGGGGCACGCGCAAGCATCCGGGTGACGGTCGATGTGCCCCGGATAGCTGCGCGGACAAGATGGGTCAACAGCGCAAGTCTTTGTTCTATAAAGGATATTTCGGCTTCGCTGCACAATGAAGCCAAGGCTGAACACTGAACCCTGTGTCGCCGGCGGGTTTCGCTCGGGGGCGCCCGAAGGCGCCGCCGGTCAGCGGAAGAACAGCCAGATCAGGATCAGGAGCGGGATCGGAATCCCGAGCAGCCAGAGCAGGATGTAGCGCACGTGACGCCTCCGGTTCGTTCGGCCGTCGACGCCCGGTCTCGGGCGGCGGCCTCTAGGGAACGGAACGGGGGCGCGCCTCCTTCAGTTCCTCCGCCTCGCGCCACTCGCGCTCGCGGTTGAGATAGTCCTCGAGGGTGCGGCCGCTGACCGGCTGGAACCGCTCCTCCAGCGTCTCCAGCGTGTCGATCCGGTCGAGGCGGAAGCTGCGGAAGTCCTGGCGCAGCTCGCACCAGGCGGTGGCGGTCCAGCGGTTGCCCCAGAAGAACAGGCCCAGCGGATGCACGATCCGCTCGCTGGTCGCCTCCGGGGCGCTGTAATGCAGCCGCAGCTTGCGCCGCCCGGCGATCGCCAGGCGGATCGGCTCCATCAGCTCCAGCGGATAGGGGCGGCGGCTCGGCGCATGAATCGGCGCCTCGTCGAGCGAGGCGGCGCTGGCCTCCGGCAGCACGCCGGAGATCTTGCGCGCGGCATTGCCGGCGGCGCGGGCCAGGGCCGGGTCGGTCCAGGCCGCGACCATGCGGGCGCCCAGGCTCAGCGCCAGCAGCTCCTCGGCGGTGAACTGCACCGGCGGCGGCTCGAAGCCGCGGCGCAACCGGTAGCCGACCCCGGCCTCGCCGTCGATCGGCGTGCCGCTGGCCAGCAGGTCCGCCATGTCGCGATAGATCGTGCGCTCCGAGACCTCGAGCGCCTCGGACAGCTGCTGCGCCGTCACCAGGGTGCGGCCGCGCATGAACAGCAGGATCTGGATCAGGCGGTCGGCTCGGCGCATCGGCGGCAGGCCCGCCGAACGGGCAGGCATGAGGGTCAGAGGGAACGGCTCCTGAAGTGATAGAGCCGAACGCTCGGCCCGTCGATGACCTGCATGAAGCGGTCGAAGCCGCACAGGGTCGGCGCCACGGCGGCGGCCGCCTCGGCGCTGGCCAGGTCGCGCCAGCGCACGATGTCGGCGAACAGGCCGTCGGCGCTGACGCCGAAGCTGCGGTCGATATAGCCGTCCAGCCCGGCAATCGCCGGGCGGCTGCCCTCCGCCGCCTCGACCACGGTCTCGACCGCGGTCTCGACCGCGATGCCCGGCCGGGCCCGGAACAGCACCACCTCGGTGACGAAGGCCATCGCCGTCTCTCCATCCGTGAGGCCCTGGAAGGGACCTTCGATGGAGGCACAATACGACACCCCTCCTGACAGCATCCTGTCAGGAGGGGTGGGGGATGTGCCAGCCCCTCCCTTTGCCGTCATTCCCGCGAAAGCGCTAGGGGATGTACATATCGCGTAGGGCCCAGCCAGCGGCCATGGTTTTGAGGATATCGAGGCCATGCTTGAAGGTGATGGGACCGGGGGGTTTGGCGGTTTTGGATCGAGAGCCATCCCAGCCG
>Ga0209025_1000416_pt1 | contig 85510 bp, 72 predicted proteins | sample AraplaMF_Col_mLB_FD_184256 | JGI IMG/M metagenome (GOLD analysis project Ga0209025, IMG submission 184256) | Arabidopsis root microbial communities from the University of North Carolina, USA - plate scrape MF_Col_mLB (SPAdes) (version 2) | ecosystem: Host-associated > Plants > Roots > Endosphere... | reverse complement strand
ACCAGATCGCCAATGGCGACCTGACGGTCACGCCGAAGCCGCTTTCCGACAAGGATACGCTCGGCCTTTCGCTGGAAAGCATGGTGGAGCGCCTGCGCGGCGTCGTCGCCGATGCGCTTTCGGCCGCAAGCAACGTCTCGTCCGGCAGCCAGGAACTCTCGGCAAGCTCCGAAACCCTCTCGCAGGGCGCAACCGAGCAGGCATCGTCTGCCGAAGAGGCCTCCGCCTCGATGGAAGAAATGGCCGCCAACATCAAGCAGAACGCCGACAACGCCGCACAGACAGAGAAGATCGCACGCCAGTCCGCCAAGGATGCAGAAGCCTCCGGTGAGGCCGTGGGTCGTGCCGTCGGTGCGATGCGTACCATCGCGGAAAAGATCTCCATCGTGCAGGAAATCGCCCGCCAGACCGACCTGCTCGCCCTCAACGCCGCGGTGGAAGCCGCTCGCGCCGGCGAACATGGCAAGGGCTTTGCGGTCGTCGCTTCGGAAGTGCGCAAGCTTGCCGAACGCAGCCAGGCTGCCGCTGCCGAAATCAGCACGCTCTCCGGCCAGACGGTTTCCGTCGCGACCGAAGCCGGCGAGATGCTGACCCGCCTGGTGCCGGATATCCGCAAGACGGCCGAACTGATCTCCGAAATCTCGGCCGCCTGCCGCGAACAGGATATCGGCGCCTCGCAGATCAATGAGGCGATCCAGCAGCTCGACAAGGTGACGCAGCAGAATGCCGGCGCATCTGAAGAGATGTCCGGCACGTCGGAAGAACTCGCCGCCCAGGCCGAGGAACTTCAGACATCGATCGCCTTCTTCCGGGTCGAGATGTCATCAGGCGCCCAGGCCTCCATGCAGCGCCGCCCCGCTCCCGTCGCCGCTCGCCACCAGCCCGCCAAGCCGGCCGCTACAGCGGCCCGCAAGGCAGACAACAGCGTCAATGCCCAGCAGGCTCGTGCCCGCGGCTTTGCCCTCGACATGTCGATGGGCGGCCCCGACGCCGACGACGCCGACTTCAGAGAAAGCGCTTGATCATGACCGGTCCGTCCTCCGAATCCCAATACGTCACCTTCTCTCTCGACAACGAGGTCTTCGCGGTGCCCGTTTCGGTCGTCCGGGAAATCCTCGATCATGAGGATGCCTTCCGGATACCGCACGGCCCCGACTACCTGCTCGGGCTGAGGGACGTGCGCGGCCAGGGCGTGCCGGTCATCGACCTGCGTCTTCGTCTTGGCATGACGAAGACGCAGAAGACGCACAACACGCGGGCACTCGTGCTCGACGTGCCGATCGACGGGAAGATCCTGACGCTCGGCCTCGTCGCGGACCGGGTCTACGAAGTGGTGCCGTTCCGCAACGACGAGATCGAGGGCGCGCCCGATATCGGCGTGCGCTGGCCTTCCGATTACATTTCCGGCGTCGTGCGCCGGAACGGCGCCTTCGTCGTCATCGTCGATCTCGCACGCCTCTTCTCCAGTTCCGAAGTGGCGATGATGGGCACGGCAAACCGCCTTGCGGCCACGGCATAAGCTTCAGGAGGACCGCGTGGCGGCAGCAGCAGCACTACAAACGCAAGCGCAGACGGGCCCGGACGGATTGAACAGCCGGAACTTCGACGCCCTGTCCCGCTTCATCTACGACTACAGCGGCATCAAGATGCCGATCACCAAACTGACGATGCTCGAGGGCCGTCTTCGGCGGCGCCTGAGGGCCACCGGCATCCCGGACTTCAACAGCTATTGCGACTACCTCTTCAAGCATGGCGGCATCGAGAAGGAAGCCATCTTCCTGATCGACGCCGTCACGACGAACAAGACGGACTTCTTTCGCGAGCCCAAGCATTTCGAGTTCATGGAAAGCACGGGCCTGCCGGAAATGGCGGCCGCCGGCCACAAGCGCTTCCGACTGTGGAGCGCGGCCTGCTCCATCGGCGCCGAGCCCTATACGATGGCCATGGTCATGCAAGAGTTTATCGAGAAGACGTCCGGGATGGATTATCGCATCCTCGCCACCGACCTGTCGACCGACGTGTTGCAGGCCGCGCGGCGCGGCGTCTATCCGCGCGACATGATCCAGCCCGTGTCCCCCGAAATGCGTCGCAAATACGTGATGGTTTCGAAGGATGCCGCGCGCGGCGAGGTCCGTGTCCATCCGCGCCTGCGCGCGACGGTCGGCTTCGCGCGCATGAACCTCATGGACAGCGCCTACAAGGTGGGCGAACCCATGCACATGATCTTCTGCCGTAACGTGCTGATCTACTTCGACAAGCCGACCCAGGCCAAGGTGCTGACGCGCCTGTGCGACTGCCTGCTGCCCGGCGGCTTCCTGTATGTCGGGCATTCCGAAACGGTCACCGGCATTTCCCTGCCGGTGCGCCAGGTCGCCAACACGGTTTTCAAGAAGATCTGATGCCCATTCCGACCAAGAAGATCCGCGTTCTCATCATCGACGACTCCGCCAGCGTGCGCCAGGCGCTGACCCATGTGCTGGAGCAGGATCCGGAAATCGAGGTCATGGGGGCCGCCTCCGATCCGTTCATGGCGGCCAAGAAGATCCAGGAGGAAATGCCCGACGTCATCACGCTCGACGTGGAAATGCCGCGCATGGACGGCATTACCTTCCTGCGCAAGATCATGTCGCAGCGGCCCATCCCGGTGGTGATGTGCTCCTCGCTGACGGAAGAAGGCTCCGAGACGCTGATGCAGGCGCTGGAAGCCGGCGCCGTCGATATCATCCTCAAACCGAAGATCGGCGCTGCCGACCACCTCGCGGAATCCGGCGCGCGTATCCGCCAGGCGGTGAAAGGTGCGGCCGTCGCCCGTCTCGGGGCCGTTCGCCGCGCGATGGCTGCCGCCAGCGCCACCGCCAACGTGACCACGAAACTGACCGCCGATGCCGTTCTGCCGCCGCCCTCCGGCCGCGCCATGGCAAAGACCACCGAGATGGTAGCATGCATCGGCGCCTCCACCGGCGGTACGGAGGCGTTGCGCGTCATGCTGGAACAGCTTCCGGCCAATTCGCCGGGTATGGTCATCGTCCAGCACATGCCGGAAAAATTCACCGCCGCCTTTGCCAAGCGCCTCAACTCGCTGTGCGAGGTCGAGGTCAAGGAAGCGGTTCACGGCGATCCCGTGCTGCGCGGCCATGTGCTGATCGCCCCCGGCGACCGGCACATGATGCTGGAGCGTCAGGGCGCGCGCTACCATGTGGCCGTGCGCGAGGGGCCGCTTGTTTCCCGCCACCGCCCGTCCGTCGACGTGCTGTTCCGCTCCGCCGCGCGCGCGGCCGGCGCCAATGCCATGGGCGTCATCATGACGGGCATGGGGGACGACGGCGCACGCGGCATGGCCGAGATGCACCAGGCCGGCGCCTATACCGTGGCACAGGACGAAGCCTCCTCCGTCGTATTCGGCATGCCGAAGGAAGCGATCGCGCATGGCGGTGTCGACAAGATCGTGTCGCTCGACCAGATCGCGCGTGAAATTCTCGCTGCCGACCGGCGGCATTGAGAAAAATACACCAACGATTAACCATAGTTGGCGAGGATGACGACGCACCATGCAAGGTGCCCCAGGCGAGCAATGATCGGCTCGAGAACCATTCCGGGGGACCTCATGCCCGTCATCACCTTCGCCAACACCAAGGGCGGCGCCGGCAAGACCACCGCCGTCCTGCTGCTCGCCACCGAACTTGCCCGCATGGGCTACCGCGTCTCCGTGCTCGACGCCGATCCGCAGCACTGGATCACCCGCTGGTACGAGACCTCCGAGGGCCTGCTGGGCAAACGCCTGAACGTCGTTCCCTATGTCACGATGAACTCCATCGACCGCCAGCTCGCCGAAGAGAAAGCGTGTGCCGATTTCGTGCTGATCGACCTGCCCGGCTCGCGCAGCTCCCTGCTTGCCAAGGCCGTCGGCCATGCTGATTACGTGCTGATCCCCGTTCAGGGCTCGGCCATGGATGCCCAGGGCGGCGCCAATGTCATCGAGCTTCTGCAGTATCTGGAAGACAAGGCGAACATCCGCATCCGCCATTCCGTCGTGCTGACCCGCGTCAACGCCATGGTGACGACGCGCGCGATGAACGCGGTGAAGGACCTGCTGGCGGCGCGCCGCGTGCACCTGCTTCCGACAGTCATCGGCGAGCGCGCGGCCTTCCGCGATATCTTCGGCTGCGGCGGCACGCTCTATTCGATGGATCCGCGACGCGTCAGCAATCTCGACAAGGCGCAGGAAAACGCCCACGCCATGGCGATCGACGTGCTGCGGCAGATGGCGATCCCCGCCACGGCAAGCGCGACCGTGCTGCGCAAGGTGGCTTAAATCCCCCTCATCATGCCGCGACACCGGACGCGGCATTGTCGGTCATTGAAAGGCGCCGCCAGAGCGGCGTCATCGCAGCCGCGATATCCGCATAGAGCGCATAGCGGCGGCTGTAGTGTGCTGCCATCGCGGCATTCGGCCGGTAGTGCCGTTCACTGCGCACCATCGCATTCGCGCCCTCGGTAAAATCGGCAAAGAGACCGACACCCGTGCCGGCGGCAATCGCCGCACCGAGCGCACCGGTCTCGCGCGACACCGCGACGGACACCGGTACGCTGAGCACATCCGCGAAGATTTGCGGCCAGAGCATGCTGCGCGACCCGCCGCCGGACAGCACCGCCTCCTCGAAGCGCGCTCCGGCCTTGCGGATGGTCTCGATGTGCTGGCGGTGGCCGAAGGCGACGCCTTCCAGCAGCGCCCGGATCAGATGGCCCTTTGTGTGCCAGCCCGCCATACCGTAGAAACCCGCCCGCGCATGGCCGTCCTGCTGGGCGCCGTAGAGATAGGGATGGTAGAGCGGATCGTCGGCGGCCGGTGTGACGGCGGCGGCAAGCGCACAGCAGGCATCGAAGGGCGAGACGCTTTCGTCATGCGCGCCTTCGAAGAACTCCCGCACCAGCCACTCCAGATTGGCCGCCGAGGTCGCGCTGTTTTCCATGGCCATGTAGCGCGTGCCGTCGAAGGTCGACGACATGAAGACGGGACCGTCCAGATCCGGCCCGTCGATCACGACCTGATTGATGCTCCATGTGCCGGCAATGACCGAGGCGCTGCCGGTGCGCGAGACGCCGGAACCGAGCGCCGAGGCGACGACGTCGAAGAGCCCGCCGACGACGGGCGTGCCCACCGCAAGACCCGTTTCCAGCGCAACGGCCTGCGTGACCGTCCCGGCGATGTCGGCGCTTTCGATCAGCGGCGGCAGGAGGTCCATGCAGTCGGCGAGGCCATAGGCCTCCATCAGCGTCCTGTCATAGCGGCGGGCGGCAAGATCGAGCAGGCCGGCGCCGGACATGTCCGACATCTCGCTGATCCGCTTTCCCGTGAGGCGGTTGACGACGAAATCCTTGGCGAAGAACACCGTGCCGATGCGCTGGAAAAGCGCGGGCTCCGAGCGCTTCAGCCAGGCAAGAAGGGTGGGTGTCTGGGCAGGCCAGGGACGCTGGCGCCCGATCGGATAGGTCCGGTCGCCGACGCCTTGTGACGCCCATTCCTCGACAAGGCCGGTGGCGCGCGTATCGATCGACTGGATGCCGATGAGCGGCTCGCCATCGCGGTCGAGCGCATAGAGCCCGTTGCCGTGGCCCGCACAGCCGATGGCCGCGATGTCGCTCGCAACGATGCCCGCCTTCTCCAGGCAGGTGGCGATCACGCGCTTCGCATTCTCCCAGAATTCGCCGAGATCGCGCTCGACATGGCCGGGCCGCGGCATGCGGCTCTTGCCCTCCTGCCCCGCATGGGAGAGTTCGCGCCCTTCGAGATCGAAGATCACCGCCTTGATGATGGTATTGCCCGCGTCGAGCCCCAACAGATATTTCGGCATCCTGAACCCCTCCCAAGGTTCGCTTTCTTTCGCGGCGCCGGGAACGCGCTGGCGTCCCCGGTGCATGCTTCACATCAGCCCTGCTGATAGAGCGAATAGGCCTCCTCGCCGCTCGCATCCGCATGGATGATCGCCATCAGGCCGCGCACGACGGCGCTCGGATTGGCATGCTGGTAGATGTTGCGCCCGTAGACCATGCCCATTGCGCCCTGCCGCATCAAGGCGGCAGATTTCGCAAAGACGGCCGAGAGGTCTTCCTTGCCGCCGCCGCGCACCAGCACCGGGCAGCGCGCCGCCTCGACGACGCGGTGGAAATCCTCGGCATTGCTTGTGGGATCGGCCTTGATGATATCCGCGCCCATTTCCCTGGCAAGGCGGGTCAGCGTGACGATCTTGTCTGCATCGCCATCCACCATGTAGCCGCCACGCTCCGTGACGGGCTGCATGACCAAAGGCTCGATCATCAGCGGCATGCCGTATTTCTCGCAGTCGGCACGCACACGCGCAATGTTCTGCACGCATTGGCGGAAAAGATCGGGCTCGTCCGGCAGCATGAAAAGGTTGACCACCACGCAGGCGGCATCCATCTCGAGCGCGCCGATCAACGGCTCCGCCTCGTTCTGGAGCACGGCCCACATATCGCGGTGGCGGATGCGGTTATACGGATTGCCCATATCGACGCGCATGACGAGCGCCGGCTTGTCCTTGCCCGGCAAAGCCTGCAATAGGTCCGCCTGGCCGTAATTCATCTGAATGGCGTCAGGCTTCGCATCGACGAGCGCCTTTACGACGACTGGCATGTTCTCCAGCCCGTCCAGAAAGGACGGTTCGTTGCACACGCCGTGATCGATAGCGACGTCCAGGCAACGGCCGTTGCCGAACAGCCGGTTCATCCTGACCTTGCGGTTGTCTCTCATCGTTTACTCCTTTGTTCGTTCCTTGCGGACAGGGTTTCCTCCGCGACGCCATGGCGCTCGCGCATGAGGGTGAGAAAGCGGTCACGCTCCGCCGCGGTGCGCTCAGCGCTCCAGCCCTTTTCGCCGGCCAGCACGTCCAGCGTCGCATCGACCATTGCAAGCGACACTTCGCCGGAGATGGCGAGCGTCGTGCGGCGCAAAAGCAGGTCGTCGAGATGTTCGACGGCCTCGCCCCTGACGAGGTAGAGGACTTCCCGCACGCTGTATCCTTCGTGCGGCAGCGGCCGGTCGGCTTCGGCCGCGATGAAGCGGGCGACATCCTCGGCTTCCGTGCCGTAGCGCGCGAAAAGCGTTTCGACGCGCGAGACGGGGACGCCTGTCGATGCCGAAACACGGCTGATCCAGCTGCCGCGATCCCCGGGGAAGCCGCGCCCGCCGCCAATGGCGCGCTCACCCGTGGCAACGCGGCGCGCATGCCCCAGCCGGGCGAGCGCCATGTCGGCGGCGAGCTCCCCGAAGGAGCGGAAGGTCGTCCACTTGCCGCCGATCATGCACAGCACCGGCGGGCCACCATCCTTGCCCTCCAGCACCGTACAGAAATGATCGCGCGGGATGCGGCCGGTGAAACTGTCCTTGCTGGCAGGCAGGGGGCGCACGCCGGCAAACTGGAAGACGATCTCCTCCGGCCGGATGGTGACACCGGGCAGCACGAAGGCGAGCGATTGCAGGATATAGTCCCGCTCATCCGCCTCGCACCGCACCGTGCCGGGATCGTCGACACGGATATCCGTCGAGCCGACCAGCACCTTGCCGAGATAGGGAAACAGGATGCAGATGCGCCCGTCCTCATTCTCGTAATAGACCATGTGGCCATCGAGCATGTCGCGCAGCGCCGGATTGTCGACGATGAGATGCGAGCCCTTTGTGCCACCCATCAGCGGCGCCGGCGTATCGGCATCGGCAAACAGCGTGCGGTTGGCAATATCGATCCAGCCGCCGGTGGCATTGATGATCAGCCGCGGCACGATCGGCAGTGTGTCGCCGGTCACGCCGTCGCGCAGCAGGTAGGTCCCCTCGCCGGCCTGCTCAGTTGTCGCATAGTTGAGTGCTCTGGCGTTCGGCCCGGCAGACAACGCATCCTGCAAAAGCTCGATGCCGATGCGTTCGGGATGGCTGACCCAAGCGTCGTAATAGGTCGCCGAATTGCGGATCGACGGATTGAGCGACGGCCACTTGGCAATCGTCGCCTTGCGGCTGCGAAACTGATGCTTGGGCATCAGCGCACGCTTGCGCGTCAGGAAATCGTAGATGCCGAGACCGGTCTTGATGGCAATGGCGCCACGCCGGCTGGGGCGGCGCGTCAGGCCCAGAAAGCGCACGAGGCCGTTGGCAAGCCCCGAGAAGGTATCGAAGATCGGCACGGTCGTCGGCAGCGGCGCGACGTAATGCGGCGCATTGCGCAGCAGCCTGTCGCGCTCCATGAGCGATTCCTTGACGAGGCTGAATTCGCCGTTTTCGAGATAGCGCAGCCCGCCATGAACCATACGCGAGAGCGCCGCACTCGCGCCGGAGCAATAGTCCGCCTTCTCGACGAGCAGCACATTGACGCCTTGCAACGCCAGCTCACGGAAAACGCTGAGCCCGTTGATGCCGCCGCCGAGGACGCACACGTCCACCTTCGGGCTTTGGCGAAGCCCGTCCAAAATCTCGTTCCGGTTCATGATGGCAGTCCGTTATCCGTCCATATTGGCCAGTTTCGCCACTATGGCATTGTTGATGACCGCGAGGTCTTCCTGCGAGAGCCGGAGCGTGCCGGCCCGTGCATTGTCGAGCGCCTGGGTGGGGTTTCTCGCCCCACACAGCGCAAAGGTCACGCCGGGCTGCGCCAGTGTCCAGGCAATCACGACCTGCGCGATGCTGGCATCATGCCGCTCGGCCACGGCGCCGATCGCCTGCGCGAAATCCTTGGCTTTCTGCCGGTTGGCGACGGAAAAGCGCGGATTGTCCTTGCGCTGGTCGTCACCCGCAAAGACGCGGTCCGGGCCGATGGCGCCGGAGAGCAGGCCAAGCGCCAGCGAGGAATAGCTGAGCGTTGCCACACCGTTCGGAACCGTGAGCGGCAGCAGGTCCGCCTCGATCTCGCGATCGATCATGCTGAACCGCTCCTGGATCGCGTCGAGCGCGCCGGTCGCGATGTATTGCTCCAGTTCGGCGCGGTTGACGTTGCTGGCGCCGATGGCGCGGATCTTGCCGGCCTTCTTCAGTGCCTCCAGTGCCGCGACGGTCTCCGCGACGGGTGTTGTCGGGTCCTGCCAGTGGGTGATGTAGAGATCGATGTAATCGGTGCCGAGCCGGCGCAGGCTCTGCTCGACCTCATGGATGATTGCGTCCCGGCCGAGATAGCGGTGGACCGGCTTTCCGTCCTGATCAAAGAAGTGCCTGCCCTTCTGCGTATGCCAGACCAGGCCACACTTCGTCGCAATGACCGCCTTGTCACGCCGGCCGGCAATGGCCTTGCCGACAATCTCTTCGGAACGGCCGAGCCCATAGGCCGGCGCGGTGTCGATGAGGCTCACGCCCGCATCGAGCGACGCCTGGATGGCGGCGATGGATTGCGCCTCGTCGGTGCCGCCCCACATCCAGCCGCCGATGGCCCAGGTGCCGAGGCCGACGGCAGAGGCCTTGACGCCGGAGCGCCCGATATCGCGGATCAACTGTTCGCAGCTCATGCGGAAAGTCCTTCTTCGGAGGCCAATTCGAGGATGCGCGCGCCGGTCGCCTCGTCTGTGACGAGTGTGTCCAGGTGATTGCCGCGCAGCACACTCAGAATGGAGCTTGCCTTGTTGAGGCCGCTCGCCACGCCGATCTTCGTCGGGATCGAGGAGAATTCCGCGAGCGTCAGCGAAACGAGGGAACGGTTGAGCGAGTAGTCGCATACCTGCCCGTCACCATCCAGGAGATGGGCGAGCAGTTCCGCGCTCGCACCGGAATGCTCGATGGCGCTGCGGTCCGCGCTCGGCGAGGGGTGCAGGTCATAGTAGGTCGAATCCGAACTCAGGATCGAGCCGATGCCGACCACCGCGACGGTCGCCTCGCGAGCCCGTTGGAAGACATCGGCCACCGAACGCATGTTCATGAGCATCGCCCGCTGGGCGGCATCGTCTGCAAACAGCGGCGCATGGATCTGCCAGGAGCGGCCGCCCAGGCGCTCGGCCATCAGCGTCGAGACGTGGTTGACGTCGGTATAGTGCTTGCCCTGCACGCAGCCCGTGGCGGGAATGACCTCGACATCGAAACGGTGCGGCGCCTGAAGGCCGGCGACCACGGCGCTCACACCCTTGCCGCCGGTGATGCAGATCGTGTCGCCATCGCCGATCTCCTCCAACAGCAGCCGGGCGGCCGCCTCGCCGACGGCGAGAAGCGCGGTCTGCGGATTGTCGGAAACCGTGGGCACCACCACGGCGCGGCTGATGCCGCCGAGCGCGAGAAGCCGTTCCTCCAGGTCGACCAGCGGCTCGACCGGCGACTTGATCTTGATCTCGACGAGGCCGAGCTGGCGGCCGCGTTTGATCAGCCGGTTGACGGTGGCATGCGAGATGCCGAGCTGGTCGGCGATCTGCGCCTGCGTCAGGCCCTCCAGAAAATGCAGCACGAGCGCCTGGTGCATCTGACGGGCGATGACGATTTCTTCGCGTGGCGCCGTTGCCCGGGGTTTCAGCGATGGTTTCAGTCTGGCGATCGGCATGTCAGGCGGCCTTCCGCTTGTGCAGGAAATGATCGATCGAAACGGCCGCGAGAAGAATGCAACCCTTGATCATATCCTGCCAGTAAACCGAAACGTTCAGAAGGATCAACGACGAGGTGACGAGCGACAGCAGCGCGATGCCGAGGATGGCGCCTAGAATGGTGCCCGAGCCGCCGTTGAGCGAGGCCCCGCCGATGACGGCCGCCGCGATGATGTTCAGTTCCATGCCGACGCCGAATGTGGGCGTGGCGGCGCCGAAGCGGGACATGTAGATCACGCCTGCAACGCCTGCGAGCGTCGAGCACAGCACCGTGACCCAGAACTTCACCTGATTGGTCTTGATTCCCGAATAGAGCGCGGCCTTTTCGTTGCTGCCCGTGTAGAACACCTTGCGGAAGGCGGTGGCCCGACGAAGCAGGAAGTCGAACAAGACGACGACCGCGACAAAGATCAGGATGACATAGGGCACACCGTAGAAGGTGCCCTGCCCGACCTGCTTGAAGGACGCCGGCAGCGTGAAGAGCGACAGCGGCGTGCCCTTGGTGATGATGAGGCAGAGCCCGCGCACGATCACCATCGCCGCCAGCGACGTGATGAAATGGTTGAGGCCGACAACGGTCACGAAGAAGCCCATGGCGCCGCCGATCGCCGCACTCGCGAGAATACCGATAAGCGAAGCCGACCAGGGATCGAGCCCGGCGAGGAAGAGCGAACCCGACAGCACCATGGCAAAGCAGACGACGGAGCCGACCGCAAGATCGATGCCGCCGACGATGAGCAGGATCGTCATGCCGACGACGACGATGCCATCGACAGAGAAACTCATCAGCATGGCGCGAAAGTTGCCGAGCGTCAGGAAGTGCGGTGACGCGAAGGTCATGGCGATGCTGAGCGCGAGAATGATGGCGATCAGCCCGGCCTCACGCATGGTGCCGACGCGTTTGAAAGACGATGTCCTCGGCGACGGTGCCGTCATCGTATCGATTGCCATGGTCTTCTCTCCCGCTTCCTTTTTATGCGGCATGGTGTGCCGCCTGTTCGTTGCCGAGCCCGGAGGCAAGGCGGATGACGGCCTCTTCCGACATCGCGTCGGCGCCGAGTTCGCCTGCGATGCGTCCCTCCCGGACGACCAGCACGCGGTCGGAAAGGCCGAGCAGTTCGGGCATCTCCGAGGATATGACGATGATGCCGATGCCGGCCTGCGCCAATTCGCGCAGCAGGCGGTGGATTTCGGTCTTGGCGCCGACATCGATGCCGCGCGTCGGTTCGTCCATCAGGATGACCTTCGGCTTGACGGCCAGTTGCTTGGCGATCGCCACCTTCTGCTGGTTGCCGCCCGACAGCGACTTGACCGGTGCCTCGACCCCGCTCATGCGCACGGCAAGTTTCCTGGCAAAATCCTCCGCCAGCGCCGTTTCTGCGCGGCGCTTCAAAAGCCCGGCGCCGTTCGTGAGCGCCTTCAGTTCCAGCACGGAGACGTTCTGCGCGATGGACATTTCGAGGAAGACACCGGAGCCCTTGCGGTCTTCCGAGAGATAGACGATGCCTGCTTTCACGGCGTCGGAATAGGACTGGATCTTCTGCGGAACGCCATGCAACGAGACCGACCCGGCCGTGCGCGGGCGCAAACCGCAGATGCCCTCGGCGATCTCTGTCCGGCCCGACCCGATGAGGCCGCCGATGCCGAGGATTTCGCCTTCGCGCAGTTCGAAGCCGACGTCGTGGAAGCGCGTTGCGTCGGAGAGGCCTTCAACGGATAGAATGGTTTTGCCGACGGGTGCGCTTGCATCCCGCTTGTCGGGATACAGCTGCGTGATCTCGCGGCCCACCATGCGACGCACGACATCGTCAGGCGTGACGTCGGCGATGCGATCGGTACACACATAGCGCCCGTCGCGAAACACGGTCACGCGGTCGCAGAGCGAGAAGATCTCGGCCATGCGGTGGCTGATATAGATGATCGAGATGCCGTTCGCCTTGAGGTCCCGGATGATCGAGAACAGCTGCTGCGCCTCGGTTTCCGTCAGTGCCGCCGTCGGCTCGTCGAGAATCAGGACGCGGCAGTCGAGCGTCAGCGCCTTGGCGATCTCTACGAGCTGCTGGCTCGAAATCGGCAGGTCGGCGACCTTGCGACGGACATCGATGGCGGCGAGGCGGTTCATCAAGGCCTGTGCATCGCGTTCCAGCGCCCGGTAATTCATGAAGGGCGACCGGCGGCGGTTTGTGGCCGCCATGAACATGTTCTCGGCGACCGTCGCGTCCGGGCAGAGCGCGATCTCCTGATGCACCAGGCCGATGCCGAGCGATTGGGCGGCGGCGGGAGACGCGATGCGCACCGGCGCGCCGTCGACGCGGATCTCGCCGGATGTCGGCTGCAGGACGCCGGCGATGATGTTCATCAGCGTCGACTTGCCTGCGCCGTTTTCGCCGCAGAGCGCATGGACCTCGCCGCGCTCCAACGTGAAGTTGACATCCGTCAACGCCTTCACCGCACCGAAATGCTTGGTTACCCCATGAATGGTGAGCACCGGCTCCGCCATCATCGTCCTCCCTCGTCCCTGGAGAGCCACCCGCACCGAAGCGCGGGCGGCTTCGTCTTGGGAGATTACTCCTCGATGCCCTTGGTGCCGCGGCGCTTCAGGTACTTGTCCCAGTAAAAATCGTCGGCGTTTTCGGCTGTCACAACGGACAGGCCGTTATCGACGACCGGGATGCTCATCGGGTTGAAGCCCGCGCGCTTGGCGTCGTTCATCGGATCGATCAGTTCGGGATGCTTGGCAAGCCACAGCAGCATGAAGCCCATATAGCCCTGCATGCCCTGGTTCGGGTTGATCGAGCCGAAGACCTCACCGGCCTTGATCATGTCGAGGATGTTGGCGTTGACGTCCGCGCACATGACGAGAACCTTGCCGCCCGCTTCCTTCGCCGCCTGTGCCGCGCCTATGGCCGAGCTTGCCTCCGGCATGAAGACGGCGCCGAGATCGGGATTGGCCTGGATGATGCTGGAAAGACCCTGATACGCCTTGGTCGGATCCTGGTTGGAGGCCGCGCGGCCGACAAGCTTCATATCCGGCCACTTCTCTTCCATGCGGGCGATGAAGGCCGCGATGCGCTTGTCGTGGTTGTCCTGGCCGGGATTTTCCAGAACCGCATACTCGCCCTTGCCGCCCATCTTCTCGGCAATCGCGTCCGCAGCATAGGTGCCTTCGCGCGTGTTGTCAGAGGTGATGAAGGAAACGCGCTTCGACAGCGGCGAGTCGGCGGCGAAGGTCACCACGGCCGTGCCCTGTTCGATGGCGCGGTTGATCGGCTCGATGAACGGATCCGAATTCATCGGATGCACGAGAATGCCGGCCGGGTTCTGCGCCAGCGCCTGGTCGAAGGTGGCGATCTGCTTGTTGACGTCATATTCCGGTGTGCCGGTATATTCGGTCTCGCAGCCCATCTGCTGGCCGGCCTGCTTGAACATCTCATAGACCGGGAACCAGTATTCGACGCCGGATACCATGACGTTCATGACGTATTTCTCGCCCGGCTTGCAGCGGAACGGGCTTTCCGTCTCGGCAGCGGCCGCACCGGCAAAAAGCGTCGTCGCAAGAACCGCCATGGCGGTCGTCGTGAAAAAAGTGCGCACGTTTCCTCCTTGAGGCCGAAGCCCCTCCCAAATAACCCCAAGGCGCAGCAACCGCGCCGATGTTTGCATGAAGACCGGAATTCCTCCTCGAAATCCGATGGAGGGCAGCTAACGGCAAGCTCGAAGCGTTGTCAATATAATTCACGCCAAGAAATATATTTCACGCAAGCCGTCGAAAACGACCCCCCTTCTCTCGCGTGTATCCGTGCGCTATCTGCAAACGCAAAAAGCCCCGGTTCTCACCGGGGCTCCTGTTTGTGCTTGATGACGCAGGCTAGAACAGGGCTGCGGTGTTCTTGACCGTAACCCAGATGCCCCAGAGCAGCGGCAGGCCGACAATGGCCCAGGCGACGGCCGCCTTGGCGTCGAAGCCGCCGGTGCCGATGCCGAACGAGCCGGTCGGACCGGCATTCGCCGCCGCGGTCTTGGCCTGCAGGGAAGCGACCTCCTCGTCCGACATGAACCATTTGTCGGAAAGCGGCCGAACCAGCGCATTGGCGATCAAGCCCACGGCCAGCATGCCCGCGAGGATATACATCGTTCCGCTGTAGAGGGCCGGGCCAGGCTCCACGCCCGCGGAGATCTGCGCCTCGCGGATATAATTGACCACGACGGGGCCGACGATGCCGGCGGTTGCCCATGCGGTCAGGAGCCGGCCATGTATGGCGCCCACGAACTGCGTGCCGAAGATGTCGGCAAGATAGGCCGGCACGGTGGCGAAGCCGCCGCCATACATCGACAGGATGATGGCGAAGGCGCAGACGAAGAGGACCTTGCTGCCCATGTCGGCGAAGGTCGGCGCCAGCGCATAAAGCACGATGCCGAGGATGAAGAACGTATAATAGGTGTTCTTGCGGCCGATCTTGTCGGACAGCGACGCCCAGAAGAAGCGCCCGCCGATGTTGAACAGCGACAGGAAGCCGGTGAAGCCCGCCGCGATTGCGGCAATGGCAGCCTTCTGTTCGAGGCTGAGATCACCGAAGGAAAGCTCGGGCTGACCGATGAGACGGCCGCCGAAGATTTCCTGCAGCATGGGCGAGGCCATGCCGATGACACCGATGCCCGCGGACACGTTCATGCACAGCACGATCCAGATCATCCAGAACTGCATGGTCTTGTGCGCATCGCGCAGGTGGACATGCTTGGTGGTGATCATGGTGGTCTTGGAAGCCGGCGGCGTCCAGCCCTCCGGACGCCAGCCGGCCGGCGGGATACGGTAGCCGAAGGCGCCGCCCATCATGAAGCAAAAGTAGATCGCGGCCATGACCAGGAAGGTCTGCCACACGCCCGGGCTCACATCCGTCTTGAAGACGTTCATCAGGATGTTGGCGAGCGGCGCGCCGATCATGGCGCCGCCGCCGAAGCCCATGATGGCCATGCCGGTGGCCATGCCGCGACGGTCGGGGAACCACTTGATCAGCGTGGACACCGGGGAAATGTAGCCGAGACCGAGACCGATGCCGCCGATGAAGCCGGCGCCCAGCCACATCAGCCACAGCTGGTGGGTCATGACGCCGAACGCTGCGACGACCATGCCACCGCACCAGCAGCAGGCCGAGACGAAACCGGCCTTGCGCGGGCCGACCCGCTCCAGCCAGCCGCCCCAGATCGCGGCCGAACAGCCGAGCAGCACGAAGAACAGGGTGTAGATCCAGCCGAGATCGGCGACGCGCCAGTTGCAGCTTGTGGTGAACAGCGCGGACAGAAGGTTCATGTCGGCGCAGGCCGGATCGGGATCGCCGGCAATGGCCTTGGACAACGGCAGCCAGAACACGCTGAAGCCGTAGGCCATGCCGATGCACAGATGGATGGCGAGAGCAGCCGGCGGAACCAGCCAGCGGTTGAAGCCGGGTTTCGCGATGATGCGCTCCCGGTCGAGGATGCCGGCGCCATTGCCGCCGGCATAGGTCTCGGTCGATGCAGTCATTGTGTCTCCTCCGCAACGCACCCCTCGGATGCGAAGATTTCGTGGCGGGAGGTGGCTGAATGTCCTTCCGGCGTCCACGGCCGCACCCTCTTGCGAACGCAGGCCACCGGCCCTCCCGCACGCACCTGTGCAAGCGCCATGCCAGAGAAGACTTCCTTTTATATCAACCTGTTAAGAAAGAGATTCCCTGGAAATCAGACAAATTGTCCTAAAGGCCGGACAAAGTGTCCGGTCACTCCGCCTCCGGCAGCCAGACCGTGAAGGTCGCGCCCTCACCCGGCCGGCTGGCCAGCGAAATACTGCCGCCCTGACGGCGCACCAGCGTCTGGCTGATCGACAGGCCGAGCCCGGTGCCTTCCTGCCGCTTGGTCGTGAAGAACGGATCGAAGATCTTGGCGGCGAGCTCCGGGTCCATGCCGACGCCCGTATCGCTGACGACGATCTCCACGCCGGGGCGACCCTCGCGGTCGCTGTCATGCGTCTTGATCGTCAGGCGCCCGCCATCCGGCATGGCATGGATGGCGTTGACCACGAGATTGACGACCACCTGCTGAAGCTCGGTGCGGTTCATCAGCACCTGCCGGGCGGCCGTGTTGTCGAGCGTCACGGATATATCGGCCCTCGCAAGCAGGTGCTGGACAAGCGGCAGGCAATCGGCCACGGCAAGTCCGGGCGCATGCCGGTCGATGATGCCCGCGAATTCCTCAGGCTTGGCGAATTGCAGGAGCTTGGTGACAATCTGGCTGATGCGTTGGATCTGCTCGTCGAGCAGCTGGAACTCGACCTTGGCCAATTCCGCCCGGTCTCCAACCACGGAGCGCACGACCTCGAGATTGCCCTGCATGACGGCAATCGGGTTGTTGATCTCATGCGCCACGCCGGCGGTGATCTCGCCGATGGCGGCGAGCTTTTCGGACAGGATGAGCTGCTTGGTCGTGGCCTCCAGCTTGCGGTTGGCAAGCTGGAGTTCGCGCGTTCGCTCGTCGACACGCGCGTTCAGCTCTTCGTTCCAGCCGCGCAGTTGCTGGTCGTTGCGCTCGAGCTGGTCGAGCAGCGCGTCGAGATGCACGGCGACCCTGCCGATCTCGTCCTGACTGTCCACCGAACCGGTGCGCGCGCCGAGATCGCCGCTTTCCACCCGCGCGATGGTCGCATCGACGCGCTCCAGCGGCTTGAAGATTCCGCGCGCCCAGCGCAGGAAGATCGGTACGCTGGCGGCGGCAATCGCGAAGAAGGCTGCCACGATGGTCAGGACCGTCTGGTACTTCGCCGCCGTAAAGGGCGCCTCCAGGAAGCCGACATAGAGCATGCCGACCCGCTTGCCGTAACTGTCGACGATCGGTTCGTAAGCGGAGATATACCAGTCGTTGACGACAAAGGCGCTGTCGAGCCACGTGCGCCCCTCGTCCAGCACGGCGGCGCGCACGGCGGAGGAAACGCGCGTGCCGAGCGCACGCCGTCCCTCGAACAGCCGGACATTGGTGCTCACGCGCACATCGTCGAGGAAGAGCGTCGCCGTGCCCTGGCTACCCTCGGGCAGGCTCGCCTCGCGATAGACGAGGTCGTTGATCGTGTCGATGAAGACGAGGTTCTGATTGAGCAGGATGCCGCCGACGAGAACCGCGCCACGCCCGCCGCCGAGCGTCACGGGGCTCGCGCTCTGCACGACCATGCCGCGCGTTTCCTCCTGCCGCTCGGTCGGCACGGCATTGGGCGTGGGCACGAGCGGCAGACGCGCGCGGGCAGCGAGATCCGATGATAGCCGCTCGAGATCGGCATTCTCGAAGATGTCGATGCCGGTGGCTGATTTGCCCGCGATCGCATCCTGGATCACCGGCCAGTCCGTGCGCAGCCGATCCGCCGTCTCTGTGATGACGGAGGCGACGAGCCGGCCATCGGGCTCCATGACATAGAGGAAATCGAGTTCGAGCCGCGCCCGTGCATCGTCGAGCAGCGCCTTGAGTGCGGCGGGATCGTCTGCGGCGTCGCGAAAGCGGGCCGAGCCGCCAAGGGCGGTGACATGTTCACCGGTGTTGTCGAGGATATGGGCGAGATACTGGTGCGCGATGGTCAGGTCGCCATTGACCTTGGAGATCAGCGTCGCGTCGAATTTCTCGTTCCAGCGATAGACCGTCACGCCGAGCAGGAGCGGCAGGATGACCAGCATCGGCAGGAGCGCGATGGCGAGCAGCCGGTAGCGGACGGAGCGCGCGGGCCGCACGACCCCGGCGGGCTCGACCTCAGCCATCCCAGGCCGCCAGCTTGCGCTCGATGGTCTTGCGCGAAATGCCGAGCTGCCGTGCGGCTTCGTCCCTCTGGCCGTTGCAGGCGGCGAGCACCGAAAGGATATGGCGCCGCTCGACATCGGCAAGCGATCCGCCACCGCCGGCCGCGGGGGACGTGACGGCAGAACCGAAACCCTCCGGGAAACGGCCGAGGATCAGCGTGCGCTCGATAAGGTTGCGCAACTCGCGCACATTGCCCGGCCAATCGTAGCTCGAAAGCGCCCGGCGCGCCGCATCGTCAATGGGCACGGCCGGCATGGCGAGCTGCGCCGACAGCTTGTTCATGAAGAGCGCGGCAAGCTCCACGGCATCGCCGTCCCGCTCCTTGAGCGGCGGCAGATGGATCTGCATGACATTGATGCGGAAGAACAGATCGGCGCGAAAGCGGCCGGCCTGCACCTCCTTTTCGAGCTCCGCGTTGGTGGCGAAAACGAACCGCAGGTCGACCGGCACCTCGCGCTCGGAGCCCACGGGCCGCACCTTGCGGTCCTCCAGAACCCGCAGCAGCTTGCTCTGCGTGGCCATCGGCATTTCGCTGATCTCATCAAGGAAGAGCGTGCCGCCCTGCGCATGCAGAAACAGACCTTCGCGTGCCCGCTCGGCACCGGTAAAGGCGCCCTTCAGATGGCCGAAGAGCTCGCTTTCGATCATGTCAGGCGGGATTGCGCCGCAGTTGACGGGGACGAAGGGCTTTAGCGCCCGGTCAGAGAGCGTGTGCAACGAGCGTGCGGCCACCTCCTTGCCCGTGCCCGACTGCCCGGTGAGCAGCACCGTGGTCGGCAGCGGCGCGACGCGCGCAATGGCATCGCGCACGCGGGCAATCGCCGAGGACTGCCCGATGAGCCGGTCGCGCAGCAGAATGTGGTCGGACGCCGCCTTCAGCTCGTAGCGCAACACATAGTTCTCGCGCTGCAGGCGGATACGGTCCAGGCAGCGGGCGACAGCGTTGAGCAACTGGTTGGAGCGAAACGGCTTGAGGATGAAATCGACTGCGCCGGCCCGCAGCGCCTGGATGGCCGTCTCGAGGTCGGCATAGGCCGTCATCAGGATGGCATCGGCAAAAAAACCGATGGCGCGCTGTTCGGCAAGCCACTCCACGCCGTTCTTGCGGGGCATGATATTGTCGAGGATCACCACGTCGAAATGGTGCTGATCGAGCTTCACCGACGCCTCTTCCGTATCCGCCGCCAGCTCCAGCCGCGCGCAGCGAGGCCCCAGCGTCCGCATCAGGAAGTTGCGCATGCCGGGCTCGTCGTCGACCACCAGGATCGAGGCCTGCGCCAGCCAGGGGCCGAATTCCGGATCGACGGACGTGTCGCGCGGCGCGCGCGCGGCTTCACTCGACACCTGGTTCCCTCCCGGCGGTCATTCGCATCACGCCGCCACCATAAGAAGCCGCGGCCACAAGCACAAGGCAGCCGGGCTCCTGCTCGCATGGCCAATCACGTCCTTTTATTGTGCGGGACGGCGGCCTGGAGCGCAGGAGGAAGAGAAACGGGCTTGTGCGTTTTCCTGTCCTAACGGAGGATGGGGACGACGATCACTTCGCGAGCTGCCACGCAAGCGCGGCGGCAAGGATCGCCGGAACGATGAAAACCACCGCAAGGATCGGCAGCTCCTGCGCGACGGTGTAGCCCGCCTTCGTGACGCCCACCCACATGTTGGTGATCGCGACCACCAGCCAGACCGGGATGAACAGGCGGGCGCCCGCGGCAATGCCGGCGACATCCGCGCCCCACAGCTTTCCAAACAGCGCAAAAACGCCAAGCAGGATCACCCCGCCGGCGATGACAAGAAGCATGTGCATGGGACGTCTCCCGTTGAGATTAAAAAGACCACCGGCGGGACGGACCGCCGGTGGCCATCCCGTCACTTGGTGGTGTAACCACCATTGACGAGGATGGTCTGGCCGGTCATCCACCAGCCCTCGGATACCATGAAACGGATGTAAGGCACGATATCCTCGATATCCGTGAGCCCGGTCTTGGAGAATTTCGACAGGGCCGCCGCCGTCTTGTGATAGGCAACGGCATCCTCGCCCTCGGCCGGGTAGAAGAAGGGCGTATCCATCGGGCCGGGGCCGATCGCCGTCACCGAGATGCCGCGCTCACCGAACTCCTTCGATGCGGCCCGCGTGAAATGCTCGACCGGAGCCTTCGTGCCGGCATAGCTCGCGTAAAACGGCGTGTAGGCGCCGAGAAGCGAGGTGACGAGCGTGCAGATCTTGCCGTTGTCATTCAGATGCTTGCCGGCTTCCTTGAGGAAGAAGAAAGCCGACTTGGCGTTGACCGCGCTCATGGCGTCATATTCGGCTTCGGTGATCTCGACGATCGGCTTCTTCAACACCTTGCCGACCGTGTTGATGGCGATATCGGGTTTGCCGACGGCGGCGACGGCATCGGCAAAGAGCGTCTCCATGGCGCCCGCCGAGGTGAGGTCGGCCTGGAAGGCGACCGCTTCGGCGCCGGCGGCCTTGACGGCGGCGACGGTCGCGTCCGCATCGGCCTTGCTGGCAGCGCTGTTGTAATGAATGGCGACGGCCCTGGCGCCGTGCTCGGCGAGGTCGCGGGCAATGAGGCCGCCGAGATTCTTCGCGCCACCGGCGATGATGACGGTTTTGCCCTTGATGCTGTGATCGGTCATGGGAGGTGATCTCCTTCTCTGGCACGGCCTTATGCCGCGCTTACACGATCAATCTACGGTCTAGGATTTCGGGATAAAGCGGCCTATCATGACATCACTTGTCAGAAATCAAGAACAATGATCGAGCGCGATGGACCGGATCGACCTGTTTCGCATCTTCTGCCGGGTGGTCGAGTGCTCCAGCTTCACCCGGGCCGCCGATACATTGGGCATGCCGCGATCATCGGTCTCGGCGGCAGTTCAGGAGCTCGAGACGCGCGTCTCGGCGCGCCTCCTGCAACGCACCACGCGGCGCGTCTCGCCCACGCAGGACGGTCTCGCCTTCTATGAGCGCTGCCAGCGGCTGATCTTCGATGTGGAGGAGGCCGAGAGCCTGTTCCGCCACGACGCCGCCCAGCCATCCGGCATGCTGCGCGTCGACGTTCCAGGCCGGATCGGCCGGCTGATCATTGCGCCTGCGCTGCCGGAGTTCCTAGAGCGCTATCCGAAGATCGATATCAGCCTCGGCGTCACCGACCGCGCGGTCAACCTTTACGAAGACAGCCTGGACTGCGTGCTGCGTGTGGGGCCGCTCAGCGATTCCGGCCTGATCGCCCGCCCCGTCGGCAAGCTGCCGCTGATCAACGTCGCAAGCCCTGCCTATCTGGCACGCCACGGCACGCCGCAAGCGCCGGGCGACCTCCCCGCGCATTGGGCCATCAGTTACGCCTCCCCGTCATCGGGCCGCGTCGAGGAGTGGGAATGGCTGGAGGACGGCACGTTGCGGACCCTCACCGTCCGGAGCCGCGTTACGGTCAACAGCGCGGAAGCCTATATCGCCTGTTGCCTTGCGGGGCTCGGCCTCATCCAGATTCCGGCCTACGACGTGCGCCGCCATATCGAGGCGGGCGAACTCGTCGAGGTCATGCCGGACCATCGCCCGCAGGCCATGCCGATGACCCTGCTCTACCCGCACCGGCAGTTCCTGTCGCAGCGCCTCCAGGTCTTCCTGGAATGGCTCGAAGCCCTGCTGAAGCAGCATCTTCTGCCGTGACAAGCGCGCCGCCATGGTGCGGCGGCACAACAGCAAACAGAATTTGTCGGCGGCGCGTTTTCCGCCTCAAAAAGCCACTTTTCTTTTTCTAGAGCGGGGCGTATGGCGCCACCTCGACGATGGCGGCAGTCGCAACGGTCCCCCGCCGGGCGATTCGAACGGTCCCGCGCCGCGCAGGCGCGCCACTGCCCGAACGCCAGTTCGCCGGACAAGGCACAAGCAGGATTTTAGAACATGAATGATGCAGGGCCCCTTTTGCGCGGCCTCACCCAGGGCGCTGTGGAAACCACGGTGAGCGGCCTCATGCCGCAAATCCTCTGCGGTCCCGATTTTCCCCATCCAGGCCATCCTGGCGAGCGGCTTTCCGGCGTCTTCGAGGGATTGGCGGCAACCTTCGGCGACTCGCCCGCCGTGCTCGATAACGGCAGGGTCTGGAGCTACCGGGAGATGGATGCGGAGGCGAACCGCCTCGCCCGCCTGCTCGCCGAACGCGGGGTCGCCCCCGGCGACCGCGTCGCGCTGTTGCTCGACCGTTCCGCCGAGACCTACATCACGATCCTCGCCGTGATGAAAGCGGGGGCCGCCTTCGTGCCGCTGGCGCCGGCCTTCCCGGATGAGCGCATGGCGCTGATCGTCGAGGATGCCGGGGTCCGCCTCGTCGTCACCGTCGCCGGCTATGCGCCGCGCGCCGCAACGCTTGCGGTGCCGCACGTCGTGGTTACCGCCGGCGGCGAGGAGACCGCCCGCTATCCCGCAACGCCGCAGGACGTCGACACCGCCGGCGACGACATCTGCTACATTCTCTATACGTCGGGCACGACGGGCCGGCCCAAGGGCGTGGCGGTGCGCCACCAGAGCATCTGCAACTTCGTGCGCGTGGCCGCGCATGCCTACGGCTATCGTCCGGGCGACCGTGTCTACCAGGGCATGACCATCGCCTTCGACTTCTCCACCGAGGAAATCTGGGTGCCGTTCGCCGCCGGCGCGACCGTGGTGCCCGCCCCCGGCCGCATGACGCTGGTGGGCGAGGAACTGGCGGACTTCCTGCGCGCCAACGCCATCACCTGCATGGCCTGCTCGCCGACGCTGCTCTCCTCCATCGAAAGCGACGTGCCGAGCCTGCGCGCCATCCTCGTCGGCGGCGAGGCCTGCCCGCACAATCTCGTCACGCGCTGGTCGAAGCCCGGCCGCCAGATCCTGAACACCTACGGCCCGACGGAGGCGACGGTCACGGCCACCATGGGCTACCTGTCGCCCGACCGCGCCGTCACCATCGGCGCGCCGCTGCCGACCTACTCCATCGTCATCCTCGATGCCGATGCGCCGCAGCTGACGGCGCCCGGCGAACTGGGCGAGATCGGCATTGCCGGCATCGGGGTCGCCGTCGGCTACCTCAACCGGCCGGACCTGACGGCGCAGAAATTCATTCCCGATTTTCTCGGCCTGCCGAATAATCCCTCGCAACGCATCTATCGCACCGGCGATCTCGGCCGCATCAACGCCGACGGCGAGGTCGAATACCACGGCCGTATCGACACCCAGGTGAAGATCCGCGGCTACCGTATCGAACTCGGCGAGATCGAGGCCGTGCTGCTCGACCAGCCGGGCATCGCCCAAGCCGCCGTCACCACATGGGAAATGGAACCCGGCCGCGTGGAACTCGTCGGCTACTACGCGCTGAAATCCGGCGCGGACGCCATCGTGCGCGCCGATCTGGCCAAGGCGCTGCGCCAGCGTCTGCCCGACTACATGGTGCCGTCGTTCCTGGAGGAGCTGCCGGCGCTGCCGATGACCGTGTCCGACAAGGTGGACACCCGCAAGCTTCCCAAGCCCTCCGGCCTCAGGCTCGGCGGCGAGCGCAAGGAAATCCTGCCGACCACGGACGATGAGCGCTTCATGACGGAGGCGCTGCGCGACGTCCTGAAGATGGACGATATCTATGTCGAGGATCATTTCTTCGATGATCTAGGCGCCAACTCCCTGCTGATGGCGCGCTTCTGCGCCAGGCTGCGCACGCGCAGGGAATGGGCCGGCACCTCGATGCGCGATATCTACATGCATCCGACGGTCGCCGGGCTCGCCCGCCACTTGCGCGGTCCGCAGGAAGAGGTGTCGCTCCCGGAGGAGCCGTGCCTGACGCACCGCGCCTCGAACCTCGCCTACTGGACCTGTGGTGCGGCCCAGCTCGCCTTCTACGGCCTCTACAGCTATTTCGGCTTCTGGATCCTGAATTCGGGCCTCAACTGGGTCTATGACATGCTGGACGACCCGGTTCAGCTCTATTTCCGATGCGCCGTGCTGTCGGCTGCCGTGTTCTTCGGCATGTCGGGCTTCGCCGTGGCGATGAAGTGGCTGCTGGTCGGGCGATGGAAGGCCGAGAGCTTTCCGATCTGGGGCCTGCGCTACTATCGGTTCTGGGTGGTCAAGACGCTGATCCGCACCGCGCCCGTCGTGCTGTTCCGCGGCAGTCCGCTCTACAGCCTCTATCTGCGCCTGCTCGGCGCGCGGCTCGGCCGCAGCACGACCGTCGAATGCCGGGCCGTGCCTGTCTGCACCGACCTCATTTCCATCGGCGAAAACGCAATCCTGCGCAAGGAATCGATGGTTCTCGGATACCGCGCCCAGTCCGGCTATATCCATACCGGTCCCATCACCATCGGCCGCGATGCCTTTGTGGGCGTCGGCTGCATGATCGACATCGACACCGCAATCGGCGACCGGGCGCAGCTCGGGCATGGCTCCTCGCTCCAGCGCGGCCAGCACATCCCCGACGACGCGCACTGGCATGGATCGCCGGCCGTTCCGACATCGGCGGACTATTGCGCGGTTCCCGTCGTCACGTTGTCGAAGACAAGGCGCTTCCTCTACGAGGCGGTTCAGCTGGTCACGCTGTTTGCCGTCGTGACACCCTTCCCGCTCTTGTTCCACAGCTACTGGCAGAATGTCAGCGACGACTATCAGGAATCCATCGGCATCGTCGCCATCGGCACGACGGTGACGCTCTTCATCCTCATCGCCGCGCTTTTGTTTGCAGCACTGGCGCTGCCGCGCCTGTTCAGCCTCGTCCTGAAGCCGGGCCGCGTCTACCGGCTCTACGGCTTCCATTTCTGGCTGCAATCGATCGTCGAGGTTTGCACGAACGCGCGGCTGCTCAATCTGATCTTCGGCGACAGTTCGGCCGTCGTGCACTATATCCGCGCGCTCGGCTGGAACCTCAACACGGTGGTCCAGACCGGCTCCAACTTCGGCAGCAACCAGCAGCAGGACAACCCGCTGTTCTGCGAGATCGGCACGGGCACGATGGTGTCGGACGGTCTGTACATGATCAACGTTCACAAGTCGGCTTCCGCCTTCCGGCTCGAGCATACCAAGGTCGGCGAGCGCAATTATTTCGGCAACAACATCTTCTATCCCCCCGACGGGAAGACGGGTGACAACGTGCTTCTCGGCACCAAGGTCATGGTGCCGATCGACGGGCCGCTGCGCGAGAATGTCGGCCTGCTTGGCTCGCCACCCTTCGAGATCCCGCGCATGGTCAAGCGCGACAAGGAGCTCATCCAGGGCGTGAGCGACGAGGAGCGCCGCGCGCGCCTGCCGCACAAGAACCGCCACAACCTCGCCACCGCGCTGATGTTCATCGCCGTGCAGTGGACGACCTTGTTCGTGACGCTCGCCATCTGGGACCGCGCGCTGAACTACTATACGGAATGGGCGAATGTCGCCTTGTTCGCCGCCGTGGTTCTGACGGGCGTCATCACCATTCCCTTCTACATCTTCATGGAATGGGCGAGCCTCGGCTTCCGCAAGCTCCAGCCGCAGGTGACGACCATCTACGACGTCGCCTTCTGGCGGCACGAGCGCCACTGGAAACTGTCGGATTCGCCCATCGTGCGCCTCTTCGCCGGCACGCCCTTCCGCCCGATGATCCTGCGGGCGCTGGGCGTGAAGGTCGGCAAGCGCGTCTACGACGGCGGGGCCAATCTCACCGAACGCTCGCTGGTGGAGATCGGCGACGACGCCACGCTCAACGAGGGCTGCGTCATCCAGGCGCATTCACTGGAGGAAGGCGCCTTCAAGTCCGACCATATCCGCATCGGTAATGGCTGCACGCTGAGCCCGGCCGCCTTCGTGCATTACGGCGTCACCATGGGCGACGGCTCCGTTGCCGATGTCGACTGCTTCGTCATGAAGGGCGAGATCCTCGAACCGAACTCGATCTGGCGCGGCAACCCCGCCAAGCTCCATGGTTGGGTCAAGCCGGTCGCGGCCGAATGAGCGACAGCGCGCGTCAAGTCGCGCTGTCAGCCGCAATGGAGCGGATGGCCCCGCCGGGCATCCGCCTCGGCTGTCGCCTTATCCGCGAGGGCGACGAGGCGCTGCTCCTTCCCGAAGAGGCCGCAGCCCTTCGAGCCCGACGGCCCGCCGCCCGGCGCGCCAGCGGTGCCGCGCGCGCCCTTGCCCGGCATCTGCTGAAGAACGAGGGGATGGCGGGCGCCATCATAGGCCGATCGGCGACGGGCGCTCCGCTCTGGCCGCCAGGCGTGGTCGGCTCGCTTGCCCATGACGACGAAATGGCGGTGGCGGCCATCGCCAGGGTCGCCGACGTTCCCTCGGTCGGAATCGATGTGGAGCCGGCCGATCCGTTGCCGGACGACATCGCCGCCCTCGTCTTCCATGACGGCGATGCGGTCGGCGGCGTCGAGCCGATGCTGTCCGGGCGTGCCCTCTTCAGCGCCAAGGAGGCCGTGTACAAGGCTGTCCATCCGCTCGCCGGCGAAATCCTCGGCTATGAGCATATCCGCGTGGACTTCCCACGCGGCCGGGCCACCACCACGACCGGCCACGCCATGCGGCTGTTCTTCAGCCTTCGTCCCCGCGTGGTCGTGCTGGCCGTTTCGACGGAAGATCAGCCGAGCAGCATCTTGTAGGCGACGTAGAGCACCACGAGCAGGACGGCGACCGCGCCCAGAATGAGCCCGAGGCGCTTTTCCACGAAAGCCTGGATCGCCTCGCCGTAGCGGCGCAGCAGGAAGGCGAGCAGATAGAAGCGCAGGCCGCGCGCGATGACCGCCGAGACGATGAAGTGCCACAGCTTGATATGCACCACGCCCGCGAGGATGGTGACGATCTTGATCGGCGGCAGATGCGCAAGCCCGGATGTGACCAGAAGCAGGTTGAGCTGTTCTTCCGTGACCTGCGCCTTCAACCGCTCGAAGGCCTCAAGCTTGCCATAGAATTCCAGCACCGGCACGGCGATGGTCGCATAAGCGTAATAGCCGAGCAGCCAGCCCGCGATCCCGCCCGCAACCGACGACACCGTGGCGACGAAGGCGTAGCGATAGGCCCGCTCGCGCCGGGCCAGCGCCATCGGCACGAACAACACGTCCGCCGGCACGAGAAACACCGAGCTTTCGACGAAGGCGATGACCGCAAGCCAAACTTCCGCAGCCTTGCGGCCGGCAAGCGAGAGGGTCCAGGCATAGAGTTTTCGTAACATGGGGCTCGGGTATGTGCGGCAGGTGGCTGGGAGGGTGTGACCGCTGCCTACACGCTTCGTTCGCCGAAATCCAGTGAAGCACCGGCCAACCGCCAAGGGCCCTTCGCGACAAACCGTGGGGATCGCCGGCCGGATGCATGAAGAACATTGATTATCCGATCAAATTATTGGCCATTATGCTCGCGCCGAGACAGACAACGTCAGCGGTAAACAGGACGGAGACCCATGAAGCCAGATCCCATCACGCAACCGCCATCCGACGCCAGCGCGCGCAAGGCGATCCAGCCGGTGATCTGCTATCCGCGTGATACGCTGCCGCTGGCCGATCTTGCCGCCTACCGTGCCGTGCGCGACGATGTGGAGCTCGTGGAGACGGTGGTGATACCGCCGCGCGAGGCTGCGTCCTGGGAGGTCCCGGCCGGCCATTTCTGCCGCATGCTGTGTTCCGAGGGGCCGCAGGTCGGCGATCTCAACCTCTTCAACCTGCACGACATCGAGGAGCGGTTCTTCAGCGGCAAGACGCGCGCGCTCAACGGAACGCATGTCGGGCTCGGCGACCAGCTCTTCTCGAACTTCCCCTATATGCGACCCATCGCGACCATCACCCACGACACGCTCGACTGGTACGGCTTCGATGAATACGGCGGGTCGGTGCACGATGTCATCGGCACGCGCTGCGACCCCTATACCAACAACCTGCTGAGCAACGGCGGCCAGTACCACCATTGCTGCCATTCCAATCTCACGCGCGCGCTGTCGCAGAAAACCGGCCTGCCGCTTGTCGAGGCCGAGCGCCATGTGCACGATGTGCTGAACGTCTTCATGTGCACCGGTTTCACGCGCGACACCGGACAGTATTTCATGAAGGCGAGCCCGGTGCGGCCGGGTGATTACCTGGAATTCTTCGCGGAAATCGATCTTCTCGGCTGCATGTCGGCCTGCCCCGGCGGCGACTGCTCGGCGCAACATTCCTCCGATACGGCCGCCTGCTACCCCATGGTCGTGGAGATCTACAAGCCCAAGCGCTTGCCGGAAGGCTGGCAGTCCCCGCCCCGCAACGGCTACGACCGCAGCCACGGTGTTCAGGCGTAACGCGCCCGAGGCCATCGCTCCCTATGAACAGGATGTGTTCTTCATGATCCAGCTTCCCTTCGCGCTGACGGAATACAAGGCCCGTCTCCAGGCCATCCGAACGGAGATGGCACGCCGCAATCTCGATCTGCTCATCGTCAACGATGTCGCCAACCAGCATTACATCACCGGGTACGACGGCTGGTCCTTCTATACGCCGCAGGTCGTGCTCGTGCCGCTGGCCGACGAGGAGCCCGTCTGGATCGGCCGTGCCATGGATGCGGCCGGTGGCCTGCTGACGGCGTGGATGAAGCCGGAAAACGTGGTCGGCTTTCCCGAAGACCACGTCCAGCGCGCCGACCGCCATCCCATGGACTGGATCGCCGCATGGATGACCAACAAGGGCTGGGGCAAGGGCCGGATCGGTATCGAGCAGGAAGCCTATTACTATTCGCCCAAGGCGCATGCCCGCCTCACCGCCGGCCTGCCGAATGCGACCTTCCACGATGCGGACCTGCTGGTGAACTGGGTGCGCAGCGTGAAATCGCCCGCCGAGATCGACTATCTGCGCAAGGCATCGCGTCTGGCCGAGGCTGCCGTGACCGCCGCCTATGATGTCATCGCGCCCGGTGTTCGCGAATGCGACGCCATCGCCAAGATCCAGGCCGCGCAGGTCGCCGGCTCGCCGGACTTTGCCGGCGACATCACCGCGCTGCCGCCGACCATCCTCGGCGGTGAGAACGCGTCGGCGCCGCATGTCATGTGGAGCGACCGGCGGTTTGGCGAAAACGAAACGGTGGCGCTTGAACTGGCGGGCGTCGTGCGCCGCTACACGGCGGGTCTTGCCAGAACGATGCAGCTCGGCGCCATGCCCGCCAAGGTGAGCGACACGAGCAAGGCGGTTCTGGAGGGCATGGAAGCCGTTCTCGACGCGATCCGGCCGGGCGTGACGGCCGAAGCCGTCGAGGCGGCCTGGCGCCAGGTCATCCAGCGCTATGGCCTCAAGAAGGAATCACGCATCGGCTATTCGATCGGTGTCGCTTATCCGCCGGACTGGGGCGAACACACGATCAGCCTGCGCCCCGGCGACACGACCATCCTGAAACCCGGCAACGTGCTGCACTCCATTCTCGGCATGTGGATGGACGGCTGGGGCATCGAGGTCAGCGAGACCATCCTCGTCACCGATAGCGGCTGCGAAACCCTCACGCGCTTCCCGCGGGATATCCATGTCAAAGCCTGACGATACCGGCATGAAGATGGATGCGGCGCTGGCAGGCCGGATGATCGACATCCGCCGCCATCTGCACCGCCATCCCGAATTGTCCAACGAGGAACGCGAGACGCAGGCCTATCTGCGGGAAGCCTTGGTCGATGCAGGCTTCGAGACAGTCCGTTCCGTGGCCGGGTTCGGCCTTGCCGTGGATATCGTCGGCACCGCACGACCATCGAACCGCAAGGTGGTGATCCGCGCCGATATCGATGCGCTGCCGATCACCGAGGCTTCCGGCGTGCCGTTCGCGTCCGAGCGGGCCGGCGTCATGCATGCTTGCGGACACGACGCCCACGCGGCGATGGGCTATGCCGCCGCCGTTCTGCTCGACGCGCACCGGGAGAGCTTCAGCGGCACGGTCCGGCTGATCTTCCAGCCGGCCGAGGAGGCTGAGCCGCTGGGCGGGCGGCGCGTCATCGAAGAAGGCCTGCTCGACGACGTGGATGCCGCAATCGGCATCCACGTGGATCCCTACACGCCGGCCAGCCGGGTCGCCGTCGGCGCGGGCCCCTACACACTGGCCTGCGATAATTTCGATGTCGTGGTCACCGGCAATTCCGCGCATGCCGCCAAGCCCTCGGACGGCGTCGACGCCATTGCCGTCGCCTGTTCCATGGTGACGGAGGTGCAGAAGATCGTGGCGCGCGAGATTGATCCCTACGATCCGTTGGTCGTCTCCGTCACCGGCATCGAAGGCGGCGGCGCCTATAACGTCATCGCCTCCCAAGTCCGCCTCAGGGGTACGATCCGGAGCGGGCTTGAGGAGACGCGGCAGAAGGCGTGGCAAAGGCTGCGCCAGGTTCTCGCCGGTATTGCGGCCGCCCATGGCGCTGAGGTCGCCGTGGATATCAGGCGTGGCGAGCCGGCCGTCGTCAACGACCCCGACATGGTCGATATCATCAAGCGCGCGGGTGCGGCGGTTGTCGGCGGCGACAATGTCCTGATGGCGCCGGGCTGGACCGCCGCCGACGATTTCGCCTTCTACAGCGAGAAGTGCCCATCGGTGTATTTCCGCCTCGGCATCCGCAACGCCGATATCGACGCCGTCTATCCGTTGCATCATCCGAAGTTCCGCGCCGACGAAACCGCCCTGCCGAAGGGCGCGATGGTGCTTGCCGAAGCTGCACGCGCCTTTCTCGAAAAGCCCTAGATTCATGTTTTTACCGCATTATCCGACGCCGAAGCGACTTCGCTTCGGCTGGAAATGCTCTCGGTGACAGCGCCTTACGCGATCACACGCCGGCCAAAGGGCGTATCGCCGAGATTATCGAAAGGAATATCGAATTGATTGCGCGGCTTAGCGGTCCCGACAGGGTATGCCCCTGAACGACAGCAATCGAAACGAGGTTTGAGCGATGCATCTTGTGGGTCTTCTGGTGATGGTGCTCGGTGGTGCGGCGGTCTGGTACTGGCGCTTCAAGATGGTGCGGGAAGCCGGCAGCGAGGTGATCGACTCGATCGAAAGAATGCGCGGCGCCTACAACCGCAAGCAGTTCCGCCAGAAAGCGGAAGCGGCTCCGCTCGCCTCGATTGCCGATCCGGCCATCGCTGCCGTGGCGTTTTTCCTGGCCCTTGCGGCCGAGAAGCCGCATGCCAAGGACCAGGCGTCGGCCGTCATCCGGACGCGTATGAACGGGATCATCAAACCCCAGGACATGGACGAGGTGATGATCTTCGCCGACTGGGCGACCCGCCACGTCGTAAACCCGCAGGACCCGATCCGACGCTTCCGGGATCTCTGGCTGAACAGGCTCGATATCGCCGAACGTCAGGAATTGATCGCCATTGCCGACGCGGTGGCCTCGGTCGAAGGCGAGCCGACGCCCGAACAGGCCGAAACGCTGCAAACCTTGCGGCGCACCCTGCTGAACTGAAGTCCGGCGTCGAAACGCCGTGGCCTGCGCTCAGGCCGCGGCAAGCCTGGCCGAGGTGCGACCCGTTGCGTGACGAGGCGACAGCACTGTTCCGCCGAGCTGGAAGGTGGCCAGAAGCGCATTGAGCGCCTGGGATTGCGATGCGAGGTTGGCGCTCGCGGCCGATGTCTGCTCCACCATCGCGGCATTCTGCTGCGTGCCCTGATCGACCGTACCGACGGCGGCGTTGATCTCCGCAAGGCCGGTCGACTGCTCGCGCGATGCCTCGATGATGGCAACGACGTTGCTGCTGACCTCCTGAACGTCGCGGATGATCTGCTCCAGGGCCGCACCCGTTTCGCCGACCAGCTTCACGCCCGAACGGACCTCGTCATTGGATTTCCGGATCAGGTCCTTGATCTGCTTTGCGGCCTCGGCGGAACGCTGGGCAAGCACGCGCACTTCCTGCGCCACGACGGCAAAGCCCTTTCCGGCCTCTCCCGCACGCGCCGCTTCCACGCCGGCATTCAGCGCCAGCAGATTGGTCTGGAAGGCGATTTCGTCCATCATGTCGGTAATCGAACTGATCTCACGCGAGGAGGATTCGATCTCGCCCATGGTGGCGACGGCGCGCTTGACGACCGTCTCGGAAAGCTCGGCGCTGGCCTTCGTCCGCGCGACGATCTGGCCCGCCTCCTCGGCCCGGGCCACGGAGCTTTTCACCGTCGCGGTAATCTCGTCGAGGGCCGCGGCCGTTTCCTCCACGGACGCGGCCTGTCTTTCGGTTCGCATGGAAAGATTGGACGCCGCTGCGCTCAGCTCGCCGGCCGACGCATCGATGCTGAAGGCATTTTCACCGACCTTTCGCAGCGCGGTCCGGAGCGTTGCGACGGAGGCGTTGAAATCGAGGCGCAACTGATCGAGGGCGGGTATGAATGCCTCGTTTAACTCGCAGGTGAGATTGCCGCCCGCGACCTGCGCCAGTCCGGCGCCGATGGTGGTGACGGCCTTGACGCGCGCCGTGATGTCGGTGGCGAATTTGACGACCTTGACCACCCGGCCATCCGGATCGAAGATGGGATTGTACGAAGCCTGGATCCAGACTTCCCTGCCGCCCTTGCCGATGCGCTTGAACTCCGCCGCCACGAACTCGCCACGTTGCAGGCGCTGCCAGAACGCCGCGTAGTCCGCGCTCTGCGCGTAGGCCGGCTCCACGAACATACTGTGCGCACGACCGACGATTTCCGCAAGGTCATAGCCGAGCACCGCCAGGAAATTGTCGTTTGCCGTCAGGACATGTCCGTCGAGGGTGAACTCGATGATCGCCTGCGCCCTCGAGAGGGCCACAAGCTTGCCGATGGCCTCGGCGGCGCGCATCTTTTCGGCGGTGATATCGGTGGCGAACTTAACGATCTTGAGCACCTTGCCGCTGCTGCTGACGACAGGATTGTAGGACGCCTGGATCCAGACCTCTCTGCCGCCCTTGCCGATACGCTTGTATTCGGCGGCATCGCACTCGCCGCGCAGGAGCTTGCGCCAGAAGACGGCATAATCCTCACTGGCCGCGTAGGCGGGATCGACAAACATCTTGTGGTGCTGTCCCGCAAGCTCGATCTTGCTGTAGCCCATGACGCGCAGGAAGTTCTCATTGGCGGAGAGGACGTTTCCGGCGGCGTCGAACTCGATGACCGCGAAAGTCTTGCCGATGGCGGCAAGAACGGCATCGGCCGTCGCTCCGCCCCTGAATTTCGTCCAGACGCTCGTCATGCGTGTCTCATCCTGATTGAGGATGCGCGGCTGGCAGCATTGCAGCAGGCATCGATATCACGAGCCCTCGGCATCATCCCGGGGCAGTTCGTCGGTAAGCTTCCCGCCGGATCGACAGGCAGGAACGCCTGGCCAATTCGCGGCAACCAAGACGCTTCACAAGCACCAGCCGGCCACCGCAGACAACTTTCGCCTTTCTAAACGAATCCGGTAAATATTTAGATTATGTAATATAGGTTGTGCTTGCGCGACACAGTCCCGCAGTTGGGGTGGCGCAGCCGCCACCCGCATGACGAAGGACCATGGCCCTCAGGACGGCTTGATCCATCTAAAGCCGTTGGCTAGGCATGGGCATTCGCTTAAGGTCTCGCCCATGAGCATCCAACTCTTCGATCTGACCGGAAAACGTGCCCTCGTCACGGGCTCCTCGCAAGGCATCGGCCTCGCTCTGGCGCGGGGCCTGGCGGCCGCAGGCGCCGATGTCGTGCTCAACGGCCGTGAGGAAGCCAAGCTCGCGGCAGCCGCAGGCGAAATCGGTGCAAGCCACAGGCTCGCCTTCGATGTCACGGATCACGCAGCCGTGCGCGACGCGATCGATGCCTTCGAGGCGAAGGTCAGCGCAATCGACATCCTCGTCAACAATGCCGGCATGCAGCACCGCGCGCCGCTGGAGGACTTTCCCGCCGACGCCTTCGAGCGGCTGCTGAAGACCAATATCGCCAGCGTCTTCAATGTCGGACAGGCTGTCGCCCGCCACATGATCGCGCGCGGCACTGGCAAGATCATCAACATCGCGAGCGTCCAGACCGCGCTCGCGCGCCCCGGAATCGCGCCCTATACGGCCACCAAGGGGGCCGTCGGCAATCTCACCAAGGGCATGGCGACGGATTGGGCGCGATACGGTCTCCAATGCAACGCCATAGCGCCCGGCTATTTCGAGACGCCGCTGAATGCGGCCCTCGTCGCCGACGAAACCTTTTCCACCTGGCTGGAAAAGCGCACGCCGGCGGGACGCTGGGGCAAGGTCGAGGAACTCGTCGGCGCCTGCATCTTCCTCGCTTCCAACGCTTCCTCTTTCGTGAATGGACACACGCTCTATGTCGATGGCGGCATCACGGCCTCGCTCTGAAACGCCCCGGCGCATCGTCCTCATGGGCGTCGCCGGCTCGGGCAAATCCGCCGTCGGGGCGGCGCTCGCCGCACGTCTCGGCGCCCGCTATCTCGATGGCGACGACCTGCATCCGCAGGCGAATATCGAAAAGATGAGCCGCGGCGAACCGCTCACGGACGAGGACCGGTGGCCATGGCTCACCCTTGTAGGCCGAAAACTGGCAAAGCCGGAGGGCATCCTGATCATCGGCTGCTCGGCGCTGAAACGTCGTTATCGCGACCACATCCGCGCAGAGGCCGGCGCCCCCGTAACGTTCGTGCACCTTGCCGGCAGCCGCGAGCTGATCACTAGGCGCATGGGCGCCCGCGCCGGGCATTTCATGCCGACGAGCCTTATCGACAGCCAGTTTTCGGCGCTCGAGCCGCCGGAGGCCGATGAAAGCGCCGTCACCGTGGATATCGATGCACCGCTAGACGTGCTGGTCGGGACCATCGCCACGAGATTGGAAGAGACCACCCGGGATGACGTTGGGAACGGGTGACGATCCCGTGCGACGTCAATGTGATCGGTCGCACGGGATCGTCGATCTTCATCAGGCGCCGTTCAGATAGGGCGCGATGAGGCTGAGATCGGCCTCGCCCAGACGGTCGTTGGCGGTGTTTCTCTGGTGCCAGTAGGGATATTGCAGCCACGGCTGGCTGACCTGGTCGAGACGACCACGTTCCTCGTCGCTCAGCTTCAGGTCCGCGGCGGCGAGATTGTCCTTGAACTGTGCCTCGGTGCGCCCGCCGATTATGACGGATGTCACGCCCTTGCGGCCAAGCAGCCAGGCGAGCGCCACCTGTGCGGCCGACACACCGCGCTCTCCGGCGATGGCAACCAGCGTCTCTACGATGGACCAGAGGCGGTTTTCATCGCGGATCGGCGGCTCCGTCCAGCCGGCAAACTGGCGCGTGCCTTCCGGCGCACCCTGATCGCGGCGATGCTTGCCGGACAGAAGGCCGCCGGCGAGCGGGCTCCAGACGAGGATGCCGAGGCCCTGGTCAATGCTGATGGGAACGAGCTCGTTTTCGGCGTCGCGGCTCTCCAGCGTATAGTGGATCTGCTGGCTCACGAACCGTTGGAGTCTGTCGCGCTCCGACACGCCGAGCGCCTTCATGATGTGCCAGCCGGAGAAGTTCGAGCAGCCGATATAGCGCACTTTGCCTTGGCGCACGAGCGTATCGAGCGCTTCCATGGTCTCTTCCAGCGGGGTGAGGCCATCCCATTCGTGCACCTGGTAGAGATCGATCACGTCGGTCTTCATCCGCTTCAGGCTTGCCTCGCAGGCGGCGATTAGGTGCTGGCGCGACAGGCCGCTGTCATTCGGGCCGTCGCCCATCGGAAAACGGGCCTTTGTAGCGATCAGGACGCCGCTTCTGCGCGGGCCGCCAAGGATTTCGCCGAGAATTTCCTCGCACACGCCCTGCGAATAGGCATCCGCCGTATCGATGAGGTTCACCCCGGCATCGACACAGAGGTCGACGAGGCGGCGCGCATCGGCGACGCCGAGATCGCCCACCGTCTTCGCCCAGCCGACGCCCCCGAAGGTCATGGTGCCCATGGTGATTGCCGAAACCTTGAGGCCGGAGCGGCCAAGCTGCCGATATTCCATTCGCCTTCTCCCTTCAGATTGCAGAGCCTGCGCCGCACACGGTAAGCCGGGTGCGGCGCAGGCTGTGTTTCAGAACCGCGTCATTTCGCGCTGATCATGTCCCGCCAGAGGTCGATGCCGCCTTCCGTGGCGTGGGTATCGATCTCTTTCAGCTCTTCCTCGCTGAAGGCGAGATTTTGCAACGCATCAAGCGAATCGTCGAGCTGGGCGACGTTTCGTGCGCCAATCAGCGTGGACGTCACGCGCGGATCCCGCAGTACCCAGGCGATCGCCATCTGGGCGAGCGACTGGCCGCGGCGCTTGGCGATCTCGTTCAGCGCGCGCACGCGGGCAAGGTTGCCTTCGCTCAGCAGCGCCTCGTCGAACGAGCCGGCGCGAGCAGCGCGCGCGTCCTGCGGAACGCCGTTGAGATATTTTGACGTGAGCAGACCCTGCGCGAGCGGCGAGAATGCGATGCAGCCGACGCCCAGTTCGCCCAGCGTGTCGAGCAGGCCGTCCTCGATCCAGCGGTTGAGCATGGAATAGGATGGCTGGTGGATCAGCAGGGGCACGCCTTCCGCACGCAGGATGCGCTCGGCCGCGCGGGTGCGCTCCGGCCCATAGGAGGACAGGCCGACATAGAGCGCCTTGCCCTGTCGCACCATCTGGATCAACGCGCCCATCGTCTCCTCGAGCGGCACATCTTCCGTCGGACGGTGGGAGTAGAAGATATCGACATAGTCGAGACCCATGCGCTGCAGGCTCTGGTCGAGCGACGCGAGCAAGTGCTTGCGCGAGCCGCCGCGGCCATAGGGCCCGTCCCACATCTCCCAGCCCGCCTTCGACGAGATGACGAGCTCGTCACGGTGATGGCGAAAATCTTTCTTCAGGATGACGCCGAAATTCTCTTCCGCGGAGCCGGGCGGCGGGCCGTAATTGTTGGCGAGGTCGAAATGCGTGACACCACGGTCGAAAGCGCGGCGCACGACGCTTCGGCCGGTCTCGAAGAGATCGACGCCACCAAAATTGTGCCAGAGGCCGAGCGAGATCGGCGGCAGGCGGAGACCGGCGTTTCCGCTGCGGCGATAATCGGTGCCGTCGTAACGGTTGGGATTGGCGAGATACATGCTGTCTCCTTTGTATTTCAGCCGGGCGGGACCGGGCTCCGGCAGTCAGGCATCAGGGGTACGCCGTCGCGATCATTGCATCAATGACCAATCGCTCAACGGATCATTGAGCCAGGCTCAACGATGGCGCGGTTGCACTTCGCGAATGGTCTGGATCAGCGCCTGCAAACCGTAGGGCACCTGCCGTCGGCTGGAATAGTAGAAGGCCAGCGGCGGCCCGAGCGACGACCAGTCCGGCACCGCGCGCTCCAGCCGACCGGCCCGCAGATGCGGTTCGGCCACCTTCTCCAGGCAATAGGCGATGCCGATGCCCGATAGCGCCGCCGACACCGAGACATCCGTCGAGCCCGATATCAGCGCGCCGGGCACATCGATCTGCCGCTTGTCCTCGCCGCGCTCGAATTCCCAGTGATAGATCTGCCCACGCCCCGTGCGGATACGAATACAGTTGTGCGACAGCAGGTCCTCTGGCTTGGTGGGCCGTCCCGAGCGGGCGAGATAGGCGGGCGAGGCCACAGCCACCCAGTTCAGCGCCTCCGTCACCGGCACGGCGATCATGTCTTCGGGAATGGTACCGGCGTAGCGCAGACCCGCATCGAAGCCCTCCGCCGTCACGTCCACGAAGTAGTCGTTGGAGGCGATTTCCAGCTCGATATTCGGATAGCGTTCGCGAAACAGCGGCAGCACCGGCGTGAGCAGCAGGTCGACGGCATCGCGCAGCACATTGATGCGCACGCTGCCCGCGATACCGCTGAAGCGGCCCTGCAACTCCTCCAGCCCGCTCGTGATGAGATCCAGACCGGCCGAGACCTTCTCGGCCAGTGCGGATCCCGCCGCCGTGGGGGAAACGCTTCGGCTCGTCCTGTTCAAGAGCCGCACGCCGAGCCTCGCCTCCAGCGCCTTCATGCGGTGGCTGAGGGCGGACACGGAGATTTCAAGCTGGTCGGCGGCCTTGCGGAAGCTGCGGGCGCGAACGATCTGGAGGAACACCGCCAGATCGGATAGCTCGTTGCGATTGGAAACCATGCTCACCGTCACCCCCTCGCCCCGTCATAAATCGCGCGACGGAGCGCGTCAAAGCGCGGTCAGACCTTGTTGACGCTTGCCGCGTAGATTTCCTCGATCGTCTTCCCGAGACTCGCATTGAACGCCGCGTCGTCCATCGTCGCGCGCAGGTCCTCCGTGAGGGCGCGGGAGAAGCTGGCGATCATGCCGTGGTTGCGGCTGAGCTTTTCGCAGGCATCCGCACGGCTGTAACCACCCGACAGCGCCACGACACGCGCGACGGCCTTGTGCTCGACCAGCGGCTTGTAAAAATCCGCCCGGGTCGGAAGGGTGAGCTTGAGGAAAACCCGCGTTCCGGCCGGTAGCGCATCCAGCTCGCGGGCGAGTTCGTCGCGCAGGCGCGCTTCCGCCTCCTGCTTGCTGGGACTGCCGATGGAGACTTCCGGCTCGATGATCGGGACGAGGCCGTGGTCGAGGATCTGGCGGCCGATCTCGAACTGCTGGCGCACGACCGCGCCGACACCGGCCTTGTCGTCCTTGGCGATGACCGAGCGCATCTTGGTGCCGAAAATGCCCTTGGCGGTCGCGCGGTTGAGCAGCGCGTCGAGATCGGGCATCGGCTTCAGCACCTGTGCGCCGTTTTCTTCCGCCGCTAGGCCCTTGTCGACCTTCAGGAACGGTACGACGCCACGGTCTTCCCAGAGATAGGTCGGCACGGGCTTGCCGCCCGCCTCGCCATCCATCGTCTTTTCGAACAGGATCGCTCCAATCACCCGGTCGCCGGAGAAGGCCGGCGCGGTCATGATGCGCACCCGCATCTCATGCATCAGGCGGAACATCGCCTCATCGCCGTCATAGTCGGTCTCGGCAATGCCGTAGAGCTTCAGCGCACCGGGCGTCGAACCGCCGCTCTGGTCGAGCGCGGCGATAAATCCGGGCTTGTCTTCCATCTGCGACATCATTTTCGGATCGCTCATCTCGCCTCCTCCTGTTTTACCGGCTTCGCTTCGGCCGGGCCTGTTTCTGACTGTGAACATAGACCAGAACGGACGTAATCCAACCGGTACCCGGTCGCTTTTTCAATACAGCCGCGCGACTGGCGAACCGTGTCCGCCAAAACGCGGCGGGGTGCGGGGTGTCCGGCAAGAATCCACCTTGACGGACATTCGCAGGCGTCGCACACTCTCTTCGACCGTCCCCTTGCCCGCTCCGGCCATGCCGCAAGGCCACGGTCACGGCCAGGCACATCTGCCCCGCCACACGGGGACGCGAGCCGATACTCCTCCTGACAAGGACGTCAGACAATCAATCCGCAACCGTCGATGCCGTGCGCCGCGCAAAGGCGCGCGTCTTGCCTGTTGCGGTCCATCTTGCGCAGCCGGAGCACCGCTCCGGGTGCCCCATGCGCTTGTCTCGCGCGGAAAGGACCCATCATGACCGCCTCTGCCAGAATCGTTCCCGATCTGCTCGCCGATCTCGGCAGCCTCACCATTGCGCAGGTGCAGGCAGCCTTCGCGGCCGGCACGCTGACTTCCGAAGAGCTCGTGCGCGCCTCGCTCGCCCAGGTCGAGAAGCTGAACGGCAAATACAATGCCATAATCTTCTCGTGCGACGACGCCCTTGAGCAGGCCCGCGAGATCGACCGCCGCCGGGCGGCCGGCGAAGCGCTCGGGCCGCTGGCCGGCATCCCCGTCGTCATCAAGGATACCGTCGACATGGTGGGCTATCCGACCACGGCGGGCTGGCGCCTGCTCTATTCGGGCACCGGCGGCATCGATCTCTTCCCCGAGCGGGATGCCCCGGTGGCGGCGCGCATGAAGGCCGCGGGCGCCGTGATCCTCGGCAAGACGAATGTGCCGATCCTGAGCTGGACCGGCACCCACGCCAATGACAGCTGGGCCGGACCGACGATCAACGTCGCCATCGAGGACCGCGCGCCGGGCGGCTCCAGCGCGGGCACGGCAAGTGCCGTCGCCGCGCATATGTGCCTTGTCGGCCTAGCCGAGGAAACCGGCGGCTCGATCCAGAATCCCGCCTCCGCACAGGGCCTCGTCGGCATCAAACCGACCATCGGCATGGTGCCGAATGCCGGCGTCGTTCCGCTTTCGAGCAATCGCGATGTCGTCGGGCCGATCGCCCGCACGGTCGCAGACGCCGCCCTCTGCCTCGACGCTATCGCCGGCTTCACCTGCGAGGACCCCAAGACGCTCGCATCCATCGGTCACATTCCGCCGGGCGGTTTTGCCGCCAATCTCTCGCGCGACGCCCTCAAGGGCAAGCGGATCGGCCTTTATGGCCCGGGTTGGCGCAAGGATACGCTTTCCGACGAGACGGCAGCACTTTACGAGCGCGCCAAGGGCGAACTGGCCGCCGCCGGCGCCATTCTCGTCGACGATCCCTTTGCCGGCACGGATTTCAACACCCACCGGCAGATCACGCCCGGCACGCCGTTCTTCGACGGGCGCGGACTGGAATCCCTGCCCTACGACATCACCTGCTATCTACGCCGCCTCGGTCCCGAGGCGGCTCTGAAGAGCTGGGAGGAGTTCACCGCTGCGACGAGCGCGGAAAATCCGCTCGCCCCCGGCGCGATCCTCGGCTACCTCAACGAGCTGCCGGACTTCCTGGAAGCCGTCAAGGCGCCGGCCGTGCCGCCGGCCATGCCGGAATTCGCGGCCCTCAAGGAAACCTATCTCAGGCTGCTCGACACGGTGTTCGCGCACCACCAGCTCGACGCGCTCGCCTATCCGCAGATGCTCGGCGAACTGCCCGGCCTGCATTCCGGCAACGCGATCAGGGAAACCACGGTGGGTGAGCTCAACATTGCCGGCATTCCAGGCATCACCGTACCCGCCGGATACTATGCTTCGGGCGCGCCGTTCGAACTCATCTTCCTCGCGCGGCAGTGGGATGACGCCAAGATCATCGACTTCGCCTACGCCTATGAGCAGGCTACGCTGCATCGCAAGCCGGCCGTCTGACCGCTGCGCTAAAGCCGGGCCGGCATGTCGTGCCGGCCCGGTTAGTCTCGAACGGTCGTGTGACGGGACGGCGACACTCACTCTTATGCGCGGCGTGGCAATGTCGCCCTTGCCAGATTGCCGGCGGCCTGACATGATCCGGGCTATTGGTATTTCAAGATCCTTGAGCGGGGTGGCTCTCGACCGGCAACGGGCGGGAGCTTTTTTGTTTTGGCGGTAGGCATGCGGAATGATGATTGGCGCGTTGGCGTCCTTTTTTCGGAAACCGGGGTGACCGGCGCGGTGGAGCGTACACAGCGCGCCGCGACATTCCTCGCGATAGACGAGATCAATCGCGCCGGCGGGGTGCGGGGGCGGCCCATCGTGCCGATCGCCTACAATCCCGCGTCCATTCCCGCGAACTATCGCGACATGGCTTTGAAGCTCGTCGACCAGGACCGGGTCGACGTCGTCTTCGGCTGCCACATGTCCAGCACACGCAAGGCCGCACTGCCGGTGATCGAGGCGCGCGGCGCACTTCTGTTCTATCCCACCCTCTACGAGGGCTTCGAATATTCGCGCAACTGCATCTATACGGGCGCGGCGCCGAACCAGAATTCCGTGCAGCTCGTCCAGTTCCTCACGCAGAACTACGGCGACCGGGTGTTTCTCGTCGGCTCGAACTATGTCTATCCCTATGAATCGAACCGCACCATCGCCGATCTCTTCCTGCGCGGCGGAGGCCAAGTGGTGGACGAGATGTATGTCCCGCTCGCCCTTGATGACGCCAGCATCGCAACGATCATCGAGCGTATCCGTCGCACGAAGCCCGACGTCATCTATTCCACGGTCGTGGGAGACGGCATCGTTCCCTTCTTCAAGGCCTTCAAAGCGGCGGGCTTCGATTCCAAACACATGCCTATTGCCAGCCAGTCCACCAGCGAGGCGGACTTCCGGCAGCTGGCGCCAAGCGTCGCCGAGGGTCACGTTACGGCAGCGCCGTTCTTCTCCACGATCGACCGCCCCAAGGCGCGGGAATTCGTCGCAAGCTATCACAAGGCATTCGGTGACGACGTCCTTCCGACCGCACCGGCCGAGGCGGCCTATTTCCAAGTCCACCTCTTTGCCCAGGCCCTCGAACGGACAGGCAGCATGGCGCTCGGTGATCTGCTGCCAGCACTTGCCGGCGTCGAATACGATGCGCCGCAGGGGCTGGTGAAGATCGACGGCGCCACCAATCACACCCATCTGTGGCCGCGGGTGGCGAAGGTGAACGCAAACGGCGAATACGACATCGTCTACGATCCCTCCGTCCGCGTCGCGCCCGATCCGTTCATGCTGGAATACAGACCGGAGTCGGCGATGTCGGCGACCCGCGATGCCGTCGGTCTTTAGGAGGCAGGATGTCATTTGCGCTTCTACGAGATCTCCGGGACCTCAAGGTGCTCGTGCTCCATCCCAACAACGCCGAGGGCCAGTCGCTGACCGAGCATCTAAGGCGTATCGGCTGCACTCCCACCCAGATCTGGCCCGTTCCACCGGAGCTACCCCTCGGCACCGATGTGGTCTTCCTGGCGATCGAGGACGATGCCCGTCCCGAGATCGAGCGGTTCATCAAGAACCAGCCCAAACCCGGCCCGACCATGCTGGCGATCGTCGGTTACGAGAACCCGTCGACACTTCAGATCGTGCTGGAGAGCGGAGCCCAGGCCGTGGTCGAGCGGCCGATAAAACCCTTCGGCCTGCTGACCAATCTCGCCATTGCCAGAAACCTCTGGCTGGAGCAGCAGCGCCTCCTCAAGGAGGCACGAAAGTACCGCAGGAAGGCCATGGGCGACCAGCAGCTCGCCCGCGCCAAGGCCATTCTCATGGCCCACAATGGGGCGACGGAAAACGAAGCATATCAAGACCTTAGGCGACAGGCGATGGAGCGCCGCGTTTCCATCGAAGAGGTGGCGAAGTCCATCGTTCTGTCCGAGGAGCACTTGCGCGCCTCACCGAAACGTGCTTAGTTCGTCCCTGTCCTGAGGGACACAATATATCCATGGGTCCCCGTGCAACGTCATGGCCATTCATGGAAGCGGCACAGAGGAAAGTGCCAACGGCAAAGTAGCCCGCAGGTTCGAAAGAGCCTCGCGGGTTTTTTATTGTCGCCTGACAAGGTCGTCAGTCCCACCAAAGCCAAAATCAGCGCCGGAATGCCGTTCTACGGCGTCCTGAGGCGTCGCGGCATGCAACGTTCATCAACAAGGGGAACACAATGTTGAACAGACGCAATTTCCTGAAGACCACAGCGGCCGCATCGGTCGTCCTTTCGGCGCCGACGCTCATCGGCCGCGCCTTTGCAGCCGACCCGATCCGCGTCGGCGCGCTCTATTCCCAGACCGGTGGTTTGTCGGTCGTCGAAAAGCTTCTTGCCAATGCAGTGCAGATGGCCGCAAGCGAGATCAACGCCACAGGCGGCGTGCTCGGCCGGCCAATCGAGGTCGTCGTGGAAGACGGTGCCTCCGATCCGAAGACCTTCAGCGAGAAGGCCTCGTCGCTCATCCTCAAGAACAAGATCGATACCGTGTTCGGTTGCCACACCTCGGCGAGCCGCAAGGCCGTCTTGCCGATCTTCGAGCGCCGCAACGCCACGCTGTTCTACCAGACCCACTACGAAGGCTTCGAGTGCTCGCGAAACGTGGTCTATTCCGGCGCGGTGCCCAACCAGCAGCTCGGAAAGTACATTCCCTGGATCGTGGAGACGCTCGGCAAGAAGAAGTTCTTCATCGTCGGCTCGAACTACGTCTATCCGCGCGAGATGGCGAAGGTCTCCAAGAAGCTCATCGAGGCCAGCGGCGCCGAATGGGTGGCAGACGAATATCTGGAACTCGGCCATTCCGAATGGGCGGTCATGGTCAACAAGATCAAGGAATCGGGCGCCGACGTCGTTCTCTCCAACGTGGTCGGCGACAGCATCATCGCCTTTTACCGCGAGTTCAAGAACCAGGGTCTGTCCCACGAGACCATCCCGATCTGCGCGACGGTGACCTCGGAAATCGAGATCGCCGCGATGGGCGCGGAATATGCGGCTGGCAGCTACATGTCGGTGCCTTACTTCATGTCGATCGATACGCCTGCGAACCACACCTTCATCGACAATTTCCGCAAGTTCACCAACGATCCGAAGGCCGTTACCTATCACTCGCTCGAAGCGGCCTATTTCCAGGTCTTCCTCTGGAAACAGGCGGTCGAGAAGGCCGGCAATCTGGATCCGCAGGGTGTGCGCGGCGCCATTCGCGGCCAGAGCTACGATGCGCCCGGCGGCAAGGTGACGATCGACGCCGACAACCTGCATTGCTGGATGACGCCGCGCATCGGCCAGTGGCAGGCCGACGGCCAGAGCAAGATCGTCCGCGAGGAGCCGGCCCCGGTGAAGCCGCTGCCCTATTCCGCTTATGGCGAGACCGAAGACAACCTGTTCTGCACCGCCAAGGGCCTCGATCAGGCAAAGCTCAAGGGCTAAGGCGGCGAACAGCGCCCGCCGGGTCCTTGCGGCCCGGCGGCTTTCGCTCGACCGGAAGGAACAGCTCAATGTTTGATGTGATTTTCATTGGCCTCAGCCTCAGCTCGATCCTGCTGCTGGTGGCGCTGGGGCTTGCCATCACCTATGGCGCGATGGGCGTCATCAACATGGCGCACGGCGAAATGGTGATGATCGGCGCCTATGTCGCCGTGCTGTCGAGCATCTGGCTCGGCGCCAATTTCCTGCTCGCCATTCCCATCGCCTTCGTGGTGACTGCCCTGCTCGGGCTTCTCATCGAGCGCCTCGTGGTGCGTCGCCTCTATGGCCGCCTTCTCGATACGCTTCTGGCCACCTGGGGGATTTCCATCCTCATCCAGCAGGCCGTGCGTCTTGAATTCGGCCTTACCTTCTTCGGCATCCATATCGACGGGCTCGGCCCCGGTCTTCAGAACGTGACCGTGCCGGCCTATCTGCAGGGTACGGTCTCCGTCGCCGGGCTGGAATTCAACGGCTACCGCGCCTTCATCATCGGCGTGACGCTCGCGCTGACGGCGCTGACCTGGCTCATCCTCTACCGCACATCGGCCGGCGTTCAGGTGCGCGCGATCATCCGCAATCCGAAGATGGCCGCCGCCTGCGGCATCGACGTCAAGCGCGTCAATGCGCTGACCTTCGCCTTCGGTTCGGGGCTCGCAGGCGTTGCCGGCGTCATGATGTCGGGCTTCAAGACCGTGTTTCCCGATATGGGCGCGACCATGGTGGTCGATGGCTTCATGGTCGTCGTCACCGGCGGCGTCGGCAGCATTTTCGGCACGATCCTGTCCTCGGGCCTTCTCGGTGAGATCAATGCGCTCGTCGCAATCGGCACGAACGACATCATCGCGCGCGCGGTGGTTTTCGCGGTCGTCATCGGCGTGATCCTGTTCAGGCCCAACGGGCTCTTCTCATACAAAGGACGCTGACCCCATGGCGCTCGAACGCAAGATCCAGCTCGCGGCCTATGGACTGTTCATTGCCGCGCTCTTCCTCGCTCCGGCTTTCGGCGACGAGTTCTGGCTGAACCGCATCGCGAAATATCTCGTCTACGGCATGCTCGGGGTCGCCATCGCGCTGACCTGGGGCTATGCCGGCATTCTCAACCTGGGACAGGGCCTGTTCTTCGGCATGGGAGCCTATATGCTCGCCATGTCGCTGAAGCTTTCCAGTCCCACAAGCCTGGCTCAGGGCTCGGATACGCCAGTGCCGGATTTCATGCTGTGGAACGCAGAGCCCGGAGCGCCGACGGACCTGTGCTGCATCAACAAGGGATCCTTCCTCTGGTTGCCCTTCCAGCACCAGTGGTTCGGCCTTGCCACGGGTATCGTCCTGCCGGTCGTCATCGCAGGCGTGCTCGGCGCCATCATCTTCCGCAAACGCATCTCCGGCGTCTTCGTGTCGATCATCACATTGGCGCTCGTGCTTCTCGTGCGGCTCGTCCTGGTCGATGCGCAACCCATAACCAACGGCTTCAACGGCCTGACGGACCTCGGCTGGCTGACGATCGGCGGCATCGAATTCGATCCCTACAGCCGGGCCACCTACTATCTTTGCGCGGCATCGCTTTCGCTCACTCTGATTGCCGCACGGTTGCTCGCCGACACGCGGGCGAGCCTCATCCTCCAGGCGATCCGCGACGACCAGCTGCGCGCCCGCTACCTCGGCTTCGACGTGCCCGTCTACCAGACGTTCTTCTTCGTCGTGTCGGCGGCCATCGCCGGATATGCCGGCATGCTCTACGTGGTCGTCACCGAATTCGCCTCGCCGACCTTCATGGACCTCTCCTTTTCGGTGACGATGGTGGTGTGGGCGGCCGTCGGCGGGCGCTCGTCGCTGCTCGGTGCCTGCATCGGCGCCATCCTGATCAACATGATCGAGGCGCAGGTCAGCGAGACCGAGGCGCTCGTCGAAGCGTGGAAGGCGATTATCGGGCTCATCTTCGTGCTCGTCGTGCTCTTCATGCCGCGCGGCCTGGGCGGGCTCGCCCATTCGCTTGTCGCCCGCTTCCAACGGGATGAACAGCCTTCGGTTTCAGCGACCGCAGGCGCCACACGATCGGAGACCGCGTGACATGAACCAGGCACTCGCACTCAACGGCCTGAGCGTCGCCTTCGGTGGCTTCAAGGCGATCAAGAATGTCAGCCTGAGCGTCGCGAGCGGCGAGCTCAGGGTCCTCCTCGGCGCCAATGGCGCGGGCAAGACCACGCTGATGGATCTCATCAGCGGCAAGATCCGCAGTACCGACGGCAGCGTGCGCGTCTTCGGCCATGACATCACGAACTGGCCGGAGCACCGCATCGCCCGAGCCGGGATCGGCCGAAAGTTCCAGATCCCGAGCGTGTTTCGCGATCTCACCGTCGAGCAGAACATTCAGGTGGCCTGCTGCAACAAGCATCCGTCTGTTTTCGCAAATCTTCGCTTCGGTGTTTCGGCCGAGCAGCGGCGCCGTATCGCCGAGATACTGGACCTGACAGGCCTGGTTTCGGTCGCGCGTAAGACGGCGGCGTTCCTGAGCCACGGGCAAACCCAATGGCTGGAGCTCGGCATGCTGATGGCGCAGGACCCGAAGGTCATTCTGCTCGATGAGCCGACCGCCGGCATGACCCATGCCGAAACGTCCAAGACCGCCGATATAATCAACCGCCTCAAGGGTCGCCACACCCTGCTCGTCGTCGAGCATGACATGGGGTTCGTGCGTGAAATCGCCCAGCACATTACCGTCCTGCATCTCGGCGAGGTCCTGGCGGAAGGCAGCGTGGCGGAGATCGAGACCGACGCGCGGGTGCGCGCGGCCTATCTCGGTTCGAAGGGAATATCCTGATGCTCTCGATCAAGAACCTGAACAGCTATTACGGCCGCAGTCATGTTCTGCAAGGCATTTCGCTGGAAGTGCCCGCCGGCAGGATTACAAGCGTTCTCGGTCGAAACGGCACCGGCAAGACGACGTTCCTCAAGACCCTGATGGCACTGACGGACCGCAGCACCGGCGCCTTGGTGCTGGATGGCCAGGATATCTCATCTGCGCAGACCCACCAACGCGCGCGCGCCGGCATCGCCTATGTGCCGCAGGGCCGCGAGATCATTCCCGATTTCACCGTGCGGGAAAACATCCTCATGGGCTCGTTCGCACGTGCCGACCGCAAGCATGTCGTGCCTGAACTGGTCGGCGAACTCTTTCCCTATCTGGTCGAGAATTTCGACCGTCAGGGCGGCCTCCTGTCAGGCGGGCAGCAGCAGCAGCTGGCGATTGCAAGGGCGCTCGCCACAGGCCCCAAGCTTCTGCTGCTCGACGAGCCCAACGAAGGCATCCAGCCCTCCATCGTCGAGGAAATCGAGCGTGCCATCGTGCGTCTCAACCGTGAACTCGGTATGACCGTGATCCTCGTGGAGCAGAACATCGCCTTTGCGCGCGAGGCCTCGGATAATTTCGCCATGATGGAAAAGGGCAGCATCGTCGCGCAAGGCCCGGTTTCCGCGCTGACGGATGACCTCGTGCATCGCCATATGACGGTCTAGTCCGTGCGGAAAGCAGGGAAGGCCGGAGAAAGGGCAGGCCGAGAGAGCCGGCCTGCCGCTCCACGCGACGAGGGGGCGAAGCCCCCTCCCCTGGCTTTTCCGTTCCCTTACTTCTTGCCGCCCCAGCGCTCAGGATAGCCCGGCAAATCCTGGCAGCCGCACAGGCTGTAGTGCAGCGGCGGCATCCGCTCGTCGACATGGTCGGCCAGCACGTCCTGCGTGATCGCCGGCTGCGGAAGCACCCATTCGGGTCCGGGCACCTGCTTGCCGTCAAGCACATCCAGCGCCGCGATAACGGCCGTGCGCCACTGATAAGTCGGATAGGATGGGCCGATAGCCGTCAACTTGTCCGACTGCCACTTGCGCAGAAAGTCCTGCTGGTCCTCGCCGCTGATGACGGGATAGGGCAGGCCCGCATCCTCGAAGGCTTCCAGCGCAGCCGTCGCCGTATCCCCGGCATCCATCCACACCGCGTCGATCTTGACCCCGCGATTGATGTAGTCTTCCACGACGGACTTTGTCTTCGCCCGGTCGCTACCGGTAAATTCAGAGCCGACCACGTTGATGCCGGCTTCGTCGAAGATGTTCTTCGCTGCCGAGTAGCGCGTCTCCAGCACGTCGACGCCGGGCATGATGCGCAGTGCCAGCACGTTGTCGCCCTTCTTCAGCTTGCCGGCTATGAACTCGCCCGACGTGATCCCGAAGCCGTAGCCGCCGACCGGATGGATATAGGTGACCGGGCAGGACGTGTTGACGCCGCGGTCGAAGACGATGACCGGGAGCTTGCCGCAGGCCGCCTCGACAGCCGGGGTAAGCGCCGCCGTCGTGTTCGGCGACACGATCAGCGCATCGCACTTGCCGCCGCTGACCAGGGACTCGATATCGGAAATCTGCTTGTCGTCCTTGCCCTCCGCATCAACGACGATGAGTTCCTTGAGGCGATCCTTGTGCAGGTCAGCCTCGGCATTGAGGTTGTTGAGGCCCACCACGCGCCAGGGGTTGAAGACGCCGGCATTGGAGAAGCAGAGCGTGACGTGGCCGTCCTTCTTGTACTTCGCCGTATCGACCATTCCCTCGCCGAGATGCTGCGCCCAGGGCTGGCCTTCCGGGCCCTGAGGCGTCATCGCCAGCTGCTCGCGCTGCTTCTTGAACTCGGCTGGATCGTTGAAATTCTGCGCCAGCGCCTGGCTGGCGAATGTGAGCGCCACCGTGGTCGCCATAAGTGTCCTGAATGTCATGTCTTCCTCCTCCAGAATGCCGGCTTTGCCGGCGGTTGATGTCGAGTTCCCCTACGTCCTCCGGCGGCCACGCCAAACGGTGGCGCCCACGGCGGCAATCAGGATCGCGCCCTGGATGCTGTCGCGCAGCGCCTGTGGCAGGCCAAGCAGATTGAGTAGGGTGAAAAGGGCAAAGAGGCTGAGGGCGCCGAATACCGCGCTCCACACCGAGCCGCGCCCGCCGAGCAGCTGCGCGCCGCCGATGACGCAGGCGGCAATGGCCTGCAGTTCCAGCCCCTCCCCAGCATTCACCGAAACGCCTGAGAAGCCGCCGAGCAGGATGCCCGCCGTCACCGCCGAGACCGCCGAGACAACAAAAGCGAGGATGCGCGTGGCGGCGACGGGGGTGCCGGCCAGTTCCGCCGCGCGCGGGTTGTCGCCGACCACAAGAGCGCGCTTGCCATAGACCGTGCCGTTCAGCCCCCACCAGGCGATCGCGACGAAGCCCAAGAGGACGATCACCGCCATTGGAAGCGTGCCAACGATCGGCACGTCGCGCAGCACGAGCCGGCCAAGATTGCGAAAGTTCTCCGGAAGGTCGCCGCGCGCCGCACCCCCCGACCAGGCAAGCGCCAGACCGTTGACGGACAGCATGGCACCGAGCGTCGCGATGATCGATGGCACCTTGAGGAAGGCGACGACGAGGCCGTTTATCAGACCGACGGCGATACCCATGACATAGAGCGCGCCGATCACGGCCCAGGTTGTCTCCGGATCACCGTTGATGAGGATCGATGCCGCCAGAACAACGAGCGTCGCGACGGCGCCCATGGACAGATCGAAGCCGCCGGTCAGGATGACGTAGAGCTGGCCGCACGCGAGAATGACGAGCGGTGCCGCGCGGCGCAGGAAGTTCATGAACAGCCCCGGCTCCAGATAGTTCGGCTGGAGGAAGGCGATGGCGGCATAGAGTACGACAAAGATCACGAGGCCGGCATTGAGCGCGATGCGCGCGGGGCGGCGGGGAAGCGCAGAGGCCTGCGGCGCGGTGGTCATGCGACATGCCCCTTCGTGCGGACGGCGTGGACGGCGACGGCTGCGATCACGATGGCGCCGCGCAGAACCTGTTTCAGGAAGGCATCGATGCCCAGCATGTTGAAACCCGCATCGAGGCTGGCAAAGAGCAGCACGCCGGCAAGCGTGCCCGCCACCCCGCCCTTGCCGCCGGCCAGGATCGTGCCGCCGATGACCGTGACGGCGATGGATTCGAGATCGTAGATGCCGTCGCGGCCGATCCAGGGCGTGCCCGATTGCAGGCGCGCGGCAAGATAGATCCCCGACGCACCGGCGAAGAGGCTGGCCACGACATGGGCGGACAGGATCACCCGCTCGGTGCGAATACCGGCAAGCCGCGCGCCGTCCGGATTGCCGCCGACGGCATAGATGCGCGCGCCGAACAGGGTGCGATCCAGCACGAGGGCGGCGGCCAGCGACAGCGCGGCGAGAAGCACGAGCGAATAGGGCACCCCTAGTAGCCCACCATAGGCTAGGACCTGGAACTCGCGCGCAACCGCCCCCTGCAACATGCCGAAGGATGCCGCCAGAACGCCCTGGATGACGAGCCCCGTGCCGAGCGTGGCGATCAGCGGATTGATCCCGCCATATGCGACCAGCGCGCCGTTGATCAGGCCGACCATGAGGCAGAGACCAAGACAAAGCACGATGGCCGGCAGCATCATGGTCGGATCGCCCTGCATGACATGCGAGGCGAGAACGGCGACGGCGCTGATGAGTGCCGCGACCGAAAGGTCGATCGAGCCGACGAGGATCACAAAGGTCTGCCCGATGGCCACCAGACCAAGCGCCACCATGCGCTGGAAGAGGCCGAGGATGCCCGATGCGCTCAACTGCGCGGTTTCGCCGGTCGACAGCGCGATGATGATGTAGAAGCCGAGAGACAAGCCCGCGAGCAGTACGGAGACCGGCAGGCGCGGCGCACGCGGCGTGATCTTGGTGATATCCGTCGTCATGGGCTTCCCCCCTTTTCCGGCGCACCGCTGGTGCCGAGCGCGAGGTGCATGACGTCCTCCTCCTGCGCGCCACGCGGTACTGTTCCAGCCATTCGGCCGCGATGCATGACGACGATGCGATCAGCGATGCCGATCAGCTCCGGCATATCTGAAGAGACGACGACGATGCCGCGCCCCAGATCGGCGAAGCGGCGCATGGTCTCGTAGATCGCAGCCTTGGCGGCGATGTCGATGCCGCGTGTCGGCTCCACGAAGACCAGCACGTCTGATTCCTGCGCCAGCCAGCGCGCGATGATCGCCTTCTGCTGGTTGCCGCCCGAGAGCGTGCCGATCTCCTGGCCGAAATCCGCCGCGCGCACATCCATGGCACGCAGTTTCTCGTCGATGGCATCGGGTGCCAGACGGCCATGTTCCGGCCGCGTGAAAAGCCCGGTCATTGCGCGCAGTGTGAGAAGCGCGTTGTCGCGCACGGACTGGCGCAGCGCCAGCCCCTCGCCCTTGCGGTCGCCCGGCAGATAGCCGATGCCTGCTGCCGTCGCCTGGCGGGGCGTTCGAAGCGCCAACGGCTGACCACGCAGGAACACCGTTCCGCTCGTGAACGGCGCGTCGCCGACCAGCGCCTGCGCCAGCGCCGCCTTGCCGGAATCCTCCAGTCCTGCCACTCCGACGATCTCGCCTGTCCGCACCTCGAAGGCGATGTCCCGCATGTAGGCATTCGCACCCTCCTCAACCGCAAGCAGCACAGGGCCGGGCGCGGACGATGGCGGGGCGGGGTAGAAATCCTTGAGGTCACGGCCGACCATCGCCCGCACGATCTCGCCGACCGGCGCCTCTCCGGTGCGTCGCGTCCAGATCCTGCGGCCATCTTTCAGCACGGTGATGCGGTCGGCGATGGCCGTGATCTCGGGCATGCGATGGGAGATATAGACGATGGATACCCACTCGCCGCGCAGAGTGCGCACGAGATTAAGAAGCGTGCGGCTGTCGCGCTCGTCGAGGGCCGCCGTCGGCTCGTCCATGACAAGGATGCGCGCGTCGAGAAGCAGCGCCTTGGCGATTTCAACAAGCTGCTGTACGGCGATGGACAACGAGGAGACGAGCGTTTGCGGATCGACATCCGCGCCAACGCGCGCAAGAAGTCCTGCCGCCCTGTCCCGCATGGCCGCCTTGTCGAGCATGCCGCGTTTGGCGATCTCGCGGCCCATGAAGATGTTTTCCGCCACCGTGCGGTGCGGCAGGAGACTGAGCTCCTGGTGGATGATGGCGATGCCCGCCTCGGCCGCTTGCCGTGGATGCGTGAAATGCACCGCCCTGCCCGCTAGACGAATCTCGCCCGCATCCGGGCGGTAGCTGCCGCCGAGAATCTTCATGAGCGTGGATTTGCCCGCGCCATTCTCGCCGCAGATCGCATGGACCTCGCCCGGCAGGCACTCGAAATCCACCGCGTCGAGTGCACGCACGCCCGGAAAGGCCTTACTGATGCCGATCATGGCGAGGGCGGGTTCGACCGTCATGCCAACCGCTCTCCCGCCGCCGCCCATTCGCGCCTGACGAAGGCGACGCTTTCGGCAAAAAGGCTGTCGAGGTTATCGAAAAGATCGCGCCAGACGCGTGTGGCACCGGAAAGCTCCGGCAGGGCACGGCCAAAAGATTCCACCGTCAGCCAGCCATCGTAGCCGCAGCGGCGCAGCGCATCGAAATGCGCGGCGAAGGGCACATGGCCGGAGCCCGGGACGCCCCGATCGTTCTCCGAAACATGAAAATGGTTGATCTCACTATGGTAGCGCTCGTAGGTCGCCGGCGGATCCTTTTCCTCGATATTGGCGTGAAACGTGTCGAACATGTAGCCGTAATTCGGGTGATTGACGGCGCGGTAGACGGCTGACGCCTGCGCGACGGTCGACATCATGTAGCATTCGAAACGGTTGACCGCTTCGGCCGAAATGCGAACACCCGCCGGTGCCGCATAGTCGGCCAGTGCATGCATCGCCTCCACACAGCGATCGAACTCCTCCGGCGTCGGCCCGAACCCAGTGAAGACACCCACGGGGGAGTGCAGCGGGCCGGCGACGATCTCGCCACCCATGGCTGCGGTGCAGTCAACGATCCAGCGATGGTGATCGCGGGCTTTCGCCCGCACCGACGCATCTGCGCTGACGGGGTTGGCCTCCGACGTCGCGACGGCCGCGGCACCGGCGACGAGGCCGATATCGGCAAGAAGCCGGCCGACCGCCGCATAGTGCTGCTCTTTTCCGGAGAAGACGGGAACCTCGACGGCATCGTAGCCGAGCACCTTCAGCCGCTCGAGCTGGCGCGCGTGCTGCATGCCGATATCCGCACCGATGACCAGCAGGTTGAATGCGACCTTCACTGACGTCCTCCCCTTCGCCGCGATGGCCCTCTCCTCAGGACCACCGTCAACGAGACCCACAATGACAGGCTTGACTCGTGCAATCTTGCGGATGACAACAGTGGTAAATTTCTTAAGTCGTTTTGTGTTGGGAGGCGCGAAATGAACAGGCACACGGTGATTTCTCCGGCCGGCTACAGGCCCTCTGTTTTCCGCCAGCCAGACTCGGTCATGTATGCTGATAATTGCAAGGAATTGCAGGCCGCGGCGCGCCGCGGCGAGGTCGAACTGCATGCCTGGACGCGGGGAAATTATCCCGGCATTCCTCTGGATGGGCGACTGTCGGGCATCCGGACCGTCGGTTTCTGGGACGCGCGCCACAGCCAGACCTGGGGGCTCGGCCGACATTGCAACGAAGGCTTCAAGATAGCCTACCTCGCGCGCGGCAGCCTCGATCTCGTCGTGGACGACACGCCCCATACGCTGAGCCAAGGGCAGTTCATCGTCATTCGCCCATGGCAGCTGCATTCGATCGGCAGCCCGAATGTCGGGCCGAGCCGGCTGCTCTGGATCATCCTCGATGCCGGCCTGCGCCGGCCGAGCGAGACACCGGACTGGCCGGACTGGCTTGTCTTTTCCCGCGCGGAGGCGACCCGTCTCGGCGAAATCCTGACGCAGAACAACCAGCCCGTCTGGGACGGAGGCCTCGAACTGTGCCGGGCCTTCGAGGCCATCCCCTCCATCCTTCTGGAACGCAGCCCCGAGGACGGCGAGACTCGCCTCAAGGTCGCGATCAATGCGATGATGCTGAGCCTCATCGATCGTATGAGCGAGCAGGTGCCGGCACTTGATCCCGACCTTTCCACCTCGCAGCACACGGTCGCGATTTTCCTGCGCCGTCTCGCGCATGCGCTGGACGAGGACTGGACGCTGGAAGGCATGGCGGAGGAATGCGGCCTGTCGCGCACCCGCTTTTCCGATTACTGCAAGAAGCTCACCAACATGGCGCCGCGCCAGTACCTCCAGCACCTTCGGCTGGAGCAAGCCTCACGCCTTCTACGGGAGCCGCACAATACGAGCGTGACGGAAATCGCGCTCAGCTGCGGCTTCAATTCCAGTCAGTACTTCTCCAACGCCTTCAAGAAGCGCTACGGCCATGCCCCGAGCCACGCGCGCTAGGGGCCGGTTACCAGCGCAGCAGCCTGCGGCCGAGAAGCGCCCCGACGGCGGTTACGGCGCCGATGGCGATCGTATACCAGGTCGCAAGGAAGAGCGGGCTGTCATCAGGGCAGTGCCATGCATAGATGGCGGCGGCAATTGCACCGGCGGCAAGACCAGCCGCAGCCCCGGCAGATGTCGGGTTTTCCGGCGCGCCATTGCGTAAAACGAAAAGAAGCGCTGCAAGCGGCGCAAGCGACAGCAACGGCACGAAGAACAGGCAGAACAGAGCATTGCCACCGAGCCAGTTGGCCCGCCAGGAAGCGACCGGCAGCGCCACGAGTTCGGTGAATACCGCTACCGAAACGGCCATAACGGGCAAGACAAGCAGCAAGCCCGGAAGCCGCGTTGCAGCCCCGGGCCGCCCGATGCGCGACACAAGCCGCGCGGCAAGTACGGCGAGCAGTACCGTGACCATGATCTTGAAGAACACCCGTGGCGTCTCGACGACGCTGGCCAGGTTGTGCCGCAGGCCGACGGTGGAGGTCAGCAGCAGAGCCGACAAGACGATGCCCACCCCCAGCGCAAGCGCCATCCCGAGGCTGTAACGAAGCCGAACGGGCGCATCTTGCGCCATCAGGGTGATCAGATCGTCTGTCTTCATGTCATTCGCTCCGGTAAAGGGCGGCCAGCGATTTCAGCGCTCGGTGAAGAGCAACGCGCACCGCGACCTCACTCATTTTCAGCCGCGCCGCCGTTTCACGCACGCCCTTCCCTTCCAGAGAGATGGAACGCACGATATCACGCTGCGGATCCTTCAGACGCGCCAGAACGCTTTCCGTGTCGAGCCGGTCGGCCGCATCGCTGGACACTTCCCCCGCCTCCAGAAAATCCGCGACATCCTCGATCGGAACATGCGCATGACGGCCGCGGCGGCGCAGGCTGTCGACAAGTTTGTTGCGCACGATCGTCGTCAGCCAGGGGCCGAGGGGCCGGGTCGTGTCCCAGGTGGCACGTTTCAGATGAACCGCCAGCAGGACTTCCTGCACCACGTCTTCCGCTTCGCTCGCCGGCGCGCCGTACTGGTCGCAGCGCCGCCGCGCCATGGCGCGCAGGTGCGGCGTCACTGCAATCAGGAAACGGTTATAGGCCTGCGCATCGCCGTTCATGGCAAGGCGCAGCCAGGCCGCCCATTCCTCTTCGCGCGCCGACTGTTTCACGTCTAATGGCCTACGCTGGCAAACACGCGATTGTTACCCGACCCGCAAAAGAAATGCGACCCGCCTCGTAAAAGGCGGCACACGGCACGACGGAACAGCCCTGCACAAAAATTCGCTCTCGATCCTGTAACGCCGCCCCGATGCTCAGCGTAGCCGTTCATGTTCAGTCAATGACGGCTGGGCCGAAAACGGAGATGAAGAATGAAGACCACGATCGCCACCCTCGCTCTTGCAGGATCGCTCGCGTCCGCACTTGCCGCCATCGCCACGCCAGCCGCCGCCGATGACGCCAAGGAGAAGTGCTACGGCATTGCGATGAAGGGCCAGAACGACTGCGCCGCCGGACCTGGCACCACCTGCGCGGGCACTTCCAAGGTCGACTATCAACAGAACGCCTTCAAGCTGGTCCCGAAAGGCACCTGCGTTTCGATGAAGACCCCGACCGGCCACGGCATGCTGGAACAGGGCCCGGCTCCCGCCTGATCGCCAGATCGCCAACGGACGGTGTCGTACGACGCCGTCACCTCCCGTCCGAAAGGTTTGCCATGATTGCGTCCTCCCTTCCCTCGCGCGTGGGCATCGGCTTCAAGCCGGAGCATTTCGCCGACATCCTTGCCGAGCCGCAGCCTGTCGGTTTTTTCGAAGTGCATGCGGAAAACTACATGGGTGACGGTGGGGTACCGCATGCCCAGCTTGCCCGGCTGCGTGAGGACTACGCGCTCTCCATCCACGGTGTCGGCCTTTCCATCGGCTCCATGCAGGCACTGGACCGCCTGCATCTTTCCCGCCTCAAAACGCTTTGCGACCGCTACCAGCCGGAGAGCTTTTCCGAGCACCTCGCCTGGTCCACGCATGACGGCGTCTTCCTCAACGACCTGCTGCCCTTGCCCTATACACGGGAGACGCTTGACCGTGTCTGCGACCATATCGACACGGTACAGGCGGTTCTCGGCCGCCGGATGCTTCTGGAAAATCCTGCGACCTACCTTCTTTTCGCCGAAAGCACGATCGAGGAGACGGCGTTTCTTGCGGAAATCGCGCGACGAACCGGCTGCGGTCTGCTGCTCGACGTCAACAACGTCTTTGTCGCCGCAACCAACCACAATATCGACCCGCACGACTACATCGCCCGCTTCCCGCTGGAGGCCGTGTGCGAAATCCATCTCGGCGGCCATTCCGAGACCGTCGATGATCTCGGCGCCCCTCTGCTCGTCGACAGCCACGATACGCCGGTGAAGGACCCCGTCTGGGCGCTTTATCGGACGGTTCTTCAAAACACCGGCCCGATCGCAAGTTTGATCGAATGGGACAACGACGTGCCCGCCTGGCCGGTGTTGCGCAAGGAGGCTTCGGCCGCGCAACGGCTGCTCGACGCGGCCGCACGCAAGAGAGTGGCTTGACCATGTCGCAAACCATGCAATCCGCTTTCGCCGCCGGGCTGTTCGACGCGCACCCGCCACCGCCGGGCCTGGCCGCCTGGAACAAGGCGACGCCTCAGAGGCGCTACGCCGTCTACAGCAACAATGTCGGGACAAGCCTGACCGGGGCGCTCGCCGCTCGCTTTCCGGCAGCCGAACGCATCGTGGGAGCGGATTTCTTCCGCGCCATGGCCGGCGCATTCATCAGGGCCTGTCCGCCGCGCTCAGCCGTGCTGCTTGCCTATGGCGACGCGTTCCCGGATTTTGCCGCGCGCTTCGAGCCGGCACGAGACGTCGTCTATCTGGCGGATGTAATGCGGCTGGAGTTCGCGCGTGGCCAGGCCTATCACGCGGCCGACGCATTATCGCTCGATCCCGGTAAGCTCGCCGGTATCGATCCGCGCCGGCTCGAGGAGCTGATCTTCGTTCCCCATCCATCCCTATCGATCCTGTCCTCGCTCCATCCGTTTCACACCATCTGGGCGATGAATACCGGGGAGCGGCCGCTGGCCGACTTGGAGCACTGGGATGGAGAGCACGTGCTAGTCGTTCGCCCGCGCCTGATCGTCGACGTCATCCCGCTGCCGGGCGGTTGCGCGAACTTCCTGCGCAGGCTTGCTGCCGGATCAACGCTTGGCGAAGCGGCAGCACTTGCCGGCGGCGAGGATTTCGATCTTTCGCATGCCCTTGCCATCCTGCTCCGTTCCGGGGCTTTCACGACATTCAGGGAGGGTAAAGCCAATGAAAACCGACACGATGACTGATCACACTACAGGCGTCGCCCGCAGCCTTTCCGAAAGGGTGGTCGCGGCGCTCGAACGCATCCCGAACGGGCTCATTGCGCTGATCGCACGCTTTTCCATTGCAGCCGTCTTCTGGCAGTCGGGCCAGACGAAGGTCAATGGCTGGATGCTCTCCGACAATGCGCTCTACCTTTTCGAGAATGAATACAAGCTCCCCCTTATAGACCCCTGGCTTGCCGCTCATCTCGCTGCCTTGGCAGAGCATATATTTCCCCTTCTGCTGGTCGTCGGCCTGGCGAGCCGCCTGTCCGCGCTGGCGCTCCTAGGCATGACGCTGGTGATCGAGATCTTCGTCTATCCCGGCGCCTGGCCAACTCATGGCACCTGGGCGGCGTGTCTGCTTTTCATCGCAGCCCGGGGACCGGGTCCCCTATCGCTGGATGCGCTGATCGCGGGACAAACGAGGCGGCGGGGAACGTGAGGGAGGGCCTCATTCATAGCCAACGCGTTTGAACGCCTGGGTCTGTCCTTAGGCACTACGGCGCAGCACAGACAGGCCTGTCGCACGATCGAACGCGTGCAGGTTTTCGCCGCTGACGGAGAAAGAGACCGGGGCGTCGCGCGTCGGCCGGCTCCCGGCCGGGACGAGGGCACCGATTTCCTTGCCGCCGACACGGAAGGAGATGAGCGCATTGTCGCCGTGGAACTCGACGAGATCGGTGACGCCGGCAAGCATGTTCTCGCCGCCGCGGGCATCCGGCGATGGCGACAGGGCCGAGGGCCGAACGCCGAGCGTCAGCGCCTGGCCTTCGGTGATCTCGAAGCGCTCTCCGCTGACCCGGAACCGCACGCCGTCACCATCCAGCAGCCATGTGCCGGCGTCCGCGCGCGCCGTGACATCGAGGAAGTTCATGTTCGGCGTGCCGATGAAACCGGCGACGAACAGGGTTCGGGGCCGTTCGTAGATCTCCGCCGGTGTGCCGACCTGCTCGATGGCGCCGCCTTTCATCAGCACGATGCGGTCAGCGAGCGTCATGGCCTCGAGCTGGTCGTGGGTCACGTAGATCGTGGTGGTCTTCAGGGTCTGATGCAGGCGCGCGATCTCGACGCGCATGTGGTTACGCAACTTGGCGTCGAGGTTGGAAAGCGGCTCGTCGAAGAGGAAGACGCGCGGCGTCTTGATCATCGCGCGGGCGATCGCCACGCGCTGCTGCTGGCCGCCCGACAGTTCCGTCGGCTTGCGGGAGAGATACGGCTCCAGCCCGAGCGTACCGGCAACCGTCTTGATGCGGCTTTCGATTTCCGCTTTGTCGACCTTCATGCGCTTCAAGCCGAAGGCGATGTTGTCGTGGATCGTCATGTGCGGGTAGAGAGCATAGTTCTGGAACACCATGGCGACCCCGCGGTCACGCGGCTCCAGGTCGTTCACCGTACGCCCGGCAATCGAGACCGTGCCGCCGGAGATTTCCTCCAGGCCGGCGATCATGCGCAAAAGCGTGGATTTTCCGCAGCCGGACGGGCCGAGGAAGACCACGAATTCGTGGTCGTCGATTTCGAGGTTGAAGTCCTTGATGACGTTGACGGCACCGTAGGCCTTGTCGACATGGGAACAGACGATATTGGCCATGCTCACCCCTCCTCCGTAACAAGGATCTGTAATTTCACATCGGTCGGCCGCGCCTCCACCGCCCGGTCGAAGGCGGCGATGCTATCCTTGAAGGCATAGGTGCCGGTGATCAGCGGCTTGAGGTCGACCTTGCCGGACGCGATGAGCTCCAGCGCGCGGTCGAAGACATTGGCGTAGCGGAAAACCGTCTCGATGCGCACCTCGCGCGAGATGGCGCCGGCCACGTCGAAACGCACGGCATCCACCGGCAGGCCGACGAGCACCGCCGCGCCGCCCGGCCGCACCAGATTGAAGAGGCCTTCGAAAGCCTTCGCGCTGCCGCTCGCCTCGAACACCACGTCGGCGCCCCAGCCGCGGGTGGCCGTGTCGATGGCGGCGGCGAAGGTGGTTTCCTTGAGGTTGACCGCTTCGATGCCGGGATAGGCGGCAGCGATGGCGAGCTTCTCGGCGGAAAAGTCCGAGATCAGCACCCGGCTGCACCCGCCGGCCAGTGCCGCCAGTGCCACCATGATCCCGATCGGCCCCGCGCCGATGACGGCCGCGACATCGCCCGGCACGATGCGGGCGCGCGTTGCAGCCTGCATCCCGATGGCGAAGGGCTCGACCATCGCGCCCTCGGCGAAGGAAACGCTGTCGGGCAGGCGATAGGTGAAGGCGGCGGGATGCACCGCATAGGGCGCGAGAATGCCGTGCACGGGGGGTGTCGCCCAGAAGCGAACGGCGGGATCGACATTGTAGAGGCCGAGTTTCGAGGCACGCGAGGAGAGATCGGGAATGCCGGGCTCCATGCACACCCGGTCGCCGACGGCTAGCGAGCGCACATTCTCGCCGACCTCGACGATGGTGCCGGCTGCCTCGTGACCGAGCACCATGGGCGCGCGCAGCACATAGGGGCCGATGGCGCCGTGAGTATAGTAATGGACGTCGCTGCCGCAGACACCGACCGTGTGGATGGCGATTTTCACATCGTCGGGGCCGACGGTCTGCGGGAGGTCGATGTCGCGAAGGGCAAGCACGCCCTTTTCTTCGAGAACCAAGGCTTGCATGGCTATATGTCCTGTCATCAATTGCTCTTGCGCCGGAAGGCATTGTTGAGAAGGCCGCTCAGAATGCCGATGAGCAGGAGCGGCGGTATGGAAAGCAGAACCACCGAGGCATTGAGGATGCCCCATGGCACGTCGCGACCGAGCTGCGTGAGTTCCGAGGCGACGATCGGCAGCGTCTTGGCATCCGAGGTCGTCAGCATCAGCGCGATCAGGAACTCGTTCCAAACCAGCACGAAGGCGAAGGCAACGGCACCGATGAGCGAGCGCGAGGCAATGGGCAATGCGATCAGGAAGAACACGGCATAGGGCCCGTAACCATCGACCCTTGCCGCCTCCTCCACCTCCTTCGGCACGCGGGCGAAGGCCGGGACGCCGAGCCAGATGACGGTGGCGAGCGTAAGCAGCGTATAGGTGACGATCAGCGAGAGACGCGTGTCGTAGAAGCCAAGATCGAGCCAGATCACCATGAGCGGGATCGCCACGGCGACCGGCGGCAGGAACCGCAGGGACAGCACGAAGAACTGGATGTCGGCGGACCAGCGGTTGGGGTAGCGGGCGATCGCATAGGCGGCCGGCAGGCCGAGCAGCGCACCGATCAGGACGGAACCGCCGGCGGCGATCACCGAATTGACGAGACCGGCGGCCACGCTGTCGCGGCCCAGCACATAGGCGAAGTTGTCGAGTGTCGGCGTGAAGATGAAGAGCGGCGTGGGTGTCACAATGTCCACGCGGTTCTTGAAGGCGTTGATTGCCGTCCACACCATGGGGAATATGGCGGAGAAGCCCGCGAGATAAAGCACGGACTTGCCGAGGAAACGTGACAGGCTCATGGCTTCACCCTCTTCCAGATCACCGTGAAGATGACCGTCGTCGCGACCATCATCAGCACCGCCATGCTGGAGGCGTAGGAGATGCGGCCTGATTCGATGAAGCCTTGCGAGAAGGCGTACATATCCAGCGTTTCCGTCACGATGCCGGGCCCGCCGCGGGTCATGACATAGATGAGGTCGAACGCGCGCAATGACTCGATCATCTTGATGAAGGTGAGCGAGATGAGCGGCGCCTTGAGCATGGGAAGTGCCACATAGAGATAGACTTCCCAGGGACGCGCGTGATCGAGCCGGGCGGCCTCGAAGGGCTGCGGCGGCAGCGTTTCCAGAAGCTTCAGCACGATGACACCGAAGAACAGCCCCCATTGCCAGACATCGACGAGCGCCACCGTCATCAGCGCCGTTGTCGGGTTCGACAAAAGGTCGAGCGGCTGGCCGGTCATCGCCTTGTAGGGATAGGTGACGACGCCGTAGAGCGGATGGAAGGCGAACTTCCAGACGAAGGCGGCCGAAACGCGCGGCAGGATGACCGGTACGAGGAAGATCAGCGTCAGCACCGCCCGCTGGCGCGCCGAGGCGAATTCGAACATCAGGATGCCGAGCACGATGGCCACCAGCAGCGTCAGCGTCACCGTGACCAGCTCCCAGGTCAGCGACACGCCGATGGCATTGATAAAGCGGCGATCCGAAAAGAGATCGATGTAATTGGCAAGGCCGACGAAGCTGCCGTCCGGGCGGCTGAGCTCGCGGTTGCGGAAGGAAATGTAGATCGCATAGGCCGTCGGCACGAAGGCAAGCACCGCCAGGATGAGCAGCGGCGGCGCGAGGAAGACGGCAGGCAGGCGGGTTCTCGATGTCATGGATTTTCCTCGTGATCGCGCGGCCGCCGTCTCGGGAGTGCGGTGGCGGCCGCGCTGCTCAAAGGCTTACTGGCTGCGAGCGACGAGCTCCTTGGCGAAGCCTTCGAGTTCGTTCAGGCCGTCCTTGATGTCCGTGCGTGAACCGGCGATCAACTCTTCGAGAATGATGCCCCAGCGGTCGCCGAGATCAGGCCAGAGCGGGCTCTGCCAGAAGTTGACAGCCGTCACCTTGCCGGTCTCTGCAAGCGCCTGGCCGAGGTCAGGCCCGTAGAGCTTGGCGAAGGTGTCGCTGGTCATGATGCTGGTGCGGTTGAGTTCGCTGAACTGGTTGGCCTCCAGGCGGCGCTGCTCGTTCTCCTTGGATGTTGCCCAGGCGATGAACAGGCCCGCGCAGGCCTTCGATGCGTCATCCGCATTGGCCTTGGTACCGATCGCGAGACCATGGCCGTAGCCACCGCCGGTGAGCGGCGTCGGCGGCGGCAGGTAGCCGACCTTGCCGGCGACCTGCGAGGACTTCGGATCGATCGCCATGCCGACAAGCGGGGTCGACTCCACCAGCATCGCGACCTGACCGGACGTGAAAGCGCCGACCGATTCATCCCAGCCGCCGGTCTGCGTGCCGGGTGCGGAATACTTGAAGAGTTCGAGATAGGTCTCGGTGGCCTTCACGGCCGCCTCGCTGTTGAACTTCGGCTCGTTGCCGTCGAACCACTCGCCACCGAAGCCCTTGAAATACGGCATCCAGCGCCAGACATTGGCGCCCGAGCCGCGCTGGCCGCGCAACGCGATGCCATAGATGCCCTTGTCCGGCTGATGCAGCTTCTTAACGGCGTCCTTCATCTCGTCGAGCGTCGTCGGTGGCTTGACGCCGGCAGCTTCCAGCAGGTCCTTGCGGTAGACAAGCAGATCGCCGCCGCCGGTCAGCGGTGCGAACCAGACCTTGCCGTTATAGGTCGCGACCTTCTGGCGGCCGGGATCGAAGTCGGCATAATCATATTCGGCGGGATAATAATCCATCAGCGGCGCGACCCAGCCGGCAGACGCGAACAGCGCCACATTGGCCTCGTCGATGTAATAGACATTGTACTTGCCGATGGTCGACGCATCCGCCTTAGTCTTGGCGCGACGGTCGTTTTCGTTGAGATAGTCGATTTCGAAGGATGCGCCGCCGGAAAGCTTGGCGAACTCGTCCTTGTGGCTTTCCAGAAGCGTCAGGCCGTCGCGCGGCTGGGCCAGCACACGGATGGTACCGGAGCATTCCGCCGCCAGCGCGACCGATGAGACAGAGCTGGCGAGAAGGCATGCATAGGCGATGCTCGAAACGAGCGTTTTCACGGATGTCATGGGTGAACCTCCCTCAAGGTATCGTTGGTCGGCGCGGCACGACCTCCTCGTCGCCTGCGCCAATCGTCCAGCGAATGACTTCGCTAGCTGCATATTATGCGGGGAAATCGCGGAAACTAGCGTGTCTGTTGCAGTGAATCTGTATTTTAATGCGCGATTTTATGCTGCAATGCGAAAAAACAACACTATCCGCGCAAGGTTTCATCGGGGACGGGGACATCGCCCCGCAGGGAGCGGCGTTGCGGCGTGAGCCGGCGATAAGCGGACGGCGTCATGCGGTGCTGGCGCAGGAAGGTCCGGTTGAAATTGGAAATGTTCATGTAGCCGACCTCGAAACAGATATCGGTGATCGGCATGTCGGTTTCCGCCAAAAGCTTGCAGGCCTGCCAGATGCGCAGCTTGTTGACATGGTCCGTGAAGGTGTTGCCGGTGTTCTTCTTGAAGAAGCGGGAGAAGGCGCTTTCGCTCATGCCAGCGAGATCGGGGACATCAGACAGGCGGATATCGGTCGCGAAGTTGCGGTAGATGAAGACGAGCGCGCGCTGGAGCGCGTCGAGGGTTTCGGCGTCGAGCTTTGGCGAATATTCGGGCGATGACAGCACCTCGTATTCCGTCGAGCCGGCAAGCAGATCGAGCAGCTGAAGGAAAAGCGCGAGCCGCGCCACGCCCTTCTGCGTACCCATGCGCTCGACGAGATCGGCGCCGCGCGCCAGCGTCTCGCCGCTGAAGACGAGGCCTCTTTGAGCGCGAGCAAAGAAGTCCTCCAGCTGCGCGAATTCCGGCAGCATCCGGGTCGCCTCGCGGATGCGATCAGGATGGAACTGCAAGACGACGTCGCGTCCCTCGATCACCTCGCCGGGTGCGGTCATCGTCACCCAGTCATGCGGCAGGTCGCTGCCGATGACGGTCAGATAGGTCGCGGAGAACGCGCCGATATAATCGCCGACAAAGGCCACTCCGGTGCCCTTACGAATGAGATGGATCTCGAATTCCGGATGAAAGTTCCAGACATTGCGCTCCCACGGATAATCGTCGATGCGCCAGAGAAAGCTCTCGTCGATGCCGGTGATGATGTGCTCGAAGGTCGGCGGGCTGGCCGAAAGCGGGCTGAACTTCGGCTCCGGTATGCTCCTGCGCTCCCGCATGCTGGTGGGGCTGCTCAATGGGTGCTCCTGCATTGCCACGACATCGCGGCGGGCATTTTGACCACAAAACCGCGGCCGGACAACCGCCCCGAGTGCTACGGCTCCTCGCCCTCGGCATCCGTCTCGACGCCGGCCTCCACCGCTTCCGTCTGCACAGCCTGCCGGCTGAGCAGACCCGCATCCTCGAGCGCCTCGATATCAGGCAGATCTCGCAGCGTCTGCATGCCGAAGGCGGTCAGGAACTGCTTCGTGGTCACATAGGTATAGGGCGCGCCCGGTGTGGGGCTGCGCGGGCCGGAAGCAAGGAAGCCGGCATTGCGCAGGGACGCGATCGTGTCGCGGCTTATCTCCTTGCCGAAAACCCGCGACAGTTCGGCTCGGGTCACCGGCTGGAAATAGGCGATCGCCATCAGCACCATGGCCTCGAAGTCCGATAAGGCAGCGGATGAGCTGCGCGTCGGCGCCTGCGACGCCCGGACCGTCTCCGCGTAACGGGGACGCGTTCGATGCTGCCAGCCACCCGCGACCGACACGATCTCGTAGGGTCGGCCGCGCAGTTCCTCCTGCAGATCGTCGATCAGGAGATCGAGGCTGCAATCCTTGCCGACGACGCGCGACAGCGTCTCGCGGCCGACGGGCGAGGCCGCGGCGAACAGGACCGCCTCGACGCGCAGCATCCACTCGCGCCAGCGCAGCTCGGCAGGCAGGTCGGCAAGCTCCCGGTCGAGCGACTGCTGGTCCTGCGCCCTGGATTTTCGGCCACGCCGTGCCTTCGTGCCGTCAGGTGCGTCCATCGTCACAGCCCGTAAATCCGGAAGGATGCGCGCCCGGAAAGCTCCCGGACGGCGGCAAAACCTTCCAATCGTTCGAACAGGCGAGTGGCGGCCCAGCGGGACAGGTTGCTGCCGGGCGCCGATGCCGGCACGGCGTCGTCATCGAGCAGCCTTGCGATAACAGGCGCGGCTCCCTTGGTGCGCACCTTCGGCGCGACGGCGAGAAGTGCTTCGGCGCGATGCGCGATTTCGCCGGCAGACCGCAGGGCGGTCGTGGCCCCCTCGGCAAGCGCGACGCAGACGGCGCCGGCAAAAGCGGGTTCGCCGGGCTGCACGCGCCCTCGGCCCGCCGGCGTGCGGAAAGCCGCTCCGTAACGCTCCGCCATTAAGAGCGGCACCGCGGAAGGCCAGTCGAGCATGCGCGCGATGAGCAGGTCGGCCAGCGCCCAGGCCAGCATCTCGCCATCGGGCCGGTCACGCATGATCGCCGTCACCAGTGCAGCCGCAGCGAAGGGCGGTGCCCGGCCCGATTGCAGCGCTGCATCCGCATGATCGACCGCCGCCAGCAGCCGCTCGTCGGCGGCGAGGCCAAACAGGTCGGCCAGTTCGCCGACGGTCTTGGAGGAAAAGCCGGGCTTTCGCGCCGCAATCCGCCGGAACGCCACAGAGACGCGCCCGGCCGGGCCCGGATCGTCGCCTGCCGATGTCAGGAGCACGGCGTCGCGCAGTCCCGCCTCCTCTTCGTTGCGTCCCATCAGACGCACTGCAACCGCTGCGCATTTCAAGGCCTGCCGCGCGCGCCAGCAGCCGGCCCAGACGGGCGCAGAACGCACGAGGTCGTCGAGTGCTTTCAGGGCGACGCCGGCGGCGAAAGCGGCATCGCTCTCATTAGGTTCGCCCCCGCGCGAGCGGATCCAGCCCGGCAGCTGCGGTACCGGCGTGGCGGCCGGTCGAGGGGATGGAACGCGCGAATCCATGTCGGCAGCCTACATTCCGCGTGCGGTTCTCGCCAGACGGATCGTGCACAACCGCACATGAAATGCGGCGCGGGAACTCGAAGGCCCATCGTCACCTGCAGAACAAGTCGCCGCGTCCAGAACAAAAAGGGCGCTCGACCCTTTCGGGGAGCGCCCTTTGGACCCGGACGACTACGAACGCGCGACGAGGGGGTTATCGCTGCAGGCAGTCATCGATGACGGGTTGTAAGCGTTAGATGGGGAGTCTCGCGGAGATATCAAGTCCCCCGCGGCGTCGCTAACTGCGGCGGTGATTTCCGCGATATCGTCGGCAGTTTCGTGCAAGGCCGCGCGGCATCGTGCTGGTCTCACCGCGCCCGGATTTTCAGCGGCCGACGCGGTCTCATTCGCAACGGCATCAGCCATTCTGCCGAAACAGATGTAACGGATCGGAAACTCTTGCAAATGTGCTTTCCAAACCGGGATCGAAGCCCATATACGTCGAACAAAATATACGAGATCACCTGATGACGATCCCCGCAGAGCCGACCAGTGAAATGAGCCGACATGTCCAGGCGCTTGATTGGGGCAGCCATGGCTTGGGCAACCCGTCCGAATGGCCATCGGAATTGCGGATGGCGGTCAATCTGTGCCTAAACACATCTCTGCCCACTGCCATCTACTGGGGCGACGAGTTGCGGCTCATCTATAACGATGCCTGGGCGCCCATTGCCGGGGAAAAGCATCCGTGGGCGCTGGGGCGGCCGGCCCGTGATGTCTGGGCGGACATATGGCATGTGATCCAGCCGCAATTGGCAGCGGTCATGACGACGGGCAAGGGATTTTCCGTCGCCGACCAGATGCTGCCGATGGAGCGCGGCGGCCGCGTGCAGCAGACCCATTGGGACTACAGCTTTGCGCCGATCGTCGATGACAGGGATCGCGTTCTCGGCATCTTCAACCAGGGCAACGAGACGACGGCGCGCCTTTCGGCGGAGCGCGCGCTTCGCGCCAGTGAAGAGCGGCTCGAATTCGCGCTGGGCGCCTCCAACACGGTCGGGACCTGGGATTGGGACGTCCCGAACGACACGATCATCGCGGACGCGCGCTTTGCCAAACTCTATGGTGTTCCGCGGGAGAGAGCCGCCGCGGGCGCGCCGATCGCCGAATTTTTCGCTGGATTGCACCCTGACGACCTGCCAGCGGTCCGAGACGCCATCAACACGGCGATGAAGACCGGAAAAAATTTCTCGCAGGAGTACCGGCTGTTGCAGCCGGATGGTACGAGCCGGTGGGTGATCGCCGAAGGAAGGCCGACGCTTGCCCCGGATGGAACCGTCCTGCGCTTTCCCGGCGTCAGCTTCGACATCACTGAGCGAAAGAAGACCGAGGCCGCCCTGCGCGACAGCGAGGAAAGGTTTCGCGCCATCACCAACTCGATTGACCAGATGCTCTGGTCGACGCTGCCGGATGGCCATCACGACTATTACAATCAGCGTTGGTACGACTTCACCGGCGTTCCCGTCGGTTCGACGGATGGAGAAGGCTGGAACGGCATGTTCCACCCCGACGACCAGGAGCGCGCCTGGAACGTCTGGCGTCAATGCCTGACGACCGGCGAGCCCTATCACATCGAATACCGCCTCCGGCACAAATCAGGTACTTACCGTTGGGTGCTTGGCCGCGCGCAGGCGGTACGCGACAACGCGGGCAACATCACGCGCTGGTTCGGCTCCTGCACGGATATCCAGGACATCGTCGACGCGCGGGAGGTCCTCACCCGTTCGCGCGAAGAGCTCGAAAAGGCGGTCGAGGAGCGGACCACCAAGCTGATGGAAGCCGAAGCCCAGCTTCGCCACGCGCAGAAGATGGAAGCCGTCGGCCAACTGACCGGCGGGGTGGCGCATGACTTCAACAACATGCTTGCGGTCATCCTCGGCGCGATGAACCTTCTGGAACGGCGGCTTGCGCGCGGCGAGACCGACCTCAGCCGCTACATCGAGGCGGCCAAGGACGGCGCGAACCGGGCAGCCGCCCTCACCCAGCGCCTCCTGGCCTTCTCCCGCCGGCAACCGCTCCAGCCCGAAGTGATCGAGCCGAACCGCATGGTTTCGGGCATGACGGAGCTTCTGGCCCGCGCGCTTGGAGAACAGATCCAGGTGGAGACCGTGATGGCCGCCGGGCTGTGGAGGATCAACGCCGATCCGAGCCAGCTGGAGAATGCGATCCTCAACCTCGCCGTCAACGGCCGCGATGCAATGCCCCAGGGCGGCAAGCTCACGGTGGAAACCGCCAACACCTTCATCGCCGAGGATTATGCCAGAGAGCATTCCATGTCCGTCGGTCAATATGTCATGATCGCCGTGACAGACACCGGCGCGGGCATGACGAAAGACACGCTGGCCAAAGCGTTTGATCCGTTTTTCACGACCAAGGAAGTGGGCAAGGGATCCGGCCTCGGCCTCAGCCAGGTTTTCGGTTTCGTCAGGCAATCGGGCGGGCATGTCAGGATCTATTCGGAGCTCGGACACGGCACCAATGTGAAGATCTACCTTCCCCGTCATTACGGCACCGGCGAAACCAAGAACCTCGCACCGCTCGGCAATGAGCCGGCGCGCGGCAGGCGAGACGAACTTGTTCTCGTGGTGGAGGATGACGAGCGCGTCCGCACCTTCTCGACCGAAGCGCTTCGCGAACTTGGCTATACCGTCGCGGAAGCCGCGAACGGGCCTGCGGCCTTGGCGCTCCTCGATGCCGGATTGAAGCCGACCCTTTTGTTTACGGACGTCGTCATGCCGCAGATGAGCGGTCGCGAGCTTGCCGAAATCGCAGCCTCCAAGGTCGCCAATCTCAAGGTGCTTTATACGACCGGCTATACGCGCAATGCCGTGGTCCATAACGGCATCCTCGACCCCGGCACGCACCTGCTCCAAAAGCCATTCAGCCTCGACCAGCTTGCCGAGAAGATCCGCCACGTTTTGGATGGATAGCCGTTTTCGGCGGCGCGGAACCTTTTTTCCTTCTGTCCATTTCAGGAGGCTTTTTCCACTCATCTCGCTTCATCGAGGCCGCCGCGCATGCAGTCCACGCCATCGACACTTGCCGGCCGCTCGCTCGTCGCGCTCGCCGTCCTGAACTTCTTCCTGGCCGATGCCCGGGACGGCCTGGGGCCGTTCCTGGATGGCTTTCTCGCCACCCGCGGCTGGTCTTCGATGACGCTTGGATTCGTCGCAACGCTTGGCGGCGTACTCGGCATGATCGCAACGCCGCTCTTCGGCGCATGGGTGGATGCGTCACGGCATAAGCGCGCCTTGATCATCCTTCCCGTGCTGCTCGTCACGGCTGCGGCCCTCTGGACGCTGGCCAGCCCGTCCAACGCGTCCGTCTTCGGCGGCCAGTCGGCGACCGCCATCGTCGGCGCGGTCATCGGCCCGGCGTTGATGGGGCTGACGCTCGGTCTTGTCGGCGAACGCCGCTTCTCCGATCAGGTCGCGCGCAACGAGTTCTGGAACCATGCCGGAAACGTGGTCTCGCTGGCGGCGATCTACGTTGCAACCAGCTATTACGGCGAGATGGGCGTCATCGTGATGATGATCCTGACCGCCGCGGCCACCATCGTCGCCGTCCTTGCCATCGATCCGTCCAAGGTCGACCATGCGGTGGCGCGTGGCCTCGCCCATGACGAAGGCGAGCCGGGACCATCAGGCTTTGCCGTGTTGGTGAGCCGTAAGGGGCTGATCCTTCTCGCGATCACGCTGATGATCTTTCACTTCGGCAACGCACCCATCAGCCGGCTGATCGCCCAGGATTTTTCCATCCAGCTTGGCACCCCCTTCCGAACGACCGCCATCACCACCGGCGTCGCACAGCTTTCCATGATCGTCATGGCGGTGGCGGCCCCCTTGCTCATCCGCCGGTTCGGCCTGGCAAGCGTCTTTCTCCTGGCCCTTGCCGCACTTCCCATCCGCGGAGCCCTTGCCGGCACGTTTTCGAGCTTTGCCTGGATCTACCCCGTGCAGATCCTCGACGGCGTGGGCGCCGGCCTCATCGGCATTGCCACTCCTATTGCCGCGGAACGCATCCTGGCGGGAACCGGGCGCTTTAACGTGGGCCTTGCCGCCGTCATGACGGTGCAGGGGATTGGCGCATCGCTCAGCAATGTGGTAGCGGGATGGCTGACCGATATCGGCGGTTACGGCTTGGCCTACTGGGTCCATGGCGCAGTGTCGATCTTGGCCTTCGTCGTGTTCTGTACCGCGCATCGCCTGATCGCGCCGGCACGGTCGGACGACGAGGGAGACCACCGCAACGCGATGACCGCGCCCTCCTGAGAACGTTTATGAGCACCTTTTCACTGACCTGGATTGTCGCGGGCCTTACGGTGACCGGCGTCGTCCTTCGTCCCTTCGCCTGGCCGGAGGCCGTCTGGGCGCTCGCCGGCGCCACGTTGCTCGTGGTTGTCGGCTCGCTTGCGCCATCCACGGCGCTGGAGGCCGTAGGGCGAGGTACGGATGTCTACCTCTTCCTCATCGGCATGATGCTGCTGTCGGAGATCGCGCGCCGCGAACGGCTGTTCGACTGGCTGGCCGCCTTCGCCACGTCGCATGCCCGCGGCTCGCCGCGTCGGCTCTTCGTGCTGATATATGGATGCGGCATTCTGGTCACCGCGTTTCTCTCGAACGACGCCACCGCCGTCGTCCTCACGCCCGCCGTCTACGCCGCGTGCAAGGCGGCGAAGGTGCGCGATCCCATGCCCTACCTGCTGATCTGCGCCTTCATCGCCAATGCCGCGAGTTTCGTGCTGCCCATTTCCAATCCGGCCAATCTCGTCGTCTTCGGCAACGGTACCATGCCCTCGCTGCTGCACTGGCTGAGCCTGTTTGCGCTTCCCTCCATTGTCGCCATCCTCGTCACCTTCGCCGCACTCTGGTGGACACAGCGCAAGGCGCTGGCAGAAGACACCGTCTCCACCACGGTCGAAGTCGTTTCACTGACACGCCAGGCGCGGCTTGCCGGCCTGGCGCTTTGCGTCACCGCCGTTCTGCTTGTGGCGGTGTCGGCGCTCGGGGGCGATCTCGGCCTGACAACGTTCCTCGCCGGCGCGGTGACGACCGCCCTGATCCTGATCGCCAATCGCGAGGGACCGGGCGAAATCCTCCGTGGCATTTCCTGGACCGCCCTTCTCCTCGTGGCCGGCCTCTTCGTCGTGGTCGAAGCGACGGAAGCCACCGGTCTTCATACCCTGATCGGCAGTTGGATCGTGCAGGGCGCAGCGCAGAGCGTCTACGCCACGGCCTTCGCATCGGGCACTGCCGCAGCACTCTTCTCCAATCTTGCGAACAACCTTCCGGTCGGGCTTCTGGCGGCAAGCGCCCTTCACACGGCCGACATGCCGCAACTCGTATCGGCGGCCACGATGATCGGCGTCGACCTCGGCCCCAACCTGTCCGTCACCGGATCTCTCGCCACCATCCTGTGGCTGACGGCGCTGCGCCGGGAAGGGCTGCATATCGGCGCATGGCAATTCCTGAAAATCGGCGCAGTCGTTGCCACACCGGCCGTCATCCTGTCGCTCGCGACGCTCATTATCGTGGGGCCGCTCACATCCCTGCCGTAAGTCGAGCGTGCCGCTATCGCTTTTGCAGGAGAGACGTCAGCGCCGAAACGATGGTGTTTCGGCTGTAGGGTTTATGAACGATCGGGACACCCGCAAGCTCTTCCGGGAGCTGTGCGTTTTCGCCGTAGCCGGTCGCGAAGACGAACGGGATGAATCTCCGCCGAAGCTCCTCGGCAACGGGGAAGGATGTGGTCTGCCCCAGATTGATGTCCAGGATGGCAACGTCCGGTGCCTCGGTCTCGATCTGTGCCATTGCCTGCCGGATTGAACTCGTCGTCATCACTCTGGTCAGTCTCTCGTCCGCAAGCATCGCCTCCAGATCCAGCGCGATGAGGATCTGGTCTTCCAGGATCAGAACCGAAGGATCGGCCGCGGCCAGTGTGTCGGCGGCCTCCGGAGCGCGCTCGGCGGCCCGCATCGTCGTTTCCACCTTGGACGCTGTCAGTTTCACATGCGGCGGGGGAATGCGGAATTCCGCAACGAGGCCCGACGGCTCGAACCTGATCACGCTTTCGCCGCCAAGGTCATAGGGCACGCTGCGATCGATAAGGGCACTGCCGAACCCGCTGCGCGAGGGAATGGTGACGACCGGTCCGCCTTGCTCTCGCCAGTGGATTTCGCAGGTTCCCGCCGCCGTCATCTCCCACGTCACAGCGACAGTGCCGGTCGGCGCCGAAAGGGCACCATACTTCGCGGCATTGGTAGCAAGTTCGTGAAAGACCAGCGCCATGACGGAAAAAGCGCGGCTGTCCAGCCAGATCGCCGGGCCTTCGAGGACGATCGTCGCCTCCTTGGCCCGGTAGGGCCTGAGTTCGGCATCGAGAAGCTCGGAGAGTATGCCGCCCCCATCGCCGCGTACGACCTGGTCATGTGCGATGGCCAATGCCTCGATCCGTCCTTGCAACGTCGCGACATATTGCTCCAGCGTATTCTTGTGGTGCTGGGGGCTCGTCACCAGAGACTTGATGACCGCCAGGATGTTCTTCACCCGGTGGCTCAGTTCCTCGTTCAACATGCGCTGGCGCACTTCCGACTTGCGCCGTTCGCCGGCCATCAGCTCGTTTTGCCGAAGAACGATTTCAACGATTGCGACGCGCACAATCTCGGCGATCTCGCGCTCGGATTCGGCCCAGGACTGCGCCTGTCCCTTCACCGTCTCCTTCCAGATCGCGAAGCTCTTGCGCGGTGTCAGACGATCGCCGAGCGGGCCGGTCTCGTACGTCTTATCGGGATTGCCCGCCCAATTCAGCGTCTGGACGAGTTCCTTGCGGAAGAAGAAAAGGCAGTCCGATCCCGTCTGCGACAGCGGAATGGCGAGCACGCCGGACACGCGGTCGCCGTAGGCGCTCGCTTCGGGCATTCTCTGAGACAGGCTGTGGGTCGCCCAGATACGACCCTCTCCCACGCGCTGCACGAAATCGAGAAGAGCAGGCAGCGCATCATCCGGCGGCGTGGAGCCCGTACCTGTCCACTGGCCGTCGAACATGACGCCAGCGCCATCGTTGGGCAGAAGTCGGGAAAACTCGTGCAGGCTCTGCCGCAGCAGGGCGCCAAGATCTTCATGATGGGAGGAAAGGATCAGAAAGCGATCGAGCGCCTCGCGCGTTCCCGCCACGGCGGCTACGCGCTGGCGCTCCTTGAGCGATTTGAGGTGCAGGGAGAAGAACTCGCCGAACACCTCCATCGCGACACGCTGCGCCATCGGTAGAACGCGCGGCGAGTAGTGGTGGCACGCGATCAGCCCCCACAGGGAGCCGTCGAGCACGATCGAGATGGACATCGAGGCGGCAACGCCCATGTTGCGCAGATACTCGCAATGGATCGGCGATACGCTGCGCAGATGCGCGAAGCTGAGATCGAGCGGTTCACCGGAGGCATCCAGGACGGGCTCGATCGGTACGCGGCTGCCGCTGGCATCCGCAATGACCCGGATCGTGTTCTTGAGGTAGAGCGTTCGAGCCTGCTGCGGAATGTCGCTCGCGGGAAAATACTGCCCGAGAAAGCTCTCCAGATCCGCACGTTTGGTTTCGCTCACCACCTTGCCCGAACCGTCGTGTTCAAAGCGGTAGACCATGACCCGGTCATATCCTGTGACGCCGGCGACGACGCGCCCTGCGCGTTGCACGAGTCGTTCCACCTCCGTAACATCGCTGATCCGGCCAATCATCTCACGGGCGATGTGCAAGGGCTGGCCAACAGATGGTGCAAGCTCGAATTCGATTATGGCCGCAGACTTGTAATGATGGATCGCGACATCGAAGACACGTTCGCCAAGTGCTACATCCAGCATGAGCGCCGGCCGCGATGCCGAGTTTGTTGCAGCCATGGCGTTGCGAAGGTCGTGCAGCAACTGCTCGCCGAGCACTTCGGCAGCGTCCCGACCGACAAGATTGCCGGGATATCCGAGAATATCGGCGGCATTGGCCGACGCACGCTCGATCCGCGTCAGGCTTATATCGCACGCAATCAGGCACCCATGCGGCTGAATGCTGCCGGGGATGTGGATCGGCTCGCGATCGCATGTACTCAGGTTTACAGCATCATTGATAGACAACACGACCACTTTCAAAGCAACGCAAGGCCAGGGCAAAGACCTGGTTGGCCGTCGCGGCCGCCTGGTCCAGTTCGAAATCGCCTGCTTCGTCCAACAATAATAGGAATGACTGCCACTGCGCCATATCATTTGACATAAGGGACAGATGTCTCGCGCCGAATCCGTCGGTCATGCCCAGATCCGCAGCACGCCGCCTTAGAACGCGGGCGCCGAGGGTCGATCCCTCAAGCACATAAAGGGCGCCGAGCAAGGCGCTGGGCTTTTTGAGGTCGATCACCACCTTCATTGATCGGGCGACCTCCAGCCCCAGATCTTGCGCGTCCTGAGCCAACGCTGCCGAGACCATGGTGGGCCGCCATCGCCACTGAGCGGGCCAGGCGACACCAGCCAGCTGGTCATCCATCGTAGCTCGGAATATGCCGAGAAAGCCGACATAGCGGCCATAGCTTTGCACGCTGTCAAACGCGCCAACGGCCGCGTCCAGCCGCTCGTGGCCGTCGCGTGTCCGGTCTCTCAGTTCAAAGCGTCGTTCGCTGTAAGCCATGTGCCTCGGTCGTTCGAATTCAGGCGCCATGCCTCGTTCCATCGCGGCATGGCTTTGTTGGAATCGGAGCTGGATAACTGACGGACGGCTATGCCGCCGCTCCGCCGATCAGGTCCTTAACACGGCGTGCGAGGGTTTCCGAGGAAAACGGTTTCGTCACCACCTGCATGCCGCGCTCCAGATGGCCGTGGTTCAAAACGGCATTTTCCGCATAACCCGTGACAAAGAGCACATTGAGTTCCGGCCGCTTTTCGCGCACGACATCGGCCAGCTGGCGGCCGTTCATGCCGTTCGGCAGGCCCACATCCGTCACCAGGAGGCAGATGTCCGGCCGGGCCTCGAGAATTTTGAGCGCCGATGGACCATCGCCCGCCTCAAGCACCACGTAGCCGAGGTCCTCGAGAATTTCCACAGCGACCATCCTGACGAGCGGCTCGTCGTCGACCACCAGGATCGTGCCTAGCGTATCTGACACAGGGATCGGATCGTTTTCCAACTGCGGCTCCTCCTCTTGCTGGTCGCCGGCATGACGCGGCAGATAGATGCAGATCATCGTTCCTTTGCCGACTTCGGAATAAATGCGCACAGCGCCGCCGGACTGACCCGCAAAGCCGTAGACCATGGACAATCCGAGGCCCGTTCCCTGGCCGATCGGCTTTGTGGTGAAGAAGGGATCGAATGCCCGCGCAACCACATCCGCCGACATACCGCTCCCCGTGTCGCTGACACAGAGAGAAACATATTGTCCCGGCAATACGCCCCTCTGGGATGCCGCCCGCTCGTCGAGCCAGCGATTGCCCGTCTCGATCGTCAGCCGCCCACCGTCAGGCATGGCATCACGCGCATTGATGCACAGGTTCAGAAGCGCGTTCTCGAGTTGCCCGACATCGACGAAGGCTGTCCACAGGCCACCTGCGGCAACGGTTTCGACTGCCACTGCGGGACCGACGCTTCTGGTGATCAGGTCCTGCATGCCCGCCACGACGCGGTTAATGTCGGAGGGTTTTGGATCGAGCGTCTGCCGGCGTGAAAAGGCGAGCAGACGCTGGGTCAGGGCAGCCGCACGCTTCACAGCCCCTTGCGCGCCGGTGATGTAGCGATCGATCTCGCCGATGCGCCCCTGCGTCAGGCGTGTCTTCATCAGATCGAGGCTTCCGCTGACGCCAGCAAGAATATTGTTGAAATCGTGCGCCAGGCCACCCGTGAGCTGGCCGACGGCCTCCATCTTCTGCGCCTGCCGCAGTGCGGCCTCCGTCTGCATCAGCGCTGCGGTGCGCTCCTCGACGCGCTGTTCCAGCGTGTCGTTAAGGCCACGCAAAGCGACGAGCGCACGGTCGCGCTCGGCTTCCACCGCGCGGCGGTTTTCGATATCGATGAGAACACCGGGGAACTTGAGCGCCGTGCCGTCGGGCGAGAGCTCGACGCGGCCATTCGCCTCCAGCCAGTAGTATTTCCCATCCGCCCGTCGCGTACGGTACTGGTGAGCGTAGGCGCCGCCCTTGGCGATCGCGGCATTGATGGCTGTAATCAGCCCTTCCCGGTCATCCGGATGGACGGTCTCGATGACGTCCTCAAGACTGAGGCCGCTTCGGCCTTTCTGCGGATCAAACCCGAAAGCGTCGGCGAAACCCTCATCGACCGTGAAGCGGTCCGAAGGAACGTCCCAGAACCATGTGCCTATGATGGCACCCGCAGCCATCGCGAGCTGGACACGTTGAATGTTGTCGCGCGCACGGCTCTCGCTCTCCCGCAGGGCCGCCTCGGCAAGCTTGCGCGCGGTCACGTCACGGAACAGCACCGCGACCTGGCAGAGGCTTTCAGGCTCGATACGGGTTGCTGACACTTCGATGAAGCGGCCGGCCGCCTTGAATTCCTGTTCGAAACGGACCGCCCGCCCGGTGCGCAGGACACCCCCATACAGCTCCAGCCAGATATCCGCATTGGCGGGCTCGATTTCACGGAGTCGCTTGCCGACGATGTCGGGGATACCGGTGTGGCGCTCGTAGCCGGAATTGGCCTCCACATGCACATAGTCGCTCATGGGACCTTCCGGTCCGTCGATGAAGCCGATAATGCAGAAACCGTCGTCGATCGCCTCGAACAGCGCGCGGTATCGCGCCTGCGCGCGCAGCATGGCGCCCTCGGCCGTATCGGCTTCCGCCTCCGTCCCCATCGCGCGAAGACGAACGACCTCGCGTTCGAGTTCGTCTCGGGACAACGCTTTCAAATCCATTCAAAAATCCGCCTTCGGTGCAACGCTTGCATAACATAGGAGCCGGCCGCCAATTGCCAACGGTGCTCAGCTCCCACCGAAACAACTTTGCTGCCGATATTGAACAAGGCCGCCAAGGCTCTACTTACAGCGGGCGCTCGCTAACAGGAAATATCGGAATATCAAGTGAACAACGGATTTGAAAACAAGCGCGTCCTCATTCTGGAGGACGACCCTCTCCTGGCTCTCGATCTGGAGGACTTCTTCACCGACCTCGGTGCGAGGGTCGTCGGTCCCGTGTCCAGCGTCGAGCAGGCTTTGCGAGCGGTCTCCGAAGGCATTGACGCTGCCGTTCTGGATCTCAATCTGCGCGGGGTCTACTCCTATCCCGTCATCGAACAACTGGACAAGGCGGGCACTCCGCTCGTCGTCTGCTCGGGCTATGCCGAACTCCCGGAAACGCAGGCGGATCTCAGCAATGTCGTGCTCCTGCCAAAGCCCTGCGACCTGAGCCTTCTGCATCGCCGCCTGTTGGAGCAGATCGACAAGGCATCCTAGAGCACCGCATTATCCCACGCCGAAGCGACTTCGCTTCGGCTGGAAATGCTCTAGACCACGGGAAGCGGAATGCTGATCTCCGCCGCAAAGCCTTGAGCATTGTAGTCGAGCCTTGCCTGACCCTCGAGTTCATATTCGATATTGGTCTTGATCAGCTGCGTGCCGAAGCCCTCGCCGTCAGGCGTCGCGACACTCGGCCCGCCGCGTTCGGACCATGTGAAGTGCAGCACCGTGCCTGAATTCGTGTCCTCCTGGACGAACCACTCGATCGCCACACGCCCCTGATCATTCGTCAGGGCACCGTATTTCGCTGCGTTTGTGACGAGTTCGCTAACCACCATGCCGATCGAAAGCGCGGCCTTCGGATCGAGCCGAACGAGATCGTGACGGCCGAAATCAAAGCGTGACAGATCGGCGTCGTAGGGGCGCACCGCCCTGCGGAAGACATTGAGAAGCTCGGTCTCATCCCAGTTGCCTTCGAAAAGAAGTTCGTGGGCATCTGCCATGGCGCGGACACGGGCAACAAGCTTCGCCTCGAATTCGGCGACGGTGGCGCAGTTTCGACCGGTACGGCGGATCAGCGACAGGACGACGGCGAGGTTGTTCTTGACGCGGTGGCTGAGTTCACGGACCAGCAAATCCTTCTGTTGTTCGATCCGCTTGCGCGTGTCCCGTTCGCGCGCCTCGTTCAGCGCCCGCGTGACGGCCGCCGGCAGGCGCACCAGGCGCTGTTTGAGGACATAATCGGTCGCGCCCTTGCGGAAGGCCGCAATCGCCGCCTCTTCGCCAAGCACCCCGGACACGAAGATGAACGGCGCCTCGGGCGCGGCCGACAGCGCGAAATCGAGCGCCGCCATGCCGTCGAAATCCGGTAGGGAAAAATCAGAAAGGATGATGTCGAAGCTCTCGCGCGCGAGCGCGGCCTCATACGCCGCCCGCGTCGCGACCCGGGTCAGGGTCACCGTCCCCTCCAGGCTTTCGAGCTGGGCTTCGATCAGTTCGGCATCGACGGCACTGTCTTCCAGAAGAAGAATTCTAGGCATGCAATCCATATCAGCTCCCGCCACGCTGCCGGGCCTTCGGCGGGGGCTCGTTGAGCAGCGCCCAGAATACGCCGAGGTCCTGGATCGCCTTGAAAAACTGGCTGAACTCGACCGGCTTCACGACGAAGGCATTTACGCCGAGTTCGTAACTGTTGACGAGGTCCTGCTCCTCGCGGGAGGACGTCAGCATAACGATGGGAATATGGCGCAGGTTCCGATCGCCCTTCACCTTAGCGAGCACCTCCAATCCATCCACCTTGGGAAGCTTGAGGTCCAGCAGCACCACGGCAGGATCGCCCGGTTCGCGCGTTGCGAATGCCCCGTCCTGATTCAGGAAATCCAATGCCTCGGCGCCGTCACGCGCAACGACGATATCATTGGCGATCTGGCACTTCTCCAGCGCCGTCAAAGTCAATTCGAGGTCTCGGGGATTGTCTTCCACCAGCAAGATGGGTCTCAGATCGGACACGCGTTACTCCTCAGGTAGAACGGGTAGGAAAAAAGTGAAGCAGGCGCCGCCATCGACCGTACCCGTGGCATCAACGCTGCCGCCATGCCTTTCCACGATGCGTTTGACAAGTGCAAGACCGATACCGGTTCCCTCGAAATCCTCGCTGCGCTGGAGGCGCTGGAATACACCGAAGAGCTTTGCCTTGTAGGCCATGTCGAAGCCGACGCCATTGTCCTGCACCCGGTACAAAAGGCCGCCATCAACGGTCTCGCCCGATATGTCGATGCGCGCGGGCGCGCGCGGTCGGGTGTACTTCACGGCGTTTTCGATCATGTTGTGCCACACCTGACGCAACAATGCGCCGTCGCCCCGTGTCATCGGCAGATCCCCGACCCGCCATTCGATAGCGCGGTCCTTGATGTCTTCGGCCAGGCCCAGCCGCACTTCCTCGACGAGTTTGTTCATATCGACCTTGCCGGTCGCCAGCGTCGCCCGTCCGAGATGAGAGAACGTCAGGAGGTCATCGACCAGTTCGCCGGCAGCCAGCGCCGAGTCCGATATCATCTTGAGATAATGGCGCGAACGCTCGTCGAGATTTTTCTCGCGCTCGGTCAGGAGCTGTGAGAAACCGACGATGTGCCGGAACGGCGCGCGAAGATCATGGGAGATCGAATAGGAGAACGCCTCCAGCTCCTTGTTGGATTTCTGCAGGTCGGCCGCAAGCCGCGCCAATTGCTCGGCCTTCTTCAGGACGATCTCGACAATGGAGGCACGAAGATCATGTGCCGCGCCGATCTCCGCCTCATGCCAGGGCGCACTCCTGTCGCGTACGCTTTCCCGCCATGCCTCGAAAGACTTGCGCGGATGGATCCGGCCGCTTTCGCGCACCACCTTGTGCGGATCCCCACCCCAGGTGACGGTTCGGATGACCTCCGGCCGAAACCAGACGAGCCAATTGTCATCGCTTTCGGAGATGCGGCACGCCAGAATGCCGCAGGCGGTCTCCGTCACGGTCCTATCGTAGAAACCGGCGGCAGCCAGGCAGTCCGTCGCATAGACATCGGATGCGATGCCGTTTTCGGACAGCCATTGCGTCAGCCGGCGCACCGCCTCCTCGTCCGGCGCATCTCCCACCCGCGAGAAACCGTTCTGCGAGAGGATCGCCGCACCGGACGCGCGTGTGATGGCCAGCAGAGTGTCGGGCGCATTCGCCAGCCCGTCGTCCCAGCGCTCTGCATCGGCCATGGATGCCAGGAGCTTCGTATGCAGCCGCCCAAGCTCGACGCCGATGGCCGCCGTTTGCGCACGCGAGGCAGCACCAATCTGCATCGCAAGGCTTTGAGCGATGAAATTGCAGGCGTCGCGCACCCGGACGGGAACGATATGCGGCTGGCGGCTATGGCAGGCGAGCAGGCCCCATAACCGGCCGTCGATCAGGATCGATATGGACATGGACGACAGCGTGCCCATGTTGCGCATGTATTCGAGGTGGACGGGCGACACGCTGCGAATCTGCGTGAACGTCATGTCGACCGGCGCGCGGCCCTGCTCCTCGTCCAGGGCGAGCAAGGGCACCAGCGTATAGTCGGCGTCCGGGATCAGGCGCAAGGGATTGAGACGATAGAGGTCGCGCGCCTGGGCGGGGATGTCGCCCGCCGGGAAGCGCAGATCCAGATAGGACGGCAGCGTGCCGTTGCCGGCTTCCGCAACGACGTGGCCGTTCCAGTCCGCATCGAACCGGTAGACGAGCGCACGGTCGAAGTTCGAGAGCTGGACGATCAGCCGGGCTGCGGCCGAAAGCGCATCGCCCAGGTCGATGTTGCCGGCCATCTGCTGCGCGAATGCGGTCAGCCGCGCGAACGGATCGTCCATCGCTTCCGATGCGGCCCGCTCCAGCTCCACGATGACGCGGCCATCATGAAGATGCACGGCGATATCGAGCGGATAGCCGGGCGCAACGAGGCGCGCCGGGAGAGATCCCGACGCTTTCCAAGCGGCAAGCTCGGACGAAAGCACCGCGGCAATGCCGGCCGCATCCGTACCGGCGATGTCGGCGACATTCGCGGAAACCTGCAGAATGCGGAGATCGGCGGGATCGAGCACGAGCAGCGCGCCGTGCGGCTGGACCGATCCGGGAACGTGGATGGGTTCGCGCGCGCAGCTATCGAGGTCAACATCGTTTGCGTGCATCAAATCCTCCGTAGGCAAAACGCAAACAACACCCAGATGCGCCTCACATCACCACCGGCCCGACGTCACGGGTCGGCATCCAAGCCCTGACAGCCGCAAAGCCGTTCATTGCTCAATGTAAGGCCCGAAGCGTGTTTGGAAAGGCCAGAAGGGCACATCCCTCACGTAAGGGGAAGGCCCGGCCGCGGATTTTTCCCCCAGATGGCGCGAACCCGCTGAATCGGAAAGGCTTTTACCCGAAACCGGCGGCCCAATTGTCAGCCAAGCAGGCTTTCCACCGCACCCGCAACGGCAAGGAGGGCATCGTCGCTATCCTTCGGGCCCGAGACGAGGAGGCCCACCGGCATGCCGGCCGCGCCCGTGCCGCACGGTAGGGAAACGCCGCAGACGTCGAGGAAATTGCCGATCAGCGTGTTGCGCAACGTCTTGGCATTCGTCGCGAAGAACAGGTCTTCATCGTCGAGCAGGGGCTGAACCGCCGGCGCGACATGAGGAAGCGTCGGGCTGATGAGGAAATCGCCAGGGCCGAGGCGGGCCGTAAAAGATGCGGTCAAGCTGTCCCGCGCTTCAAGCGTCGAGATATAGTCGGCGAGGGAAATCTTCTCACCCATGAGCGTGCGCTTGACGACGCGCGGGTCCATGTCAGCCGCCGATGCGCCCGTGATGCGCTCGCGGTGAAGCACGTAGGCCTCGGCGGTCACCAGCGCACCGTGCCTGGCCATCAGGTCGAAGATGGCGGCGAATTCCGGAAAGGCTTCGCGGCGGACGCGGGCACCCGCCTTCGCCAGCCGTTCGACGGCCGCCTCGAAAGCCGCGACGACCTCTGGTTCCGCGCCGTCGAACATCACGGTCTGCGGGACGACGAAGGAGAGGTCGGAAACCGCCACGCGCTTCAAGACACCGGCGGCCGGCGCGCCGCGCATCGCCGCATCGATCCAGACCGCATCCTGCACGGTATGGCAGAGCGGCCCTAACGAATCCAGGCTCTTTGCCAGCGGAAAGACCCCATCCATCGCGTAGCGCCCGCGCGTCGCCTTGTAGCCGACTACGCCGTTGAAGGCGGCGGGAATGCGCACCGATCCGCCCGTATCCGTGCCGATGGAGACGGGCACAAGCCCGGCGGCGACCGCAACGCCGGAGCCGGACGACGAGCCGCCCGGAATACGGTGCTCCCCCTGCGGCGAAGCCGGATTGCGCGGCGTGCCGAACGTCGGATTGATACCGAGGCCGGAGAAGGCAAACTCGCTCATGTTGACCCGTCCGACGCTCACCATGCCGGCATCGGCAAGCGCGCGAACCACGGCCGCGTCCTGTCTGGCGGGCGCGCTGTCCTTCAGCACGCGGGAGCCGGCGGTGGTCGGCAGGCCCTCGATGTCGAAAAGATCCTTCCAGGCGAGCGGCATGCCTTCGAGAACGCCGCGCGAACGGCCTTCCGCCAGCCGCTTGCGGGAGGCCGCTGCCTCCATTCGCGCGCGCTGCGCCAGCACCGTCGTGAAGATGGTCTGGTCCGGGTGGCCGGCAATGGCGGCGAGCGTTTCCTCCACGAGATCGACCGGGTCGAGCGCACCCGACTGGAGAAGCACCGAAAGCTGCGCGATCGAGCGAGGGGTCATGCTCAGATATCCTTGTCTGCGCGACCGACCAGCTGCATCCAGCGTCGGACGAGGTAGTTGTGTTCATCCATGGTGGTGTTCCACACGGCAATGCTGTTGGCACGCTGCCAGTAGGAACCGCCGCTGCGCACCGCGCCGCGCCTGATGCGGACGGTTCCATCCGGCCCGGGCAGGTCTTCGCGCGCCGGAAGCCCCTCGTACCAGTAGTCCCATTCCGCTGGCGTCATATAGCCGCGCGACCGCTCCGGCGTCGAGATGTAATAGCCTTGCCGCGCGACCACAGCACCCGGCCAGCCGGAAATCCACCAGTTGAGATATTCATAGGCGACATCGAGCATGCGGCCGGACAGGTTGCGCGACAGGCAAAGACCGCCGTGCCAGGCGCGGTACCCTTCCGCGGGCGCCGCCTGCTCGACGGGCAGGCCCTGGCTGTTGAGAATGCCGATGCCCGTCGACCACATGCTCTGGATATCGGTGTCGCCGTCGATCATCAACCGGGCGGCGTCCTCGGCCGTACGCCAGAAGCTGCGGAAGAAGCCCGCCTTGCGACGCGCCTCCAGGATATCCACCAGTTGATCGATCTCCGCGACGGTCATGTTGCCGATGTCGCCGAAGGTCATCAGGCCGGCGGCCTGGGCCGCAAGTGCCGCATCGAAGATGCCGATGGCCGGCTCGTCGACCAAGGCGGCACGGCCGCTCCAACGCTCGTCCAGAAGGGCGGCCCAACTCGCCATGCCCGGCCGGTGCTCCACGGCATCGCTCCGATAGGCGAAACTGTCGAAATTGTGGGTCGTCGGCAGCATCGAGATGCGTGCTGTCGGCGCATCACCGAGCGCGAGGCTCGGCTGCACATAGAGCTTGCGCGCCGGAACATCGCCCAGCCCCATGCGGGCGCTGGGACCGATCTGGCCGGTCTTCGTCAGATCGTTTATTTCGTCCCACAGCGTTATGCGCGCCGTCTCGATGGGCTGGATGGCCCGCCAGTACCAGACGATATCGAGATTGTGGAAACACTGATCGTAGATATCGTAGCTGTCCGGCTCCTGCGCGGCTTTGTGCTGTGTCACGATAAAATCGTTGTTGTCGAAGCAGATGTCCATGCCAAGATCGGCCTCGGCCTTGAGCCGCAATTCCTCCAGGAGAGAGATTGCGGTTCCCAGCACGCGCAGCTTCGGGCGACCGGCGGTGTGGACGGCCGGAGCTGCTGGAACCGCTTTCGGGGAATGCTTGTTCATGAAGGGCTCTAGGCGTTCCGGATCTGCGCTGCGGCCTCTGGCTGTGGACGGGCATCGCTGTTCCCGGCAAGCGCGAAGGCGTTGAAGGACCGTTTCAACAGGTTCGCATCGAGACCGTCAACAATAAAGACGAGGCGCGAGACACGCTGCCCGGAAGGCCACGCATCGAGGTGCACCGGCGGGTGCACGAGATGCTGCACGCCGTGCACGGCGACGGGGCGGTCCTCGCCCACGAGGTCGAGGATGCCCTTCACCCGCAGCACACGTTCGCCATGCCGGTTGAGCAGCATGGTGAGCCAGATCCCGAAACCGGTCCAGTCGATCGGCCTGTCGACGGTGACGACGAAGGAGGAGATGGCCGTATGCAGCGCCACGCCCTCGGC
>Ga0209025_1000415_pt1 | contig 85512 bp, 84 predicted proteins | sample AraplaMF_Col_mLB_FD_184256 | JGI IMG/M metagenome (GOLD analysis project Ga0209025, IMG submission 184256) | Arabidopsis root microbial communities from the University of North Carolina, USA - plate scrape MF_Col_mLB (SPAdes) (version 2) | ecosystem: Host-associated > Plants > Roots > Endosphere... | reverse complement strand
TCACCTTCTCCGGTTCGGTGATCGCCTTCGGCAAGCTGGCCGGGCGCTACAAGTTCCGCCTGTTCCAGGGCGCGCCGGTGGTGTTCCCCGGCCAGCACTGGCTGAACCTGCTGCTGGCGGTGGCGATGGTCGGCTTCGGCATCATCTTCTTCATGTCGCAGGCCTGGCTGCCGTTCCTGATCATGCTGGCGATCGCCTTCGTGCTGGGCGTGCTGATCATCATCCCGATCGGCGGCGCCGACATGCCGGTGGTGGTGTCGATGCTGAACTCGTACTCGGGCTGGGCGGCCGCCGGCATCGGTTTCTCGCTGAACAACCCGATGCTGATCATCGCCGGCTCGCTGGTGGGATCGTCCGGTGCCATCCTCTCGTACATCATGTGCAAGGCGATGAACCGCTCGTTCTTCAACGTGATCCTGGGCGGCTTCGGCGGCGCGACGTCAGCGGCCGCAGCGGGCGACCAGCAGCAGCGCCCGGTCAAGTCGGGCTCCGCCGACGATGCCGCCTTCCTGATGGGCAACGCCGAGACCGTGATCATCGTGCCGGGCTACGGCCTGGCCGTGGCGCGCGCGCAGCACGCCCTGAAGGAACTGACCGAAAAGCTGGCCGAGAAGGGCGTGACCGTCAAGTACGCGATCCACCCGGTGGCGGGCCGCATGCCCGGCCACATGAACGTGCTGCTGGCCGAGGCCGAGGTGCCGTACGACCAGGTCTTCGAGATGGAAGACATCAACAGCGAGTTCGGCCAGGCCGACGTGGTGCTGGTGCTGGGCGCCAACGACGTGGTCAACCCGGCAGCGAAGACCGACCCCCAGTCGCCGATCGCCGGGATGCCGATCCTGGAGGCGTACAAGGCCAAGACCATCATCGTCAACAAGCGCTCGATGGCGGCCGGCTACGCGGGTCTCGACAACGAGCTGTTCTACATGGACAAGACCATGATGGTGTTCGGCGACGCCAAGAAAGTGGTCGAGGACATGTTCAAGGCGGTCGACTAAGACTGCCATGCCCGCAGGCGGCCGGGCGTTCCCGGTCGCTTGCGGCGCCGTGCCTTGCAAGGCAGCCACGGCGCGCTATACTGGCCTGCGAATGCGCACGCCGGCTTGCCGAATGCGCCGAACCCTGCCCGCCGGCCCCGACGCCAACGCATCATGACCTTCAACCCGCATGACCGGAACCTGTCGGTCTTCCATCACCCGGTCCTGACCGTCCTCGTCGACGACAGCAAATCGTTCATCGACAGCCTGGCGTTCCAGATGGATGCCTCGCGCGCGGTCATCACCTTCACCGACCCGCGTGAAGCGCTGCAATGGATCCGCGAGGCCTATGCCACCCGCTTCCCCGGCTTCCTGCCGGTGCGGGTCACGCATGACGACCTGACCTTCCTGACCGAGCGCCGCACCGTCCAGCTCGATATCGACCGGATCTACCGCCAGATCCACGATATCAACCGCTTCCTGCAGCCGGGCGTGATCGTGGTGGACTACTCGATGCCGCAGATGGACGGGCTGGAGTTCTGCCAGGCACTGCAGGACCTGCCGTGCAAGACCATCCTGCTGACCGGCACCGCCGACGAAAGCATCGCCGTTCAGGGCTTCAACCACGGGCTGATCGACCGCTACGTAAAGAAGCACGATAGCAATATGGTGGAGCGGCTGGACCTGGAAATCGAGGCCATGCAGCATGCGTACTTCGCCACGCTGTCGCGCACGCTGCGCGAGTTGCTGACGCGGCATTCGTTCTCGTTCCTGTCCGACCCGGCCATGACCGAGCGGGTGCGCCAGCTGACGGCGCGCTACGGCTTTGTCGAGTACTACCTGTACCCCAACCCGGCCGGCATCCTGCTGTTGACTGCGCAAGGCCACGCCACGCTGATGGTGATCGAGACCCGCGCAGGCCTGATGAGCCAGGTGGAATCGGCCGAAGCCTACGACGCCCCCGCCGCGCTGATCGAAGGCCTGCGCGAGGGCCGCCTGGTGCCGTTCTTCTGGCCGGGCAACGGCATGTACACGCCCGCCTGCATCGACTGGGAACAATACTGCCTGCCGGCCGAGCGCTGCGAAGGCAACGAAGAGTTCTTCTACGCCCTGTTCGACCTGCCGCGCCACCTGCTGCAGGAGCCGGTGGTCAGCCTGCAGGGCTTCCTGGCCGATTTTTCCCGCAACCCCGAGGCCCTGACGGGACGCAAGCGCGGCTGACCCTGCGTGGCCTGCCGGGGGCGCGGAAGCGCTCAGTCCGCCTGCTGTGCCCGGTTGGCGCCTCGCACCATGTCGAACCGGAACAGCCGGCATTCGATATTGCCGTTGTAGAGCGGCGTGCGGCGCGATTCCTTCAGCCGCAACCGGCGCGGGAAGCCCAGGTCGCCGGTAAAGACCCACGCCTGCCAGCCCGCGAAGTTCTGCTTGAGCGTCGTGGCAAAGGCACTGGCGAACTGGTTGGCGGCCGCCTCCTCCACCTCGTCTCGCGGCATTTCCTCGTCCGGCATGCGGCGCTGCCCGCGCACCGCGATGCGCTCGCCGTACGGCGGGTTCATCAGCAGCAGGCCCGGCTCGTCGTAGGGCGGCTGCACGAAGCGCGCATCGACCTGCTTGGTGCGCGCCTCTCCCGGCAGGCCGGCGCGCTGCCAGTTGGCCTGCGTGATGGCCAGCATGTCGGTCGAGATGTCCGACCCCACCACCTGCAACTCATCCGCCGAGGCCAGCATGCGCGCGCGCTGGGCGTCGTCCTTGAGCTTCTGCCATGCCTTGCGGTCAACGCCCTTGAGCCATTCGAAGGCAAAGCTGCGGCTGCCGCCCGGGGCGATGTCCAGCGCCACCTGGGCGGCCTCGATCAGGAACGTCCCGCTGCCGCACATCGGGTCGTAGAACGGCCGGAAGGTCTGCCCCGGCACCCAGCCCGCCAGGCGCAGGATGCCCGCGGCCAGGTTTTCCTTCAGCGGCGCCTCGCCCTTCTCGGTGCGCCAGCCGCGCTTGAACAGGGGCTCGCCAGTGGTGTCCACGTACAGCGTGCAATCGCGCTCGGTCAGGTGAGCATAGACGCGCACATCGGGGCTGACAGTATCGACACTCGGGCGGGCGCCCAGGCGCTCGCGCATGGCATCGCAGACGCCGTCCTTGACCCGCAGCGCGGTGAAATTCAGGCTGCGCAGCGGCGACTTGTGCGCGGTGATATCGACGCGCAGCGACTCGTCCGGCGAAAACCACTGCTCCCAGCGCACGCCGCGCGCCAGGTTATAGATGTCGTCCTCGTGCCGGTAGCCGCGCGCGGCCACGCGCAGCAGCACGCGGCTGGCGATGCGCGAATGCAGGTTGACGGCATAGGCGGCGGCCATCTCGCCAGAGAAGTTGACCCCGCCCGGCACCTCCTGGTGCACCGTGAACGGCGCCAGCGCGGCCATGCCCGGCCGGGCGGCGATCTCGCGCAGTTCTTCGGCGAGGGCGCTCTCCAGGCCGCGCGGGCAAGGGGCAAAGAAGGCTTGGGTCATGGGTCAGGTTTCCTGCAAACAAAAACGTCCGCCGTAGCGGACGGGAGATATCCGATAGCTTAGTTCAAGCGGCGGCGAGCGCGCGCTCGAGGAAGTCGAGCCGGTCCTGGCCCCAGAAGGGCTGGCCGTCGAACACATACCATGGCGCACCGAACACGCCGGCCGAGATCGCGTCCTGCGTGTTCTGCACGTAGGCCGCCTGCACCGACTGCGCCTCGCTGGCCTTGAGCAGGCCAGCGCCATCCAGTCCGGCCTCGTCGGCGATCTGCGCCAGCGTGGCGGCATCGGCAATATTGCGCTGCTGCGCCCACACCGCCGCGCCGATCGCGCCGGTCAGCTGCATCGCGCGCGCGGTGCCGTGCGCCAGCTGCGCCGCGATGATCAGCTTGCTGGCCGCGTCGCCGGAGACGGGGAAGTAGGTCGGCTCCAGGTTCAGCGGCAGGTCCAGGAACGCGCTCCAGCGCTTGAGCTCGACCAGCCGGTAAGCCTGTCGCTGCGGCGGGCGCTGCGCCAGCGGCAGTCCGCCGGAGACGGAGAATACCTTGCCCATGTCGCACGGCTTCAGGTTCACCTGCACGTCGTGGCGCTGGGCCATGGCGGTGAAGCGGGCATGGCCCAGGTAGACGAACGGCGACTGCGGCGTCAGGTAGTAGTCAACCAGCTTGCTCATCTCGATCTCGCAATTTGTGGAACGGGCGCCCGGCTCAAAACGGCTTGACGACCACCAGGATCACCACCGCCAGCAGCACCAGCACCGGCAGTTCGTTGAACCAGCGATAAAACTTGTGCGAGCGCGTGTTGCGGCCGCCTTCGAACTTGCGCAGCAGCACCCCACAGCCGTGGTGGTAGCCGATCAGCACCAGCACCAGCGCCAGCTTGGCATGCATCCAGCCCTGCCCGGCGCCGCGGCCGATGCCGTAGCCCAGGTACAGCCACAGTCCGAACACCACCGCCGGCACCGCCAGCATGGTCATGAAGCGGAACAGCTTGCGCGCCATCAGCAGCAGGCGCTCGGTGCTGGCGGCGTCGGTCTCCATCGCCAGGTTGACGAAGATGCGCGGCAGGTAGAACAGGCCGGCGAACCACGAAACGACGAAGACGATATGCAGCGCTTTGACCCAGAGCATCGGCGGACAGACGTTGGCTTGCGGTTGTTATTGTTGTTGGCGGGCCGGCGTCAGGTCCGGATCTCGCCGTGCCCGAACACCACGTACTTGAGCGAGGTCAGCCCTTCCAGCCCGACCGGGCCGCGCGCGTGCAGCTTGTCGTTGGAGATGCCGATCTCCGCGCCCAGGCCGTATTCGAAACCATCGGCAAAGCGGGTCGAGGCGTTGATCATCACGCTGGCCGAATCGACCTCGCGGATAAAGCGCATGCCCGCCGAGTAGTCCTCGGTGATGATCGAATCGGTATGGTGCGAGCCGTATTCGTTGATATGCGCGATGGCTTCATCGAGGCCGGCAACGGTCTTGATGGCGAGGATCGGGGCCAGGTATTCCAGGCGCCAGTCTTCCTCGGCGGCATCGACCAGCCCGCTGAAGCCGGCGGCCTCCAGCGTGGCGCGGGTTGCCGGGCAGACGCGCAGCTCGACGCCCTTCTCCTGGTAGATGCGGCACAGCGGCGGCAGCGCGGCGGCGGCGATGTCCCGCGACACCAGCAGCGTTTCCATGGTGTTGCACGGCGCGTAGCGCTGGGTCTTGGCGTTGTCGCAGACGCGCACGGCGCGGTCCAGGTCGGCGGCGGCATCGATGTAGACGTGGCAGATGCCGTCCAGGTGCTTGATCATCGGCACGCGCGCTTCTTCCATCAGGCGCGCGATCAGGCTCTTGCCGCCGCGCGGCACGATCACGTCGACGAATTCGGTCATGGTGATCAGGCGGCCGACCGCGGCACGGTCGGTGGTCTCGATCACCTGCACGGCCTCTGGCGGCAGGCCGGCGGCGGCCAGGCCTTCGGCCACCAGCGCGGCCAGCGCGGTGTTGGATTCGATTGCCTCGGATCCGCCGCGCAGGATGGTGGCGTTGCCCGACTTCAGGCACAGCGCCGCGGCATCGATGGTCACGTTCGGGCGCGACTCATAGATGATGCCGATCACGCCCAGCGGCACGCGCATCTGGCCGACCTGGATGCCGGTCGGGCGGAACTTCATGTTCGAGATCTCGCCGATCGGGTCGGCCAGCGCGGCGATCTGCTCCAGGCCGGCGGCCATGGTGGCGATGGCCTTGTCCGACAGCGTCAGGCGGTCGACGAAGGCGGCGTCCTGGCCGTTGGCGCGGGCACGCTCCACGTCGCGCGCATTGACGGCCTTGAGCTTGTCGGCATCGCGGCGGATGGCGGCGGCGATGGTCAGCAGCGCCTGGTTCTTGTCCGCCGTCGAGGCACGCGCCATCGCGCGCGACGCCGCGCGGGCCTGGCGGCCGACGCGGTCCATGTATTGGTTGAGGTCGAGCTCGTTCATGTCAGTGGCCGGGGGAAGGCCGTCAGTGTGTGTATTTCTCCCCTCTCCCGCAGGCAGGAGAGGGGAGCAAATCTTCGGGACGCGAACGCTAGCGGGCAACCATCAGCGCCAGCTGCTGCAAGCCATCCCACGGCTCCGCCGGCAATGGCGCGCTGCCCGGTGGGGGCAGGTCCTGCAGGCCCTTGACCTGGCGGTCCAGCCGCGCGGCCAGCGCCAGCGCCGCTTCCAGCCGGGGCAGCTGCAGCCGCTGCGCGGCCTGCGGCACCAGCCGCTCGCGCGGGCCCCAGACGCGCAGTTCGCGCATCAGCACGCCCGCCGGCTTGCCGGCTGCAAGGCCTTGCCGGACCTTGGATAATACGCGAATTTCCTCGGTCAGCGCCCACAGCACCAGCACCGTGGCCTCGCCCTCGCCGCGCAGCCCTTCGAGCATGCGCACCAGCCGCGGCACGTCGCCCGACAGCATCGCCTCGGACAGCTTGAATACGTCGTAGCGGGCCACGTTCAGCACCGCGTCGTGGACCTGGTCGAAGCTCAGTTCGCCCGGCGGGTACAGCAGCCCCAGCTTCTGGATTTCCTGGTGCGCCGCCAGCAGGTTGCCCTCGACCTTGTCGGCGATGAATTGCAGCGCGCGCCGGCCCGGCTCGCCGCCCTCGACCCGCTGCTGCTGCAGCGCCAGCCGCTCGCTGACCCAGGCCGGCAGCCGGGTGCGGTCCACCGTGTCGACCTTGATCGACACGCCCGCACCTTCCAGCGCCTGGAACCACGCCGACTTGGAAGTGGCGAAATCCAGCCGCGGCAGCGTCACCAGCAGCACCACGTCCGGCGACGGCTGTGCCGCCACCGCGCGCAGCGCTTCGCCGCCATCCTTGCCGGGCTTGCCCGAAGGGATGCGCAGCTCGACGATCTTGCGGTCGCCGAACAGCGACATCGACTGCTGCGCCTCGACCAGCTGGCCCCAGTGGAAGCCGCGCTCGGCCACCAGCACCTCGCGCTCCGAAAACCCCGCTTCGCGCGCGGCGGCGCGCAGGCGGTCCACCGCCTCCAGCACCAGCAGGTGCTCGTCCCCATGCACCACGTACAGCGGCGCCAGGCCCTTGGCCTTCGCCTGCTTCAGGTGCGCGTCGAGCCCGTCGAGCTTGAGTTGCATGCCGTAAATCTGCCCCGCTCAGATGGCCTTGACCGCTGCCAGCCGGCGCATCAGCTGCTGCACGATATCGCGCTGCATGTCGCGGTACAGCTGCTGCTCTTCGTAGTCCTTGGCCAGCGTGTTGGCTTCGTTGTAGGTCAGGTCGCGCGTCAGCACCAGCTGCGACGGCGCGATCAGTTCCTTGCCGGCGGCATCGCGCAGGCGGAAGGTGAAGCGCTGCGTCAGGCGGTATTCGCGCACCACGCCTTCGGTCGTGATCGACAGGATGGACTTGGTGCGGGTGTCCTGCAGCACGTCCAGCAGCGCGTCAGCCTCTTTCTGGTCGGCCACCACCTGGGTGTCGGAGCCGCCGCGGATGGCGCGGCGCAGGTCCGCGCCCATCAGCGAGTTGGGCGGAATCCCGATATAGAGCCGCTTGAACGCGAAGTCCGAATTGCCGCGCAGATGGAAGCCGCAGCCGGCCAGCAGGCCCGTTGCCGGCACCGCCAGCATCGCCGCGAGCACCTTGCGGCGGCCCATGTTCAGTCGCTTCATTCTTGGCGATTCCTCAGTCAGGTTCCGGGCCGCTGACCCGTTACAGCACCACGTTCACCAGCCGGCCCGGCACCACCACGATCTTCTTGGGCGCCTTGCCTTCGGCAAACTTGGCCACGGTCTCGCAGCCGGCGGCCGCCGCCTCGATCGCGGCGCGGTCGGCGCTGGCCGGCACGGTGATACTGCCGCGCACCTTGCCGTTGATCTGCAGCACCAGCTCGATCTCGCTGCGCACCAGCGCGGCTTCATCGACCTGCGGCCACGGCGCGTCGAGCAGGTCGCCGGATTCGGCGGCGAAGCCCAGCTGGTCCCACAGGCCGTGGGTGATGTGCGGCACCACCGGGTACAGCACGCGCAGCAGGATGCCGAAGCACTCGCGGCGCGCGGCCGGCGAAGCGGTCTTGGCGTCTTCCAGCGCGTTCAGCATCTTCATCGTGGCCGAAACCACGGTGTTGTACTGGATGCGCTGGTAGTCGTAGTTAGCCTGCTTGAGCACGCCGTGGATCTCGCGGCGCAGCCCGGCGTCATCGGCCGTGATGGCGCTGCCGGCACCATCGCGCAGCGCGGCGGCGTTGGCATAGCCGTAGTTCCACACGCGGCGCAGGAAGCGCGAGGCGCCCTCCACGCCCGAGCCGCTCCACTCAAGCTGCTGCTCGGGCGGCGCGGCGAACATCACGAACAGGCGTGCGGTATCGGCGCCGTACTGGTCGATCAGCGCCTGCGGGTCGATGCCGTTGTTCTTGGACTTCGACATCTTCTCGATGCCGCCGATCACCACCGGCTGGCCGTCGGCCTTCAGCGTGGCGCCCACCGGGCGGCCGCGCTCGTCGGTCTGCACGTCGACGTCGGCCGGGTTGTACCAGTGCTTCTTGCCCGAGGCGTCCTCGCGGTAGAAGGTCTCGTTCAGCACCATGCCCTGCGTCAGCAGGTTGGTGAAGGGCTCGTCGAACTTGACCAGGCCCAGGTCGCGCATGACCTTGGTCCAGAAGCGCGCGTACAGCAGGTGCAGGATCGCGTGCTCGATGCCGCCGATGTACTGGTCCATCGGCATCCAGTAGTCGTTGCGGGCATCGACCATGGTGGCCGCGTCCGGGCAGGTATAGCGCATGTAGTACCAGCACGAATCGATGAAGGTATCCATCGTGTCGGTCTCGCGGCGCGCGGGCTTGCCGCACGACGGGCAGGTGCACTGCAGGAAGCGCGGATCCTTGGCCAGCGGGTTGCCGGTGCCGTCCGGCACCAGGTCTTCGGGCAGCACCACCGGCAGGTCCTGTTCAGGCACCGGCACCACGCCGCAGCTGTCGCAGTGGATCAGCGGGATCGGCGTGCCCCAGTAGCGCTGGCGCGAGATGCCCCAGTCGCGCAGGCGCCAGGTGGTCTTCGTCTCGCCCAGGCCCATCGCGCCCAAGTCGGCCGCGATCGCTTCCACCGCGGCCTGATAGCCGAGGCCATCGTACTTGCCGCTATGGATGCAGGTGCCGTTTTCCTTGTCGCCGTACCATTCCTGCCAGGCTTCGGTCGAGTACGGCTGGCCCTTCACGTCGATCACTTGCTTGATCGGCAGGTTGTACTTGTTGGCGAAGGCAAAGTCGCGCTCGTCATGCGCGGGCACGCCCATCACGGCGCCGTCGCCGTAGCTCATCAGCACATAGTTGCCGACCCACACGTCGACCTTTTCGCCGGTCAGCGGGTGCACGACCTGCAGGCCGGTCGGCATGCCCTTCTTCTCCATGGTCGCCATGTCGGCTTCCATGACCGAGCCGTGCTTGCATTCGTCGATGAAGGCAGCCAGCTCGGGATTGTTCAGCGCGGCGTGCGTGGCCAGCGGGTGCTCGGCGGCGACCGCGCAGAAGGTCACGCCCATGATGGTGTCGGCGCGCGTGGTGAAGACGTAGAGCTTGCCGTCGTTGATCGGCTTGCCATCCTCGCCCGGGATGTCATGGGTGAAGGCGAAGCGCACGCCCACGCTCTTGCCGATCCAGTTCTGCTGCATCACCTTGACGCGCTCGGGCCAGCCCAGGCCATCCAGGTCGCCCAGCAGTTCCTCCGCATACTCGGTGATGCGCAGGTAGTACATCGGGATCTCGCGCTTTTCCACCACCGCGCCCGAGCGCCAGCCGCGGCCGTCGATGACCTGCTCGTTGGCCAGCACGGTCTGGTCGACCGGATCCCAGTTGACGGTGCCGGTCTTGCGGTAGGCAATGCCCTTTTCCAGCATCTTCAGGAACAGCCACTGGTTCCAGCGGTAGTAGTCCGGGCTGCAGGTGGCGACCTCGCGCGACCAGTCGATCGCCAGGCCCATCGACTGCATCTGCTTCTTCATGTAAGCGATGTTGTCGTAGGTCCAGGCAGCCGGCGCCACGCCGTTGTTCAGTGCGGCGTTTTCCGCCGGCATGCCGAAGGCGTCCCAGCCCATCGGCATCAGCACGTTGTTGCCGTTCATGCGCAGGTAGCGCGCCATCACGTCGTTGATGGTGTAGTTGCGCACGTGGCCCATGTGCAGCTTGCCCGACGGGTATGGGAGCATCGAGCAGGCATAGAACTTGGGCTTTTCCTTGCCGTCGGGGCCCGCTGCATGCTCCGACACGCGGTAGGCGTCGATGGCTTGCCAGTGCTGCTGGGCGGCTTGTTCAACGGCGGAAGGAAGGTATTTGTCTTGCATGGTCGGGACAGCAGTCAGGGCAACGATCAGGGCAGCGTCTGCGCGGCAACTGGCCTGCCGGCAGCCGGGGAAGCGTTGGAATGTAGGCGGCGGGCGCCCGTCTGGGCGCCCGTCCGGCGAGCAATGCTAAAGCAATCGATTATAACCGTGGCGCCAGCCCTGGCCGCCCCGGGGCGCCTTACTTCAGGCCCAGCACGTCCTGCATGTCGAACAGGCCATTGGGCTTGTCGGCCAGGAAACGGGCCGAACGCACGGCACCGTCGGCATACGACTGGCGGCTGGACGACTTGTGGCTGATCTCGATGCGCTCGCCGATGCCGGCAAACATCACGGTGTGGTCGCCGACGATGTCGCCGCCGCGGATGGTGGCAAAGCCGATCGAATTGGGATCGCGCTCGCCGGTATGGCCTTCGCGGGCATAGACGGCGCAGGTCTTCAGGTCGCGGCCGAGCGCATCGGCGATCACTTCACCCATCTTCAGCGCGGTGCCCGACGGGGCGTCGACCTTGAAGCGGTGGTGGGCCTCGATCACTTCGATGTCGTAGCCGGTGGACAGCAGCTTGGCCGCCACTTCCAGCAGCTTGAAGGTGGCATTGACGCCAACACTGAAATTGGCGGCAAAAACGATGCCGATGGACCTGGCGGCCTCGGCCAGCGCGGCCTTGCCGGCATCGTCGAAGCCGGTGGTGCCTACCACCATCTTGACGCCCAGCTTCTTCGCCGCAGCCAGGTGCGCCAGCGTGCCTTCCGGACGCGTGAAGTCGATCAGGCAGTCCGCGCCGGCCAGCCCGGCTTCCACGTCGGCGGTGATCGCCACGCCGGTGTTGCGGCCCAGGAACAGGCCCGCGTCCTGGCCCAGCGCCGGCGAACCCGGCAGGTCGAGCGCGCCCGACAGCTTCACGCCCTCGGTGTTCAGCACTTGTTCGATCAGCATGCGGCCCATGCGGCCGGATGCGCCTGCGATGGCGATGTTCATGGTGTCTGGCTCAGCGGAATGTGCGCAATACGTGAAAAGTGAATAGGCCGGTCATGGCTGACCGGCCCGGAACGGATGGCAGGCCGCGGATGGCGGCTCAGTTGGCTTTGGGCGCGTCAGCGGGCGCAGTGGCCTGGGCCGGTGCAGCGGTCGGCGGCGCCTCGGCAGCAGGGGCAGCGGGCGCGGGCGTCGCCGCCGGCGCGGCAGCCGTCTCGGTCGCCTGCCGCGGCACGAAGTTTTCCACGGTGGTCTGCGGCTCGGGCTGGGCGGCGGCCGTGCTGCTGGTGGAGACCTTGCCCGGAGTCTGGTCCTTCAGCGCCTTCTTCATGCCGTCGATCTCGGCGATCAGCTCGTACTCGGACGGCAGCTCGTCGCCGCCAAACTTGACCAGCTGGTCGCCCTCGAAGAAGACCGTGTAGCGGCGCTGCTGCACCACCGCGGTATTGCCGCGGCGGAACGAGAACACGTAGTCCCAGCGGTTGGCGTGGAACACATCGGTCAGCAGCGGCGTGCCGAGCAGGAACTTGACCTGCTCGCGCGTCATGCCTGCGCGCAGTTGCGAAGCGGCTTCGCGCGACACGAAATTGCCCTGCACGATATTGATCCGGTACGGCGTGATGGCGTTGGCTACCTTGCGCGAGGTGGAATCGTAGGCCGAGCAGGCGCCGGCCAGCAGAGCCGCGGCCAGCAGGGAGACAACCAGCGTCGGGCGCATGGCGGACGAACGGGTATAACGCATGTATCTCGCTTCCGGGAGGGAAAGGGAAAGTACGGAAAGTACCGCGGGAGACCAGCGCAGCAAGCGCTGCAAGAGCCGGTTACACCACATGCGCACGGGGCGCCTGCCGCGGCAACCACATGGGGCCGACCGCAAATGCCTGAGGCGCGTTGCCCACATGGGACATGGCACCGCGGGCGACTTTTGCTGTCAAAACCCTTATGATTCAACTATCCAGACATTGTACTCTAGGGAGTCACGCCCATGCCGAGTCCGGCGGACCTCAAGAATATCGGCCTGAAGGCGACGGTGCCCAGGCTGAAGATTCTTGAAATTTTTCAGACCAGCGAACAGCGGCACCTGAGCGCGGAAGACGTCTACCGTATCCTGCTGAACGAGCATATGGATATCGGCCTCGCCACCGTCTACCGCGTGCTGACCCAGTTCGAACAGGCAGGCCTGCTGTCGCGCAACAACTTTGAATCCGGCAAGGCCATTTTCGAACTCAACGAAGGCAAGCACCACGACCACCTGGTGTGCCTCGATTGCGGCCGCGTAGAAGAATTCTTCGATTCCGAAATCGAGCATCGCCAGCAAAGCATTGCGAGCGAGCGCGGCTTTGCCCTGCAGGAACACGCACTGTCGCTGTACGGCAACTGCACTAAAACCGACTGTCCCCACAGACCCAAACGATAAGCCGGCGCACGCACCGCGTAGCGCATCCGGCAGAAAAACAAAAACCGGCGCCAGGCGCCGGTTTTTTTATGGGGTGCGCCGGTTCAGGGCTCACGCAGCGATTGCAGGTCTTCTCCGGCAACCACGCGCGACGGGCGCGACGCCGAGAGGCCGACAAACTCGGCCACCACCTGGCGGAACAGGTTGCGCGCCCATACCAGCATCGGATGGGTGTTGCGGCTGCGGTGCCAGAACATGTTCAGGCCGACCGTGGTGTTGAGTTCCGCCGGCAGCGGGAACGCCTTCAGGCCGTAGGTTTCGCAGGCCATGTCCTTGGTCAGCGCATTGACGGTGAAGATCATGTCGGTCTGCGCGGCCATCTCGGCCTGGGCCCGCCACGAATGCACCGTCAGCGTCGCATTGCGCTTGAGGCCGCGCTGCTGCAGCGCGTAGTCGAGCGGGATCAGCGACGGCGCCGGACGGCCCGCGCCGCCGGAATGCGCCATGAAGATATGGCCGCAGTCCAAGTATTGCTCGAGCGTGCAATGGTTCTTCAGCACCGGATGGTTCTTGCGCGCACACACCCACAGGTTCAGCGACGTCACCATTTCCTCGACGATTTCCGGATGCCGGGTCGGGAACGGGGAGAACGCCAGGTCCAGCTCATTGGCGCGCATCGAGGCCACGTCGGCTTCCCAGGAATGGGACTCGACCAGCTTGATATGCAGGTCCGGCGCCAGTTGCTTGATGCGCAGCACGAAGCGGTTGAAGACCGTGTCGCCCAGCTCGGCGGCAAAACCGATGCTCAGCGTGCCGGTGGCCACCGCGGGATCGAAATTGTCGGCGTCGCCTTCGTTGATCGACGACCACAGGTCCAGCATGTCGCGGATCTTGGGGCCCAGCTCCAGCGCGCGGGGGGTGGGCGTCAGGCCGTGGGGGACTCGGATGAAGAGCGGATCGTCAAAGATCTCGCGCAACCGGCCCAGCGAATGCGATACGGCTGGCGCGGTCATATGCATCTTCTCCGCGACGTAGGTCGCGTTTCGCTTACTCAGCAGCTCGGTGAAGATCACTAAAAGCTTTGTGTCTACGTTCACCATGATCAGGCCCAGGTCAGATTTTTCTTAGCAAAGATGGCCCCACCACTTGCACTGGCTGCACATCAGAGTTCAACGGCATCTTGCTAGTGTAAGAGGAAAAAACAAGCTCGGAAAGCAAATTCGGCATTTTCGGAGCGCCGAACCCTGTCATATTTCTGCAAAATAAGGCCGTTTTTATGAAGTTGGCCTCATATACGCCCAACTTCAGTGCAACGGCAGACCCTCGTGCATCAGGGTATATTCGCTGTCGCCATCCCATTTTTGTCATTCTTTTCCCAGGGCGCGGACGCGTCCGCCATCATGCCTGACTCCCGAACCGACCATTCCCGCCTTCCAGTCGAACTGCCCAAGGCCTACCGCCTTCTCAACCACGGCCCGACGGTGCTGGTCAGCGCGGCCGCGGGCGGCAAGCGGAATATCATGGCTGCCGCCTGGGCCATGCCGCTCGATTTCGCGCCGCCCAAGGTCGCGGTGGTGCTGGACAAGAGCACCTGGACCCGGCGCCTGCTGGAAGAGAGCGGGGAATTCGTGCTGCAGGTGCCTACTGTCAGCCAGGTCGACCTGACCGAGGCACTGGGCTCCAGCTCCGGCCTGGCCCTGCTGGAGCAGGAAGGTACCGACAAGTTCGATGCCTATGGGCTGGGCAGCTTTGCCGGGACAGTCGTCGGCGCGCCGCTGCTGGAAGGTTGCGCAGCCTGGCTCGAATGCAAGCTCTTGCCGGAGCCCGCGACGCAGCAGACCTATGACCTGTTCCTCGGCGAAGTGGTCGCAGCGCATGCGGATTCGCGCGTATTCAGCAACGGGCGCTGGCATTTCGAGGGCCACGACGCGCTGCGCACCATCCACCATGTCGCCGGCGGCCACTTCCTGGTGGACGGCGCGGCCGTCGACGCGCGCCCGCTGGCGCCGCGCCAGGCCGGCTGAACGACCGCTTGTGCCCAAAGAAAAACGCGCCCGAAGGCGCGTTTTTCTTTACTGCAAGGACAGCCGGATTACTTGGCCACCACGCGTGCCATCTCCAGGCACTTGTTCGAGTAGCCCCACTCGTTGTCGTACCAGCTCACGACCTTGATGAAGGTGCCGTCCAGCGCAATGCCGGCTTCGGCGTCGAAGATCGAGGTGCGTGCGTCGCCGCGGAAGTCGGTGGCGACAACCTTGTCTTCGGTGTAGCCCAGCACGCCCTTCAGCGCGCCCTCGCTCTGGGCCTTCATCTCGGCGCAGATTTCTTCGTACGACGCGGACTTTTCCAGCTCGACGGTCAGGTCAACCACCGACACGTCCGAGGTCGGCACGCGGAACGACATGCCGGTCAGCTTCTTGTTCAGCTGCGGAATCACCACGCCCACGGCCTTGGCGGCGCCGGTCGACGACGGGATGATGTTTTCCAGGATGCCGCGGCCGCCGCGCCAGTCCTTGTTGGACGGGCCGTCAACGGTCTTCTGCGTGGCGGTGGCAGCGTGCACCGTGGTCATCAGGCCGCGCTTGATGCCCCACTTGTCGTTCAGCACCTTGGCCACCGGGGCCAGGCAGTTCGTGGTGCAGCTGGCGTTCGAGATGATCGCCTCGCCCTTGTACGTTTCGTGGTTCACGCCGTACACGAACATCGGGGTGTCGTCCTTCGACGGAGCCGACATGATCACCTTCTTGGCGCCCGCGTCGATGTGCTTCTGCGCGCCTTCCTTGGTCAGGAAGATGCCGGTCGACTCGATTACCACGTCGGCGCCGACTTCGCCCCACTTCAGCTCGGCCGGATCCTTGACGGCGGTCAGGCGGATCTTCTTGCCGTTGACGACCAGCGTGTTGCCGTCGACCGACACTTCGCCGTCAAAGCGGCCGTGCACCGAGTCGTACTTCAGCATGTAGGCCAGGTAGTCGGGCTCGAGCAGGTCGTTGATGGCAACGACTTCGATATCCTTGAAGTTGGCGGCGGCGGCGCGGAACACCATGCGCCCGATGCGGCCGAAGCCGTTGATGCCGATCTTGATGGTCATGACTGTCTCTCCTGAGGATCGATGAAAACCGGTGGGCGCCGCTGCTGCCGCGCGGCGCACCGCGCGGTTCCAGCGCCCGGATGCTTAGATAAGGGTGTCTTTCACCGTACGCACGACATTGTCGACGGTGAAGCCGAAGTGCTTGAACAGCACGCCGGCCGGCGCCGATTCGCCGAAGGTGTCGATGCCCACTACCGCTTGGACCTGGTATTTCCACCAGAAGTCCGTCACGCCCGCCTCGACCGCCACGCGCGGTACGCCGGCCGGCAGCACGCTGGCCTTGTAGGCGGTGTCCTGCTTGTCGAACACGGTGGTCGCCGGGACCGACACCACGCGCACATGCACGCCTTCCGCAGCCAGCGCGTCCGCCGCGCCAACCGCCAGGCCCACTTCCGAGCCGGTTGCCATGATCACGGCGTCCGGACGGCCGGTCCCGGCGTTGACGCTGTCGCGCAGCACGTAGCCGCCGCGTGCGATATTGGCGCGGGTGGCGTCGTCGCGTTGCTGGAACGGCAGGTTCTGGCGGCTGAAGATCAGGCAGCTCGGACCGTTCTCGCGGCGGATTGCCTCGGCCCAGGCCACGGCGGTCTCGGTGGTGTCGGCGGTACGCCAGACGTCCATGTTGGGGATCAGGCGCAGGCTGGCGACGTGCTCGATCGACTGGTGCGTCGGGCCATCTTCGCCCAGGCCGATCGAGTCGTGGGTGAACACGAACAGCGAGCGGATCTTCATCAGCGCCGCCATGCGCAGCGCATTGCGGCTGTAATCCGAGAAGGTCAGGAAGGTCGCGCCGTAGGGGATGTAGCCACCATGCAGCGTGATGCCGTTCATGACGGCGCTCATGCCGAACTCGCGCACGCCGTAGTTGATGTGGTTGCCCCAGGCATCCACGCGCACGGCCTTGCTGCCGGACCAGTTGGTCAGGTTCGAGCCGGTCAGGTCAGCCGAGCCGCCGAGGAACTCGGGCAGCACCGGGCCGAAGGCCTCGATGGTGTTCTGGCTGGCCTTGCGGGTGGCGATGGTCTCGGCCTTTTCCTCGCACTTGGCGATGAAGGCTTCGACGGCGGCGTCGAACGAACCCGGCAGCTCGCCCTTCATGCGGCGGGTGAACTCGCCGGCTTCATACGGGTGGCGCTCGGCATAGGCGTCGAACAGCGCGGTCCAGGCACGCTCCAGCGCCTGGCCGTTGGCCTTGGCGTCCCAGGCGTCATAGACGTCGGCCGGCACCTCGAACGGGGCGTGGGCCCAGCCCAGCGCCTCGCGCGTGGCCAGCACTTCGGCGCCGCCCAGCGGCGCGCCGTGCACGTCGTGGCCGCCTTCCTTGTTTGGCGCACCCTTGCCGATCTTGGTGCGGCAGCAGATCAGGGTCGGCTTGTCGCTGGCCTTGGCCTGCGAGATTGCCAGGTCGACGGCGGTGACATCATGGCCATCGATGCCGCGGATCACGTTCCAGCCGTAGGCCTCGAAGCGCTTCGGGGTGTCGTCGTTGAACCAGTGCACGACGTCACCATCGATCGAGATGCCGTTGTCGTCCCACAGCGCAATCAGCTTGTTCAGCTTCAGCGTACCGGCCAGCGAGCAGGCCTCGTGCGAGATGCCTTCCATCAGGCAGCCGTCGCCCAGGAAGACGTAGGTGTGGTGGTTGACGATATCGAAACCGGGGCGGTTGAATTCTTCGCCCAGCAGGCGTTCGGCCAGCGCCATGCCGACCGCGTTGGTGATGCCCTGGCCGAGCGGACCGGTGGTGGTCTCCACGCCCGGCGTGATGCCGTATTCCGGGTGGCCGGCGGTCTTGCTGTGCAGCTGGCGGAAGTTCTTCAGCTCTTCGACCGGCAGGTCATAGCCGCTCAGGTGCAGCAGCGCGTAGATCAGCATCGAGCCGTGGCCGTTTGACAGCACGAAGCGGTCACGATCGGCCCACTGCGGGTTGGCCGGGTTGTGCTTCAGGTGCCGGCCCCACAGCGCCACGGCGATATCCGCCATGCCCATCGGCGCACCGGGGTGGCCGGAATTGGCCTGCTGGACGGCGTCCATGGCAAGCACGCGGATGGCATCGGCCATCAGCTTGGCGGGCTGGGAAGCAAAGGGACTCGTTGCGGGATGGGCTAGGGCGGACATTCGGGCGGTCTTGGACGTGAGCTTGGACGCGGGCGGGCGTGAGCCTGTCGGCGGGAAAACCGCAATTTTAGCAGAAGCTAAGGGGTTTTCCGGACTCCCGGACACCGGTGGCGGGCATGCCTCGGGGATCACCCGCGGGCCGGGGGCGGCCGCTGCACTGCGCTTCGACAGCGCCGCGCCACGCGCGTAAGATGCACACTCGCACCGCGCGGCCCGGCTTGGCGACAGACGAGCGACAGGCCGCGCCGGGTTTCCCGCATGACAGGAGACGATCATGAGCAGACCGGCCAACACCCCCTGGCTCACCCCCTACCTGACCGTCGCCAACGGGCGCGCCGCGCTGGATTTCTACAGCCGCGCATTCGGCTTTGCCGCCGGCAACGTGGTCGATGAAAACGGCGTGCCGACCCACGCCGAAATGCACTACCAGGGCGATCTGGTGGTGATGTTCGCACCCGAAGGCGCCTGGGGCAGCACCGCGCGCACGCCCCGCTCGCTGGGGGTGGAATGCCCACAAACCTTCTATGTCTACTGCGACGATGTCGACGCCATGCACCAGCGCGCGGTCGACGCCGGCGCGGTCAGCCTGATGGCCCCCGCCGACCAGTTCTGGGGAGACCGCTACTGCATGGTCGAGGATCCGGACGGCTACCGCTGGGGCTTCGGCAAGCCGCTGGATCCGAACAGGGGCAAGGCAAGCTGATGGCTCCGCGTTTCTTTGTCGGCGGCACGGACACGATCCTGGCCGCCGAAGCCGAATTTCCCCTCCCCGAACCGGTGGTACGCCACGCCCAGGTGCTGCGCCTGGCGCCCGGCGACGCCATCACGCTGTTCGACGGGCGCGGCGGCAGCCATGCCGCCACCCTGCTCGAGCTGGGCAAGCGCCATGCCCTGGCCCGCATCGGCGCACACGACGCCGCCGAGGCCGAGCCGCCCTTCCGCGTCACGCTGGCGCAAGGGCTGGCCGGTGGCGACAAGATGGACTGGCTGATCGAGAAAGCGGTCGAGCTCGGCGTCGCCGCGATCCAGCCGCTGCAGGCCAACCGCTCGGTGGTGCGCCTCACCGGTGACCGCGCGCACAAACGCCAGGCGCACTGGCAGGCGCTGGTGCAGGCCGCCTGCGAACAATGCGGGCGCAATCGCTTGCCCGCCGTGGCCCCGGTCGCTAACTTTGAAACGTGGCTGGCGCAGTCGGGCGGCAGCGGCGCCGGCGCAAGGCTGCTGGTGTCGCCGCGTGCAGAGCAGTCGCTGCCGGCCTATGTGGCAGGGCGCCGCGACGCCCTGCTTGCCGATGGCGTCACGCTGCTGATCGGCCCCGAAGGCGGCCTGTCGCCGGACGAAGAGCGCGCGGCACTGCAGGCAGGCTTCACCGGCGTGTCGCTCGGCCCGCGCATCCTGCGCACCGAGACGGCCGGGCTGGTCTGCCTTTCCACGCTCAACGCCTTGCTTGGCGGATTCTGACGGCGGCGGCCATCCGGCCAGCGCCAACCTTGACTGAAGGAGTCGACCATGGGACTACTCGATAGCGTGCTGGGCGGCGTGCTCGGACAACTGGGCAATGCCCGCGGCGAAGACGGCAGCGCCGGCGGGCTCAATCCGAAGCTGATGATGGCGCTCGGCCTGCTGGCGATGCTGGCCATGCGCAACCGTGGCCAGGAAAGCGGCTCCGCAGCGCCGGTCGACGATGGGCTGGGCGGGCTGGGCAGCCTGGGCGGACTGCTGGGCGGCATGATCGGCGGCAATGCCAGCGCGCCCGGCGCCACGGGCGGGCTCGACCTGGGTTCCCTGCTCGGCGGGCTGCTAGGCGGCCAGGGCGGCGCCCCGGCCAACAGCCAGGCGCTGGGCGCCGCCGCCGGCGGCATCGGCGCGCTGCAGCAGATCCTGGCGCAGGCCGGGCTGGGCGAGCAGGTGGATTCGTGGATCGGCACCGGCGCCAACCAGCCGGTCACCCCGTCGGCGCTGAGCGACGCGCTCGGCGGCACCGGGGCGCTGGACTCGCTCGCGCAGTCCACCGGGATGTCGCAGGAAGACGTGGCGGCGCAACTGAGTGAAGGGCTGCCCGAGCTGATCGACCGGCTGACGCCGCACGGGCATGTCCCTGCGCAGGAGTAAGGCGCCAGGTGAGTGCCAGGCGCCACCAAGCAAAAAGCCCGCAATTGCGGGCTTTTTGCTTGGTACGGAATGGAATCTGAACGGAGCCGGCGCTCAGGCGAACGAGTAGAACACCCGGAACTGCACCTTGCGCTCGCCCCAGAACTCGGCAGCGTCGCGGAACACGTCCAGCAGCACTTCGCGCCCTTCCTTGTCGAACTTCTGCGCGATCGGCAGGCCTTCCAGCACGATCACGAAACCTGGCTGCGGGCCAGCCTTGTAGATCAGGTCTGTCAGGCAGTCCGCCAGCGCATCGAAGTTCTTGCCGAAATGCTTGGGGAAGATAAATGACGTTGCGATCGTTTCCAGGACCTCGGCCTTGCTGGCGCAATGCGCGCAGTTGGCATACAGGAAATGCTGGCCGAGATCCGCGGCCGCCTGGGCCAGCTCGGGCACGCGGAAGGCGCGGATCGACTGGACGATGTTCGGACGCACCGTCTTGAACAGGTTCATGGCCCCCTCGCTGGTGCCGTCAGCCCAGCCGGCACCGGCCGGCATGGCCACGGGCGCGTTCGCGGGCGGGAGTTTGTGCGTGAGCTCTTGGCGCTGCGGCATCGTCAGCACGTTGTCGTAAAGGTTCTGGGCCTGCTGCTGAGCCCGCTGCCAGCCATCTCCGGCGCCGCGCTCTTCGCGGGCGGCAAGGGCGTCGCCCAATCCGAAAATGTCAGTCATCATTTGAGTATCCGTTTGAAGCTGTTGTAGTGGTCTTCCGTGTAGTAACAATCGTTGGCAGCGCGCTGTTCCCCGCCGCATACGATCCGCCTGGGTCCCCGGTTCCGGCTTCTGGCGCTCTTTACCGTGTACTCGCGGTAGTACCCGCGTTCTTGTTGTGGCAGGAGGCGTTCGTAGTTGCCGAACCTGGTTCCGTCCTTGTCATACGGGAACGGGCCGCCGGCTTCGATGCGCTCCAGGGTCTGCCGTGCTTCGTTGGGCAACTGCTGCACCGCAATGGTTCCCATGCCTTCGGTCTGCGCCTGGCGCGCCAGCGCGGGCTGCGCCAGGGCCAGCGCCAGCGCCGCGCCGGTCATCGACCGGGCCAGCATCCGTGCTGCCTGCTGCATCAAAGGTACTTGGGAAACCACGTTGCTTGTCTAGGTTGAACCGGAAAATCGAGCCTGCCGCTGTTTGGGTAGACGATCTGTCCGGGCCACCCTGGCCGGCAACCTCGCGCGCCTTGCCGTGCACGCGCCGGATACCAACCGCACCGGGGCGCTCATGGCGAGCGCCTGTATCAAAGGCGTAAGGTTACGCGGATGCACGCAATTAATCAATCCCGGCGCCGGCGCAGCGGGAATTCTTCAATTGTTTCAATATGTTAAGCGTATGTGTGCGCATACTAACCGTTGTCGCCAGGCGAAGAAAAAGCCGGGCGAACCCGGCTTTTCCGTAACGCGCGCAAGGCAGGCGGCTTAACGCTTGGCAGCAGCGTCCACCACCACCAGCGAGGTCATGTTGACGATACGCCGCACCGTCGCGGACGGCGTCAGGATGTGCACCGGCGCCTTCACGCCCAGCAGGATCGGGCCGATCGCCACGTTGTTGCCCGCGGCAACCTTGAGCAGGTTGTACGAGATATTGGCGGCGTCGATGTTCGGGCACACCAGCAGGTTGGCTTCGCCCTGCAGCGTGCTATCCGGCACCAGCTGGTCGCGCAACTTCTGGTCGAGCGCGCTGTCGCCGTGCATTTCACCGTCGACTTCCAGTTCCGGCGCCTGTTCGCGCAGGATGGCGAGCGTATCGCGCATCTTGCGGGCCGAGGGGGCCTCGGACGTGCCGAAGTTCGAATGCGACAGCAGGCCGACCTTGGGCTCGATACCGAAGCGCTTGAGTTCGTCGGCGGCCATCAGCGTGATCGCGGCCAGTTCTTCGGCGGTCGGGTCGACGTTGACGTGCGTGTCCACCAGGAAGATCTGGCGACCCGGCAGCACCAGGCCGTTCATGGCGGCGTAGACCTTGCCGGTCCCGCCCAGCACCTGGTCGATGTAGCGCAGGTGCGCCGCGGTGGTGCTGACGGTGCCGCAGATCATGCCGTCGGCCTCGCCCTGCTTGACCAGCATGGCGCCGATCAGCGTGGTGCGGCGGCGCAGTTCCAGCTTGGCGTACTGAGGCGTGATGCCCTGGCGCGCCATCATGCGGTAATACGCGTCGGAGTAGTCGCGGAAGCGCTCGTCGTGCTCGGGGTTGACCACGGTGAAGTCGACGCCGGCGCGCAGGCGCAGGCCGAAGCGCTCGATGCGGTGCTGCAGCACGGCCGGGCGGCCGATCAGGATCGGGTTGGCCAGCTTTTCATCGACGATCACCTGCACGGCGCGCAGCACGCGCTCTTCTTCGCCCTCGGCAAAGACGATGCGCTTCTTTTCCATCTCGACCTTGCGCGCGGCGGCGTAGATCGGCTTCATCAGCGTGCCCGAGTGGTACACGAACTGCTGCAGCTGCAGGCGGTAGGCGTCCATGTCCTCGATCGGACGGGCGGCCACGCCCGACTTCATCGCGGCTTCGGCCACTGCCGGGGCCACCTTGACGATCAGGCGCGGATCGAACGGCTTCGGGATCAGGTATTCCGGGCCGAACGACAGGTCCTGGATGCCATAGGCGCTGGCAACGATGTCGCTCTGCTCCTGGCGCGCCAGTTCAGCCAAGGCGTTGGCGGCGGCGATTTCCATCTCGCGCGTGATGGTGGTGGCGCCGCAATCCAGCGCACCGCGGAAGATGAACGGGAAGCACAGGACGTTGTTGACCTGGTTCGGGTAGTCGGTACGGCCGGTGGCCATCAGCGCGTCCGGCCGCACTTCCTTGACCAGCTCGGGCGCGATTTCCGGATTCGGGTTGGCCAGTGCCAGCACCAGCGGCTTGTCAGCCATGCGCTGGACCATGTCCTGCTTGAGCACGCCCGCGGCGGACAGACCCAGGAAGATGTCGGCGCCGTCGATGACTTCGCCCAGCTTGCGCTTGTCAGTTTTCTGCGAGAAACGGGCCTTCTCCGGGTCCATCAGCTCGGTACGGCCCTCATAGACCACGCCAGCCAGGTCGGTCACCCAGATGTTTTCGATGGGCAGGCCGATGTCGACCAGCAGGTCCAGGCATGCCAGCGCGGCGGCGCCGGCGCCCGAGGCGACCAGCTTGACCTTCTTGATGTCCTTGCCGACCACCTTCAGGCCGTTGATGATGGCGGCGGTCACCACGATCGCGGTGCCGTGCTGGTCGTCGTGGAAGACGGGAATCTTCATCTTCTCGCGCAGCTTGCGCTCGACGTAGAAGCACTCCGGTGCCTTGATGTCTTCCAGGTTGATGCCGCCGAAGGTGGGCTCCAGCGCGGCGATGATCTGGACCAGCTTTTCCGGGTCCTTCTCGTCGATTTCGATATCGAACACGTCGATACCGGCAAACTTCTTGAACAGGCCGCCCTTGCCTTCCATCACGGGCTTGGAGGCCGCGGCGCCGATGTCGCCCAGGCCGAGCACGGCGGTGCCGTTGGTGATCACCGCGACGAGGTTGCCGCGCGCGGTGTAGCGGAAGGAGTTGGCCGGGTCGACCACGATCTCTTCACAGGCCGCGGCCACGCCCGGGGAGTAGGCCAGCGCCAGGTCGCGCTGGTTCGACAGCGGCTTGGTCGGGGTGACGGAAATCTTGCCGGGGGTCGGAAACTCGTGGTACTCGAGCGCCGCTTTGCGCAGCGCCTCACGCTGCTGCTGTTTCAGATCGTCTTGGGACGGGGACTGCTGAGGGCTGGTCATCGGCGCATTTTCCAATCGGTGGAGCCGTCATTGACTTGGCGGGGACGATCGGCGGACCGGCTCCACGTGCCCGCCCTTCTCTTCCTTTGGAACCCAACATTTTATATAGTGAAATACTATTTCACAATAAGCCTTTTGCTTGGGGCACCTTTGCTATTCAGTACAATATGCCCCATCCAACGGGCCAACACCAGCAAGCGTAGCGCCGTCCGGCCCATGGCCGGTGAGTCGCTGCGGTCATGGCTGTCATGCGCGGCAGTATCTTGCTGAAACGCTGCCGCCGCCGCATCCTGATGCGCCCTTCCGAGCCCTTCCGTCCCTCCGGTGCCTGCCGGCCGGGCAAACACCTTTCCACTGCCAGCACTTCCAGCTCGCCGCGATGTCCGACGCCCAGCCCGCCCAGCTTTCCGAGTTCAACCTGATCCGCCGCTACTTCACCAGGCCGGTGCACAAAGCCGCACTCGGCGTGGGCGACGACTGCGCGCTGATCGAAGGCCGCCCGGGGCACTACCTCGCCATCAGCACCGACATGCTGGTCAGCGGCCGCCATTTCTTCGCGGACGTGGGCCCGCGCGCGCTTGGCCACAAGGCACTGGCGGTCAACCTGTCCGACCTCGCCGCGATGGGTGCCGAGCCGCGCGCCTTCACGCTCGCCCTGGCCCTGCCCGAGGCCGACCCGGCATGGCTGGCCGAGCTGGCCGACGGCATGCTGGCCCTGGCCGACGCCCACGGCTGCGAGCTGGTCGGCGGCGACACCACGCGCGGCCCGCTGACGCTGTCGCTGACCGTCTTCGGCGATGTCCCGCACCGCGCCGCGCTGCGCCGCGACGCGGCACGCCCGGGCGACGATATCTGGATCTCCGGCACGCTTGGCGACGCGCGCCTGGCATTGGGCGACTGCCGTGGCGAATGGCTGCTGCCCGAACCCGACTTCACCCAGGTACGCCCGCGCATGGACACGCCGACACCGCGCGTGGCGCTGGGCATGGCGCTCCGGGGTGTGGCGCATGCGGCACTAGATATCTCCGACGGCCTGATCGGCGACCTCGGCCATATCCTGGCACGCTCGCAGGTGGGCGCACTGATCGATGTCGACGCCTTGCCGCGCTCGGCGGTGCTGGCCAGTCAGCCGGAAGCGATCCAGCGCGAATGCACGCTGGCCGGGGGCGACGACTACGAGCTGTGCTTCACCGCCCCGGCGGGCAACCGCGACGCTCTCGCCGCGATCAGCGAGCGACTGGCGCTGCCGCTCACGCGCGTCGGCACGATCACGCCGGAGCCGGGCCTGCGCCTGGTCGACCATGCCGGCAACCCGACCCGATACACCGGCGCCAGCTTCGACCACTTCGCCTCCTCCTGACACCGGGGCACAGGCGTGTCATGATGCCGGCATCGGCGCGCCGCGCGGGAACGGGAGTCCCGCCTGCCACAGCAGCCACAGCAGCCACAGCAGCAAGCCGGCCATAACCATAAGCAGCATCCGCATCACACGAGCCAACCTTGATGTCCACCATCCCCTCCGGGGCCGCCCCCCGCGACCCCGCCATGACCCTGGAAGCCGGCCAGACCGTCAAGGTCACGCGCCCGACGGCGCGCTTCATGCTGGCCCATCCGGCCCACCTGATTGCCTTCGGCCTCGGCTCGGGCCTGTCTCCGGTCAGCCCCGGAACGGTCGGCACGCTCTACGCGTGGCTGTCGTTCGTGGTGGTGTCGCTGTGGATCGAGCCGACCACCTGGCTGTGGATCATCGCCGGCGGCTTCCTGGTGGGCCTGTGGGCCTGCGCCAGGACCGCCCGCGACATGGGCTTGCATGACCACGGCAGCATGGTCTGGGACGAGATCATCGCGTTCTGGCTGGTGCTGGCCTTTGTCACGCCGACCGGATTCTGGGGGCAGTTCGCCGCCTTCCTGTGGTTCCGGCTGTTCGATATCGCCAAGCCCGCGCCGATCGCCTACTACGACCGCACGCTCAAGGGCCCCGGCCTGCGCGGCGGCTTCGGCGTAATGTTCGACGATATCTTCGCGGCCTTCTACACGCTGCTGGTGTTCGCGCTGTGGCGCTCGTTCTGAGCCCGACCCTTTCCAACAAATCCCCGAGTCCATCATGTCAGTCAGCCGCCTGCTCGACCAGCTTGCCGTCCAGTCCGGCGTCGCCCTTGCCGACAAATCCCTGATGCTGGCCACCGCCGAGTCCTGTACCGGCGGGCTGGTCGCCGCCGCAATCACCGATGTGTCGGGTTCGTCCGGCTGGTTCGAGCGCGGCTTTGTCACCTATTCCAACGAAGCCAAGTCGACGATGCTGGGCGTGCCGGCCAAGCTGATCCGCGACCACGGCGCGGTCAGCGAAGAGGTTGCGCGCGCGATGGCGGAAGGGGCGCTGCTGAACAGCCGCGCGCAGGTTTCGCTGTCGATCACCGGTGTGGCCGGACCCAACGGCGGCACGCCGGAAAAGCCGGTGGGCATGGTGTGTTTCGGCTGGAGCAACCGCATCACCACCATCGTGGAAACCCAGCGCTTCCCGGGCGACCGGGCGCAGATCCGCCGGCAGGCGGCAGAGCACGCGATGCGGGGCTTGCTGGAGCTGTTGCGCAACGAGGCCTGAGGCCGCTGCCACCGGCATCCCACGCCGCCAACAAAAAACCGCGCCAGGCTGGCGCGGTTTTTTTGTCCTGCCGCGTGCGGCAATCAGCCGTGGCGGTAGCGGTTGATGGTCTCCCGCGTCTGCAGCGCGACATTGCGCGCCGCAGACGCGAAATCCTTATCGCTGCTGGCGTACAGGATCGCCCGCGACGAGTTGATCATCATGCCGGTGCCATCCGCGGTACGCCCGGCCTTGACCGTTGCCTCGATATCGCCGCCCTGCGCGCCGATGCCCGGGATCAGCAGCGGCATGTCGCCGACGATCTGGCGCACGCGCGCGATTTCGTTGGGGAAGGTGGCGCCCACAACCAGGCCCATCTGGCCGGTGGTGTTCCAGCGCTCGCGCGCAGCCTCGGCCACCAGTTGGTACAGCGGCTTGCCATCGACCTGCAGGAACTGCACGTCGGAGCCGCCCGGGTTGGAAGTGCGGCACAGCACGATCACGCCGCGATCCGGGTAGGCAAGGTACGGCTGCATCGAATCGAAGCCCATGTAGGGGCTGACCGTGACCGCATCGGCCTTGTAGCGCTCGAACGCTTCCAGCGCATAGTGCTCGGCGGTCGAGCCGATATCGCCGCGCTTGGCGTCCAGGATCACCGGGATGCCAGGGTGGGCGTCGTGGATGTAGTGGATCAGCTGCTCGAGCTGGTCTTCGGCACGCTGCGAATGGAAATACGCGATCTGCGGCTTGAAGGCGCAGACCAGGTCGGCGGTGGCGTCGACGATCTCGCGGCAGAACGAGAATATCGCGCCGCCCGCTCCGGTCAGCGACAGCGGCAGCTTTTGCGGATCAGGATCGAGCCCGACGCAGAGAAGGGAATCGTTGCGCTGCCAGGCGCCAGCAAGCTGCTCGGTGAAAGTCATGGGATGCTCGAAATATCCTGGTGGCGCCGGCGCCTCATGGAACCTCAAAGTCCCGGGCCGGCACGGTTGGCCGCAGCGGCGTGAAAACCTTTCATCCCTGCAGCATATGTCGTTTCCGGCAATTTTACCCGCTGCGTGCTATCGTTTTGCGCTTCCTCTCAAAACAAAGAGCGGCATCGCGCACAGCCGCCCTGCAGTATGTCTCTCGATCGCCGCGGTATTTTCCTGCTCGTCGTCCTCACCCTGGCCTGGGGCATCAACTGGCCCATCATGAAGGTCGGCGTGGCGCACTTCCCCCCGATGGGTTTCCGCCTGCTGTGCATGGCCGGCGGCGTGGCCGCGCTTGGCCTGGCATTGCGCCTGCGCGGCGATTCGCTGGCGGTGCCGCGGCGCGAATGGGGCACGGTGTTCCGCCTCGCCCTGCCCAACATGGTGGTGTGGCACCTGTTCGCGATCTGCGCGGTCAAGATGCTGTCGTCGGGGCGTGCCGCCATTCTTGGCTACACCATGCCGATCTGGGCCGTGGTGTGGGGCCTGGTCTTCTTCCGCGAACGCATCGGTGGCTTTGCCTGGGTCGGCATCGCCTGCGCGCTGGCGGGCACGGTGCTGCTGCTGTCGGGCGAGATCAGCGCGCTGACCGGCAGCCCCGCCGGCACGCTGCTGATGCTGCTTGCCGCCGCCGGCTGGGGCTTCGGCACCCAGCTGATGAAGCGTACCCAGACCGACGTGCCGATCGGCGCCATGACCTTCTGGATGCTGCTGGCGACCCTGCCCTTCCTGCTCGCCGGCACGCTGCTGCTGGAGCACGGCTGGCGCATGCCGACCGCCGTCGAATGGGGCGCGATCGCCTACAACGCGGTGGTGGTCTTTGCCTTCTGCCACCTGGTGTGGTTCGGCCTGGCGCGCAGCCTGCCGCCGGTGGTGTCGAGCCTGTCGATCATGTTCATCCCGGTGGTCGGCGTCTTCTCGGGCATGTGGCTGCTGGGCGAGCAGCCGCACTGGCAGGACTACGCCGCCATCGTGCTGATGTTCATGTCGCTGTCCTCGGTGATGCTGGTGCCGCTGTTGTGGCGCCGGCTGCGCGGTGCCATGGGCTGAGGCTGCCGGCCGGGGGCGGAGCACAACGGCGGCGCAGCCTCCACGGAGATTTCACTTAACAAGCGCCCCTTCGTTGGGCTACACTCGCGGCCATCACAATCCCGGAGAAATTACGTGGGCAGTAGCATCGGGTGTTCGAGTTGGCGCAGTCATGCGGCTACTGCGAATGCCATGTCACTGCGGGCTGCGTAACGACGACCCGCCCGGAGCACCCGGCTCCGCGCTTCGTCGGCCTTGCCCGCAGTCCGAACTGCGGGCGAGTGTCTTTCCGTGCCACCGGCGGCGCCTTCATGCGCGCCCCACCGTGGCGGATCCTCCCTCTCCCGGCTAGCCAGCCAACCCAGGCAAACGCCATCGCCTTGTCCGCCCTGCCCCGCGCAGCCGCGGGACAGCGCGATCACGCTTGCCCGTGGCCCGGCCTTTCGCGGCTTGCCGCAGGGCCATGACGGGGCATGACGCAATACCTGGGATGCGGCGAGCCGCCTGCGCTTGTCTTCGCGCTTGTCATTGTTTTTCGTCGCAAATCAGCAATAAGGAATCCCGGGGATGATCAACCTGTTCGTCCTGCAGAAAGGCCGGCTTGCCCAGGAGCAAGTCGACGAGCGCAATGAGCTGCTGCAGCACAAGCCGATCTGGATCGATGTCGTCAACCCTGACGACGAAGAGCTGAACTGGATCAAGGAAGCCTACGGCGTCGCCCTTCCCGAGCTGGAAGACCTGGGCGACCTGGAGGCGTCGGCACGCTATTTCGAGGGCGAGGACGAGAATATCCATATCCGCACCGACTTCCTGCTCGCCGAGGAAGAGGTGTCGCGCAACGTGCGCGTGGCCTTCGTGCTGACCAAGGACGTCCTGTTCTCCATCCACGACGAGGACCTGCCGGTGTTCCGGCTGGTGCGGCTGCGCGCGCGCATGCGCCCGGGCTCGGTGCGCAATGCCAAGGACGTGCTGATGGACCTGTACGCGACCGATGCGGAATACTCGGCCGACTCGATTGAGGAAATCTACGAACGCCTGGAAGAAGCCAGCCGCCGCGTGCTGGCCGAGAACGTGACCGATGCCGCCGCGGCCGACGTGCTGGAAACCATCGCGCGCGAGGAAGACCTGAACGGCCGCATCCGCCGCAACGTGATGGACACGCGCCGCGCGGTGTCGTTCCTGATGCGCAGCCAGCTGCTGTCAGCCGAGCAGCAGGACGAAGCACGCCAGATCCTGCGCGATATCGACTCGATCGAGAACCACACCGCGTTCCTGTTCGACAAGATCAACTTCCTGATGGATGCGACCGTCGGTTTCATCAACATCAACCAGAACAAGATCATCAAACTGTTCTCGGTGGTGTCGGTGGCGCTGATGCCGCCCACGCTGATCGCGAGCATCTACGGCATGAACTTCAAGTTCATGCCGGAACTGGACTGGGCTGCGGGGTATCCGTGGGCAATCGCGCTGATGGCGGTGTCGGCGGTGATTCCGCTGGCGTATTTCCGCCGCAAGGGGTGGCTGGGCTGAGGCTTTGAATCGATCACTGCCTCGCTCCCCTCTCCCACAAGTGGGAGAGGGGGAGCAAACCCTCAGTCCGGCAACGTCGCCGCGCCCATCCGGCGCGCGATGATTCCCGCCTTGGCGCGGAAATTCACCCGCACGTTGGCGCAGTATTCCTTCTTGTCGAAGCACTTGGGCGCCGGCAGCGCTGCCGCCAGCCGCGCCGACTGGCCAATGCTGAGCTTGTCGGCACTGGCGCGGAAGTAATGCTGCGCCGCGGCCTGCGCGCCGAACACGCCCTCGCCCCACTCCACCGAATTCAGGTAGATCTCGTAGATGCGCTGCTTGTCGAGCCAGAACTCCAGCATCCACGTGATCGCCAGCTCCTGCCCCTTGCGCAGGTAATGCTGCTCGGATGACAGGAACAGGTTCTTGGCCAGCTGCTGCGTGATGGTCGATGCGCCGCGCACGATGCGGCCGCGCTTCTTGTTGCGCTCCCAGGCATCGAGCATGGCGTCGAGTTCGTAGCCGGGATGGTTGACGAAGCCCGAATCCTCGCTGGCGATCACCGCGCGCTTGAGGTTGCGCGAGATGCGCTCATACGGCACCCACTCGCGTTCCAGCCCGCAGCTCCACAGGTTGAAGCCGCACAGCCGCCAGCGCTCGGCCCGCATGAAGGTCGTGCTCGACGGGTTGACGTACTGCCAGCTGGCAATCTGCACGAAGAAATACAACTGCATCGCCAGCACGCCCGCGACCATGCAGCCTAGCAGGTACCCGAGCCAGCGCACCGGATTCAATACCGATCCGGCGGAAGCAGCGCCGCGGGCAGCGCTGGCCGTGCGGTTGCGGATGGCCACGGCTGGCGACGCCCGCTCAGCCCTTGCGTTCGGCCTGCAGCGCGTCGCGCAGTTCGGCCAGCACGGGAGCGGTACGGGGGCGCACGCCGCGCCAGATATAGAAGGCCTCGGCGGCCTGCTCGACCAGCATGCCCAGGCCGTCGCTGGTGCGCGCACCGCAGCGCGCGGCGAACTGCAGGAACACGGTCGGCTCGGCACCGTACATCATGTCGTAGGCCAGCACGCCTTCGCCAAGCAGGAACTCGGGCAGCGGGGGTACTTCGCCGTGCAGGCTGCTCGACGAGGCATTGATCACGATGTCGCAGGCCTCGTCCTCGGACAGGCCTTCCAGCGCATCGAGACCACCGCCCCACAGCTCCACGCCGAACTGGTCGGCCGCTTCGACGAACTCTTCCAGCATGTCGCTGGCGCGCGACGCAGTGCGGTTGGCCACCACGATGCGCGACGGACGCGCTTCGATCAGCGGCAGCATCGCGCCCATGGCCGCGCCACCCGCGCCCAGCAGCAGCACGCGCTTGCCTTCGACGAGCGTGTCGAGGTTGTCCTGGATATCGCGCACCAGGCCCACGCCATCGGTGTTGTCGCCATGGATCAGGCCATCCTCGATCCACAGCGTGTTGACCGCGCCGGCGGCTTCGGCACGCTCGGTCAGGCGGTCGGCCAAATCATAGGCCTCCAGCTTGAACGGCACGGTCACATTGCAGCCGTAGCCGCCGTCGGCGAAGAACTTGCGCACGGTATCGGCAAACCCGTCCAGCGGCGCCTCCAGCCGGCCGTACTGCACCGCCTCGCCGGTCTGGCGCGCAAAGGCGGCGTGGATCGCCGGCGAACGGCTGTGCGCGATGGGATTGCCGATCACCACATACTGGTCCGGCGTGTTCTGGGTGCTCTCTGGCTTAGTGTCTGGAGTTGTCATCAGCGTGCCTGCAGCCGGGTTTCCAGCCCGCTGCGCGAAAACTTGAAGGTGGAAATGACTTCCAGGATGTCCTGGCGCGCCGCCATTTCCGCGGTGAAGGCGCCGAACGGCGCGGCCGCGCGCACGATCGCCACGGCCTGGCGGTCCAGCGCGGGGTCGCCCGAGCTCTTGACCACGTCGATGGCGTCGACGTTGTAGCCATCGCGGTTGTAGCCGAGCTTGCCGAGCCGGTTGACGTTGATCACCAGGATCAGCTGGCCGTACAGTGGCTTGCCGTTGCGCTGCGGGAAATCGGTGGTGCCGCGCGCCTCGATCTTGCGGCGCAGCCGGTCGTAGTACTGCGCGTAATCGACCGCCTGCGCGCTGGTGGCGGTCAACTGGAAACGCTTGGGCCGCTTGGCGTAATGGTCCAGGTTGCGGCCGATCTCGGCTTCAAGCTTGGCCATCTCGTCGGCCGAGGTGCGCTCGTCCTGGCCGCGCCGGGGATCGTCCTGGCGCTTCTCGCCGGGCTTGAGCGGCTGGCTGCGCACCGCCGGAGCGGGCTCGCGCGCCTGCGTCAGCAAGCGCTGCTGCTCCAGTTCGAGCTGCTCGACGCGGCGCTGCACCTGGCGCACGAGGTCGCCCTCCTGCGTCACGGTCTGCGCGGGCAGCGGCGTGGTGGCGCGCTGCAGGTCATGGTCGCCGCCGCCGTCCAGGTTGGCTTGCGCCAGCGCGGTCGGGTTGCGCGGCTTCTGCGCCGATTTCGCGTTGACCAGCACCACGTCAAGCGGCGAGTCCGCGCGCTTGATCTCGAACACCTCGGGAGCGGCTACCCGCACCAGCAACAGCAGCGCATGCACGACCACGGAAATGGCCAGCGCCTTGGCCAGCGTACTGCTGTTGTGCCACCTGGCGTGCCACCAGTGGCGGGGAGCGGCGAGTGCGGCGTTCACGATGGCGGGAATTTGGCTCGGAAGGTGCGAAGCGACAGGTGAATAGACATTCCCGGCCGGCCGGGAATGCCGCTAGGCATTGTAAGTGAGCCCCGCCGATTTCCGAAGGCTTCAGCCGGCGGCGGTGCCACCGGTGTCGCGCTCAGCCGACGCCTGCGCCGGTGCGTCGCCATCGGTGCCCGGCGCGGCCTCGGCCTCGTCCTCGATTCCGGCAACCTGCCCGGCGGCCTGCTCGGCGGCATCTTCCGCGGCTGCTTCGGCAGCGGCTTCGGCCGACATCTCAGCGGCTTCCTCGTCGCTTTCCAGCTCTTCCTCAGGCAGCACGCCCTCGCCGGCAAAGATCTCCAGCACGCGGCAGGAGACTTCCAGCGTGATCTCGTCCGTTTCGCCAATTTCCAGCAGCACCTGGGTGCCGCGTTGTGCCTGGACCAGCTCGGGCACGCGCGTGACCAGCGGGATCTCGGTGAAGCGCACCGCGCCTTCCTTGAGCACCGCGGCGACCATGCGCTCCCGTTTCTCCTGCTTGAGCCAGCGCAGGCACCAGTAGCGCTCCATGGTCGACTGGTGGTCGGCATAGGCGGCATAAGTGCCTTCGAAGTCAGCCACGGCGGCCAGCAGGTCGGCATCCTTGGGCTTGAACGGCGCTACCAGCTTGGCAGTCACGCCATGCTGCGCCACCGCCAGGATCTGCCACTGGTTGACCAGGTCGACGTAGCGGCGCAGCGGCGAGGTGCTCCACGCGTACTGCGCCACGCCCAGCCCTTCGTGCGGTGCCGGGTAGGTCTGCATGCGGGTGCGATGCATGCCCCACGCCTTCTGCGTGCGGTAGATGCCGGGCACGCCATTGTCCGCCAGCAGCTTGCCCCAGGTGCTGTTGGCCAGGATCATCATCTCGGCCACGATCTTGTCCAGCGGCGAGCCGCGCTTGCGCTGCTCGATGCGAACGCGCTGGTTGCCGTCGGCCTGGTCGTCCAGATAGAAGTTGAAGTCGGCGCGGTTGTGCGTCTCGGGGCGCAGGCCGCTGGCCAGGCGCGCCTTCTGGCGCTCGTCGTACAGGTAGCCGGCAAAGTGCCACAGGCGGGTCAGGGCCTCGCGGAACGGGTAGTCGCCGGTGCCATCGGCCAGCGAGGCCTCGGTGATGACATCGTCGAGCAGGTTGTGGCGCAGGTTGGCGGCAATCGGCACCATCTCGGCGCGGGTCTCGCTGCCGGTGATCAGCCACACCGTCGGGTCCACCGTCACGTACAGCGACAGCGCCGGGCAAACCCGGCCTTCCTGCAGCGTGTAGCGCTCGACCATCGGGTCCGGCAGCATGGTGATCTTGTCGCCCGGGAAGTACACCGTGGACAGGCGCTGGCGCGCGATCACGTCGAGCGGCTCGCCACGGCGGATGCCCAGCGCGGGCGCGGCGATATGGATGCCGATGCGCAGCTTGCCGTCGGGCAGCTTCGTCACCGACAGCGCATCGTCGATCTCGGTGGTGGTGACGTCGTCGATCGAGAACGCCTCGACCTCGGCCAGCGGCAGGTCGCCGGGCGGCTCGGGCACGTCCGTATCGGGAAAGCCGGTGCCCTTGGGGAAGCACTCGGCGAGGAACTTGGCCTCGTGCAGCGCGCGCGCGCTGGCGACGCCGCCGGCGGCCACCATCAGCCGCATCGGCGTCATGCCGAGCGCGGTGCAGGCCGCGTCCATTGCCTTGTATTCGAGGCTGTTCTTGTCCGGCTTGAAGAGCAGCTGCAGCACCTTGTTGCGGAACGATTCCGGCAGCGTCAGCGCCTTGAGCTGCTCTTCATATTCAGCCTGCACCAGCGCCTGCTGGCGCTTGCGCTCGAGCGCGGCCAGCGCGGCCTTGAGCTGGTCTTCGGGCGCGCGCTGGTAGCGGCCGCGCCCCTTGCGGCGGAAGTACACGGGGTTGCCGTGCAGCGCCATCGCAAGCGCCGCCTGCTGCACCGCGCCGGGCTCGGCGCCGTAGTACTCGGCGGCCAGCTCGGCAAAGCCGAACTCGGCCTCGGGGGCGCATTCCCACAGGAAGTCCAGGTCGATCTCGGCCACCATGTCGCCGGTCTGGCGGACCAGTTCGATCGCCGACGGCTGCGCAAACTGCAGCAGCACGTCGCGTGACTTGACCTTGGTGCGCTTGCCGGCCGGCAGCTCCACCTGGTAGGCCTCGCCCTGCTGGTTCAGCACGGTGCCGGCGCGGATCTCGCCGCCTTCTTCGAACAGCAACTGCATCGATCGGTACTTTCAGAAATGCGCGGAACCGCGTCGGGGCGCCAAGGAGTGGGCGCAGCGGCGGATCCTGTGGGAGAAATGGTGCGAACGGCATCGGCGGGCGGCGCGCTGTACGGGCGCCGCGCCGTGGCCACCAGGCCAGGCCGCAGACCCGGAATGATACCGCACCGCCGCTGCGGACCCCGGCGTGCGCCCAGGGGCGGTGCATGCCGGCGGACGCCGGAAATGTTCGGAGCGGGTCAGAGCGACATGCCGCCGCTGGCTTCGATCGCCACGCCGTTGACGTAGCTGGCGTCGTCGCTGGCCAGGAAGGCATAGATGCTGGCGATCTCGGCCGGCTCGGCCAGGCGGCGCAGCCAGCACGACGACTTCATGCCCTCGAGCACCTTGTCGGGCACGGTCTGCAGGATCTCGGTTTTGACAAAGCCGGGGCAGACGGCATTGACGCGCACGCCCTTGGCTCCGAGCTCGCGCGCCCAGGTCTTGGTGAAGCCGATCACGCCGAACTTGCTGGCGGCATAGTTGGTCTGGCCGAAGTTGCCGTACAGGCCGACCACGCTGGAAGCGTTCAATATCACGCCCTTGCCCTGCTCCGTCATGATCGTGGCGACTGCCTGGGCGCAGTTGAAGACGCCCTTCAGGTTGACGTCGATCACGGCGTCGAACTGCGCCTCGGTCATCTTGACCAGGCGCGCGTCCTTGGTGATGCCGGCGTTGTTGACCAGGATGTCGATGCGGCCGTGCGCGGCCATCACCGCCGCCACCATTGCGTCGACTTCTTCGCGGCGGGTCACGTCGACCCGGAAGGCCGTTGCGCTGGCGCCGGTGCCAGCAAGCTTGCCGGTGGCTTCGCGCACGCGTGCTTCATTGACATCGCACAGCACGACGATGGCGCCCTCGGCGGCGAAGCGCTGCGCGGTGGCAAAGCCGATGCCAGCGGCGGCACCAGTGATGATGGCAACCCGACCCTGCAGTTTCATCTCGTTATCTCTTGATTTCGGTAGTGTGTGAAGTGACGGGGCCGCGGTCTGTGGTGCGCCGGAACATCGGTAGCGCAATCGCCTTGGTCCCCGGGGCTGGCCGTGCCCGCAGGTCAGGCAAGAAGACCTCTGTCACGAGCATGACGCCGTCGCCGCGCCGGAATACGGAACGGCGCGCAGGCAGCATGGGCAGTGGCGCCATCGCCGGCAGCACGCGCTGCAGCGCCTGGCGCAAGGGATGGTGCGGCAGCAGCCGCGCGAACTGGAACGGGTCGCGCGTCACCGCCGGATCGATAAACAGCCGACCGCCCAGCGGGCGCGCGCCCAGCCCCCGCAGGAACGGCCAGTCGCGCCGTGCATGGCGCAGGCGCACCACGGTGTGGGCAAAGACGGCGGGAGTATCGTCGCAGATCAGCAGCACTTCGCGCGTCAGCGCCGGGACGCGGTCATGCTGGCCCAGCACCTGCCATTCATCGGCCAGCGGCCGCAACGGGCGCTGCAGCAACTGCGCCACGCGAAAGCGCCCGGACGCGGCCACCAGCCGCGCCGTCAGCGAACCGTCGTCGCCGGTCACCCAGCGCCGCAGGTTGGGCGTGATCGCCGCATCAAAAGCCAGGTGCGAACTCCAGCCGCAGCGGCGCGCAGACTGCGCGCTCATGCCGCGCCCGCGCCAGCCGGCACCTCGGGCACCTTGCCGCCGGGGCCGTAGCCGCAGAAGGCGAGCACATCGTCGACGTAGTCGGCAAATTCACTGATGCCGTGGTCGCTGCCCTCGATCACGCGGATGTTCGCGCCTGGGCAGGCGGCCACCATTTCTCGGTAGTCCAGTACCTCGTCGCCGGTGGCGGCGAGCAGGTAATAGCGTTCAGGGCGGGTGATGGCAGCCACGCGCAGGTCGAGCAACTCCTGCAGGTGGCGGCGCTCGACCGTAACCGAGCCACCGCCATGCCAGAGCGGCTGCTCGCCCAGGTACTGCTCCAGGTCGGTCCACGGATGGATCGCCGGGTTCAGCAGCACGGTCTTGCAGCCGTGGCGTTCGCCGAGCCAGCGGGCATAGAAGCCGCCCAGCGACGAGCCCATAATGGCGACTTCCTGGTCGCCGCCAGCCCGGGCGGCGCGGATGGTGGCCTCGGCCTGGGCGATCGCCAGCGCCGGTGAGACATTGAGCTCCGGGCAGGCGTAGTAGCGCCCTACGCCCCACTCGCGCATACGCTCCTGCACCAGCCGCGCCTTGAACGACTGCGGTGAGGAGCGGAATCCGTGCAGGTACAGCAGCATGGCGGTCCCTTCCGGCTCAGGCTGCCGCGGCCAGCGCGGCCAGCAGTTTCTGGTGCACGCCGCCGAAGCCGCCGTTGCTCATTACCAGCACGTGGTCGCCCGGCCGCGCCGCGGCGCGCACGGCCTGCACCAGCGCCCCCAGGTCCTGGAACGCGGTTGCCTTGTCGCCCAGCGGCGCCAGCGATTCGGCCAGGTCCCAGCCCAGCGCGTCCTTGCCGGCCGGGGCGCCATAGCCGAACACCAGGTCGGCCTGCTCCAGGCTGGCCGGCAACTGGGCTTTCATCACGCCCAGCTTCATGGTGTTCGAGCGCGGCTCCAGCACCGCCAGGATGCGGGCATCGCCGACGCGGCGGCGCAGCCCTTCCAGCGTGGTCTGGATCGCGGTCGGGTGGTGGGCGAAGTCATCGTAGACGGTCACGCCGCCGACCTCGCCGCGTACTTCCATGCGGCGCTTGACGTTGGCGAAGCGCGACAGCGAGGCGATCGCCTGCTCCGCCGGCACGCCCACGTGGCGCGCCGCCGCGATTGCCGCCAGCGCGTTCATGCGGTTGTGCGTGCCCTGCAGGTCCCACACCACGGTGCCGACCACGGCGCCGCCAAACCAGACGTCGAAGGCATCCTTGCCCGGCCGCGCGGTGTGGGCGGCATCGCTCTCGCGCCAGTCGCCCACGCCGAACTGTTCGACTTCGCTCCAGCAACCGCGCTCGAGCACGCGCGCCAGGCTTTCCTCGACGCCGTTGACGATGAGGCGGCCCTGGCCCGGCACGGTTCGGACCAGGTGGTGGAACTGCGTCTCGATCGCCGCGAGATCCGGGAAGATGTCGGCGTGATCGTATTCCAGGTTGTTCAGGATCGCGGTGCGCGGGCGGTAATGCACGAACTTGCTGCGCTTGTCGAAGAACGCGGTGTCGTACTCGTCGGCCTCGATCACGAAGAAGTCGGATTCGGTCACTCGCGCCGAGATGCCAAAGTTCTGCGGCACGCCGCCCACCAGGAAGCCCGGGTTGTAGCCGGCATCCTCCAGGATCCAGGCCAGCATCGACGTGGTGGTGGTCTTGCCGTGCGTGCCGGCCACCGCCAGCACCCATTTGCGCGCCAGCACGTGCTCGCCCAGCCATTGCGGGCCCGACACATAAGGCAGGTTGCGATCGAGGATGGCTTCCATCAGCGGATTACCGCGCGACACCACGTTGCCGATCACGAAGAGGTCTGGCTCCAGCGCCAGCTGGGCGGGGTCGAAACCTTCGATCAGCTCGATGCCCTGCGCTTCCAGCTGGGTGCTCATCGGCGGATAAACATTGGCATCGCAGCCGGTGACGCGATGGCCGGCCTGCTTGGCCAGCACCGCCAGGCCGCCCATGAAGGTGCCGCAGATGCCAAGGATATGAATATGCATGGGTTCCCGGGAAGACATGAAGCCCGCAGGCTTGGGGGACTCGGCACCCGGCGCTCGCGCGGCGGCAGCGTGGCCGCATGGTGATGGCAGGCCGGGCAGGAAGCCTTCGATTGTACCCGAGCGCCGGCGGCGTTCGCTGCACCGCCGCACCCGCGCTTGCCTGCCCCACAGCGCCCGGGCTGCGCTCCGGTATCATGGGGCAATGAGCCGACGTACCCCGCCCGACCCCAACCGCCTGCGCGAGGAAATCGCCCAGGCCGCCGCCCGTATGATCGCCGAGGACGGCGCCGACTATGCGACCGCCAAGCGCAAGGCCGCCCGCCAGGTGCTGGGCGAGCAGCGCGTGCCCGGCGAATGGCTGCCCGACAACGACCAGGTCGAGGCCGAAGTGCGTGCCTACCAGGCGCTGTTCCATGGCGACACCCAGCCGCGCGTGCTGGCCCTGCTGCGCCGCGTGGCGCTGCTGACCATGGAGGACCTGGCGCCGTTCCGGCCCTACCTCGTGGGCGCCGTGCTGAACGGCACGGCCACCGAGCACTCGGATATCTATCTGCAGTGCTTCTGCGACAGCGCCAAGGACGCCACGCTGCACCTGCTGAACGCCGGGGTCGACTTCGAAACCAGCGAAAGCCGTCACTTCGGGGGCCGCGCCGATGTGGAGACCCTGAGCTTCCTGTGGAAGGGCCAGTGGCCCGAGCGCCGCGAGGCCCGGCAGCTGGCCGGCGAGGTGCGCGCGGAACTGGGCGCGCCCGTTGGCATCCATATTGCACTGTATGATGCCGTCGACGAACGCGGCGCCGTGCGTGCCGATGCTTCCGGACGGCTCGCTCGCGCGGATCTGCAGGCAGTACGCGCGCTGATCGGCGAAGATGCCGGCACCCGCCCGGCCGGAAACGCGGCCTGAAAGGCTGATCGGCTACGCTGCCTACTATTACTCAACAGCCCAGCTCGCCCATGACCGACACTGTCACTTCGCCCGTCCGCCGTTCCCGCCTCTGGTTGTGGATCGGGGTTGCCGTCGTCGCCTGCGCCGCTGGAGCGCTTGCCGGCCACTTCGTGTTCTCCCCCAGGCCCGCGAACGACCAGGCGGTGGAGGCGTTCTTCCAGACGCGGCTGCCGGACCCTGCCGGCACCGAGCTTGACCTGGGCAAGCTGCGCGGCAAGACGCTGGTGGTGAATTTCTGGGCACCGTGGTGCGGCCCCTGCGTGGAAGAAATGCCCGAACTGACCGCGCTGCACGAGGAATACAGGAACCGGCAAGTCGAGTTTGTCGGCATCGGTATCGATTCAGCCAGCAATATTCAGCAGTTCACCCGTAAGGTACCAGTCGCCTATCCGCTCGCGGTGGCAGGCTTTGCCGGCACGGAGCTGTCGCGCAACTTTGGCAACAGCGCCGGCGGCCTGCCTTATACCGTGGTCATCAACCCCGACGGCACCGTCAAGTACCGCAAGATGGGCCGCGTCACCGCGGAAGAGCTGCGCGCAGTGCTGCCGCGCACCTGAGGACGCACTGGAGTAAGTTCTTTCGGTATCTCCGGTCAATTTCGGATTTCTCGCACGATTTATTCCGTTTTCAGGCCGGGAGACTGAGAAAGTGCCGAAAGCGCCGCCGAATCGCCCGAACGCCCCGGGAGCCTTGTATCCCGCGCTAGACAAATCCCTCTAAGCTACGGTAATCTCCGCGCAATTTCGTTGATCTGGTCGAGCCGCCGTGACTGCAACCCGCTCCATCCGTCGCTCAGCCCGCTACCGCAAGGTGCTGGTCCTCCATGGGCCTAACCTGAACCTGCTGGGTACGCGCGAGCCGGAGACCTACGGGCATACCACCCTCGCCGATATCGACGCAGCGCTGGCCGATCATGCATCAAAGGCCGGTATTTCCCTGGCTTCGTTCCAGTCCAACCATGAGGGGGAACTGGTCGACCGCATCCACGCCGCGCGCGCGGAAGGCGTCGATTTCATCATCATCAACCCGGCGGCTTACACGCATACCAGCGTGGCCCTGCGCGATGCGCTGGCCGGCGTGGCCATCCCGTTCGTGGAGGTCCACCTGTCCAACGTGCACCGCCGCGAGAGCTTCCGTCACCACTCCTATTTCTCCGACGTGGCTGTCGGGGTGATCTGTGGGCTGGGTTGGCAGGGATACCTGCTGGCACTCGACTATGCGCTCGCCCAGGAACAGCCGTCGCCAGGGAGCCCGGGGCGCTGACCCCTGCCAGAATTTTTTGACGAACCTGCGCGCGCCGCCTGGCGGTCCGCGCCCGTTGCGCGTGCTGCGGCACGGCGGGCGCGGCTCCGTGGTGGACGCCACAACGATTTCTTCCGCCGCAGCCCAGCGGGCAGCGGCCGGACAACCTGATTCAGGAGGATAAGAAGATGGACCTGCGCAAGCTGAAGACGCTCATCGACCTGGTGGCCGAATCCGGCATCTCCGAGCTGGAAGTCACCGAAGGCGACGGCAAGGTACGCATCGTCAAGCAACCGCCGCAAATCGTCGCCGCGCCGATGGCCATGCCGCAGCTGCAGGCGCTGCCGGCCACGCCGGCCGCTGCCCCGGTCGGGTCCGCCGCCCCGGCCGCCGAGCCGGTTGCGCAGCTGCCCGCTGGCCACATCGTGACCTCGCCGATGGTGGGCACCTTCTACCGCGCTCCGTCGCCGGGCGCCGCCCCGTTCGTCAATGTCGGCGATTCGGTCAAGGAAGGCCAGACCGTCTGCATCATCGAAGCCATGAAGCTGCTCAACGAGATCGAGTGCGACAAGGCCGGCGTCATCAAGGAAATCCTGGTCGAGAACGGCCAGGCTGTGGAATACGGCCAGCCGCTGTTCGTCATCGGCTGAACCTGAATGGCATGCCGCGCCCAGCGCTGCTTGCGGCCGCCAACGTGGCCGCAAGCACGGCACCGGCGCGGCCCTCTACGGCGTTTCAGGACGCCAGGGACGTGTGGACATCGCAACACGTTCCGTGCAGTTCCATGCAGTTCCGCGCGTTAATGTGGCGCGTCGGCCAGGCGGCCCAGCGGCCAGCCTGACGGCCGCGCGCCCGATGTGCCATGGCGGCACGCAGCGGGACCGCTCCCGTTCTCGCAGAGAGAGACCATGTTTGAAAAAATTCTGATCGCGAACCGCGGCGAAATCGCACTTCGCATCCAGCGCGCCTGCCGCGAACTGGGCATCAAGACGGTGGTGGTGTACTCCGAGGCCGACAAGGAGGCCAAGTACGTGCGCCTGGCCGACGAAGCCGTCTGCATCGGCCCGGCCCCGTCGCCGCAGTCGTACCTGAACATGCCGGCCATCATCTCGGCCGCCGAAGTGACCGATGCGCAGGCTATCCACCCGGGCTACGGCTTCCTGTCGGAGAACGCCGACTTCGCCGAGCGTGTGGAAAAATCCGGCTTCGTCTTCATCGGCCCGACCGCCGACAGCATCCGCCTGATGGGCGACAAGGTCTCGGCCAAGCAGGCCATGATCAAGGCGGGCGTGCCGTGCGTGCCGGGCTCGGACGGCGCCCTGCCAGACGATCCCAAGGAAATCCTGGCGACCGCGCGCCGCGTGGGCTACCCGGTGATCATCAAGGCCGCCGGCGGCGGCGGTGGCCGCGGCATGCGCGTGGTGCACACCGAGGCCGCGCTGCTCAACGCCGTCAACATGACACGCGAGGAAGCCGGCCGCGCCTTCGGCAATCCCGAGGTCTACATGGAGAAGTTCCTGGAGAATCCGCGCCACGTGGAGATCCAGATCCTGGCCGACCAGCACAAGCAGGCAATCTGGCTGGGCGAGCGCGACTGCTCGATGCAGCGCCGCCACCAGAAGGTGATCGAGGAAGCCCCGGCGCCGCATATCCCGCGCCGCCTGATCGAGCGCATCGGCGACCGTTGCGCCGAGGCCTGCAAGAAGATGGGCTACCGCGGCGCCGGCACCTTCGAATTCCTGTATGAGAACAATGAGTTCTACTTCATCGAGATGAACACCCGTGTGCAGGTCGAGCACCCGGTCACCGAGATGATCACGGGCATCGACATCGTGCAGGAACAGATCCGCATCGCTTTCGGCGAGAAGCTGCGTTTCCGCCAGAAGGATGTGCAGTTCCGCGGCCACGCGATCGAATGCCGCGTGAACGCCGAGGACCCGTTCAAGTTCATCCCGTCGCCCGGCCGTATCACCGCCTGGCACATGCCGGGGGGCCCCGGTGTACGCGTGGACTCGCACGCGTATGATGGCTACTTCGTGCCGCCCAACTACGATTCGATGATCGGCAAGATCATCACTTACGGCGCCACGCGCGAGCAGGCCATCGCCCGCATGCGCATCGCGCTGTCCGAAATGGTTGTGGACGGTATCCAGACCAATGTTCCGTTGCACCGAGAGCTGATGATGGACGCGAACTTCGTCGAAGGCGGCACCAGCATCCATTATCTTGAGCATCGCCTGGCGGAGCGCGCTAAGGCCTGAGTAACGTTACCCCGACGTTACCCGCAACACACACGCAGCAAGCAAGGGAAGCCCGTGGCATTTCAGGAATGTGTGATCGAAGTGGCGCAGGACCAGGCCGAAGCCTGGTCCGAGGCCCTGTTCGACCTCGGTGCGCTGTCGGTCTCGGTGGAAGACGCCGATGCCGATACGCCCGATGAGCAACCGCTTTTCGGCGAGCCCGGGCTCGAACCCAAGCAACTCGCGTGGAACCGCTCGCGCGTGGTGGCGCTGTTCGGCGACGATGCCGATCCTGCCGTGGTGATAGCCGCTGCCGCCAACCAGCTCGGCATCGATCCGGTGCCGGCATACGAACTGCGCGCGGTGGAAGACCAGGACTGGGTGCGCCTGACGCAATCGCAGTTCGAACCGATCCGCATCGGCGAGCGCATCTGGGTGGTGCCGTCGTGGCATGACGCGCCCGAGCCCGACGCGGTGGTGCTGGAGCTGGATCCCGGCCTGGCCTTCGGCACCGGCAGCCATCCGACCACGCGGCTGTGCATGCAGTGGCTGGAGCAACACGTGGTGCCGGGCGAGACCGTGCTCGACTACGGCTGCGGCTCCGGCATCCTGGCGATCGTCGCGCGCAAGCTCGGCGCGGGCGCTACCGTCGGCATCGACATCGATCCCAACGCCGTGGAAGCCTCGCGCTACAACGCCGAGCGCAACCAGGTCGAGGCATCGTTCGCGCTGCCCGAGTCGGTGTCGGAAGCCACCTATGACCTGGTGGTCGCCAATATCCTGTCGAACCCGCTCAAGCTGATGGCCGCCATGCTCAGCGCCCGCGTGCGCCCCGGCGGCCGGCTGGTGCTGTCCGGCGTGCTGGAGCGCCAGGCGGAGGAAGTTGCCGCCGCCTATGCGCCGTGGCTGCCGCTGACGGTATGGCGCGCCGAGGAAGGCTGGGTGTGCCTGCACGGCACCCGTCCCTGATCTGCACAGATGGCCGCCGTCAAGCTCGTCACGCGCTGCCCGGCCTGCCGCACCGCCTTCCGGCTGGTCGCCGACCAGCTGCGCCTGCGCCAGGGGCTGGTGCGTTGCGGCCACTGCGAAACGGTGTTCGATGCACGCGAACACCTGATTGAAATCCCCTTGCCGGCGGGCAGCGCCACGCCGCCGGCGGCCACACCCGCACCGGCAGCTGAAGCTCCGCGCCCCGGCGAGTCCGCCGCGGCACCGCAGCCTGCGCCCTCCACGCAATTCACGCCCACCATCGATCCCGGCTATGACGTGCCGGCGCTGGACGCGCCTACCATGCTCATGACCTCGCCCGAGGCCCTCGATGTCCCGGCACCGGCCGAGGTGGACGTGCATGAGGACGAGATCGAACGTGCGCTGCGCGAGGCCAACGAGGCCGTCGCCCAGCGCGACGCGCGCGATGCGGAGCGGCAAGCCGACGTCGAGCCCGTGTCGCAGCTGACGCCTGCGGCGCAGACCGCGCCGGAAGCGGAACCCGCGGCGGAGCCGGAGCCGGAGCCGGAGCCGGAGCCGAAGCCGAAGGCAGAAGCAGAAGCAGAAGCAGAAGCAGAAGCAGAAGCAGAAGCAGAACCAGAACCCGAAGCCCTGCCTGAACCGGAGCGCGAAGCGACGCCCGGCGCAGAAGCCACCGCCACGCACGCGGCACCGCAGCCGGCCGCACCGCAAGCTGCAGCGCCGGCATGGCCCGCGCTGAACCACAACGCACTCGATCATCCTGCGCTCGATGAGCCGGCACGGATCGGCAAGACTGCCGAAACCGAAGCGGAGGCGGTAGCAAAAGCGGAAGCGCCAGCGCCCCAGCCAGGCGGTGTGCCCGCACCCGCGGCCATCCCGAGTGCCAGCGAATTCCTGCGCGCCGCGTCGGCGGATATCGGCCCGCCGCCGGCGATCCATCCGTCGCCGGCGGATACGCCCCAGGCTGCCGCCGAGCCATCTGAGAGCGAGGCTGCCGAGCGCACCGACGCCAGCGATGCGCGCGACGGCCGCGACGCCGGGCCCGCGCTCGACACCGGCGGGCCCGCCAGCATCACTGGTGAAGCCGTCGCACGCGAGCAGACCACGCGCCGCTGGACCCGCACGGAAGCCCCGGCCGGCCCGGTCTTCGCTCCCGACTTCCTGCGCCACACCCGCGAACGCGAGCGCGAGCGCGCTCCCGCGCGCAGCCGCGCGCCGGCGCCGCGTACGCTCTGGTACGTCGCGGCAGCGGTGCTCGCGCTGGGCGCGACGGTGCAAGCGGTGTATCTCGCGCGCAGCCCGCTGGCCGGACAGTTCCCGATGCTGCGTCCGGCACTGGAAGCCGCATGCGCCCCGTTCGGCTGCGACGTGCCGCCGTGGCGCGACATCGACGCACTGCGTATCGAGAGTTCGCAGCTGCAGCGGCTCGACGAAGGCGGCGACGCATACATGCTCGCCGTCACGCTGCGCAACCTGGGCCGCGCCACCACCGCGCTGCCCGCGATCGAGCTGGTCATGACCGACCTGCAGGACCAGCTGTTGTTGCGACGTGTGCTGCAACCGGCGGATTACCTGGACCCTTCGCAAAAGGCCTTCGCCACGGAGGGTCTTCGCGCCGGCATGGAGCTGCCGGTTCGGGTACGATTCCGGACGCAGCAGGCGCCATCCAACTACCGCGTGCTGATTTTTTATCCCTGAATTCCGCGGCCTGCCGCCGGACCGAATCCGAGTCCGGCGGCGGGCGGCGCCCCCCCCACCGGGCATTGGCCGGCCAGGCGCCGGAAACTGAACCGGAAACCATCAGACATCAAGGAGTAGACATGAGCAACGTCACCCTCGGCGGCAACCCGATCGAAGTCGCAGGCAAGTTTCCGCAGGCCGGCGACAAGGCGCCCGCCTTCTCGCTGGTCGGCAAGGACCTGAAGGACGTCACGCTGGCCGACTTCGCCGGCAAGCGCAAGGTGCTGAACATCGTCCCGAGCCTGGACACGCCGGTGTGCCAGGCTTCGGCCCGCAAGTTCAACGAGGCCGCTAACGGCCTGGCCAACACCGTCGTGCTGACGATCTCGGCCGACCTGCCGTTCGCGATGGGCCGCTTCTGCACTACCGAAGGCCTGGCCAACGTGGTGACGCTGTCGACGATGCGCGGCGCCGAGTTCAAGGGCAACTACGGTGTGGACATCAAGAGCGGCCCGCTGGCCGGCGTGACTGCGCGCGCGGTGGTGGTGCTCGACGAGAACGACACCGTCAAGTACGCCCAGCTGGTCCCGGAAATCAAGACCGAGCCGGACTACGAAGCCGCCCTGGCCGCGCTGCAGTAACGCGCGCCGCCTGACGGCAGCGGCCGCCCGCGGAACCGGGGCGGCCGTTTTCGCTTTATCTGACCCATACAACCAACAACCTACCACCTGGAGAGAGCATGGCCAGCCTGATCTGCGGCTCCGTCGCCTACGACACCATCATGACGTTCGACGGACGCTTCCGCGAACACATCCTGCCGGACCAGATCCATATGCTGAACGTCTCGTTCCTGGTGCCCGGCATGCGCCGCGAGTTCGGCGGCTGCGCCGGCAACATCGCCTACACGCTGAAGATGCTCGGCGGCGATCCCGTCGTGATGGCCACAGTCGGTACCGACGCCGAACCATACCTGGAGTATCTGCGCAAGCTGGAGATTCCCACCAGCCACATCCGCGTGCTGCCCGAGACCTTCACGGCGCAGGCCATGATCACCACCGACCTGGACAACAACCAGATCACCGCCTTCCACCCTGGCGCAATGAGCCAGTCGCAGCTGAATAATGTCAAGGACGCGCTCGGCGGCGGCAAGGCGCCGGCGCTCGGCATCGTGGCCCCGGACAGCCGCGAAGGCATGCTTCACCACGCGCGCCAGTTCGCCGATGCGGGTGTTCCGTTCATCTTCGACCTGGGCCAGGCAATGCCGCTGTTCAACGGCGAAGACCTGCGGGAGTTCGTTGAACTCGCCAGTTACGTGACAGTCAATGACTACGAGGCGCAGGTCCTGCTGTCCCGTACCGCATGGACCAGTGCGGAGGTTGCCGCCAAGGTCCGTGCCTTCATCGTCACGCACGGCGAGCGCGGCGCCAGCATCCATGCCGATGGTCGGCAGTACGCGATCCCGGCCGTGCAGGCCGAGCGCATCGTGGACCCGACCGGCTGTGGCGACGCCTTCCGTGGCGGCCTGCTCTACGGCATTGAAAACGGTTTAGACTGGGAAACGACCGGCCGCCTGGCTTCGCTGATGGGGTCGGTCAAAATCGCGCAACAGGGTCCGCAGAACCACTGGTTGTCGCGCGAGGAAATCGGCAACCGGTTCCAGTCTGCATTCGGGTACCGCTACGCCTGATCTGCGGCCAGTGCGTGGCTTTTTCGGGATCTGACATGAACCACAAGGTCCGGGGCGGCGCGCTTGCCGTCATTGCCATCGCGGCCCTGGTCGCCGGCTGTGCGACAGAGTCGAACTCCAACAGCGTCTACAGCACCGGCCAGGCGCAGCGCGAGCAGACGGTACGCTATGGCGTGGTCGAGGGGGTACGCGAAGTTGCCATCCAACGCAGCCAGACCGGCGCGGGCACGCTCGCCGGCAGTGCCATCGGCGGCATCGCGGCTGGCAGCACCATCGGCAGTGGCAACGGCGCGGTGGCAGCAGGCATCCTCGGCGCGATACTGGGCGGCATCGCCGGCAGCGCTGCCGAGAACAAGGTCAACGAGCGGCGCGGCCTGGAGATCACCGTGCGCCTGGACAACGGCGAGATGCGTGCGATCACGCAGGAGGCCGACGAGGTCTTCCGCCCGGGCGAGCGCGTGCGGCTGCTGTCCTCAGGCGGCGTCACCCGCGTCACGCACTGAACCGCTGCGCCCGGCCGGGCGCCAGCATGAGAGCGCATCCAGGCGCCGCGCCCGCACGGGCCGCGGCGCTTTTTCTTTGACCGGGCACCAATGAAAAAACCCGCCGGGCCAGCGGCCATCGGCGGGTCTGCAAGACTGGCGTCTTGCTGACCGGATACGCGGTATCCGGTCATGCTGGCACGCACTGCGTGCCGATGTGGTTCCGTACGGAACGCGTAAGTCCCACGCCGTGGCGGCGCAGCTTACGGACGGTTGCCCGTCGGAAACGGCCAGGCAGCGGCCGGGTTCAGCGCGGTCTTGGCAGCCGAAGCGGGAGCAACGGCAGGGGCAGCGGCAGGCTTCGCGGCAGCCTTCCTGGCAGCCGGCTTCTTCGCGGCAGCCTTCTTGGCCGGAGCCTTCTTGGCAGCCGGCTTCTTCGCAGCAGCCTTCTTTGCCGGTGCAGCCTTCTTGGCGGCTACCTTCTTGGTTGCAGCCTTCTTGGCCGGTGCTGCCTTCTTGGCGGCGACCTTCTTCACTGCGGCCTTCTTGGCCGGTGCTGCCTTCTTGGCGGTGACCTTCTTGGCGGTGACCTTCTTGGCGGCTACCTTCTTGGTTGCAACCTTCTTGGCGGCGACCTTCTTCACCGCGGCCTTCTTGGCGGGGGCCTTCTTGGCCGCAGCCTTCTTGGCCGGCGCAGCCTTCTTGGCAGCGACCTTCTTCACGGCGGCCTTCTTGGCCGGTGCCTTCTTGGCGGCCGGTGCTGCCTTCTTGGCGGCTACCTTCTTGGTTGCGGCCTTCTTGGCGGCCGGCTTGGCGGCCTTCTTAGCCGCCGGCTTTTTCTTTGCAGCAGTTGCCATGGATAACTCCTTCACTAGAGAGTGAATATCGAATGACCTAAGTCAGGCGACCCGACCGACCCGAGGCGCGATACCACAGCGCGTGCCCCAGTCGAGCGAGCGATTCATCGGCGCGCGGACCGACTGCGGCTGCACGCTAATGAATTTGGTTGCAGGCGCACCGCCAGCAGCGGTGACTTCGCGGCAGTTGCGGATCCGCAAGCGGGACCGGGGCACTTGCCGCGCCCTGGAATATTCGATTGGCCCGCCCCGCCAGCTGGGTCGGTGCGCGGCCTGAAAAGAGGAGATATCGGACAGCAGGCCTGCGGTGCGGGCATGGCCTCGCGCACGGCAAGCGGCATTCATTCGGTGGTAGCTGGTCCAACCCGTTAATGGACCAAGGGAGACTGCACGCGTTTTAAGAAGCCGGCTCGGCCAGGTCTGCGTCAAAGTTCTCGTGCTCCTCGGCTACAACCTTCATCACTGCATCGAAGCGCGCATCGCGCTCGTCGTTCCAATCTTGCTTCCTGCTTCTCTGCAATGAAGTGAGACTCTTGTCAAGGCGAATCATAATTCGTTTGCACGATGATGTTAAGAAAAAAGTGCAAAAAAACTTGCCTGCATGCTTTGCTCAAACTAGTTCTCGCGCGCGTCGTCACGAAGACGTTGCCGATGGCATCGCGATGCATCGCTCGCACGCTGGTGCGAAGGCACGCTTCGCACGTTCGCGCACGCGTCGCGGCGCTCCATCCCGACCCGCACGCGCGCAGCTTTTACACACCCGCGCAGCACCTGCTTACAAGCCGCGTAACGCGCATCGAAGGAGCGCGCGCGCCCTGCTGCGCGCCTCATCGCGCTTTCCGAAAAACCGCATGGACAAAGGCTTTGCGGGCGATGTACCGATACGCGCGCAGCCAGCGCAGCAGTGCGCGCGCACGTCAGCGCGCGCGCCGGAAACTGGTGGCACGCTTCGTCGTCTGCATGCGCTACACAGTCGTCAGCGCGCACGCGCAACGCGCGTTTGGCTGACGGCGACGACTCGCGCCACCGACGTCGCGCGAGCACGCCGGACATTCCGTCGAAGAGTGATGCGCGAACGCAACGGTTTGCATCGAAGCAACAGCGCGCGAGCATCAAAGCGTTGCGATTGAGCAAAGCGGCGACGCGCGCGAAGCATCGGGGCAACACTTCGAACGCTTGTCGGAGACAGCTGCGCCGACAGCATCGCGATCGCTGCTCTCATCCATTCGGATGACTCCGATCACGCACCGCAAGCTGCGACGCGCATCGCGCGATGCCAACCGTCGCGCCACGCTACGCAGCGCTTGCCACACGCTTGCCGACCTCCCTGCGAAGGCCCCGCGGTGCGCCGCACGTCCGCTTAGAGGAATGCTTCGGCAGCGCGTTCAGCGGCCCGGTTTGCTGCAACACAAAAACCTGCAAACGACGGCTGCATGCGGCTTTGCGGGGAGCGTGCAAGCCGTGCGCTGGAGCCACCGCGGAGCTCGGCGCGGCATGCCGGACGATTGCGGCGCGGCGGCTGCGACAGTAGATTGGCGTGCGCGCCCGCCACCCGGCCCGCGCCGCTTCGACGCAAGCGGCGGCCCGCCGCGCGGTGCATCGCACCGGCCCGCTGCCGGTGGCAACGAACCTCAAAGGAGACATCATGCGCAAACCATCCCACCTCGCCGCTGCCCGTCCGCTGGTGCGTCCGGCATTGCAGGCGGCGGTGCTCGCCGTCACCCTGCTCGGCAGCGCCGGCGCGATGGCGCAGGCCTCGCCCGGCGGCATGTGGAAGACCATCGACGACAGCACCGGCAAGCCGCGGGGGCTGGTAGAGATCAGCGAGAAGAACGGCGTCTACAGCGGACGCCTGGTGAAGACGTTCGTGGAAGGCGACGGCAAGCCCAGGGTCTGCGACAAGTGCACCGACGCGCGCAAGGACCAGCCGCTGATCGGCATGACCATCCTGAGCGGACTGCGCAAGACCGGCGACAACGAGTGGAGCGGCGGCGAGATCCTCGACCCGGAGAACGGCAAGGTCTACAAGAGCAAGATGTCGCTGGCCGAGGACGGCAACAAGCTCAACGTGCGCGGCTTCATCGGCATCAGCCTGATCGGCCGCACCCAGACCTGGGAACGCGAGCACTGAGCGTCGACGGCTCGTGTGACTCAGGGTTTCTCCGCAGCCGCGGGCAACACGCGGCGGCGCGGCTGACGAAAAAAAACCGGGCGGTTCTCACCGCCCGGTTTTTTTGTCCTCGATGCTGCGCTTTACATCCGGTACCGCAGCGTCGCCATCACGCTGCGCGGGGCGCCGGGCATGTTCAGGTTGGGGCTGGTGCCGTGCGCCGACACGATGTAGCCCTTGTCGAACAGGTTGTACACGTTCAGCTGCGCCTCGAAGGCGCCGCGGCGGTACCAGGCCATGGCGTCGGCGGTGACGTAGCCGGGCAGCGTCACGGTATTGAGCGGATCGGCATAGCGCGCGCCCACCAGGTTGAGGCCGGCGCCTACGCCGAAGCCGTGGCCCAGGTCCTTGGTCACCCACGCGTTGCCGGAGTGGCGCGGCGTGATGGTGGCGCGCTTGCCCTGCAGCGCGGCGGTGGACTTGGTGATGGTGGCATCCAGGTACGCGTAGCCCGCCAGCACACGCCAGCCGCTGCCCAGCTCGGCCGCGCCGGAGAGTTCGATGCCGTCCGTGCGTTGCTCGCCGATCGGCAGCAGTGCCGTGTTGGTGGCGTTGGCAACCTTGATGTTGCTGCGCTCCAGGCGGAACACCGAAATCGTGGTGCTGGCCTTGCCGTTCAGCCAGTCGTACTTGGCGCCGACTTCGGTGTTGTTGGTGGTCTCCGGCGCCAGGTCGGCGTTGTTGGCCGCCAGCGCAAAGGCCTCGCCCGACGGCTGGAACGACTTGCTCCACGACACGTAGTACGACTGCGCCTTCGACGGCTGCCACACCAGGCCGGCGCGCGGGCTCCAGGCGGTGTCGGTGCGCGACAGGTCGCGCTGGCCGGCGATCCGGTTCCTGGTCTCCTGCTGGAAGTTGTCGTAGCGCACCCCGACCAGCGCCTTCCACTGCTCGCTGAACTTGATCATGTCCTGAGTGTAGAACGCCAGGGTGTCGAACACGCCGAGGTTCGACGTGGTCGGATTGCCCGGCGCCTTCAGCGCCAGCGTCGGCAGCACCGGGTTGAACAGGTCGAACGTGCCCGGCACCGGCTTGGTATTGTTGACCTGGTCCTTGTTCTGTTGCCCGATCTCCATGCCGTACAGGATCTCGTGCTCCATGCCCAGGAAGGTCGCCTTCTGGGTCAGGTCAGTCTGGTTGAACCAGCCATGTTCCTCGCGGCGGACATTGCCGTGGTTCATGGTCAGCGTGCGCGCCGCTTCGTTGACCGCAGCGGTCAGCGTGTTGTTGCGGTCCAGCGAGTAGTGGTAGTAGCGCGTGGCGTTGCGGATCGACCAGTTCTGGTTAAAGCGGTGGTTGATCGTGGCGGTGCCGGAGAACACGCGCGACTGGGAGTAGTCGGCATCGCGCGCATTGGCCGCGCCATAGTAGCGCGAGGCCGGCACGTCGACCGGGCGGCCCTGGTAGGCCGGGATGCCGAAGTCGGTGACGCGGCGGTCTTCCAGGTAGTCAGCCTGGAACAGCACGGTGGTCTCGGGCGCCACGCGCAGCTCCAGCGACGGCGCAATCGCCTTGCGGTCCAGGAACTGCTGCGAGCGATAGCTGTTGGCCTTCTGCACGGCGCCGGTGATGCGGAACGCGGCAGCGCCGTCGGCGAACACGCGGCCGACGTCGGCCTCGGCGCGGCGGTCGGCCCACATGCCGTAGCTCAGCGCGAAATCGGTGACGTCGATGCCGGGCTTCCTGGTGACGCGGTTGATCAGGCCGCCGGCCGAGCCGCGCCCGTACAGCACCGCCGCCGGGCCCTTGACCACTTCGACGCGGTCCACGTTGGACAGGTCGCGGAAGTACAGCGCGTCGTCGCGGATGCCGTCGACGAACTGGTCGGCGATCGCGGTGAAGCCGCGGATCGAGACCTGGTCGCGCTGGCCGTCGCCATGCGAGAACGACACGCCGGGCACGTTCTTCAGCGCGTCCTGCATCGACGTGGCGTGCTGGTCGCGCATCACCTCGGCGGTGACCACGTTGACGGTCTGCGGAACGTCGCGCAGCGGCGCTTCGGTCTTGGTCGCGCTGACCGCGTTGGGCGGGTTATAGCCGGCGCCCAGTTCCCGACTGACATCGGCCTTGACGGTGACCTCAGGCAGCTGCGCCGCTGCCGCCGGGGTCGCCTGCGACCAGGCTGCCATCGGTTGAAAAATGAAGGTCCCCGCCACCGCGGCGCATATCGGGTGAAGTTTTATTCTCATTTCCCTGTAATCGACTGTAATTTATTCTAAGAAAGCGACGCATTATCAATTACGAGAATGAAGGGGTCAACGAGATTGCGAATTATTCCCATTCAACGCCGGACAGCGTTGTTTTCAGATCGGCGTTGACCGGGAGCAGTACGCTGGTGCCTGACTTGTGAGCCGACTCAGGCCAACTGGTCGGCCAGGACGTTGCGCGCCTCGGCAATGAACGGCGATTCGCTGCGGCGGGCGGGTAGCAGGAAGAACTCCGCTTCGGGCAGGCGCGGCAATCCGAGCCGCGCGACCGTGCCGCCGTCCAGCGGCGCGACACCTGGCCCGATCGCCGATGCATTCAGGCAGGACAGCCCCAGCCCGGCTGCGAGCGCGAGATGCAGGCCCGCCACGCCCGAGGCCGAGTGCGCGACCTCGAACGGCAGGCGCTTGCGCAGCAGCAGCTGCACCACGAACTGGTGCAGCGAGCACGTATCGGGCAGCAGCACCAGCGGCAACGTGGCGGGCAAGGCGTCGGCCTCGCCGGAGGCCGCCACCCAGGCCAGGGCTTCGCGGCGCAGTACCGTGCCCCGCGTGCTCTTGCCTTGTGTATCGCGGCCGCGCGGCAGGCGCATGCTCAGGCCGATATCGAAAGCATCCATCTCGGCGGCGGCATCGATCGCCGCACTCTTCATCACCGTCACGTGCAGCCGCAGGTAGGGATAGCGTTCGCGCAGGCGCCGCAGCATGCCGGCGATCTCGCCGGGGCGGAAGTAATCGGTGACAGCCAGCCGCAGCTCTCCTTCCAGCGCGTGCCCGCGCAGCTCCTGCAGCGCCAGTTCGTTCAGTGCGAGGATGCGGCGCGCGTGCTCCAGCAGCCGCGCACCGGCCGGCGTCGGCACCGCGCCGTGCCGCCCGCGCGACAGCAGCGGCACGCCGGCGCGCTCTTCCAGCTTGCGCAGCTGCTCGCTGACCGACGACTGCGACAGAAACAGCCGGGGCGCCGCGGCGGACAGGCTGCCGCTGTCGGCAACGGTGACAAAGGTGCGCAACTGGTCTGTTTCGAATCCACGCATGTCGGGGCTCCAGCGAGGGGGACAAAGGCGGCCGCAGTTCCTTCGGCTGATCCGATGGATCGCATCGGATATTCCCGCTTATCCGATAGTACACCGGCTCCTAACATGGCATCACCCACCCACGAAACAAGGAGCACAGCCATGCCCCACATCGTCCTGCAACTCTCCGGCCAGCCCGATGCCGCCCTCACCCGCCGCAGCGCCGCCGCCATCGCCGACCTGACCGCAAGCGTGCTCGGCAAGAAACGCGACGTGATTGCCATCACCGTCCACTATGTACCGCACGACAACTGGATCATCGGCGGCGTGCCGCTGTCCGGGCAGGACCGCAACGCCTTCCACCTCGATATCAGCGTCACCGACGAGACCAATACCAAGGCCGAGAAGGCGCAGTTCATCCGGGCCGTGTTCGAGACCATGGCGGGCCTGCTCGGCAACCTGCATCCCGTCTCCTATGTGCATGTCATCGATGCCCGCGCGGCGGCGTACGGCTATGGCGGCCGCACGCAGGAGTACCGCCACCAGCAGGGCTGACGCGCGCGGCGAAGGCTACGGCACCATGCTGCGCAACGAGCCCGAGTATTTTGTGACCGGACTGGCCTGAAGCAATCGGGCGGCCCGCCGCTTGTACATTTGATGCGTTGTTAACTAGTGTGGTTGGGTGCAGCCGGCACCCAACCCGGCCAACTGGAACCCGACGCATGAAACAGATCACCCTGCCAGACGGCGAGCGCATTCCCGCGCTCGGCATGGGAACGTGGAACATGGGCGAGACGCCCGCCGCGCGCGCCGAAGAGATCGCCACGCTAAGGCTGGGCCTTGACCTGGGCCTGCGGCTGATCGATACCGCCGAGATGTACGGCGAAGGCCAGTCCGAGGAAATGATCGGCGAGGCCCTGGCCGGGCGGCGCGATGAGGCCTTCCTGGTCAGCAAGGTCTATCCGTTCAACGCCAGCCGCCGCGGCACCATGCAGGCGTGCGAGCGCAGCCTGCGGCGGCTGCGCACCGACCGCATCGACCTGTACCTGCTGCACTGGCGCGGCGGCGTGCCGCTGGAAGAAACGGTCACCGCCATGCAGGCGCTGCAGCGCGACGGCAAGATCCGTCACTGGGGCGTGAGCAACCTGGACCTGGCGGACCTGCAGGAGTTGTGGGACGCGCCCGGCGGCGACGGCATGGCCACCAACCAGCTGCTGTACAACCTGGGCCGGCGTGGGATCGAATGGGACCTGCTGCCGTGGCTGCGCCAGCGCGGCATCCCGGTGATGGCCTACTCGCCGATCGAGCAGTCGCGGCTGCTGGGCAACCCGGGGCTGAAGCGCTTCGCGCGCGACCACGGCATGACCGCGGCGCAGGCGGCGCTGGCCTGGCTGCTGGCGCAGGACGGCGTCATCGCCATTCCCAAGACCGGCCGGCGCGAGCGCCTGCAGGAGAATATCGGCGCACTGTCGCACCCGTTGTCAGCGGCCCAGCTGGCCGAACTCGACCGCATCTTCCCGCCACCGGACGGGCCAGGGGCGCTGGAGATGCTGTGAGCGCGCCCGCGGCGCGGCGTCAGTTCAGACGCGACGCGTAGCGTTCGCGCTCGACGTAGCGCACCAGGTAGTTGCGCGCCTTGTCGCGGGTATCGGCAGTGACGCGCGCCGCCGCCTGGCGGGCGCTGTTCTTGCCGTGCGACGACGACATCTGTCCGTCCAGGTAGCTGCGGAAGGCGTCGTGCATGGCGTTCAGGTCGGACTGGCACGCGGCCAGCGCCGCATTCGCCACGTCTTTCGACTGGCCCTTGGACGCCAGGTTGTCGTCGGCCTTTTCCTTGACGCAATCCATGTATTTGGCGCGCAGCGACTGCCAGCCGCTGCCGTCGGCGGTCGCGGCAGCGCTGGCGGTATCCCCGGCGGGTCCGGTCGAGGGCTGGGAAGCGCACGCAGCGAGGAGCGCCAGTGGCAGGGCGGTAAGAATTTTCTTCATGCCTTGATCATGCGATGCGGCGGTGCCGCATGGGTGCGTGGTGGTTTCGGGAGCCGTCAAACTGCCACGAATGCGTCGGCGAGGCTACCTTCGTCACAAATGGAAACGCCTCGTCACCACGTGATCTTTTGTCCGAGTGCTTCTGGCGCCTATGCTTCAGAGACGACAACAACACCCAAGGAGACAAGAATGAAGCGTCGAAACTTCCTGACCGCCAGCGCAGGCCTGGCCCTGGGCAGCCTGGCACTGGGTGCCTGTACCACCACACCACCCGACGCGCCGGCCGACAAGGCGGCCCGGCGGCGCGAGCTCGACTCGGGCGTCGATGCCACGCTGTCGCGCCTGTATGGCTCGGTCAACGGCTCGCGCGAACTCGGCAATCGCGCGCGCGGCATCCTGGTGTTCCCCAAGACGTTGTCGGCCGGCTTTATCGTCGGCGGCGAATATGGCGACGGCGCCCTGCGCTCGGGCGGCGCGACGCGCGGCTATTACCGCCTGGTTTCCGGCTCGTTCGGCTGGCAGATCGGCGCGCAGTCCAAGTCAGTGATCCTGATGTTCCTGACGCAGGACGCGTACGACAAGTTCGTACGCAGCTCAGGCTGGACCGCCGGTGTCGATGCTACCGTCGCGCTGGCGACGGTCGGCGCCAGCGGCGTGCTCGACACCAATACCGCGCAGCAGCCGATCGTCGGTTTCGTGATGACCAATGCGGGACTGATGGCGGGCCTGAGCCTCGAAGGCAGCAAGATCACCCGGCTCGACCTGTAAGCGTCTGGCGCGGCCTTGCGCCGCACGGCAGGACCGCCGTGCGGCTGCATTTTTCGCGGCCACTTGCCGCGAGGGGATAGAATTCGTCCCTTTGGCCGAATTCTCATGTGGTTCAAGAACCTGCAGGTCCATCGTTTCTCCGCCCCGTGGACGTCCGGCGCCGACGAAGTCGAAGCCAGCCTGGCGAAGCACGCCTTCTACCCCGGCACCAGCCTCGAAATGCAGACGCAGGGCTGGGCCTCGCCCCGTGACAACGGCCAGCTGGTCCACGCCGTGGGCCGCCAGATGCTGCTGACGTTGCGCACCGAAAAGAAGCTGCTGCCGACCACCGTGGTCAACCAGGTCACGCGCGCACGCGCCGCGGAGATCGAAGAGCAGCAAGGCTACAAGCCGGGCCGCAAGCAAATGAAGGAACTGAAGGAGCAGGTCACCGAGGAACTGCTGCCGCGCGCCTTCAGCATCCGCCGCGACACGCGCGTGTGGATCGACCCGGACAACGGCTGGCTGGCGATCGACGCCGCCGCCGCGGCCAAGGCCGATGAAGTGCGCGGCATGCTGTTCAAGGCGCTGGATCCGCTGCCGCTGGTCAACCTGCATGTCAACCAGTCGCCGGTGGCGGCAATGACCGAATGGCTGGCCGGCGATGCCGCGCCGGGCGGCTTCACCGTCGACCAGGAAATCGAGCTGCAGTCCGGCAGCGAAAGCAAGGCCACTGTGCGCTATGTGCGCCACCCGCTCGATCCCGAAGACCTGCGCCGCCATATTGCCGCCGGCAAGCGCTGCACGCGCCTGGCGATGACGTGGAACGACCGCGTCTCGTTCGTGCTGACCGACGGGCTGGTGGTGAAGAAGGTGGCGCCGCTGGACGTGATCAAGGAACAGGCCGACGGCACCACGCATGACGAAGACGAGCGCTTCGACGCCGATTTCGCCATGATGGCCGGCGAGCTGTCCGGCCTGCTGGGCGACCTGACCGAAGCGCTGGGCGGCGAACGCAAGAGCTGAGGCAGGCGGCGCGCGCTGCCGCAGGCCGGCACCCCTTACGCCGGTTTCGCCACCCAGTTCACCTTGGGGAAACGGCCGGCAAACCCGGCCGGCATCGGCACCACGGTCTTGCCGGCGTAGTCGAAGAACACGAAGCCTGACTTGGCCATGGCGATCAGCGCGCCGTCAGCCGGGCGCGTGATGCGGAAGATGATGTCGCCGCCGTACTTGTTGAAGTCCATCACGCCGACCTCGAACAGCAGCTGGTCGCGCGCGTGCGCTTCGTTGCGGTACATGGTGGCCAGGTCCGTGACGATGATGCCGAAACCTTCCACCTGGTCCCCCTCGCTGCCGAACTCATAGAGGAAGCGGGCGCGCGCCTCGGAGATCATCGAGATCATCGAATCGTTGGCCAGGTGGTTGGCCGAGTTGATGTCGGTGACGCGCACGGTCAGGTGGGTCGAATAGCAGAACTGGTCGTCGGGAAGGTCGAGTTGAAGACGGGCCATGGCGGCATCGGGCTAAGTGGACAGGAAGCCGCCGCCCGGCGCGCGCAAGGGTCATCCGATCCCGGGCAGGCTGGCGGCGAGGCGCCCATCATAGTCGATCCGGCCGGTTCGGCCAGCGGGGCTCAGGGATTGAGCGGCGGCAGGGCTGCCTGCATCGCCCGATGCGCACGGACAGGCCGGTGTGGACCCGAACAGTTTGAGCAGGAATTGAACATTCTTGTGCACTCATGTACATTTTGCGCATGTCACGCAAGATGGTCAGCATTCAAGAGGCTGCTGAGTTTCTAGGCGTTGCGGCGCAAACGCTGCGGCGCTGGGAACGCGAAGGCAAGCTTATTCCGGACGAGCGCACGCCTGGCGGGCGGCGACGCTATGATCTGTCGCGGCTGCGGCCAGAACAGTTCCACGCTTCGGAAAGCGCGCGGCGCACCGTCGCTTACGCGCGGGTGTCAAGCCAGGACCAGAAGGACGACCTGGAGCGACAGAAGCAGGTGCTCGAACTCTATTGTGCCCGCCAGGGCTGGACGTTCGAAGTCATCGCCGATCTTGGCTCCGGCATGAACTACCACAAGAAGGGCCTCAAGCGCTTGCTCGGATCTCTCATTGACGGCGAAGTCGGACGCTTGGTCATCACGCACAAGGACCGGCTGCTGCGCTTCGGCGCAGAGTTGGTGTTCGCGATCTGCGAGGCCAAGAATGTCGAAGTGGTGATCCTGAACCAAGGGGAGGATACGACGTTCGAGGAGGATCTGACCAAGGACGTGCTGGAGATCATCACCGTGTTCAGTGCCCGGTTATACGGCAGCCGCTCGCGCAAGAACCAGAAGTTGCTCGACGGCGTGCGCCAGGCCGTGAAGGCGTCGCAGTGCTGATCGCCCACCGCATCGCGCTCGATCCGAACAACGCACAGGCCACCTACCTAGCCCGCGCAGCGGGCACGGCGCGCTTTGCTTACAACTGGGCGCTGGCGGAGTGGAAGCGCCAATACGAAGCGTGGAAGGCTGATGCCAGCCATCCCAGGCCGTCCCAGCACTTGCTGCGCCGGCAACTCAACGCCATCAAGCGCGAGCAGTTCCCGTGGATGCTGGAGGTCACGAAGAACGCGCCGCAGATGGCCATCATCCAGCTCGGCCAGGCATTCCAGAATTTCTTCGCCGGCCGCGCCCGCTATCCCCGGTTCCGCAAGAAAGGCGTGCACGACCGCTTTACGCTTACCAATGACCAGTTCAGCCTCGACGGTTCGCGCATTCGCATCCCGAATCTCGGTTGGGTACGCATGCGCGAGACGTTGCGCTTCGCTGGCAAGATCCTGTCGGCCACGGTCTCCCGTGTGGCCGACCGCTGGTTTGTCAGCATCGCCGTGGATTCACCCGACAGTGCTCACCTGCCCAAAGCCGAAAACCAAGGCGCGGTGGGTGTGGATCTGGGTGTGTCGACATTGGCAACACTCTCCATGGGAGAAAAGGTCGCAGGCCCAAAGGCTCACAAGGCACTGCTGCAGCGCCTGCGCAGTCTCTCGCGCAGCTTGTCGCGCAAGCAGAAGGGATCGGCCAATCGCCGCAAAGCCAAAGGCAGGCTGGCGAAGCTACATGCGCGTATCGCCGCCATTCGTTCCGACGCCTTGCACCAGCTCACGACAGATCTCACGCGCCGGTTTCACACCATTGGCATCGAAGACCTGAACGTTCGCGGAATGCTGGGCAATCGCCATCTGGCCAGATCAATTGCCGACATGAGCTTCTTCGAGTTCCGCCGGCAATTGGAATACAAGGCGGCGATGCGAGGGGGCCAGGTCGTGGTGGCCGACCGCTTCTTTGCCAGCAGCAAGACCTGCTCGGCGTGCGGGCACAAGCTGGACGAGTTGGCGCTGTCGATACGTCAGTGGTCGTGCCCCACCTGCGGCACAACGCACGATCGCGACGTGAATGCCGCGATCAATTTGAAGTTAATGGCCGTGAGTTCCACGGTATCAGCCTGTGGAGAGGAAGGCGCTGGCCGCGGTCGCAAGACGGCGGTGAAACCGGCCTCGATGAAGCAGGAAGTCAGCTTTGTTCAAGCGTGAGCAAGAATGAGTAAGTCTGACCGAACGGCCGTACTTCGGCAACAGGCCCCGGTGCCGGCACCGAACAGGTGCCGTTCGAGTTCATCGACGTCAAAAACCAGCGCCGCATCGCCGGTGCCTGCCGCCCACTCCGACGGGGCCCTGCCCCACACGGTGCGCGACCAAAGTTCTAGGGCGCGATAGGCTGCCGGCACGTCGTTCGCGCGGCAGGCCTGCAAAAGCGCAGCGAGCCGCGCCTCGCTGCCGGCCGACCCTGGCGCTGCGCCGTGCCGCGAGCGCCCGGCGCAGGCGTGCCACGCGCGGCCGTGCCCAATGCAGCAGCAATACCAGGGCGCCGCCGGCCACCCACTACCACAGGCGCCACGCGGTGCCGCCCTCTCCGGGCAATGGGGGGGCGTGCGGGCCGGCCGAGGACAATCCTGCGAGGTGCGGCGCGGAGGCCGCGTTCACCCCTTCACCTCGGACGCTTCCGATTCGCCTGGCTTGCGCGTGACCGGGTCGAACCATTCGACCTTGATCGCCGGCAGCGTATAGGTCCCGGCGTGCTCGAACACATAGGTGATACGGTCCGTGCGGCTGCCGCCCGTATTGCCCGCGCTGTCGTGCGCGGCATCGCTGAGTTGCGGATCGCCCGCGAACACGCGCACGCCGGACGGCGCCTCCACGTTTGGCGGCCGGATCATCATGGCCTGGGTCTGTGGCGCGAACGTGGTGATGGTGCGAACCAGCGCGTCGCCGGCATGGAACTGCGCCTGCGGGCCACTGACCCGGCGGTCGAACCTCCGTGCGACGTTCAGGCGCGCCACCGGCAACGTGGCAACGGCCGGCGCGCCGACTGCGCCCGCGGCGGGGAACGTGGTGGCCGGCAGCGTCACGCTGCCCTGGCGCGGCTTGCCGTCGTCGCCGGATTAGGTGAAGGCGATGGAGACCTGCGGCAGCTGGAAATCGCCGCCCTGCTCCGCGGCAAACAGGTAGGACTTACCGATGCCGGGGCGTAGCTCACGCCGTCGATGGTCTCGACCGTGTCCCGGCCGCGGTCGTCCGGCATGGTGACGATCGCGCCGGGGCAGCTGCAGCGTCGGAAAGACCGGCGCCGACAGGAAGAAGTTGGGCGCCAGTACCGTCACGTCGATGCGGATCTGCTGGCCCGGCAGCACGGGCCGCTGCGCCGCCACGTTGACGCGCACGATGGGATCGGCTGCCAGTGCGAGCGCGCTGGCCAGCCATAGCGCAAGGCTAGCGAGCCAGATGCCGAAACCCCGACGCTCGCGCCTCATGGCTTGGCTCCGGCGCCCGGCTGGGCCTGGCTCTGCTGCAGCGCGAACTTGCGTTGCAGCAGTTCGGTCGGCGTGGTCTGGATTGCGCGCATCCAGGTCTCGGCGCTTTCGATCGCGCCCATCTCCAGCTTCTTGCCCTCGCCCTCTGGCGGCCTGGACTCGCTGTCGTACTTCACTTCGTTGGGCTTGATGTCGGGCGGCTCCTCGCCTTCCTTCGGCTTTTCCGCCTTTGCTGCCAGTTTTTCCATGAGAGCCAGGTTGGCCGTTGTCGCGGGCCATTGCGGGCGGCGCGCTTCAGGGCCTGCCGGTAGCGCGCCGCAGCATCCTTGTACTTGCCCAACCGCGCCAGCGCATCGCCCTGGTTGAAGTCGATATCGGGCGAATCGGACATGGCCGCGCTCAAGCGCTTTAGCGACGACACCGGCGTGCCGGTTGCTACGTTCACGCCCGACAGCGTCGTCGACGTCGCCTGGGTGCAGCGCCATGTGCAATCGCACCTCGCGCAGAAGCAGTCGACGGACAACACGCGCTGGAAGGATGAGGGCCGGTGGCCGAGATTCCGATCGCACTGCTCTGCGTGCTGTGTTTCCGCAAGGGCTGGACCGTGCGCTGGATCACGGGCGTGTCGCTTGCCGTGGCGCTGGCGGCGCCGCAGCAGGAGTAGTTGCGCGCGCAGGCCTCGGCGCCGGATGCCGAAGCGCCGCATGCGTGGCGCTTTGTTGACCTGTGGCTCACGCATGACCAGCACGGCCGCCGGGCGTTCGAGCGTGGCGACTTTGCCGGTGCTGCCGCGCTGTTCGACGACCCCGTGTGGCGCGGCGTGGCGCAGTACCGCGCGGGCCAATACGCGCAGGCGGTGCAGAGCTTCGCGCTGATCGTGGGTACTGAAACGGAATTTAGATTTCTTGCCGCGTGTGTGAAAGATTTCACGGCGACGATGTCATCAGTGCCTACTCCTCGGGGTAAATACCCTCCCGGCGTCTCGTCCATAGCGCCGATGTGTCGCGCCCACAGCGGCCCGTACGCTGCCGTTTGCCATGCGCGCAAGGCGCGACAAGACAACCAGGACGTCATAACCAGGAGGAAACACCATGCAAGCTGACCGACGCAAAGCCCTGCAGTGGCTGGGGGCAGGCTCCCTCGCCGCCACGGCTTCGGCACTTGGCCTTGGCCATGCCAGGGCCCAGTCAGGACAGTCCGCCGTGTCGAACTATCCGTCGAAGCCGGTGCGGCTGGTCGTGCCCTACCCGCCGGGCGGCGCCACCGACGTGCTGGCACGCGCGCTCGGCGAACCGCTCGGCAAACTGTGGCAGCGCCCGGTCATCGTCGAGAACCGCCCCGGCGTCGGCGGCATGATCGGCGCCGACGTGGTGGCCAAGGCGACGCCGGATGGCTACACGCTGCTGCTGGCGCTCCCCAGCCTGGTGCAGACGCCCTACATGGTGGCCAAGCCCCCGTTCGATCCGCTGCGCGACCTGACCGCCATCGGCCAGCTGTGCACCTCCAGCCTGGTGCTGACCGCCAACAGCGCCATGCCGCGCACGTTGCCCGAGGTGGTCAGCCTGGCCAAGACGCAGCCGAACAAGATTTCCTACGGCACTTATGGCATCGGCACCGGCGCCCATCTCTATATGCAGGTGTTCGCGGCCGCTGCCGGCGCCGAGCTGCTGCACGTCCCATACAAGGGAGAAGCCCCGATCGCCACCGACCTGATCGGCGGCCAGATCTCGCTGGGTACGCTGTCGCCGATGACCGTGCGCCAGCACGCGCGCACCGGCAAGCTGCAGCCGCTGGCCGTGACCGGCAACGCGCGCGCGCCGATGCTGCCCGATGTGCCCACCTTCCAGGAGCTCGGCTACAAGGGGCTCGACGGCCCGGCCTGGCTCGGCCTGTTCACGACGGCCGGGACGCCGCAGCCGATCGTCGAGAAGATTTCCGCGGATGTGGAGACGGTGATGGCCGCGGCCGATATCCGGCAACGCATGGCCGACCTCGGACTGATCGTCAAGACTTCGCGCCCGGCCGCGTTCGCGGCGGTGGCGAAGGCCGACCAGGCTTACTGGGGGAACGTGATCAAGGAGTACAACATCCGGCTGGATTGAGCTGGGCGCGCATCGCGACCCTGTTCGAGGCACGCCCTTTTTCCGACACTGGAAATGCGCGCCCAGCAAGAAGCGAAGCGTTTCAGATGACGCCCGCTTCCCGCAGCGCGCGCAACTCGCTCTCGCCCAGTCCCAATGCGCCATAGACCAGCGCATTGTGTTCGCCCACGGCCGGGCCGCAGCGCGGCGCGGCCGGTGCGTAGCCGGAGAACCGCGGCACTACGCACGGCGCCGGCACTGACCCGAGTTCGGCATCCGGCAGGCGCACGATCGCCTCGCGCGCCTGCATCTGCGGATCTTCGACGATGTCGGCGATGCTGAACACCTTGCTGAACGGTACCTGGCAAGCCTCAAGCGCCGAAGCCACATCCGCGTAGCTCCTGGCAGCAAACCAGGCCGCGACCTGCGCGTCGAGCGCATCGAGATTGCGCACGCGGCCGGCGTTGGTGGCGTAGTCGGCCGCGTGCGCGAGCTGCGGCGCAGCCATCGCGTCTGCCAGGCGGCGGAAGGTGGCATCGGAGGACGCCACCACCGACACCCAGACGTCATCCGAGGTCCGGTACATATTCGACGGTGCCGCATAGGTAGTTCGATTGCCCGCGCGCTGGCGCACGCGGCCCAGTTGCTCGTACTCCACCGCCAACGGCTCCAGCAGCCGGAACAGTGCTTCAGTGGCCGCCAGGTCGATCTCGCGGCCGGGCAGGTCCGGCCGCGCGCGCCGCTCCGCCACCGCGGTGGCGATGGCAAAAGCGCCGAACAAGCCAGCGACCATGTCGCCGACCGGATAGTTCATATGCATCGGTCCGCTCTCCGGCGAACCTGCCAGGTTGGTGAACCCGCTCATCGCTTCAAAGATCCGCGCAAACCCGGGCCGCTGCGCATACGGCCCGGTCTGGCCGAAGCCGGTCAGCCGCAATACCACCAGGCCGGGGTTGGCCGCGTGCAGGGTTTCGATATCCAGCCCCCAGCGCGCCAGGGTGCCGGTGCGGAAGTTCTCGACCAGTACATCGAACTGCGGCAGCAGTTTCAGGAAGATCTCCTTGCCGCGCGGTGTGCGCACGTCCAGCGAGATGCCGCGCTTGCCGCGGTTGGTGACTTTCCAGTACAGCGCATGCGCGTCGGTGACGGGCTCAAGCGAGCGCAGCGGATCGCTGCCATCGGGCAACTCCAGCTTGACGACATCGGCGCCCATGTCGCCACACAGCGTGGCCGAGAACGGTGCCGCCACCACGGTGGCCATGTCCAGGATGCGCACGCCTGCGAGCGGGCCGGCGCCGGCATCGGTGTGGGTGTTGCAAGGCTTTGCCGCCGTGGCGGCGTGGTCGGGTGACGCGTTCGGCATGGGATCTGTCTCTTCGTTTGAGGTCGGTCGCGGGTTGCTGCGATCCAAACTGACAGCACCGCTCGTCGGGCGCAAGCACGGTTTCGCTGTGCGGAACCGTCGTGCTACAACATTGACGAGCCCCCTTTCGGATCCGAGCATGAATGCCAACAGACCGCCGCAAGACATGGAACGTCCTCCACTGCCCGGCCTTGCCAGTGCCGACGAACTCTCTACCGATCGCCAGTTCGCCAGCAACCTGGCGCGCGGGCTGGATGTGCTTAGGGCGTTCACGCCGGGCAGCCCGGTGCTGGGCAACCAGGACATCGTGGCGCGGACCGGACTGCCCAAGGCAACGGTGTCGCGCCTGACGTACACGCTCAGCCTGCTTGGCTTCCTGAGCCGGGTGCCGGGCAACCAGAAGTACCGGCTCGGCGCGGGCGTGCTGGCGCTGGCGTATCCGATGCTTGCCGGGCTGGCTATCCGCCAGATCGCGCGGCCATATATGGAAGCCATCGCCCGCGAAACCGGGTGCACGGTGAACCTGGGCATGCGCGAGCGGCTGACGGTGGTGTACGTGGACAGCTGCCGCGTCGATCCGGGCAACGTGTACCAGCCCGACATCGGCAGTACGCGGCCCTTGCTGTCCACCTCGATTGGGCGCGCCGTGCTGCTGGCGTGCGGGGCGGAAGAGCGCGCCGCGGTGCTGAACCGGCTGCGCGTGGAAGATGCCGAGCGCTTCGAGCGGGAGCAGCCGATGTGGATCGCGGAACAGGCGCACTACGCGGCGCATGGCTATTGCCTGAGCCGCGGCGAATGGCGAACGGACATCCATGCGATTGCCGTGCCGATCCGGCAATCGCTGCATGAAGACCCGTTCGCGCTGAACTGCACCGTCGCCGCCACGCGCGATCGTGACGACATGCTGGCGCGCTCGGTCGCGCAGAAGTTGCGCGAAGGCGTCAGGCAGATCGAGCTGGCGTGCGCGCGTTGACGTGACGACAGGCGGGCATAGGACGAGACAGAAGCGGTGACGACGCCGCAGAAGTTGTAGCAAGGAGGCGCCAAGCGATCCGGCGAGACCGCGGCCTTATCAGGAAACCACGGGAACATCCCGGACCAGGAGACAAGATGCAACCCACTCAAACAGCGCGCCGGCGTCTGCTGGCCGCCATGCTCGGCTGCGCCGCGCTCGCGCCTGCCGTGGCTGTCGGCGCCACCGACAGCGCCGACAGGTTCCCCGCCCGCCCCATTCGCATCATCGTGCCGTTCTCGGCCGGCGGCGTGGTCGACACCGTCACCCGCGCCACCGCCGAGCGCATGGCCCAGTTGCTGCGCCAGCCTGTCATCGTCGAGAACCGTACCGGCGCGGGCGGCGCCATCGGCACCGACGTCGCCGCCAGGGCCACGCCGGACGGCTATACGCTGCTCGCCGTCAGCCCCAGCTACGTGGTCGGCCCGCTGCTCAACAGCGCGATCAACTGGAAAGGCGCACGCGACTTTCGCGCGGTTGCCGGCTTTGGCGTGGTCCCCAACGTGATCGTGGTCCCCGCATCATCGCGCCTGCGCAGCCTGCCCGAATTGCTTGATGCCGCGCGCAGCCAGCCCGGTGCGCTGACCTACGCCAGCGCCGGCGTGGGTACCTCCAACCACCTCTGCGGCGAACTGCTCGCGCAAATGACCGAGGTCAAGCTGACGCATGTGCCGTACAAGGGCCAGCCCGAGGCGCTGACGGACGTGCTGGGTGCACGCGTGTCGATGATGGCGCTGACCGCGGCAATCGCCCGGCAGCAGGTCCAGAGCGGCAAGCTGCGGGCACTAGCCGTGACTTCCGCCAAACGGTCCGCGGCGTTGCCAGACGTTCCCACGGTTGCCGAAGCTGCGCGCCTGCCAGGCTATGAAGTGGGTGCGTGGTTAGGACTGGTCGCGCCGCACGCCACGCCCGACGCCGTCGTGCGCAAGCTGGCCGACGCCGCGGCGCAGGCGGTTAGCGATCCTGCCGTGGTCAAGCGCCTGGCCGATCTCGGCATGGACGTGGCCCCGCAATCCGCACCCGCCTTCGACCGCTACCTGGACAGCGAATCGCAGAAGTGGACCCGCGTGCTGAAGACCGCCGGCATCACAGCCCAATAGCACCTTCCACACCTGTCGTTCACAAGGCAAGACACATCCCGTTCCATCCCAGACACCTGCCCATCTCACTTTCCCATGATCCGCGACGCCGCCCGCATGCAAGCCCTGCTTGCCGACCTCCGCCAGTTCGTCCTCAACACCTGCATTCCGCTCGAAGCCGACATCGACCGCGACGACGTCATCCCCGAACCGGTGGTCGACGCCATGCGACAACTCGGATTATTCGGACACAGCATTCCCGAAGCCTACGGCGGCGCGGGTCTGACCTCTGAAGAACTGACGCTCGTCAACATCGAAGTCTCGCAGGCCGCCACCGTCTTCCGTGCGCGCTTCGGCGGCAACACCGGCATCGCTTCCGAGTCGCTGGTCGTCGACGGCACCGAAGCGCAGAAGACGCGCTACCTGCCGCGGCTTGCATCGGGCGAGCTGACGGGCTGCTTCGCGCTGACCGAGCCAGAAGCCGGATCCGACGCCACCTCGCTGCAGACGTCAGCCCGGCGCGACGGTGACCATTACGTGCTGAACGGCAGCAAATGCTTCATCACCAACGCTCCGATCGCCGATCTGTTCACTGTGTTCGCCCGCACCGACCCGGATATCTCCGGCGCGCACGGCATCAGCGCCTTCCTGGTCGAACGCGGCACGCCCGGCATCAGCACCGGCGAACCGGAACGCAAGATGGGCCAGCACGGCTCCCCGGTGGGCGACGTCTACCTGCAGGACTGCCGCGTGCCGGCCACCGCCATCGTCGGCGGCCAGCCTGGCGTCGGCTTCAAGACAGCAATGAAGGCGCTCAACAAGCAGCGCATCAACCTGGCCGGCCTGTGTATCGGCCCTGCCATCCGCCTGGTGGACGAGATGGTGCGCTACGCCAGCCAGCGGCGCCAGTTCGGCAAGCCGATCGCCGATTACCAGCTGGTTCAGCAAATGATTGCCGACAGCAACACCGACATCCACGCCGCGCGCGCGCTGGTACTGGAAACCGCCCGCCGCCGCGACAATGGCGAGGACGTGACCATGGAGGCATCGATGTGCAAGCTGTTCACATCTGAAATGTGCGGTCGCGTGGCGGATCGCGCGGTGCAGATCTTTGGCGGCAGCGGCTATATGGCGCGTACGGTGGCGGAGCGCTTTTATCGCGATGTGCGGCTGTTCCGCTTGTATGAGGGGACCACGCAGATCCACCAGCTGAACATTGCCAAGCGGACGATGCAGGCGCGGGAGGGGGTGCTGGGGCAGGTGGGATAACGAAGCAAAGCGTGCACCGAAGAAATGGATGCTTGTGGGCAATAATGGTAGTGCCTGACCTTCCACCGAGACCACCATGTCCGCCCCGTTGATCCACTCGGCACGCCTCGCTCTGATTCCTTTCTACGGCGCCGATGCCGATGAAGTCTGGCCTTGCATCACGCCAACCCTGGCTCGCTACATGGAATGGGAATCCGCCCCGTCCCCGGCGGCATTTCGCGACGTCTGGCAAGCATGGCTACCGGCGATGGACGACGGATCGGATTTTGTCTTTACCATCCGCCGGGCCAGCGACAACCATTTCCTGGGACTGGCCGGGCTGCATCACGCCGATACGCCGGCACCGGAATTCGGTATCTGGATCAGGGAAGACGCCCACGGCCATGGCTATGGCATGGAGGCCGTGCTGGCGGTGAAGGACTGGGCGATGGCTGCCCTGCAGCCGTCGCGGTTCATCTATCCGGTGGCGGAGGAGAATTGGGCGAGCCGGCGGATTCCGGAGGCGATGGGCGGCGTGGTGGTGGACAGCCAGCCTGCGCCGAAGTATGTGCGCGTGATCTATGAAGTGCCAGCACGGTGATGCAGGCACGCTGCCGCATACCGCTGGGGCGGCGGAACCCGCTTCACGGTAAGCGGCAATGGCCCGACGCGAACCGTCATTCGCGCCGGGCCATCCAGAACATCTAACGCCCCTTCCACTCCGGCGGCCGCCGTCCCACAAACGCCTCTACCCCTTCCCGGAAATCTTCGCTCCCATAGCAAAGGCGCACGAGATCATCGGTATCGGCCACCGCCTCCACGGTCTGCCGCCGCAATGCCTCCTTGACCACCGTCTGCGTAACCGGCGCCAGCGCGGCAAGCCGGTTGCATAGCGCGGCAACTTCGCTCTCGATCGACTCGGCCGCATAGACGCCTTCCAGAAATCCGCACGCCAATGCCGCATCGGCATCCAGGATCTGCGCCAGCAGCAGCATGCGCCGCACCGGCTGCAAACCCCACGCCGCGCGCAGCTTGGCGAGGTTCAGCGCCGACAGCGTGTTGCCGAGCGTCCTGGCGATCGGCACGCCGAAGCGGGCCTTGGGCGTCGCCACGCGGAAATCGCAGGCGGTCGCGATGGCCAGCCCGCCGCCCACCGCCCAGCCCTCGATGACGGCCACGGTCGGCATCGGCAGCTGTTCGACAAGGCGGACGCCCTCGTCGATGCGCGCTTCGTAGGCCACCCCGTCGTCGCCGCTCGAAAATTGCCGGAACTGCGCGATATCAGTGCCGGCGACAAAGGCCTCCCCGCCCTCGCCCCGCAGCACCACCACGCGCACGCCAGCGCCGCCATCCGCCGCCAGTGTGCGGCAATGCGTGGCGAGTTGCTCGTACATCGCCCACGTCATCGCATTGCGCGCTGCGGGGCGGTCGAATGTCAGCGTCGCGACCTGCCCCTGCACCGTGAGCCTGACCTGCCCGTCGCTGCCGGCGCCGCCTTCGCGCTGGCCCGACTCGGATTGACCGCCACCCGGCGGCAGAGCGGCGCTCATGCTCCGAAGGCGCCGGCCGCCGCCAGCGACTGCTGTTCGTCCTTCGACAGCCCCAGCTCGGCCAGGATCTCTTCCGTATGCTGGCCCAGCAGCGGCGGCGGGCGCCGTACCTGCTGCGGCGTGCCGCCCATCTTGACCGCGAAGCCGATGTTGGGCACCTTGCCCTCGATCGGATGATCGATCTCGATGCGCATCTGGCGATGGCGGCCGTGCTCGCTGTCGAAGGCCTGCGGGTAGGTCAGGATCGGGCCGGCCGGGATGCCGACTTCGAGCAGCTGCTCGATCCAGTAGTCGCTGGTCTGCGTGGCGAAGCTTTCCTCCAGCGCGGCGATCAGCGCCTGCCGGTTCGCGAGCCGCAGCGACACGGTGGCAAAGCGCTCGTCCTTGAGCAGGTCTTGCCGGTCCAGCGTGTTGCACAGCAACTGCCACAGCTTCTGGTTGGTGGCGCCCATGACGAAGTAGCCGTCGGCGGCCTTCATCGCCTGGTACGGCGCGCTCATGCGGTTGGCGGTGCCCAGCGGCTCGGGCTCACGGCCCGTGCCCCAGTACTCGCAGGTGTCCCACACCGAGAACGCCAGCGCGGAGTCAAACAGCGACGCATCGACATACTGCCCCTTCCCCGTCTCCCTGGCGCCGATGTAGGCGGACAGCATGCCGTAGGTCGCGAACAGCGCGCAGCCGATATCGGCCACCGGCACGCCCGCCTTCACCGGCGCGCCGCCCGGGTAGCCGGTCACGCTCATCACGCCAGACATCGCCTGCGCCATCAGGTCGAAGCCCGGCCGCGTGGCCCACGGCCCGCTCTGGCCGAAGCCCGAGATGCTGCAGTAGACCAGCTTCGGGTTGATCTTGCTGAGCGTCTCGTAATCGATGCCCAGGCGCTTCATCACGCCAGGACGGTAGTTCTCTACCACGATGTCAGCGGTTTCCGCCAGGCGATAGAGCACCTCGCGGCCGGAGTCGGTCTTCAGGTCCAGCGTGACGCTGCGCTTGTTGCGGTTCATGTTGAGGAAGCCCATGCTGTCCGGGCCCTTCATCTTGAACCCCATCGAGCCGCGCGTCTGGTCACCGCCCTCGGGCGGTTCGATCTTGATCACGTCGGCGCCGAGGTCGGCCAGCAGCATGCAGGCATAAGGGCCAGCCATCACCTGGCTGACGTCTAGCACCCGCACGCCGGCCAGCGGCAGTCGGGATGCAGGGGCTTGTTCGCGGGAATCGCTGAAATCTGTCATGGGGTGCTTCCTGGGAAATTCGGTAAGGCGGCGTACTCGGGTGCGGCGACCATCAGCCATCAGCGTTCGGCCCTTAGCTTTCAGCCTTCACGCCCGCGTCTTTCACGACCTTGGCCCACTTGGTGGATTCGGAGGCGATAAAGGTTGCGAACTGCTGGTTCGATCCGCCGGAATCCTCGGCGCCGAAGCTCTTCAGCCGCTCGACAACATCCGGCATGGCCAGCACGCGGTTCACGTCCGCGTTCATGCGCTGCGCCAGTGCCGCGGGCATGCCCTTCGGGCCCACCAGCCCGTACCACGACGCGGCGTCCAGGCCGGGGAAGCCGGATTCCGCCAGCGTCGGCACATTGGGATGGCTGGCCGCGCGCTTCAGGCGGGTCTGCGCGATGGCGATCACCTTGCCCTGCTGGATGAACGGCGTGGCGGCGGTCATCGTGTCGAAGGCATAGTCGATCTGCCCGCCCATCAGGTCCGCCACCAGCGGACCCGAGCCCTTGTACGGCACGTGCACGACATCGATCCTGGCCTGCATCCGGAACAGCTCCAGCGCCAGATGCTGCGCCGAGCCGATGCCGGACGAACCGAAGGAAATCTTGCCCGGATTCTTCCGGCACAGGGCCACGATGTCCGAAACCGTCCGCACCTTCTGTTCCGGACGGCAGGTCAGCATATTGGGCGTGACGCCCACCATCGAAATCGGCGTGAAATCCGCGCGCGGGTCGTACTTGACGTCCAGCAGCGCCGGGGCGATCGCATGGCTGTTGACATGCGCCATCAGCAGCGTGGCGCCATCCGGCGGCTGCTTGGCCACATAGGCCGCGGCGATCGCGCCGGTTGCGCCAGGCTTGTTCTCCACCACCACGCTGGTATTCCACATGACCCCGAGCTTCTGCCCGATCACGCGCGCCAGCACGTCCGTGCCGCCACCGGGGGCAAAACCCACCACGATGCGCACCGGGCCGGCAATGTCGGCGGCGCGCACCAGGCCGGGTATCGCCAGGCCGGCTGCTGCCGCAAGGATGAATTGTCTGCGCTGCATTGCGTGTCTCCGTCCTAATCGTTATGGAGCCATCATCCGCAATGCGCGCGCCGCGGGCTATCGCTATTTTTGGGATTCTGGTTTCGCGTTTTGCGCAAGCACTTCCAGCACGCTGAGCGCGGCGGAGGAAAGTGCGCCATGGGGCCGGTGGCAAAGCACGAATTGCCGTTTCGCCCAAGGCTCGGCAATGGGCAATCGCACGAAGCGGCTACCGGCTGCGACCTCGCCGGCGATCGCCTCCGGCATGACCCCGACTCCCAGGTTCTGCGCCACCAGGGCCGCGATGCTGTCGAAGCCGCCGACCCGCATGCGCATATGGAGCACGCGGCCGGCTTCCTCCGCCAGACGCTCCAGGCCGATCGAGATGGCCGAGCTTTCGCCGAGGACGATCAGGTCGCAGTCCAGCACATCCTCGGTCGTGACCTGTTTGCGCCGCGCCAGCGCATGGCCGCGCGCCACCACCAGGACCAGCCGGTCATCGCGATACGGCTCGGTCGGCAGGTCGATCACGCCCAGGCTGCCTTCATAGATGCCGATGTCCACGGTGCCCCGGCGCAACGACTGCTGGACTTCCTGGCTGTTCATTTCCTGCAGGTCGATGCGGACACCGGGGCAGGTGGTGTTGCAGCGCTGGATGTCGAAGGGAAGGAACTGGATGACCGCCGATTTCGGCGCCGCCACCCGCACCACGCCCAGGTCGCCGCCGACGAAAGAGGCGGCATCGTCCTGCATGCGCTGGACGGTATAGGTGATGCCGCGGGCGTGGGCCAGCAGTGCGCGGCCGGCTTCGGTCAGGGCCATGCCGTGCGGGAGGCGTTCAAAGACGGAGACGCCGAGCTGGGATTCGAGTTCGAGGATGCGTCTGGAGGCCGCTGCGGCCGCCAGATGCAGCCGTTCCGCGCCGCGGGTGATGCTGCCCTGGTCGGCTACGGCGATGAAGAGCTGGATCGTGGTCAGGTCGAAATGCAGGCGCGGCGCGCGGATGGGTGCGGTGGACGTCACGATGGTCGGCGCTAAGTGGGCGTCGTTGGGGGCGAGCTACCGTTCGAGCGCAAGGAATCCGGTTTCGAAGTGCCTTGGAATGCTCTACCGCAGGCTGCGCCATTCTCCACCCATGAAGCGGTGTCAGCAAGCGGGATTCTCCCGCGAAACCGTGCCGGGATATCAGGCATGGCCGGCGAGCAAACGGCGATTCGGGGTTGCCCCCGCTGCCCGCGTGTTGCCGGACGGGGGTCTTTGTACGGTTTTGTATTACGCCCCGCCAACGCAGTCAGTCGTATCCAGCTCCCCGCGACACCCCGCCCAGCGAAAGCAACTCCATCCGCGCAATATCGAAGCGCGCACACTCTGCCTTGAGCCACGAAGAGAAAATGGTCACGCGGCGGTCCTCCGGATTACGAGAAAGCAGCATGTAGCGCGCCGGCGCGCGTACATGCTTGCCGAAGACATCCACCAGCCGTCCGCTCCTGAGCTCGTCATAGACCAACGCCGTACGTCCCATCGCCACCCCCTGGTGGTTCAGCGCCGCGCTGATCGCAAGGCTCGACAGATTGAATTGCGGCCCCTCCAGCTGCGCAATCCATGCCGGGTGAAAGGCCTCAATCCATGTGCGCCATTCCACGAACTCGGCTGCGCCGACCCACGGCGATGCGTCATGCAGCAACACGACGCCGTCGAGCGACACCCCGTCAGATAGCCCAGGGTGCTGGGCGAGGTACTCGGGCGTGGCCACCGGAATCAGGAACTCGTCTAGCAATACGTCGGCATGCATTTGGCTGTAGCGGACCGGGTCATAACGCACTGCCACGTCAATGTCTTCCGCCTCCATCGATTGCCTGTCCAGGGCCTGGAACTCGGCTTTCAGGCGCACGGACACATCCGGCTGCTCGCGGTGGAACTCGGTCAGGCGCGGCATCAGCCATTGCAGCGCAAACGATGGCAGGCAATTGACCTGCAACGGCGCGTTTGGCAGGCCGAGCCGCTGGATTGTCTGCTGGATGTCGTGCAGTGCGCGCGTCGTCGTCTCGAACAGCGCCTCGCCCTTTGGCGTCAGTTTCAGGTTGCGCGGCTGGCGCACGAAGAGCATGTAGCCGAGACGGTCTTCCAGATGGCGAATCTGCTGGCTCACCGCGCTTTGGGTGAGGCTCAGTGATTCGGCGGCCTTCGTGAAGCTCAGCAGGCGTCCCGCAGCTTCGAAACACCGCAGCGCGCCGAGAACGGAGGAGTCGAGCATTTGGATTAGCTTGGCTAATGCATGGGTTAGAAACGATCGCTATTCTGGCACGACTGGAGCGCCTAGGATCGTGGTTCATAAGGCATTCTTCGGAGAACGATTTGATGACCACCCTACCGCTGCCCGCAGAGCTATTAGCACGGCTTCAATCCAGACAGCCGCTGCTTTGGCTGAATCCGAGGCTGGGACAACCCCTGCCGACTTCCGCCCCATCGACGGAACTGATCGAGGCAGCCGAGGCACGCCTTGCGCGCTGCGCACCGCTCATGGCAATGCTGTTTCCCGAACTGGCGCCAAGCCATGGGCAAGTCGAATCGCAACTGATGCCTGCCACCGCGCTCCAGCACGCGCTCCTTGGCAACGATGGCGCCGGGGGCACCTGGTTCATCAGGCGAGACGACGAACTGCCGATTGCCGGCTCCATCAAGGCACGCGGCGGCTTTCACGAAGTGCTGGCGATTGCCGAGTCCATCGCGATTGAGCACGGGATCCTCGACCCCGACGGTGACCGCCGCGCGCTGGCGACAGCGGAAGCGCGCGCGCTGTTCTCGCAATACTCGGTCACGGTCGGCAGCACCGGCAACCTGGGCCTGAGCATCGGCGTCATGGCGGCGGCGCTCGGATTCGATGCGGTTGTGCATATGTCCGCGGACGCCAAGACGTGGAAGAAGGACCGCCTGCGCAAGCGCGGCGTGCGCGTCGTGGAACATGAGGGCGACTACGCGGAAGCCGTTGCAGCAGGCCGGGAGCAGGCATTGGCGGCGCCGCGCTGCCATTTCGTTGATGACGAACGCTCCGCCCTGCTCTTCTTTGGGTACGCCGCCGCAGCCCGTCACCTGGCGCGCCAGCTGGCCGAGGCCGGCCGCGTCGTGGATGCAGCCCACCCGCTCTTCGTCTATCTGCCCTGCGGCGTCGGCGGCGCCCCCGGTGGCATCACTTACGGGCTCAAGGCACTGTTCGGCGAACATGTGCACTGCTTCTTCGCCGAGCCCGTGGCCTCGCCGTGCGTACTGGTGCAGTTGGCCTCGGGTGCGGACGCGCCCGTATCCGTCTACGACATCGGCCTGGATAACCGGACCGATGCCGATGGCCTCGCCGTCGGCCAGGCATCCCATCTGGTCAGCCCGTTGATGGCTTCCCAGCTCGCCGGCGTGTTCACCGTTCCCGACGATCAGCTCTACGTTCAGTTGCTCGCGCTCAAGACGTCGATGGGCGTGGAAGTCGAGCCGTCGGCGGCGGCTGGCATCGGTGGTACGGGCTGGCTGCGGGACTCGCCCGAAGGTCAGGCGTATGTGCGCGATCACGGGCTCGACATGCGCGATGCAACGCATGTGATCTGGGCCACTGGTGGCTCGCTCGTTCCGCGTGAGGAGCTTCGCCGGTTCCAAGATTACGCGGCGACGCTCAACAGCCGGAGTCCGGTGCAATACAACAGGTAACCTGACCATTCCGTCAGCCCGCACCTGTTCGGCTGGATCCGCGACACGCACAGTACCGAGCCGGCTATCTTTGTCATCGCCGGCGTGCTTGTCGCCAGAGCACGGATCGCCCTAAGCTTTGATCCAAAGAAGGTACCTCTCGGAGGCGTTCCCGTGACTTCAAGCCCAATGCCCGTCCGCCTGGCCGTTGCCGGACTCATCCATGAGACCAACACATACGCCGCCGAATTCGCGGGCATGACGCCACTGCGCGCGTTCGAGCAGTATCGGGGCGACGAAATCCTGGCGGCGTTCGACAACTCGAATCATCAGGTGGGCGGCTTTATCGAAGGCGCCCGCAAGACCGGCGCCACGCTCGTTCCCACCTACGTCGGGCAGGCGACGCCATCGGGCACGATCGAAGCCGGCGCGTATGCCGCCATGAAGCAGGAAATCCTCGATGGCATTCGCGCTGCGCTGCCGGTTGACGGCGTGCTGCTGGCACTGCATGGTGCCGGTGTCGCCGACGGCGCCGAGGACATCGAAGGCGATCTGGCGCTTGCCGTTCGTGCGCTGGTCGGACCAGGTATCCCGATTGCCGCGGTCTACGATTTGCACGGCAACATGACGGACGCGATGCGGGATGCTTGTAACCTGACGTTGCCGTGCAAGCTGTATCCGCATACCGACTTCCATGAACGGGGCGTCGAAGCCGTCGAGCTGCTGCTTGAGATGATTCGGGGAAGGCTCACACCGGTCACCGCAACGCGACACCTGCCGATGCTGCCGTACATCGTGACGACACAAGACGGGTTTATCCCGGCGGAGGTCAATGACGTTTGCCAGAAGCTGGCCGCCCAGCCGGGCGTAATCGACTGCTCGTGGTTCCACGGCTTCCCCTACGCGGATATCGCGGCGCCCTGCCCGGCGGTCGTGTGTACCACGACCGGAGACGCCGCGCTCGCGCAGCGTTGCGCCGACGAAGTCGCGCAATGGATCTGGTCGCATCGCGAGGAATTCCGTCCGACGTTTCCGTCGCCGGCACAGGGCATCGCCCTAGCCCTGTCGGCGGCAGATGGCCCGGTTGTTGTCAACGAGTATGCGGACAACCCGGGGGGCGGCACACCCGGAGACGGCACGCATTTGCTTCGCGCGCTACTGGATGCCAATCCGCCCGCCGGCACGTGCTGTTTTGCGTCGATCAACGATGCTGCCGTAGTTGCACAGGCACAGCGCGCGGGTGTCGGCGCCACGATCAGGGTTTCGCTGGGTGGCAAGCAAGGCCGCTTCCAGGGCGCGCCGATCGAGGCCGATGCCTATGTGAAATGCATCACGGACGGTCGTTTCGTCAATCGGCCTGGCTCGATGTTCGAAGGGGTTCGCTTCGACCTGGGGGCGATGTGTCGGCTGATCATCGATGGTGTCGATGTCATCGTGGCTTCGCGGGCAGAGCAGATCTTTGATGTCGAGCCGTTTGTGCTGCATGGGCTGGATGTTACTGGGTACAAACTCGTTGCGATCAAGGGGGCCAACCACTTCCGTGCGGGATATCGGACGGTGGCTAAGCAGATCATCTCCGTCGACAGTGAAGGCTTGAGTACAGCTGCGATTGCGTCGTTTCCGCGTGAAAGGCTCGTTGGAGAGTTTTGGCCTGTGTCGGACGAGGTGCGGTTTAATGGCGGTGCCGAAGTCTCATGACAGAAGCACGCTTGATAGGTCTGGCCGGCCGGAACCAGACGTGGCCCTTGAACGCTCCCGCGCGCAATATCGCGATCTGTATCCTGACGGCGCTCTGCCGTGACGCCGTGCTCCGTTCGGAAGCACTGCGCAGGCCTGGCTGAACCCGATGGGGATGGCCCGCGCCGCGTGGATCAGCGGTTGATGCTAAGAGTAGATAACATCAATCGTTACGTTCTCGTCGGACAGGCTAAAGGGGTACACAAAGACAAAAGAAATCCCGACCAGCAATGCAAGAAAATGAGTGACGACTGCGCGAAGGACAGGTTTCATTTCGCCAACTCGCTCTCGTCCAGAGCGCCTGCCTTCTTGGTCCTTATCAGGAGCTTACCGCCCCTGTATATCGCCCGCTCCAAATGCCTGTAATCCTGGTCCGGAATTTCCGTCTTATCCCCATTGATCCGCGGATCGGTGCCCGTCGTGTGCCCAATCACGACTGACTTCGTCTTTCCAGCCTCAAAGAGGTACTTCGAGAAATCGGCCACGATGTTGTCCGATCGGGCTGCGGTCTGGCACCCGTGGATCTCCACCTTGGTGTCTTCGGTGAAATTATCGAACTTTAGCTTCCTGAGATGCGCACGAGAGAATGAGTCGTTGTGGAAGATATAGCGATACAGCCTGATATTGTTCAAAAAGCTGACATCCTTGTCATTTCTGACGGTGACCATGAAGAAGTTGTCCGGTCCCCCATCCGTGAAGATGTCCAGCGACCGGATACTGTTCGGCTTCTGATCGTTGATCTCGAGAATCAGTGACTGCAGCGACCGCAATCTCTTGTTGATTATCACGTACTTGTTCTTGTCATCTCTCTTGTAGTTTTTGGCATGGCGGCCATCTGGAAGGCTGAATTGTCGCTCTGCGCATAGGCCCCACCCCACAACAGCAGGCGGACTTTTCGATCATATTGAACCGTGTGAATGGAGTCTTTGGTTGTGTTTGTCCGTGCCTTCTGGCCTTTCAGATTGCCGCTCATGCTTTCCCCTCCAACCGCATTTCAGCGTCGTCGCCCAAATAGAGGGTGAGCATCTCCGGCCTCTCTGTACTTACCCGCTCACAACGTCCATCAGCGTCCGTGTAGCCGCGGTACGTGGCACCGTCTGAGGTCTCTATGTAGTAAGCGAGGCCTGCTATCGGTGCGTGGGTGTTGCCGTCGACAACTCGCACCTGTTCGTCGTAGGTATCGCCAGCGGCTTCTTCAGATTCTGTGGTCCCAGTGATCTTGGAGTGAGGAGATGGGGAGCCTGCACCTCGGCGGTTGACTTCGACGGTGAAATTCCCTTGCGACGGAAGCACGATTGGATGGGTTGAACATCCGCAGTACACCCGCGCACCACTGACCAGAATCTGCTTGCCCTCGATATCAAAGGCCGGGTAGCACTCGTTCCTTACCTCACCGCCCGACTTGCAGGCAGGGCAGGACGCGTAGTCGCCCTCCACACCGACCGTCGTCCCATGGTGAAAGACACTCCGCCCGGTTGCGATCAGGATGCCGACCGTGCTTGTCTTGTCACCGTTCTTCAATGGATAGCGAATATCAGCCACGTAGATCTCCGATCCCTGACACGCGTTGGAACGGAAAGCTATACGTGACGCCGCTGCAGGATGTCTTTAGAGCAAATCCGAAAATTGGTTGGAAATATCTGCAATTCCGTGCGCCGATGGGGCCCGCCTGGCTCTTCACGATGCCCGGTCATACGACGAGATGCAGTTCGACGCCAGCGCCCGCAACTCCCGCGCCATAGCAGGCGCCACCTGACTGGCGCAACGGGCAAGATTAACTTGCATGGCCGTCGGCGACGTCCAAAAGCATCGGGTCAATGCTGTAATCCCGCTGATCCAGCCATACAAGCACATCCAGCAAGTGCCACAGTGTGGTGCTGCCTTCATGCACCGGCGCCGGGAAAAACTCGGGATAGCCGATCATCAACTTGGCATGTTCTGGCGGGACATGCCGACGCATCGGCGATATCGGTGAGTCCCACCATCATCGAGAGCCCGCCTGTGTCGCACGGCATCACCTGACATCCAGAACCAAGAATCTTTCGCTGCGCCGCAGCCTACCTCTCCCCGAGGGCTAGCCAAATCGCGAAGGATCGAAAATTTCTTCTGTGATCTTCCGAATTCTCTGAACACGCTCTTCTAATCGCGCACCTATACCTATAAGCAGACGGTCGCCATCACCTTGGCAAAACCGCATGAGCCAATCCAAAAAGAGGGGAAAGAAGTTACCTGATATTACTTCGATTAAGTTAAACCGCAAGGAGATCAACATGAAACCGAATCACGAAATCAATGAAATTCTTGAATGCGATGATTTCGAGGATATCAACGCCACCGATAGCACGCAAGGTAAAGCGGGCGGCGCTATTCTCGAAAGTATTTCGTGGGTATACCAATTTTAACTAGATGCTCCCATGCCCCCCAGAGGTAAGCACAAGAATCCTGTGGCAGTAACGTCGCGAGCGAAATGCACGCGCTGGCCTAAGTGAATCCGTTGTGCCTGCCTCGCGGGGGCAGCTCCACCCACCCTTCGTTCAATAGTGAAATGCAAGATAACATTCGATTCGCTTGGTTCGAAGATCAACTGATCCTCTTGAATATAGCCGGGGACACATACACGGTATTGTCGGCGGAACACTCAAGGAAACTGTTACTTCATGCCAGGACCGTCGCAGAAAGAACCGATGATTTCGGCATATTTTGCACGCAGCTATCTGATTTCGCGATTGAATCCATTACCAGCAACCGACGCATTCATTACACCGGCGTTTCCCAGAACTGTTGGCGTTTAATGAAGCAAGATGTTTCTGCTCCACATTGTACGACCCTTGTCCTGCTAGCATTGCGTGCTTTGCATCTGGTGCATCAACGTTCGGCAGTAAGGCGTCTCGCCGGATTGAAGCAGCTTATTGAGCGTGCACAAGTCCGCCGAGAACTCACACCCAAATGCGAACTTGGTGAGCTGGTTAGGGCCTTGAATGCGGCCTGCATGCTTTACTACCGAAAGACGAAGTGCCTTGAGTGGTCAGGCGCATTGGCTCTGGTGGGTTATCGCTTTGGGTACGATCTTCGCCTGATCGTTGGGGTGCAGAATCGCCCCTTCTACGCGCATGCCTGGATTGAACATGAAGGGCATACCGTCGGCGACGACCCCGATTTACGCAAGCAGCTTGCTGTCATCCTCGAGATCAACTGACTAGCCGGGGAGGCATATGATCTTCGCGAAATTGCAGCCCATGCCTGCAAGTGCCACGGAGATACGCTCGGGTGCGCGCACATGGTCGAACAACGGCGAGCACGTCGCGGAGATTTCATCTGAGCAGGGCGCACTTGTCGCTTTTGGGGAAACCATTGAAGCATCCTGGCTGGTTGCGGGTCAGGTCTTCTGTCTGGAAAGCGGGGTCCCCGCATCTCCGGCAAGGGTAGCTGAGCTAGCGCGGACCGTCCCCCAGAACGTTAGCAGGCAATTCTGGGGGCGATACTTCGTTATTGTCTACGACAAACTCCAGAACAGGTTTGTGGTCCTGGCCGATCCTTGTGGTCAGCATCCAGTGTTCTATCGCCTCGCTGCCGACGGCACCTTGCACGTCGGCAACCGGATTGACGACTTCGCGCAGTTGGGCGGCGCCTGCCGTGAGCCAGATCTCTCTTTTCTGCATCAGTTTCTCGCGCATGGATATGGTGAATCAACGGGAACGGGCTGGAGAGGAGTATCACATCTCCCGCCGGGCCACGCATTGCGTTGGAAGCGCGGTGCAGCTCCGGAACTATTCCGCGCTTGGTCACCTTGGCCCTCACGAAAACCTCGCGATCAAGCAGACTTCGTAGATCTGCTCACCATGGTGCACAGCTCGATGTTGCGAGGCTTGGATGCCATCACTCTCGAGCTCTCTGGTGGATTGGATTCCACCGCACTTGCAGTAGCTTTGCAGCGGGCCAAATTGAATACGCGAACACTGGCCATCACCCATTTCGATCCAACGCGAGCGTCTTCCAACGAAGTCGCGATCGCCCGGCATGTCGCTAGGCACTGCGGCCTAAACCATAGGGCGTATCCACTGTTGGCAAAGCTGCCATTCACTTCCGTAGATACCATCCCAGCTGTCGCGCAACCCGCTACCAAGCTTTGCTTCCTTGCACGCGACCAAGACATGGAGAAAGCGGGCATCCCCGTCGAACGCGGCATATTGTTGAATGGTCACGGGGGCGATTCGCTGTATCTCGCCCCACCACCCTTCTGTGTGGTCGTTGATGCCGCCGCGAGCCTGCACCTGATGCGCGCCGTCTCCGCGCTAAGGGACCTTGCCATTCATTACCGTCTGCCGTTATACAGCGTACTGAAATTCGCATTCGGCGGTGCCTTTGATCATCTCGGTGGTTCACACGCCCAACAAGCTCAAACAGTTATACAGCAAGCGCCAAGGGAGCGACCCGCGACCTTGTACGACGATGTACTGCGTGGCGCGACACTAAGACTAAGGCCGGCCAGGCGATATCAGATCGCAGCGCTGGGGGCCGTCCTTGATGACGCGCTCGTGCAGCCCTACCCGAAAGGAGGCCGGCCTGTCATGCCCTTTCTTGCTCAACCGATTGTTGAGCATGCAATGCAAATGAATCTCGAGGAAGCCTTCTCCGCCGACCACAATCGGCTCAGTGTGCGGAAGGCTGTGTATCGTGCGTCAGGCTTGGGAACTCTCTGGCGGACAGACAAGGGCGACATCATGCACTCTGCGCTGCAGGGCATCAAAGTGAACAACGCCCACCTCCTTGAGACATGCCTGGAGGGGTGGGCGGCGTCTGCCGGGCTCCTCGACATTGTCAGCTTGAGCAAGCTCATAAAGCGCGCGGCACTGGGATATCCCGCTGGCTTGATGGAGATTACCCGGATCTATGCCGTGGAAATGTTCGTGCATGGACTTCGTCGAAATGTGTAACAGGGTCATGCGCGATGCAAAGCCATGGCGATGCCAAGCTTGGACAGAGTCCCACATGACTTTGATACCTGAAGGTGATGACAATGAGGTTTCTTTTGGATTTGTATAAGGACTGGATCTTCGCCTACCGAATCACGGTCAGAAAATATCCGGCCTTGCCAATCCACTTCTGCGGCGCAACGTTGTTTGTAGCGCTGTGCGCGGCATTGTCAACGCTAGTCCCCTACCTCTTGGGTGAGGCAACCAATGCTCTATCTGTGGAAGCCCCGCATAGCGCTACAGGTTCGCCGGTACTTCTCGCAGCCGCTTATGGACTTGCTTGGACTACTGCTCGCGCGTTCGATTGGCTGAAAGCCATGCTTTCCGCGGCCGTTCTCGCAAGATGTGATGCCGCATTCCATCACGCCATCTTTGCCAGACTCATCAGGGTTGACTACCCGCGCCTGACTGCAGAAGATCCGGGCAGCCTGGTTTCAGTCATCGCACGAAGTCGTGCAGCTTTCAGTGCAATCACGTTTGCTGTGTTCTGGGCAATAGTCCCCACTGTTCTCCAGCTGATACTGTCCAGCGTCGTTCTGTGGCAATTGACCGACGGCGCGTTCGCTCTAGGATTTGCCGTATCCATGTTGCTTCTCTTTGCCGCGACATGGTTCCTCGCGGACAAAAGCAAGAGCGCTCACGAAGAGATTTTCAGCGGTGCCGACATGCTGTCGAGCCATCTTGTTGAAAAACTCGGATTCATGCTCGACATCAAACTCAACAACGCATACGCGAGAGAGGATGCCGCGTTGCACCGCACGCTTGATGTCTATATCGGCAAAGTGACCCACGGAAACACCCGGCTCGCGCTCCTGCTTGCGGCGCAAGCCATCTGCACCGGCCTTCTGCTTACGCTCTTCACGGTGACGACCGCATATGGCGTCATCCATTCGACATTCCGCGCAGGCGATTTCGTCATGATTGTTGGCTTCATCGTGACACTGGCGATACCTTTCACTAACCTTGCGGGAGCGCTGTCCGATTTGCGGCGCAACCATCTCGCGTTACGCGAGAGCTTTGGGCTTCTGGAGCTGCCAGTCGAGCGCGGAGAATCTAGCCTGCATATGGATCGGACGGCGAACGAAGTCTTTCGCATCGAGCACGCAGTTGTCACACAAGGCGAGAAGCAGATTTTGCGCCGCGTGAACATCACTATCAGGCAGGGCGAGCTTGTCGCGCTCACCGGGCCATCGGGGGCGGGCAAATCGAGCCTGGTCCAATTGATGCTCGGACTCGCCCGCCCCGCAGCTGGCACTGCTTACCTTCTTGGCGCGGACGTCGGCAAGCTGTCCATCAGCGATATCGCACGCGAAGTCGCTGTCGCGCCTCAGGCGCCAATGATCCTCACCGGCTCACTCAGGACGAATCTGACCTACGGCTGTGACAACCCGCCGTCAGACCACAAGCTGCACGAACTCGTTGCGTTGCTTGAACTGCATGAGATCGCCGCAGACGGAAACGGCGATATCCTGGATCGACCGCTGGGCATTCAAGGCAGGGCCCTGTCAGGTGGGGAACGCCAGCGTGTCGCGCTGGGCCGTGCGCTCGCGCGCCGCCCGGCGGTCATCATTCTGGATGAACCCACATCCTCGCTCGATCCAGAACGCGAGGCGCGAATCTTCGCACGTGTCCGGCAACGGGTACCAACGGTGATAGTGGTTACGCATCGCCATTCGCTGGTCCAGGCGGCAGATCGCGTATATCGCGTCGCGAACGGCAGGGTCCAAGAGCATTCTCTGAGCGTTGCGAACACCACGGGGTGACCAGGCAAGGATCATCAGCTTCTCGCCAGTCATGCAAACGTTGCCGACGGCATGCTCGGCGGGACGACGGCCACGGCGTGCATCGGCGCGATCAACTGCCTTGCGAACTTTGGCGGCTTCGTCTGCCCGTACCTGATGTTCGATTCGCTCGCCCGCCCCGGCTATCGAACAATCGTGTGACTTCCAGTGCGTTGCCGTTACCCCACCAGCGCCCGAAACTCCCGCGCCATGGCAGGCACCACCTGACTGGCGCAACGGACAAGATTGAATTGCATGGCCGTGCCGGCGACATCCAACAGGATCGGGTCAATGCTGTAATCGCGCTGATCCAGCCATATCAGCACATCCAGCAAGTGCCAGAGTGTGGTGCTGCCTTCATGCACCGACGCCAGGGAAGACTCGGGATAGCCGATCATCAACTTGCGCATGTTCTGGCGGGACATGCCGACGGCATCGGCGATATCGGTGAGTCCCACCAGATCGGGAACCGCTTCGATCAGCGTAGCGGAAGGCGTGGCGCGCCGGGCATCGGCAAGGGCGCTCACCATGGCCGCCTTCGCTGAATCTGCCTCGCGGACAAATGACAACGCCACGCGTCCTGGCAGGCCGGTACCCACGAGTGCGTCATCCAGGCGTTCGACCAGTGCTTCGATGTCGTGGTCGGCCTGCGACAGCAGGAATCTGAAAGTGGAGGCATGTTCCATGGCTATCCCCTGATCTGCAATGTGCACGGCAGGGTCATTCATGTTGATGTAAGCGCCTTGCGACTCTGCGTACCTTTTAGTGCAGTTTCAACTTCTTTCTTCCGGTCTTTGGCGCGGTATCGATCTGGCGACCTGCTGTCATAGGTCAGAGTCGATCAAGAGGAAATTTCCCGAATGACTCTCGGAAATCGCCTGATTGATTCCGTACCCAATGCCTAGTTCCATGTCTCTGGTGGCACCTTACCATGCTCATCGGGGCCGAAAATGGCCTCAATTGAAAGCAAGATCCTTCACTAAGCAAACTGTGCAGACCTTTGTACTACGTCAAATTCGACTCGGTTCTTCAGGTTTACCTGTCGCCTTGCCGTATCCGCCGTCGCGGCCAGGGCCTGGGTTGAGTGACGTGCCTATCCGCTCGCCATGGGGCCGGCGTCGGCCCGTTTGAAGGCATTTGATTACACACATCTCAGTCGTCAAGTTCACGGGCGTACCTGAGGCCTGCGGCGAAATCCACCACTCGCTGCAGGCCTTGCCAGATGGTCTTGACTCCGGGTTCGCCGTCGCCTTTGCGCGCC